>ENA-OQCE01000352-OQCE01000352.1-human-gut-metagenome-genome-assembly--contig:-NODE-352-length-22827-cov-3.866784_pt1 | contig 22827 bp, 23 predicted proteins | sample MGYA00242495_ERZ504572 | MGnify/ENA primary metagenome ERZ504572 (study PRJEB26092, sample SAMD00036228) | human gut metagenome | host: Homo sapiens | study: EMG produced TPA metagenomics assembly of...
GTTCTGAGGAGAACTACCGCTTCATGTCAGAAAACGGCATGGAAGCTTACGTCAAATATAACTATTTCCACATGGAGCAGCGGCCGAGATTCAAACCGGATCCGTTCAAGGCAGAAAACTTCTACTACAATGAAGAACATGACTTTTGCATCTGCTATGGGACAAAGGATGCGGAGGATAGGTACTAGACATGTGAAAACCGCATCCGGATATGTCAGCGAAAATGCCAGGTACAGAGCCGTCAGATGTGAAGGCTGTCCGCTAAGATGCCGTTGTTTTAAAGCAAAAGGAAACAGGACGATAGAACTGAATCACAGGCTCAGAAAATACAGGCAAAAAGCCAAAGAGCAGCTCTGCTCCGAGGAAGGGCTGAAACACAGAGGACAGAGATGCATAGAACCGGAAGCCGTGTTCGGACAAATGAAAAACAATATGAATTACAAACGTTTCCGCCATTTTGGAAAGGATAAGGTCTTCATGGACTTTTCCTTCTTTGCCATTGCCTTCAATATAAAAAAGATATGTGCAAAAATGGCTAAAGAAGGTATGGATTGGTTGATTAGACTGTTTTATGAGCTTACAGCTGCTGTTTTTAGATGCTGGGAACACATAAATCAAAGAAATCCTCAAAATATCGCAGCTTAAAAAAATGAGCCGATTTTTATAGTCAACGAAAAAAAAGAAGGCGCATCGGGTATTACGACACACCTTCCTTTCACATAAATATATATCAATCCAACCATCTTCGGTCAATTCTTGAAGACCAAACCGGCACCGTTGCTGTCGATTGTGATCGGGCGATCTTTGTTGATCTTTCCGCCCAACAACTCTTTGGACAGTTCGTTCAGGACATACTTCTGGATGACACGTTTTACAGGACGGGCACCAAACTGCGGGTCGAACCCTTTGTCTGAAATAAATGCCAGAGCTGCATCCGTAAATTCCAGCGCAATCCCATTCTGGGCCAGCATCTTCTTCACACTATTCAGCTGAACAGTCACGATCTTGCGGATCTCTTCTTCGTTGAGCGGAGTAAACATGATGATGTCATCGATACGGTTCAGGAACTCTGGGCGAATTGTCTTCTTCAGTAATTCCAACACCTGGACCTTCGTTTCATCCACTACCTGATCGTGCGTTTCGGGTGTCATCTTCTCGAAGTTTTCACGAATCAAGGACGATCCCATGTTACTGGTCATAATAATGATCGTATTCTTGAAGTTGACGACACGTCCCTTATTGTCGGTCAGCCGTCCATCATCCAATACCTGCAAAAGGATATTGAATACATCCGGATGAGCCTTTTCGATTTCATCAAACAGGACGACCGAATAAGGTTTACGGCGGATCGCTTCCGTCAACTGGCCACCTTCATCATAGCCGACATATCCCGGAGGCGCACCAATCAGACGAGTCGCACTAAACTTTTCCTGATATTCACTCATATCGATACGAGTCATCATATTCTCGTCGTCGAACAGATATTCCGCCAACGCTTTAGCCAGCTCTGTCTTACCGACACCTGTCGTACCGAGGAAAATAAATGAACCGATCGGTCGTTTCGGGTCCTGTAATCCGGCACGGCTACGACGCACAGCATCAGCAATAGCACTGATGGCCTCCTCCTGCCCGATAACACGCGTGTGCAATTCAGATTCCAGATGGAGTAATTTTTCCTTTTCACTCTGCATCATCTTGCTGACAGGAATTCCCGTCCAACGAGATACCACATCGGCAATATCTTCACTGTCCACTTCCTCCTTGATCATGGCGGAAGCACCTTGCATCGTCTTCAGTTTCTCCTGGACTTCCCTGATCTCTTCCTCCTTTTGTTTGATCTTTCCGTAACGGATTTCAGCTACTTTACCGTAGTCGCCTTCACGTTCGGCCTTATCGGCTTCAAACTTCAGGTTTTCGATATCAATCTTATTCTGCTGAATCTTATTGATCTGCTCTTTTTCGCTTTGCCACTGAGCCTTCTGTTTCGTTTCTTCGTCCTTCAGGTCGGCAATTTCCTTATTGAGCTGTTCCAGCTTTCCTTTATCATTTTCACGCTTGATCGCTTCACGCTCGATTTCCAGTTGCTTGATACGGCGGGAAACCTCGTCGAGAGATTCCGGCACAGAGTCGATCTGCAAACGCAAACGGGCTGCTGCCTCATCCATCAGGTCGATCGCCTTATCGGGCAAGAACCGGTCAGTGATGTATCGTGTAGACAACTGGACGGCTGCAATGATGGCATCATCTTTGATACGGACCTTATGGTGGTTTTCATATTTTTCCTTCAAACCACGCAGGATGGAAATAGCATCCAATTCGTTCGGTTCGTCCACCATAACAATCTGGAAACGACGTTCGAGCGCCTTATCCTTCTCAAAATACTTCTGATATTCATCCAGCGTCGTCGCACCGATCGAACGCAATTCACCACGAGCTAAAGCAGGTTTCAGGATATTGGCGGCATCCATCGCACCTTCGCCCTTACCGGCACCGACCAATGTATGGATCTCATCGATAAAAAGAATGATTTCCCCATCCGATTTAGTCACTTCACCCACTACAGCTTTCAAACGTTCTTCAAATTCGCCCTTATATTTGGCCCCGGCAACCAAAGCTCCCATATCCAAAGAGAAAATCTGTTTCGATTTCAAATTTTCCGGTACGTCACCCCGGACGATACGATGAGCAAGCCCCTCGGCAATCGCCGTCTTACCAACACCCGGTTCACCAATCAAAATCGGGTTGTTTTTCGTACGACGACTCAGGATCTGAAGTACACGGCGAATTTCGTCGTCACGACCGATCACCGGATCCAACTTGCCGCTACGGGCACGTTCGTTCAGATTGATCGCATATTTCCCCAGTGCATCATATGTGTCTTCGGCCGACTGGCTGGTTACTTTATTCCCTTTCCGCAATTCTTCAATCGCCTGGCGTAATTCATTCTCCGTCATACCGGCATCTTTCAGAATTTGAGAAGCAGTGCTCTTTTCCGTGAACAAGGCCAAAATAATCGGCTCCAAAGACACATACTGGTCTCCCATTTTGGATGAATAGCCGATTGCTTTCTGCAAAACAGTATTTGCTTCACTTGACAGGTAAGGTTCTCCGCCTGATACCTTCGGTAGCGAACTGATCTGCGCATCCAATACACGATTCAGATTCTGGATATTGACACCCAGTTTCTGGAAGATGAAATTGGTCACACTTTCACCCGTCATAATGACACCTTTCAGCAAATGTACGGCTTCGATCGCCTGCTGCCCATTCTGGGTAGCAAGTTGCACGGCTTGCTGGACGGCCTCCTGTGCTTTAATTGTAAAATTGTTTAAATTCATATAGTTATACTCCTTTCAATTCTATTTTTATTTCTAAATTTCCACAGACATTCCTACAAAACAAGTACCAGAAACAAAATATGTCATTTTGTCATATATTTTAAAACTTCGCATTAAAAAGAGCCTGTCGAACAGTCTCGTTTCACGCCGTTTTTTACATGTTTTCGGAAAAAGAACAAGACGGCTGGGAAAAAGGTTTACTTTTACCTCGTCAAGACAGGGCTTTTTCTACTTATAGAATTTCAGGAATATAAATTTAAGAAATATCTTCGGCAATAGTGTATCCTAATTCCCGGTCATCATTCTTATCTTGGAAAAGATAGGCATTCCCTTCAGGAGATTCAATATAATAAAGGTTTGTATAAACAAAATCGGGATTGTCCCGTTTCAGGACTCTGGCCACATTATCAGGGACTTTTGTATCTAAACTGATTTCATTCCTTGTCTCTTTCCAAAAATAATAATCAGTTTCAACCTCTCCTCTAAAAGAAACAAATTTAAGGGTGTCGTTATGAAGGACAAAATAATCATAATATCCTCCATTATTCTGATATCCTCTAATTTCAGAACCGTCATATTTCTTATAGATAAAGTCAAAATGAGCTTTCGACAAATCAACAAACCAAGTAGAGTCATTCGGTGTTCATGTATATATAGCCAAGAACATCCCATCATCATTCAAACCTTTGTGTCAGTCATTTTCCAAATATCACCCACATACCAGATCGAAAATTCATTTTGATCTTTATCCATAAAATCTATTTGAGAAAAAATTCGAATATTCCTAATAATTCAGGGAATCCTACAATCGCATTTTTTGATAAAATTCTTCAACAACTTCGACAAAAGCCTCTGGCAACCGTCTCAACACTTCGATTTCCCAATCTTCAGACATTCCATAAAAAGCTTCTGCTATCCCTCCCGTAATGCAGGCCAACGTGTCTGAATCGCCACCGAGATAAATGACCAAACGAATTGCAGTTTCAAAATCCGTACTTTCCAAAAAAGCGACAATCGCCTCCGGGACAGTTCCCTGACAACTTGGGTTAAAGCAATAGTCCGGCCGGATCTCGTCACAGGAAAAATTCAAATCATATAAAAAAGTCGTTTCAATGTATTCCCGGATAGCTTGCTTGCTTTTTCCTGTACGAGCCAGATAGATGGCAGCAGCCACAGCTTGAGCCCCTTTGATCCCTTCCGGATGGTTATGGGAAACGGCAGCCGTTTCTTCAGCCACTTGCAATGTTTTTTCCAATGAACCAAAAGCCCACCCAACTGCGCTAACCCGCATAGCCGAACCATTCCCCCAACTGTTATAAGGCTGTGGATTCGTTTCACAAAGCCATTGCCCGAAACGTGCTCCATAGCCTCCCATCGGACACGGAAACTCCCTGCCATAACGATGCATAACTTGCACGAGATTCCCTCCATACAATAGCCAGTCAGTCACGGCGACCGTCATAATCGTGTCGTCCGTATAATTGCTTTTCCTGGTAAATAACGGAAAAACCGTTGTCTTTATATTATCAAACTCATATACGGAACCGATAATATCTCCGGCTATTGCTCCTATCATATTACTCTCATTTTTATTCGGACATAAAAATACAAAACAACCTCCTATATCTCAAACAGAAAGTGAAGTGACTTTCCAGCCTGAAACCTTCCGGCGGCATTACCCGCATAAATCTCTCCACCCGTGAGCGTCAACTTCTTCACCGGAGCTCCGTTTTAAAATCCAAGTCTTTGAAATTGATCCAAAAAATATCGGGGCTAAGCGTTGACTCGAAATAATACACTTTATTTTTTTGATCCGCTACCGTACGCCAGCGAGTCGAAGCAATATTAGGCTGTTCGGGGATAGAGATTCCCAAAGGAACCGAAACATTGCGCATCACACTAAAAACTCCGGCAACAGCCTGCCTGAAATTATCGGTTTGCGGTAATGCCTGGATATAAAACGATGCACGGACAAAGCGATCAGAAGCACGGTTTGTCCCGGGTAGCATAACCAGACCGCCAATCTCTTTCCAGTAATCATTCAAAGTCAACTGTTTGTCATAGGTAGGGGAATTTGTCATTATCTGGCATTCTCGTCCTCATGAATAATCAGATTGCCGTTGATATATTCAAAGATGGCACTATTCCCGGTCGCATCCGAAATCGAGAGGTGCAAAGTCGATTTTGCTCCGTTAGGTAAATCAGGGTCATCGATACGGAAAGTTTCCAGGCTCAATTCATTCACAGCTTCGTCCACCGTCGCAAAATTATCCAAGACATATTGTGTCCAGATGCTCAATCCCATCACCGGACGACTATCATTCGGACGATGATAAGAGGATTCGGTCAAGAAAAGCAAGTTCGCCACCAGGCCTTTCTCATTCATACCGTCACAAACTCCGATATCATATCCGGCAGTCACGACACTCCCATATTTGGAAGTCCACGTCACCGTATTGTCCGTAATCCCTCCCCGTTTCTCCATTCCCCGAGGGAAAAGGTAAATATTCGATTGCGGATCCTCTTTCCAATCCATCGTCCGCCCTGTCACGATCATATCATCCGGTCCCAGATAGACCGCACGCGTACAAGCTTTGTTTTGCTCTGCAAAAAACATCATGCCTAAAGCTACCACTGAAAAGACGGCTAACTTATTTCTTTTTGCCATAACTATAATTTTAAATATGTCCAAACTATATTTATAACAGGGATATGAGAATGATAGTTCCAGTTGTTCAGAACAACTTGTAACAGAATAAAATCAACAATACCCCCTTTTTGTACCATTTTTCTATTTCATCGAAAATTCCGATCCATACTGTTCTTACGTTTTGGCAAGATTAGGATGCCTATTAATTCAATTTAGATGGGAAAGAGGTGTCATTTTGATAACTGTGCCGAAAGTTTCCTCCCTGTGAAAAAGGAGAAATTATATTTTGGTGAGGTTACCTCACTGAAAATATGTCAATAGAAGAAAATACATTACATTTGTCTTATCATTAAAATAAGTATTAGGAGATGAAAATTATAACATACAATGTAAACGGCCTGCGTGCCGCCGTAGGAAAAGGATTGCCCGAATGGCTGGCACAAGAACAACCCGACGTACTTTGCCTGCAGGAGACCAAGTTACAACCAGAACAATATCCAGCCGAAGCATTTGAAGCACTTGGCTACAAAGCGTGGCTTTTCAGTGCACAGAAGAAAGGCTACAGCGGAGTCGCAATCCTGAGCCGCCGAGAACCGGACCATGTAGAATATGGAATGGGAATCGAAAAATACGATAACGAGGGGCGTTTCATCCGGGCCGATTTCAGGGATCTGTCGGTGATCAGCGTTTACCACCCTTCGGGTACGAGCGGCGATGAGCGTCAGGCATTCAAGATGGAATGGTTGGAAGATTTCCAGAACTATGTAATGGAACTACAAAAATCGCGTCCGAAACTGATCTTATGCGGAGACTACAATATCTGCCACGAACCGATTGATATTCATGATCCGGTACGCAATGCGACGAACAGCGGCTTCCTTCCGGAAGAACGGGAATGGATGACTCGTTTCCTGGATGCCGGCTATATTGACACGTTCCGCCTCCTCAACCCGGACAAACAGGAATATACTTGGTGGAGTTATCGTTTCAGCGCTCGTGCCAAAAACAAGGGCTGGCGTATTGACTGATTGCATGGTCAGCGAACCGATGAAAGCACAAGTGGAAAAAGCGTATATTTTAAATGAGGCTGTTCATTCGGATCATTGCCCGGCAGTGATCGAGGTGTCGTAAATCAAATTCCGCACTGCCTCTTGATAATCTGCCAACCGGGAACTTTTCAATATTTTTTTCCGGAGCCGTTTCTCTGCATCCGGCAACAGGTAATCCCAAAGGGTCTTCATCTTGTCGAGTACCTGGTGTTCGCCTCCCTCCAGACGGAAAGAATAGCCCGCTAACAGTAAGGTATGGAAAGCAGACAACTTCTCTATCTTCTCCTGAGCGGTAAGCGGGGTATCGGATATATATTCCGTTGCCAGCCAAGGAGAAGACAACAGACCACGTCCGATCATGATACCTTTCAAACGGGGAAAACGTCTGGTTAACGAACGAATATCCGGCAAAGTCCGGATGTCTCCATTATAGAAAAGCGGAAGCGTGCATGAATCATAAAATCGGGAAAAGGCACTCAGGTCAGTCTTCCCTTTATATTGCTGCGTACCGATCCTGGGATGCAATGTGAGATGTGTGAGGGGCAATCCGTTCAAAAAAGGAAGAAGCGCTTGCGCCTCCTCAGGAGAATTCCAACCTAACCGCAGTTTGACCGAGAATTGTATCTCCGGGAATTCAAAAATCGTTTCCAACAACACTTTCACCTCATCCGGATAAGGCAGGATACCCACTCCCCGATGTTGTCGTGCCTGCATCGGGAAAGGACAACCCAAATTAATATCAGCACGCCGGTACCCTGATTCACGAAACAAACCGGCAATCCGGCGGAACTCTTCGGGCGAAGCTGCGATCATCTGGGGAACAAGTGAGGCGGATGTATTTGCTTCCGGTACAAGATCCCGCAACTCCTTATTGCGAAAGCCAGTCTTTTCGAGACGGACAAACGGAGTGTAATAGGTTTCGACACCTCTGAATATTTGTGCATGTGCTTCCCTATAAACCGAGTCGGTATAACCTGCAATGGGGCAAAATGAATAACATACGGTTCCATCATTCCGGAAACATTTCAGTGAAAAGTGAATGAAGACGTGCTTTGGCCTCTTCAAAATCCTGCTCCATCCCCATCTCTTTCTCAAGCGAAGTAACCCCTTTATCTTTGAAGCCGCAAGGGTTGATCAAAGAGAAGTAATCCAAGTCGGTATTTATATTCAAAGCAAAACCGTGCATGGTGACAAAACGGCTGCTTTTCACACCGATCGCACAAATCTTACGGGCTTTTCTCGGTACACCAGGATCAATCCACACACCTGTAGCTCCCGCGAGCCGCTCCCCTTTAATGCCATAGATAGCTAAAAAGCGGATAATGGTTTCTTCCAACCTGTCGATATATTGCTTGAGTCCCAACTTCCAGGTATCGAGATCGAAGACCGGATATCCGGTAATTTGTCCGGGACCGTGATACGTGATATCCCCTCCCCGGTTGATATGGTAGAAAGAGATACCCCGCTGCACAAGCTGTTCTTCCGGGATCAGTAGGTTGGTGTCCTTACCACTTTTTCCAATAGTCAGTACCGGCTGATGTTCGCAGAAAAACAACCGGTTTTCCCCGGTCCTGCCTTGTGCTTTCGCTTCCAACAAGGCGTTGAAAGCAATCGTCTGGCGTTCCAATGCCTTCTCATATTCGATACGTCCGAGGTCGTGATATATAAAATGACTCATATGATTATCGTTCTTATGTAAATATTTTTTTCGGGCAGACGGACCGTCGTGTCGGATTCCGCCCGGAGCTTCTTCCGTCTACGCACCTTCCTACTGCCGGATTCAGAATCGGGATCACCACTGTCATACCCCATTTCGATCTTAAGCAGTTTCCCCATCAGCGACATGATCTTCGTCTGCCGTTTCAGCATATAAGGAGAAGGTTTTGCAGAGTTGAACTTGCGGGGATTCGGCAAGGTCGCAGCGATCAAAGCCGCTTCCGCCTTTGTCAGTTTATAGGCCGGCTTTTTGAAATGAGCCTGTGCGACTGCTTCAGCACCATAAATACCGTCTCCCATTTCGATCGAGTTCAGATAAACTTCCATGATACGTTCTTTCCCCCAAATCCATTCGATCAGGACGGTGAAATAAGCCTCGATGCCTTTGCGCAAATAAGTCCTTCCGGGCCAGAGAAACACGTTCTTGGCAGTCTGTTGCGAGATAGTGCTCGCTCCTCGTACACGTTTGCCTTTTTCGGCATCGGCACGGGCTTTCTGAATCTGTATCATATCGAAACCGTCATGGTCGAGAAAAAGATTGTCTTCCGAAGCCACGACCGCCTGTGCCAATGGCTGGGCAATTTGTTTCAAAGGCATCCATTTGTGTTCCAGCTTGATGGGCTTGCTATCCCGCACCTGTTCATAGACGCGGATGAACATCAGCGGAGTGTAGTAAACAGGTATGAACTTATATGCCACCACAGCCAACAAACTAGAAACAAACAGGAACAGCAACAGGTTCCGGCTTCCTATCAGTATTTTTTTCAATATGCGCATCGATTCTTGTCTTTTCGGACAGCAAACTTACGGATTTATTTCCAATATTGTTCCATCTGCTCTAGTGTCCTACCCTTTGTTTCGGGAACGAATTTCCAGATAAATAGGGCAGCCAGAACTCCCATGACACCATAAACCCAGTAGGCCATGCATGATTGAACGTATCGGTCAGATACTGGTTCTTATCGAGCATCGGGAAAGTCCAGGAGACAAGGAAATTGGCAATCCACTGCCCGGCAACGGCAATACTCATAACAGTCGAACGGATCGTATTCGGGAAAATCTCTGCCAGCAATACCCAACAGACCGGCCCCCACGACATCGCGAAACCAGCCGTGTACACCAACATACAAACCAACGAACCGATACCGACAGAATGCGTATAGAAAGTCGTCCCCAAGATCATCATCGAGACGGCCATGACCAATGCTCCGATAATCATCAACGGACGGCGACCGAACCGATCGACCGTAAAGATAGCCAGCACGGTAAAAGAGAGGTTCACCGCTCCTACCACGATCTGTTGTAACAAGGCGGCATCAGTGGCGGCCCCCATTGTCTTAAAGATCTCCGGCGCATAATACAACACGACGTTGATCCCGACAAACTGCTGGAAACCGGACAAAAGGACACCGACAAATATGATCAGCACGCCGAATGAACGCACCGGGAAGACCAGAGATACAAAAAAGCTACCAATCAAAGCGATCTCCAAAGCACTCGTGTTTCCAGCCAGTTCCAATGCTCCATACAAAAGCAGAAACAACACCAGCCACATCCCCATAAACAGAAAATAGGGACGCATGGAGGGTTCCTGTTTCCTGAAACTTTCTTTTATTTCCACCAATTCAGGTGCTGCTCTTTCTTTTCCCATCAAACGATCCAATACAGACAGTGCCTTATCCATCTTACCGCGCATCACCAAATAACGAGGCGTTTCCGGTACAAACATCAGAAGGGCCAGAAAGAGCAAAGCCGGGACGATTTCGGACGCGAACATCCAACGCCAGCCGATCGTATGCAACCAGGCGGCATCTCCCTGCAACGCGATACTGTAATTCACAAAATAGACGACAAGCATACCGAAAATAATCGCGAACTGATTCCATGACACCAGATTTCCTCGTTTCTCCGCCGGGGCCATCTCAGCAATATACATCGGGGAAACCATAGAAGCCAAACCGACTCCTACTCCTCCGACAATCCGGTAAAGCACAAAAAGGTACATGAACGTGTGATCTCCGCTACCAGGCATCCCGACAAACAACTCCGGCCACGCCGAACCGATTGCCGACAACAAAAACAGGATGGCAGCCAACACAAGCGTAGGTTTCCGTCCATACCGCTGGCTGATCCAACCGGCAAAAGAAGCACCTAAGATACAACCGATCAGAGCGCTGCTCACAACGAATCCTTCAAGCGCATTTGCCTGATCCAATGGTAGCCCGAAAGGTTCGATAAAGAATTTACGCAGCGATTCAACCGTCCCGGATATCACCGCTGTATCATATCCGAATAATAATCCCCCCAATGTCGCCACGAGGGTAATTCCAAAAATGTAATAGTTGTTGTTTTTCACGATAGAGATTCATATAGGTAAATAATGTTTTATCCGTTACTTTTGGTTTGATTCAAAAGTAACGGATAAAACATTATTTATATGTTATTAAATGTACTGATTGATAATCATCTCATACAATTCCTGCTTCCCGCTGATTTGCTTCGGTTCGCCAGAGGCAAGAGCGATTGTACGCAGGTCTTCGAGGAGAAGTTTACCTTCTTCAAACTTCTTACCGTCACCCTGGTCGAAACTAGCGTAACGTTCGGCACGCATTTTCTTGTAATCAGAATGTTCCAGGATATCGGCAGCAGCCATCAAGCACGGGCAAAAGAATCCATACCACTGATATGAGCCAGAAAAATATCATCCAGATCGGTCGAGTTACGACGTGTCTTGGCATCGAAGTTCGTACCTCCGGTAGTCAAGCCACCTGCTTCGAGGATAACCAGCCAAGCCTGTGTCAGTTCGTAGATGTCAACCGGGAACTGATCCGTATCCCAACCATTCTGATAATCACCACGGTTGGCATCGATACTGCACAACATACCGGCATCGGCGGCAGCCTGAAGTTCATGCTCAAATGTATGCCCGGCCAATGTGGCATGGTTCACTTCGATATTAATGGCAAAATCCTTGTCGAGACCATAATAGCGCAAGAAGCCGATAACCGTTTCCGTATCCACGTCATACTGATGTTTAGTCGGTTCCATCGGTTTAGGCTCTACCAGGAAAGTTCCTTTGAACCCGTTCTTGCGGGCATAGTCACGTGCCATCGTCAACATCATGGCAAGATGTTCCTTTTCGCGTTTCATATTGGTGTTCAGCAAGCTCATATACCCTTCACGTCCCCCCCAGAACACATAGTTTTCGCCACCTAAGGCAATACAAGCGTCGATCGCGTTCTTGATCTGCGTGCCGGCACAAGCCACAGCAGGGAAATAAGGATTTGTAGCCGCCCCGTTCATATAACGTTTATGCCCGAACACATTGGCGGTAGACCACAACAGCTTCTTCCCCGTCGCTTCCTGATGTTGTTTGGCATATTCGACCATCGTATGCAGGTCCTTTTCAAATTCGGCCAACGTCGGTGCTTCATCTACGACATCCACATCGTGGAAACAATAGTAAGGTATGTTACATTTCGTCATAAATTCGAAAGCAGCATCCATCTTATACTTGGCACGGGAAATACGGTCTGCGCCCGCATTCCAAGGAAATGTCTTCGTTCCGCCACCGAACTGGTCGGCTCCCTCCGCACATAATGTATGCCAATAGGCCATAGCGAAACGCAGGTGGTCTTTCAGAGTTTTACCCATTACGACCTTGTTTTCATCATAATAATGAAAAGCCATCGGATTTTTTGACTCGCGTCCTTCAAACTCTATTTTCCCAATTCCCGGAAAAAATTCTTTTTCACCTTTAAAGTAATTCATGATAATAAGTATTTTATTGATTATACAATGCTTTCGTTTATTACGCCAATGCTTTCTCCAACCGTTCTTTCCAGACCTCGAAAGCCCCGCAGTATTTATCCGCTTTCAGTCCGTCCGGCTCTATCACATTGATCTTTTTCAGGGATGCAAACGCCTCTTCCGCCGACGCATAGATGCCGGCCCCGATACCGGCGCCTTTGGCAGCCCCGACAGCCCCGTTCGTATCGTAAGTTCGATCACCGTTCCTGTCACACCAGCCAACGCATCCCGGAAAATAGGGCTTAGGAACAGGTTGGCATTACCGGCACGGATCACCCCGATATCGATCCCCATCTCATTCATGATATCCATGCCATATTTGAAAGAGAAGACAATTCCTTCCTGTGCGGCACGGGCGATATGAGCTTTATTATGAATGTTGAAATTCAGCCCGTGAATGGAGCAATCCACCTGCTTGTTCTGTAACATACGCTCCGCACCGTTCCCGAAAGGCAGAATCGAGAGGCCCTCCGAACCGATCGGAACAGTCGCCGCCAGCTCGTTCAAAGCAGGATAGCTTATACCTTCCGGGGCCACATTCCGCTTCACCCATGAATTGAGGATTCCCACACCGTTAATACACAGCAGGACACCCAAGCGCGTCCGGTCGGCCGAATGGTTCACATGCGCAAACGTATTCACACGGGACAGCGTGTCGTAGTTCACCTTGCCGTTCACACCATACACGACCCCCGACGTACCGCCCGTAGCGGCTATCTCGCCCGGATTCAGGACATTTAGCGACAACGCATTGTTGGGTTGGTCACCGGCCCGATAGGTAACCGGCGTACCCTTCTTCAAACCCAACTCCGAAGCGACCGATCCGAGCAATTCCCCCTGCACACCGAAAGTCGGACGGATATCCGGAACCAGTTCCTTGCTGAACCCGAAATAGTTCATCAGATCTTCAGAAACGCTATTATTCCGGAAATCCCAGAAAATTCCTTCCGAAAGGCCTGAAACAGTCGTGACAATATCGCCCGTCATGCGCATGGCAATAAAGTCACCAGGCAACATGAATTTATGCACCTGTCCGAATATCTGCGGTTCATACTCTTTTACCCATGCCAATTTGGAAGCCGTAAAGTTTCCGGGAGAATTCAAAAGATGTGCCAGGCATTGCTTTTCGCCGATCGACTTGAAAGCGCGATCCCCATAAGGCACCGCACGACTGTCGCACCAGATCACCGACGGACGCAGCACCTGCATCTTCCTGTCCACCAATACAAGCCCATGCATCTGGTACGAGATGCCGATCGCATCTATCTCCGTTCCCTTGATGCCCGCCTTCGCGATCGCACCCTTTATCGCTTCTTTCAGATACATCCACCAGTCATCCGGATTCTGCTCCGCCCATCCGGGACGCACGGCTTTGATCGCCGCCTCTTCTTTCGGATAAAAATCAGAGGCAAGCGTCAACCCCGTATCTTTATCGACAATAGAAGCCTTCACCGAAGAACTTCCGATATCACAACCTAATAAACACATACTATATCATATCTTATTAAACTTCGAATGCAACTTGTTATATTTCACCTTATCGAACCGGTAATAGCGGGCTGCCCGATGATTCACTCCCGTTTCCACTTCATCCGTCTGCACGACGTATTCCATCGCCGTCATCTTTTTATGGAAATTGCGTACATCTATCGTCTTATTATAAATGATCTCAAAAATGCGCCGCAACTGATAGGCGTAAACTTTGACGGAAGATAATCGAAAACGATACCCGGTTCGACATCCACCCACCGCCGTATCTCTTCGCCGGCAGCTTCAACAATTTCCTTATGGTCGAATGGCAGATGTGGCAATTCATTTACAGGTGCCCAGATAAGAGTATCGGACATCTCCCCCATCGTCATTTTCTTCCCGAACTTACACAACGCCAGATAAGCGACCGTCACGATTCGTGTGATTTTCATTTTGGAAGCATTTTCCAGCCATTGCACATCCTCTTTATTCTTGGTACGGGCAGGAGAGCCGAAACTGCGGAACTGTTTCAAGGCTACACGTTTCAGACCTGTCGCTTCGTTCAAGACACGATAAGCGGCCGTATCCAGATCTTCACTCTCATAAATCAAGCTTCCCGGCAATTTGTAGTGTTTCTCGTTACTACCGGCAACTTGTCTTTCGACGAGCAACACGCACAGTTTATCTTCGTTTGTCCCAAGCAATACGCAATCGACCGAAACGTGCGGATAAAACATTTCATGCTTATTTTCCTGTGTTTCCATAATATCCCAATAAAGATTCTCCGCAAATATAAGGTTAAAACGACATACGACATAATGTAATTCAAACAATATCTACTCAAAAGGCTAAAAAGCCCGTTATTTAACATACATTATCACTCACAGAAAAAGGAACTGTACCAAACCTGAATTTTAATGCGATTATCCGGAAAGGGAAGAAACTTCTAACATTTATTCAATACATTTGTTATTAAAAAAAAGACGTACTATGGATATCAAACATCTACAGTTCTCATTCCGAATGTACTGGGCGAATATGAAGGGCTTGCTGAACATGGTGGCCGAAGGAATCATACTCGTCGCCTCTCTCGCCTCCCTCTTCATCCTGGTCTATCAGTTCGGATTCAAATATTCGGCCCATGTCACCCATATGTTGGAAACCAGCCGGGTTTACCTCCTGCTGGCTTTCTTTACCGGGATATCGCTTCGGTATATTTTGAAATTCAAAGAGATCATACAAGAGAAAATGTTATACCTGGATATCGGCATTTATTTTTTCCTCTTTGCCGTGCTATCGGGCAAAGTATTCTTCAAAGAAGCCATTCACCAGTCGCTGCCCTACCTCGGTTTCCTCACGGAACCGCTGTTCGTTTATTTCCTCCTGCTGTTGCTGAGCGCCATCCATTTGTCGCGGCAGACATTCACGCTGTTACAAAGCCATATCAAGCCGTCCCTCCTGTTCCTGCTGAGTTTCGTGTTCGTCATCCTTGTCGGTTCGGGATTGCTGATGTTGCCAAACGCCACGGTGCACGGGATTCATTTCGTAGATGCCCTGTTCATCTCGACCACCTCCGTCTGTGTGACCGGACTGACGACAGTCGATGTGGCAACGACATTCACGCATACAGGACATATCATCATCATGTTTCTTATCCAGATCGGCGGTATAGGAGTCATGACTTTCACCAGCTTTTTTGCCCTTTCTTTCATGGGGCATTCATCTTTCACCAGCAAGCTCGTTCTGAAAGACATGCTGAACGAAGACCGGGTGAACGGGCTGTTCCGGGTGATCCTTAACATCCTGTTTGTGACACTGTTTATCGAAGGCGTAGGGGCCTACCTGATTTATCTGGATATAAAGGGAGGGCTGCCGGGAGGCACGCAGGAAGAAGTGTTCTACGCTGTGTTTCATGCCGTTTCGGCTTTCTGCAATGCTGGGATCTCGACGCTGAGCGGAAACATGTATGACCCGCTGGTCGCCCAAAAATACAACCTGCATGTCTGGATCGCCCTGCTCATCGTATTCGGCGGGCTAGGTTTCCCGATTGTTTTCAACTACCTGAAACTGTTACGACATCTGCTTGTCAATACATTCAAGATCGTAATCGGACAGCAGAAGCATTATATCCATACCCCCAGAATTATCAATATCAACACGTACATCGTGATGATCAGCACGTTGGTATTGCTTGCCGGCGGTACATTTTTCTACTATCTGCTGGAAATGGACAATACGCTCGCCGGATTGCCGTTCAGAGGACAGCTTGCCAATGCATTCCTGGGAGCCGTCACCCCGCGTACGGCCGGATTCTGCGTTGCGGATATGGGGACGCTGACTACCGGAACACTCATGCTGACACTGATCCTGATGATAATAGGCGCCGCTCCCATGTCTACCGGCGGCGGTTTGAAAGTAACGACCGTCTGTGTCGCCCTGCTGACCGCGCACAACGCCGCCCGCGGGAAAGAGAATGTGGAAATCCGCAAACGTGAAATATCACCGGAAACCATACGCAGGCTTTCGCCACAATCGTTTTCTATTTCTGCTGGCTGGGGGCGGCCGTCTGGATATTGTCCATTACCGAAAAAGACGTACCGGTCTTCACCTTGATCTTCGAAGTCGTGTCGGCACTCAGCACGGTAGGGTTAAGTTTGAACTTCAGCCCGTTACTGAGCATTTCGGGAAAACTGGTCATCATCTTCACCATGCTGGTCGGACGTATCGGCATACTGGCCTTCTTTATCAGTTTCTACAAGGAATACAAAAAGAAGAATTACACCTATCCACAGGAAAATATATTAATGTAACATAAAGAATACAATATGAAATATTTAGTAATCGGATTAGGAAACCTGGGACGCGCCATCGCCGAAAGCCTGACACGCATCGGCAATGAAGTGATCGGCGTAGATATCAACCCGCACAAGACCGAAGCGGTCAAACACACCATATCCGGAGCAATCAGCCTCGACACGACGGACAAAGACGCCTTGAACACGCTACCACTGAACGAGATGGATGCCATCTTCGTCACCTTCGGCAAGGACTTCGGGACCTCCATACAGACTGTAGCCCTGCTAAAGAACTTAGATGTGAACAAACTGATCGTACGAGGGATTTCTCCCATCCACGAGGCAGTGATCCGTTCGATCGGTGTAGCGGAGATCATCACTCCGGAAGATGATTTCGCCGGTATGTACGCATCCCAATCCTTACTTGGGGAACTCTTCAAACAATGGTACAGAGTGACGGACACACACCATCTCTACAAGATAAAAGCACCTGTCACCTTTGTCGGACAGACCCTGCAGACCATAGACCTGGAAGAGAATTTCGGAGTGCGCCTTGTCGGCATCGAACACCCCAAGACAGAACGCAACCTGATCGGGTTAAAACAAACCCAATACTCCGTCATCGACAAAATCACCGGAGACCTGAGAGTCGAAGAAGGTGATCTGCTCATCCTTTTCGGCAAGATGGAAGTGTTGCACAGGCTGGCAGATATCTGACGCCGGTTTATTCTTTCTGAGGTATCTTGGAAACCAAAACCTTATCTATACGGGCGCCGTCCATATCGACGATCTCGAATTCGAAGTTCAACCAGCTCAATTTCTCACCGGTCTTCGGAACCCGTTCCAGAATCTCCAGGATCAGGCCGCTGAGCGTATTATAGTCATGCTCGGCATACAAATCTTCCATGTCGAAATATTCAAGGAAGTCATAGAAGTTGTACTGCCCGTCCACCAGCCAGGTCCCGTCGGACCGCTCGACGATCTCGGCCTCTTCCCCCACATCGGGAACCTGCCCGATCAGACCTTCCATGATATCTTTCAAGGTGACGATCCCCTGGATGCCTCCGAACTCGTCCGTGACGATGCCATATTTCACACGTGCCTGCTTGAACTGTTCCAACGCATTATACACACTCTGGTTTTCCGGCATAAACTCCGCCGGACGAATCACCTGCGACAAAGAGAAATCCGGCTCGTCGATACGGCCGAACAAGTCTTTCAGATAGACGACGCCTTTGATATCGTCAAACTTTCCGGCAGCAACCGGATAGATGTTGAAAAGATTTTCCTGGACTTTCTCGCGTATCTGCTCGATACTGTCCGTCAGGTCCAGCCAGACAAGCTCGCTGCGGTGTGTCATGATAGAACCGACATTACGGTCGCCCAGATTGAACACGCGTTCCACGATGTCCTGCTCGACTTCCTGCACTTCGCCGACATCAAAGCCTTCTTTGACAATCGCCTTGATCTCCTCCTCCGTCACCTTGTTTTCTTCAGTCGCATCGGTTCCGATCAGTCTGACGGTCAACGCCGTACTCTTGGATAACAGCCACACGAAAGGCGAGGCGACCAGCGAAAGGAAATTCATCGGTTTGGCAACGAGCATCGACACACGCTCAGCATAGCCCATACCGATACGTTTGGGGACCAGCTCGCCCATAATCAATGTCAGATAAGTGACGATCACGACAATAGTGGTTTTGGAAACTCCCAACGCATAAGGTTCCAGAAAAGGAATGCGGCGGACATGCTCGGCCAGGTCATAGGCAAAAGCCTCGCCCGAATACAAACCGGTCAGAATACCGATAAGCGTAATCCCGATCTGGATGGTAGAGAGAAACCGGTCCGGTTCGTTTGCCAGCTTCAAAGCAGTCTTGGCAGATTTGTTTCCACGTTTTGCTTCCAGCTCAAGACGAGCCTTACGAGCTGACACCAAAGCAATTTCCGACATAGAAAGAAGGCCGTTCAATAAGATAAGACCGATAATAATAAATATTTCCATTTGCTATATACACAGCGATTGATTAGAGAGGCGAAGATATGAATTATTCGAACTCTCACATCTAACAAGATGAAAATAAATCTAATTAATATATAAAAAAAGCCATTCTATCTTCGCAGACAGAACGGCTTCATGTGTCGATAAGTTTCACTAACTCTTATTTAAAATTTTATTAGAAAACAGTATCGGGAGATAGATACATACTTACTCGATTACCTCGCCCTTCTCATTCAGAACAACCGTCTGTTCCTTCTGATCTTTGTCGACAAGGACGACTTTATACTTCTTAGCACCGTCGGCACCGGCAACATAGGCTTCCTTCACCGTACTGCCTCGTAAGACTTGGCGATTGCATCCTGCACGGCCTGGGGAAGTTCCTTTACCTCGATTTTCACGAAATCGTCCTGCATTACGTTTTCGACTGATACCTGTACAGTCGATGCCTGTACACCTTGTGATGCGAATGCCACACATGCTACTACCGCTACCATTAAAACAATCTTTTTCATGACTCTAACAATTTAAAAGTTAATACCTAAGTGATTACTAAAACCTTTATTCAATCTGATCAAACAAGTACAAGGATCGTACCACAACAGCATGCCAAAAACATGATAAAGTGTCCCAGAGCTTACAAAATAAGGGGTAGAAAAAGAGCAAACCATCGGATGCCCAACCATAAAACATGGGAAAAAGTGTAGAAGTCCGTGTATTTTTTCTACAATAAATGTGGCACACCTCTTCCAATCTCCATTTTAATTGTTAATTTAGCCACATCATTAATGAAATCTAATAAAATATGAATTTAAGTGATCCCAAAGATTGTCTGTATTGCCAGAACAATCAGACTTTACACGAGCTGATGATCGAAATCGCTCCTCTCTCGGTATCCAGACTGTTCCTGTTCAAGGAACAAACGTATCGCGGGCGTTGCCTGGTTGCCTACAAAGACCACGTACACGACTTGAACATGCTCAGCGACGAAGAACGGAACGCATTCATGGCCGATGTCGTACGGGTGACCCGCGCGATGCAGAAAGTATTCAATCCACAAAAGATCAATTACGGTGCTTATTCGGATAAACTGTCACACCTTCATTTCCACCTGGCCCCGAAATATGAAGGAGGCCCTGACTTCGGCGGGACATTTACCATGAACCCGCAAAAAGTATACTTGACGGATGCGGAATACCAGGATATGGTTGAAAAGATCAAAGAGGCGTTATAAGGCAGGCACAGAAGTTGCAAAAGTGGACGCGGAAGATTTCCGGACATAACATATAGGAAGGTGTGTCAAAATCTCCTTGTCCCCGCACTTGATGCGGGGATGCAAAAGGACAGACCTTATCAATCAGACTTTTATAGGGCTGGTTTTAATGCGATCCCGCGTCAAGCGCGGGAACAGGATAGTTTCGACACACCTCTTACTCTATTAATGCTTCCGTGTCTGCTTACTTTACAAACGAAGACTTCAGCAGGTAATCGGCACTTTTCTTCACGCCTTCGAACTGATGTCCGCTACCCGTACCTTCCATTTCAACGAAATAGTCCTTATGGCCGTTTGCATAGAAATGCTTGAATATCTGCTCGAAGTTCATCATGCCGGAATCCCCCAGGACATAGCGGTCTTTGATATGGAGCACTTTGATACGGTCTGCATATTTCGTGATATACTCGACCGGATCCTGCTGGCCCATCACGGCCCAGTAAACGTCCATCTCAAAGAAAACCAATGACGGGTCCGTATTCGCCAGGAAGATGTCATACACTTTTTCGCCTTTGTTATGGCGTCCGAACTTCATTTCCGTGCCGCCGGGAACCACCTTGGCAAATTCCATGTCGTGATTGTGGTAACCGAACGGTATGCCGGCCGCTTTCACGATCTTTCCGGCTTCGTTGAAGACTTCACAAACAAATTTCGTTTCTTCCACGTTACGGGTACTGGGCTGGCCGGGCTGCACCAGATATTTCACTCCTAACTTGGCATGGTCGTCAGCCGTTTTCTTCCAGTATTCCTTTATTGTATTCAGGTTGTCTTTCGTGTATTCGCGAACAGGAGGATTCACATGCGAACTCAGAATCGTAATGCCGGCATCATCCGCCATCTTCTTGAAGTCCATCAATTCGATATCACGGATCTTGCCTTTCCCATAACCGGCAAGTTCGATGGTCTGATACCCCATCTTTTTCAACTTCTTCATTCCTCCCGGAACATCCTTGTAGAGTTCGTCGCCTAAAGAATAGATTTGTAAACCGATGTTCTTGGCCGCCGTCGCTTCGAAAGCGGCAGATGTCGCAGGCTGCGCTGCAACGGCATTCCCTACCTTACCGGCCATCAGGCACCCAACGTAAACAGGGACGCGTTTTTCAAAAAGTTTCTTCTATTGATCATGGTCTATTAAATTTAGATTGCTCCAAAGGTATGATTTTATTCTGGAAATCATACAAAAAGCCGTTTGAAAAAAAAATCAAACGGCTTCCTGTTCTTTCTTCTGCACCTCAGATAAACTCGTTCACCGACGAGACGATGCTTCCGTCGAACAGATTGATGATCCGGTGGGCGAAACTGGCATCGTGCTTGGAGTGAGTCACCATGACGATCGTGGTCCCTTCCCGGTTCAGTTCGGTGAGCAATTGCATCACTTCGGCTCCGTTCTTCGAGTCCAGGTTACCGGTCGGCTCATCGGCGAGGATGATCTTCGGATTCGAAACGACAGCACGTGCGATGGCCACACGCTGCTGCTGTCCTCCGGAAAGCTGCTGCGGGAAATGGCCCGCGCGGTGGCTGATGTTCATCCTTTTCAGGATATCGTTCACCATCTGCTTACGCTCGCCGGCTTTTACTTTCAGGTAGGTAAGCGGGAGTTCCACGTTTTCGAACACGTTCAGTTCGTCGATCAGGTTGAAACTCTGGAACACGAAACCGATGTTGCCTTTGCGGACCTGCGTACGCTCCTTCTCCTTGAGATGCCCGACTTCCTTGCCTGCCAGGTAATAATCGCCCGAAGTCGGATTGTCCAGCAGCCCCAAGATATTCAGCAATGTAGATTTGCCACATCCGGAAGGTCCCATGATAGCCACAAACTCGCCATCTTTCACTTCCAGGGAAACATTATTCAATGCAATCGTCTCCACCTCTTCCGTACGGAAAAACTTACTTAAACCTTCGATCTTTATCATGACTTTCTGAATTATGTTTTTTTGATTTTATTCTGATTTTATGTTCTTTACCGGATTTTCGTTAGCGACATGCCAGTTCTGGTACGTCACCGTCATAAAACGTGATCACGCCTACGGCCAGGAAAGCCAACGGCAACACCCACCAATACATCGGCGTACGGTAGGCGAAATTCTCCAGCAACGGTGTACGCCGTACCAGGCGACCGGAGCACCGAAGACGAAGCATATCAGCAAAATCCAGAAGTAGCTCACATTGAACATATACAAGATTTCTCCCGTCGTCGATCCCAACACCTTGCGCACGGCGATCTCTTTCCGCTTGTATTCGCTTTCGAACACGACAAGGCCGAACACGCCCACAATCGAGATAAAGATAGCGACAAGGCTGAACAAGGTGATCAAAGAACCGATCTTCAATTCCTTTTCGTAGGTATGCTGCAAAACCTCGTCATAGAAACGGACCACAAAAGGATACTCCGAATCGAACTTTTCCAGCGACTCGCGCACATGCTCCATTCCAGAGCGAAGGTCGCTTCCCGCCTTGAACTTCACATAGGCGGTATTATAATAGTTGCCTTCCTGCCCCCACTGGTATTTGCCCCAAAGATAGAAAGCCATCGGGGTAACTTCCTGGCGGAATGAGGCGAACTTGATATCCGGGATAAAACCGATGATCTCGTCACCGTCGATCTTTTCGTTCAACTTCAATTCGTACTGCGCCTTCGCCTTTTCGTTGAATATATAGCAACCCGTCTCCTTCTGATCATCTTCCGGACGGAAATCACGGCCTTCCTTGACCTCTATACCATCACTTTCA
>ENA-OQCE01000353-OQCE01000353.1-human-gut-metagenome-genome-assembly--contig:-NODE-353-length-22805-cov-1.657201_pt1 | contig 22805 bp, 32 predicted proteins | sample MGYA00242495_ERZ504572 | MGnify/ENA primary metagenome ERZ504572 (study PRJEB26092, sample SAMD00036228) | human gut metagenome | host: Homo sapiens | study: EMG produced TPA metagenomics assembly of...
TGTAAAAATCGGATATAAAAAAACAGCCCTCATTGCCATGGCAGTAGGTTTCATCGGTTTGTTTATCCAATATATTTCCAGTTTGTTCGGTGCAGATATAGACGTATTCAATTTAGGAGAATATGCCATTAAAATGAATTTTATCATCTACCTGCTTGGTGCTTTCGTCTGTGGTTTTTGTTGTATGTATGCTGAACACAGTAGTTAACCCGATGCTAAATCTTTTAGGTGGTGGTGGTAACAAAGGTAACCAATTAATCCAAGCCGGTGGTGCTCTAAACTCATTGTCAGGTACTTTGACTCCGCTTTTCGTAGGTGCCTTGATTGGTTCTGTTACCCCTCAAACAGCTATGTCAGATGTAGCTCCTCTGCTTTTCATCGCAATGGGTGTATTCGTATCAGCGTTTATCGCTCTTTCATTCATCGCCATTCCAGAGCCTCATCTAAGAAAAGCAGGTCATGAAAAAGAGAAATTCTCTCATAGCCCTTGGAATTTCCGCCATACTGTATTAGGTGTAATCGGTATCTTTGTGTATGTAGGTATTGAAATCGGTATTCCAGGCACATTAAATTTCTATCTTGCCGACCCAACGGAAAAAGGTGCGGGCCTGCTTGCCAACGGTGCCGCTATCGGTGGTGCTATTGCTGCCATCTATTGGTTGCTCATGTTAGTGGGACGTTCTGCAAGTAGTGTCATCAGCGGTAAAGTAGCTACACGCACACAATTGATTGTTGTTTCCGCAACAGCTATCTGTTTTATATTAATCGCAATCTTCACTCCAAAAGAAATCACTGTCTCTATGCCGGGATATAGTGTAGAAAATGGATTCGAAATGGCCTCTGTACCTGTCAGTGCCCTATTTTTGGTACTTTGTGGTTTATGTACGTCCATTATGTGGGGAGGTATCTTCAACCTCGCTGTAGAAGGTTTAGGCAAATATACCGCACAAGCTTCAGGTATTTTTATGATGATGGTTGTCGGTGGCGGTATTTTCCCATTATTGCAGCAATTCATTTCTGACGCTGTGGGATATATGGCCAGCTATTGGTTAATTATCGCTTTGCTTGCTTATCTGTTGTTCTATGGTTTGGTAGGATGCAAGAACGTAAACAAAGACATTCCTGTAGAATAATTATAAAAACATATAGTATTAACTTTAAACTATTAATATCATGGATATAGAATACGTAAGAAGTCGCTTCATCAAACATTTTGATGGCACAACAGGTTCAGTATATGCATCACCCGGACGTATTAACCTTATTGGAGAACATACCGACTATAACGGTGGTTTTGTCTTTCCCGGAGCAGTAGATAAAGGTATGATTGCTGAAATCAACCTAATGGTACTGATAAGGTACGTGCTTATTCTATTGATCTAAAAGACTATGTAGAATTCGGCTTGAACGAAGAAGATGCCCCTAAAGCCAGTTGGGCAAGATATATTTTCGGCGTTTGCCGCGAAATGATCAAACGTGGTGTAGATGTGAAAGGTTTTGACACTGCTTTTGCGGGTGACGTACCTTTGGGTGCAGGTATGTCTTCATCTGCTGCATTGGAAAGTACGTATGCTTTTGCTATCAACGAACTTTTTCGGTGACAACAAAATAGATAAATTTGAATTAGCCAAAGTAGGTCAGGCAACAGAACATAATTATTGTGGTGTAAATTGCGGTATTATGGATCAATTTGCATCTGTATTCGGAAAAGAAGGTAGTTTGATCCGTTTGGACTGTCGTTCATTGGAATATCAATACTTCCCGTTCAAACCGGAAGGTTACCGATTGGTATTGGTTGACTCGGTAGTCAAACACGAATTGGCTTCTTCTGCTTATAATAAACGTCGCCAAAGCTGCGAAGCTGCTGTAGCCGCCATCCAGAAAAAACATCCTCATGTAGAATTTTTACGTGATTGTACAATGGGAATGTTGCAGGAAGCAAAAGCCGAGATCAGTGAAGAAGATATATGCGTGCAGAATACGTCATTGAAGAAATCCAACGTGTACTTGATGTTTGCGATGCTTTGGAAAGAGGTGATTACGAAACCGTAGGACAGAAGATGTATGAAACTCACTATGGCATGAGTAAATTGTATGAAGTAAGCTGTGAAGAACTTGACTTCTTGAATGATGTTGCTTTCGACTGCGGTGTCACCGGTTCACGTGTCATGGGTGGAGGTTTCGGTGGATGTACAATCAACCTAGTTAAAAATGAACTATACGAAACATTCATCACCACTGCCAAAGAAAGATTCAAAGAGAAGTTCGGAAGAAGTCCCAAAGTTTACGATGTAGTCATCAGTGACGGTTCTCGCAAGCTGGTATAAAAAAGATCTCAAATTCGCTAACATATGAAAAAGCCGCTTTGGATTCAAAGCGGTTTTTTTCTTCTTTATGCTATAAAAGTGTAGGAAATACACTTTTATGTTGCACAACATACTCTTTTCATATCCAATGTATTAGTAATAGTGTTACTTTTACACCCAAAATCATATACTCTATTACTAATTAGTACTTTTATATCATGAAAAGCATGAAAAGAACCTTTCTGGGAACCGGTATCGCACTGACCTTGTTAAGTGCTTGCGCTCCCAAACAATCTCAAGAAACACTTACAAAGTCCGGATTAAACCCCACTAATTATGAAACAATAGTGGATGGCGTAAAACCTGTTAAACTGTATACGCTAAAGAATGCAGCCGGAATGGAAGTATGCGTAACTAATTTTGGCGGACGTATTGTATCTATCATGGTCCCCGACAAAAATGGAAATCTAAAAGATGTAGTGCTGGGTTTTGACAGCATTGCTGACTACCAAAATATACCAAGCGACTTCGGTGCTTCTATCGGACGCTATGCCAACCGCATTAATAAAGGAGTCATCGTAATGGATGGAGAAACCATTCAATTACCCCAAAATAATTTTGGTCACTGCCTGCATGGAGGTCCTAAAGGATGGCAATACCAAGTTTATGAAGCAAACCAATTAAACGACAGTACTATGACACTGACTATGAAGTCACCGGATGGAGATGCCAATTTTCCGGGAAATGTAACCGCTACTGTTACTTATGCACTGACAAGAGACAATGCCATCGACATAAATTACGAAGCGACAACTGACAAAAAGACTGTTATCAATATGACCAACCACTCTTATTTCAACTTGAGTGGAAATCCTGCCAATCCGGCCACCGACCATATTCTTTATGTAAATGCAGACAGCATCACTCCCGTTGACAGCACATTCATGACCACTGGAGAATGATGGCAGTAACAGAAACTCCGTTTGATTTCAATACTCCTAAAACCATTGCCCCCGATGTGACTAACTTTGAAAACGAACAAATAAAATTCGGTAACGGCTTCGACCATAATTGGTACTTAACACGAAAGGCGATATCAACCAGCTGGCTGCCAAACTGACCAGCCCTACTAGTGGTATCACTTTGGAAGTATATACTAATGAACCGGGAATACAAGTTTATACAGGCAACTTTTTGGATGGAACCGTAAAAGGGAAAAAGGGAATTACTTATCCGCAACGCGCGTCTGTTTGTCTGGAAACACAGCACTATCCCGACAGCCCCAACAAATCACAATGGCCTTCTGTAATTCTGGAACCGGGACAGACCTATCACAGCCAATGTATCTTTAAATTCGGTGTTGAAAAATAATTGTTAAACTTTAAATATTTAATATCATGAATTGGAATTCACATGAATTCATCTGGCTGGACTGGACAATACTGGCAGTCGGCATTGTAGCTGTGATATGGGCGGTATGGCGCTCTGTACAAAAAGACAAACGCTCGCAACAAGGAGCAAGCAGTGAAGATTATCTATTTGGCAAAGGTGAGCCATGGTACATCATTGGTGCTGCTATCTTTGCAGCCAATATCGGTTCGGAACATCTGGTAGGTTTGGCAGGAACCGGTGCCAAATCCGGAGTAGGTATGGCACACTGGGAAATGCAAGGTTGGATGATTCTTCTTCTAGGATGGCTTTTTGTTCCATTCTACCAACTATTAAACAATAAAATGGGCAAAATCATTACCATGCCCGATTTCCTTAAATACCGTTATACCCCGCGTACCGGTTCATGGCTTTCTATCATCACACTGATAGCCTACATTCTTACTAAAGTGAGTGTAACCGCCTATACCGGAGGTATCTTTTTGGAGTTCTTACTTGGACTTCCTTTTTGGTATGGGGCAATCGGACTTATTGTCCTGACCGGCATCTTCACCGTACTGAGTGGAATGAAAGGAGTAATGACCCTCTCAGCTATTCAAACCCCTATTTTAATCATCGGTTCTTTCTTGGTTCTTTTCCTGGGACTGTCAGCCTTGGGAGACGGTAATATTGCTACAGGATGGACAGAATGATGGATCATGCGCGTAGCGCCATGAATGTAGGAGCAGACGGACACGCTTATGGTGCCAACCATATGTTTCACTGGACCGAAGCAGACCCGATGTATCAAGATTATCCTGGATTCTGGGTATTTATCGGAGCTTCCATCATCGGTTTCTGGTATTGGTGTACCGACCAGCATATCGTACAGCGTGTACTTGGACAGCGTAAAGGCGAAGATAATGATGTGGTAATGAAGCGTGCCCGCAGAGGTACTATTGCAGCCGGTTATTTTAAAATCCTGCCTGTCTTCATGTTTCTTATTCCGGGATGGTAGCTGCCGCCTTGGCTGCAAAAGGTGAATTTGATATGTCAAATACAGATGCGGCTTTTGCTGTAATGGTAAAGGATGTTCTGCCTGCCGGTGTAAAAGGTATTGTAACTATCGGATTCATCTGCGCATTGGTTGCTTCACTGGCTGCTTTCTTTAATTCATGCGCCACACTTTTTACAGAAGACTTTTACAAGCCCATGTTTAAAAACAAAAGTGAAGCTACTTATGTTATGGTAGGACGTATCGCCACCGTAGTTGTAGTTATCCTCGGCATGGCATGGATTCCTGTAATGATGAGCCTCGGCAGCCTTTACGACTACCTGCAAGGCATACAGTCCCTCCTTGCACCTGCAATGGTAGCCGTATTTGCACTTGGTATATTCTCCAAGAAAATCACTCCGAAAGCCGGTGAAACAGCCATGATTGTAGGTTTCCTAATTGGTATGCTCCGTTTGCTGACTAATATCCTCACCAACACCGGAAAAGATGTGATGACCGGCTGGTTTTGGGAAAATACAACTTGGTTTTGGCAGACAAACTGGCTTATTTTTGAAATATGGCTACTTGTATTCCTCTTGTTGTTAATGGTTGTTGTATCATGCTTCACTCCGGCTCCAACCGCCAAACAAGTGGAAGCCATCACCTTTACCGGCAGTTACAAGGAACTTATCAGAAAGAGTTGGAACAAATGGGATGTTATTACCTCTTTAGGTGTAGTTCTGCTTTGTGCACTATTCTATGCTTATTTCTGGTAAACCATAAATTAAAGGCTGTATGCTTTGAATTATCTTGAAGAATACAGCCTGTTAATTTTAAACCGACGCTAAACCATGACCACCTATTATAACATAAACCCTAAATTCTATGTATCTGTAGACTGTATCATTTTCGGTTTTGACGAAGGAGAATTAAAACTGCTTCTACTAAAACGAAATTTTGAACCGGCTATGGGAAAATGGTCTTTGATGGGAGGATTCGTACAAGAAGACGAAAGTGTAGACGCTGCCGCCAAACGGGTATTGGCAGAACTGACCGGATTGGAAAATGTATATATGGAACAAGTAGGCACATTTGGCGACTTAGAGCGCGATCCGGGAGAACGAGTCATATCAGTAGCCTATTATGCTTTAGTCAATGTAAATGAATATGACAGGGAACTAGTGCAGCAGCACAATGCCCATTGGACAAAAATAGACGAACTGCCACAGCTCATTTTCGACCATCCGATCATGATTTCCAAAGCACGTGAACTGATGAAGCACAAAGCATCATACAATCCGATTGGTTTTAACCTGCTGCCCGAACTGTTTACCCTGACACAGTTGCAAAATCTATATGAGGCAATCTATGGCGAACCGATGGACAAGCGGAATTTCCGCAAGCGGGTAGCGAAATGGATTTCATTGAAAAAACAGATTTGATAGACAAATCAGGTTCCCGACGAGGTGCTTATCTTTATAAATTTAATGATAAGGCCTACAGAAAAGATCCGAAATTTAAACTTTAAAATAATGTGCCGATGCAATAATTTGCCAATTGACAAATTAGCAGATTGCCACATTACCCAATTATTCATTATGTTAGAAAAATTAAAAGAAAAAGTATTCCGTGCCAATCTGGATTTGGTGAAACACGGACTAGTTATTTTTACATGGGGAAATGTTTCTGCCATCGATCGTGAAACAGGTCTGGTAGTAATCAAACCCAGTGGCGTATCATACGATGATATGAAAGCTGAAGACATGGTTGTAGTAGATCTGGACGGCAACGTGGTAGAAGGTTCTCTTCGTCCGTCTTCAGATACTCCCACCCATGTAGTTCTATATAAAGCCATTCCCCGAAATAGGTGGAGTGTACATACCCACTCCACCTATGCTACCGCCTGGGCACAAGCCGGAATGGATATCCCCAATATCGGAACGACTCATGCCGATTATTTCCATGACGCCATTCCTTGTACCGCAGATATGACTGAAGAGGAAGTAAAAGGTGCCTACGAACAGGAAACAGGCAATGTGATTGTGAAACGTTTCAAGAACCTGAACCCTGTACATACTCCGGGAGTACTAGTAAAAAATCATGGTCCTTTTGCATGGGGAAAAGATGCCAATGATGCTGTACATAATGCAGTAGTCATGGAACAGGTAGCCAAAATGGCAAGTATCGCTTTTGCCGCCAACCCTCATTTAACGATGAATTCTTTATTAATAGAAAAGCATTTCAGCCGCAAACACGGCCCCAATGCCTATTATGGACAGAAATAAGAAACAAAGATATTAATAACCCTTTTAAAATATAACATTATGGAAAAAGCATTTGATCAGTATGAAGTATGGTTTGTAACAGGAGCACAGCTTCTGTACGGAGGTGACGCAGTTATAGCAGTAGACGCTCACTCCAATGAAATGGTAAACGGACTGAACGAATCAGGGAAACTTCCTGTAAAAGTAGTATATAAAGGAACAGCCAACTCTTCTAAAGAAGTGGAAGCAGTGTTCAAAGCAGCCAACAACGATGAAAAATGTATCGGTGTCATCACTTGGATGCACACTTTCTCCCCAGCTAAAATGTGGATTCACGGTCTGCAACAGTTAAAGAAACCACTGTTACATCTACACACTCAATTCAATAAGGAAATTCCTTGGGATACCATGGATATGGACTTCATGAATCTGAATCAATCCGCCCATGGTGACCGCGAATTCGGACATATCTGTACCCGTATGCGCATCCGCCGCAAAGTAGTGTAGGTTACTGGAAAGACGAAGACACCCAGCACAAGATTGCCGTTTGGATGCGCGTTTGTGCAGGTTGGGCAGACTCTCAGGATATGCTGATCATCCGTTTCGGCGATCAGATGAATAATGTAGCTGTAACTGACGGTGATAAAGTGGAAGCAGAACAACGTATGGGGTATCACGTAGATTACTGTCCGGCAAGCGAACTGATGGAATACCATAAAAACATCAAGGATACAGATGTAGAGGCACTTGTAGCAACTTACTTCAACGAATACGACCACGATGCTTCATTAGAAGATAAATCAACCGAAGCTTATCAGAAAGTATGGAACGCTGCAAAAGCCGAATTAGCTCTTCGTGCCATCCTTAAAGCCAAAGGCGCCAAAGGATTCACTACTAATTTTGATGATTTGGGCCAAACAGACGGCAGCTACTTCGATCAGATTCCGGGACTGGCTTCCCAGCGTCTGATGGCTGAAGGCTACGGATTCGGTGCGGAAGGCGACTGGAAATCAGCAGCTCTCTACCGTACCGTATGGGTGATGAACCAAGGACTTTCCAAAGGTTGTTCTTTCCTGGAAGATTACACATTGAACTTCGATGGTGCAAACAGTGCTATCCTGCAATCACATATGCTGGAAGTTTGCCCTCTTATCGCCGCTTCCAAACCACGTCTGGAAGTACACTTCCTAGGCATAGGTATTCGCAAGAGCCAGACAGCCCGTCTTGTATTCACTTTCAAAAGTAGGCTCAGGTTGTACCGCCACTGTAGTAGACTTTGGGGTAACCGTTTTCCGTCTGATCGTGAACGACGTAGAATGCATCGAGCCGAAACCGTTGCCCAAATTACCGGTTGCTTCCGCCCTGTGGATTCCGATGCCTAATTTCGAAGTAGGTGCAGGCGCATGGATCCTGGCAGGTGGAACACATCATTCTTGCTTCTCTTATGATCTGACAGCAGAATATTGGGAAGACTATGCTGAGATTGCAGGTATCGAAATGATCCGTATCGACAAAGATACTACCATCAGCAACTTCAAGAAAGAGCTTCGCATGAACGAAGTCTACTATATGCTGAACAAAGCACTTTGCTAATTCATCCATGAAGAGGGGATGTGTCAAGGCTAATAAGATTCTTGGCACATCCCACCTTATTTTATCATCATTATTGTTGTACCTTAAATTATAGGTTTTAATATGAAATCAGATGCAAAATCAACCATCCAGCAGGAAAAGCTATTCTAGGCATAGAATTCGGATCAACACGAATCAAAGCTGTTTTGATTGACCAGGAAAACAAGCCCATTGCCCAGGGAAGCCACAGCTGGGAAAACCAACTGGTAGACGGACTGTGGACTTACAGTGTGGAAGCTATCTGGCATGGCCTGCAAGACTGCTATGCAGATCTCCGTTCCAACGTAAAAAAAACTATATGACACAGAAATAGAAACCTTGGCGGCAATCGGTGTCAGTGCCATGATGCATGGTTATATGGCATTCAATAAAGAAGAAGAAATCCTTGTACCTTTCCGTACATGGAGAAATACCAATACCGGTCCGGCAGCCGCCGCTTTATCTGAATTATTCGTATATAACATTCCTCTGAGATGGAGCATTTCTCATTTATACCAAGCTATTTTAGACAATGAAGAACACGTAAGTAACATTGACTATCTGACCACCCTTGCAGGTTTCATTCATTGGCAAATTACAGGTCAGAAAGTCCTGGGCATAGGTGATGCATCAGGAATGCTTCCCATAGACCCGGCTACCAAGAATTATTCTGCCGAAATGATAGCCAAGTTCGACAAGTTGGTAGCTCCTAAAGGATACCCTTGGAAACTGACAGATATCCTGCCCAAAGTCTTACCCGCCGGCGAGAATGCAGGGTTCCTTACCCCGGAAGGTGCCAAGAGGCTGGACGTGGTCGGGCCGCTTGAAAGCAGGTGTACCTGTCTGCCCTCCGGAAGGAGATGCCGGAACCGGCATGGTAGCAACCAACGCTGTCAAGCAACGCACCGGGAATGTATCAGCAGGCACTTCCTCATTTTCCATGATTGTATTGGAAAAGAGTTGTCCAAGCCATACGAAATGATTGACATGGTTACCACTCCCGACGGAAGCCTTGTAGCTATGGTACATTGCAACAACTGCACTTCCGACCTCAATGCCTGGATCAATCTGTTCAAAGAATACCAAGAACTGCTGGGTATACCCGTAGATATGAATGAATTATATGGAAAACTTTACAATCATGCGCTCGCAGGCGATGCAGATTGCGGTGGTCTTATTTCGTATAATTATATTTCAGGTGAACCCGTAACAGGACTTGCCGACGGAAGGCCATTGTTTGTACGTTCTGCAAATGACAAATTCAACCTCGCCAATTTTATGCGTACCCATTTATACGCTTCAGTCGGAGTTCTTAAGATAGGTAATGACATTCTTTTCAATGAAGAGAAAATCAAAGTAGACAGAATCACAGGACACGGCGGATTATTCAAAACGAAAGGTGTAGGCCAGAGAATACTTGCAGCAGCTATAAACTCCCCTATTTCCGTAATGGAAACTGCCGGTGAAGGTGGCGCATGGGGAATCGCCCTGCTAGGTTCTTACCTTGTCAACAATGAAAAGAAACAATCCCTGGCAGATTTTCTGGAAGACAAAGTATTCGCCGGTGATGCCGGTATTGAAATATCGCCAACAGCCGAAGATGTAGCCGGATTCAACACATATATCGAAAACTATAAGGCAGGACTGCCTGTTGAAGAAGCAGCGACCCGATTTAAGAAGTGAGTCAAACGGGCTTAAAAAAGAGCCTCTTTACATGTTGCGGTTTACACATAAAGAGTTATCTTTGCAGATATTAAATAAAATAGCAAAGATAAACCGACTCACTAATAGCATTCAAATTATAATATTATTTTAATATGAACGAAAAGAAACTTATGAACCGTGCAGCGGACAACATCCGTATTCTGGCTGCTTCGATGGTAGAGAAAGCTAATTCAGGACACCCGGGTGGAGCTATGGGTGGCGCTGATTTTGTAAACGTGCTTTTCTCTGAGTTTTTAGTTTACGATCCTGAAAATCCGCGTTGGGAAGGGCGTGACCGTTTCTTCCTTGATCCAGGCCACATGTCACCGAGCTGTATTCCACTTTGGCACTGACCGGCAAGTTCACCATGAAGAACTGGCACAGTTCCGCCAATGGGGCAGTCCGACTCCGGGACACCCTGAAGTGGACATCATGCGCGGTATTGAAAATACTTCCGGCCCGTTAGGACAAGGACACACTTTTGCAGTAGGTGCTGCTATCGCTGCCAAATTTCTGAAAGCCCGTCTGGGTCATGTCATGGACCAGACCATCTATGCCTATATATCCGATGGGGGTATTCAAGAAGAGATTTCTCAGGGTGCAGGCCGTCTGGCAGGTCATTTGGGGCTGGACAACTTGATCATGTTTTATGATTCAAACGACATCCAGCTGTCTACCGCTACCGATGCTGTTACCAGCGAAGATGTTGCCAAGAAATACGAAGCATGGCACTGGAAAGTAATTACCATCGACGGTAATGATCCCGATGCAATCCGCACGGCTCTGACAGAAGCGAAAGCCGTAACCGGTCAGCCCACATTAATTATCGGTAAGACCATTATGGGTAAAGGCGCACGCAAAGCGGATGATTCCAGTTATGAACGTAACTGTGCCACCACGGTGCTCCTTTGGGAGGTGATGCTTACATCAATACAATCAAGAACTTAGGCGGCGATCCAACCAATCCTTTCCAAATCTTCCCTGAAGTAAAAGAGTTGTATGCCAAACGTGCAGAGGAACTGAAAAAAATTGTTGCAGAAAAATATGCGGCTAAAGCTGAATGGACTAAAACTAACCCCGAACTGGCTGCTAAATTGGAACTATGGTTCTCTGGCAAAGCTCCGAAAGTAAATTGGAATGTTATCGAACAAAAAGCCGGAGATGCTACACGCAGCGCTTCTGCCAAAGTTCTCGGTGTACTGGCTACAGAAGTAGAAAACATGATCGTTTCTTCTGCCGACCTGTCAAATTCAGACAAGACCGACGGTTTCTTGAAGAAAACACATGCATTCACAAAAGACGACTTCACCGGTGCATTTCTGCAGGCAGGTGTTTCCGAATTAACCATGGCTTGCTGCTGCCTGGGTATGGCACTTCACGGAGGTGTGATTGCTGCATGCGCTACCTTCTTCGTATTCTCAGACTACATGAAACCCGCCATACGTATGGCTGCCTTGATGGAACTTCCCGTCAAATTCATCTGGACACACGACGCATTCCGTGTAGGTGAAGACGGTCCTACTCACGAACCGGTAGAACAAGAAGCACAAATCCGCCTGATGGAAAAACTGAAAAACCACAAAGGACACAATTCTATGTTGGTACTCCGTCCGGCAGATGCGGAAGAAACCACTGTGGCATGGAAATTGGCCATGGAAAATACCAGCACCCCCACCGCACTGATCTTCTCCCGCCAGAATATCGCGAATCTGCCTGCAGGAAACGACTACTCACAGGCTGCCAAAGGCGCTTATATTGTTGCAGGCTCCGATGAAAATCCGGATGTAATCCTAGTCGCTTCAGGTTCCGAAGTTTCCACTTTGGAGGCAGGTGCAGAACTTCTCCGCAAGGATGGCATAAAAATACGTATCGTATCCGCTCCTTCTGAGGGATTGTTCCGCAGCCAAAGCAAGGAATACCAAAACAGTATCATTCCCACAGGGGCTAAAGTATTCGGTCTGACTGCCGGTCTTCCTGTAAACCTTGAAGGTTTGGTAGGTGCCAACGGTAAGGTATTCGGTCTGGAATCATTCGGATTCTCCGCTCCTTACAAAGTATTGGATGAAAAGCTGGGCTTTACCGCACAGAACGTGTATAACCAAGTAAAAGAAATGCTGGCATGAAAAAAGTAGGACTGGCATCCGATCATGCAGGATTTGAACTGAAAGAGTTTGTAAAGACATGGTTAACTGAAAAAGGCTATCCATGCAAAGATTTCGGTACATACAGTACAGAAAGCTGTGACTATGCAGATTATGCCCATCCGCTTGCACTGGCTATAGAAGCCGGAGAATGCGGACCCGGAGTGGCAATTTGCGGAAGCGGTGAAGGCATCAGCATGACATTGAACAAACATCAGGGTATCCGTGCGGCACTATGCTGGATGCCCGAGATAGCCCATCTGTCACGTCAGCACAATGACGCCAATGTTCTGGTAATGCCGGGACGATTCATTGACCATGAAATGGCCGAAAAAATATTGGATGAATTCTTTAACAGCGGCTTCGAAGGCGGACGTCACCAAAAGCGCATTGAAAAGATACCTGTAAAGTAAAATTCACGCAATAATAATAAAAGTAAAAAAAGAGAGGCATTATAGCTTCTCTTTTTTATTCCTATCTTTGCTTAGATTAAAATATAAAATAAAAAATATTACTATGAAGAAGATTCTTTTTTTAATGCTCCTATGTCTGCCATTCATCGCTATGGCACAGACAGATCCCAAATATCTGGCGGGAGCGATAACTATGGATGACGGTAAAGTTTCTTTCAAAACAGAGATACAGGCACCGTCTTTAACGAAAGACCAGCTATATGGCACCATGCTGAAATGGGCCACAGAACGTTTCAAGCCCGAAGGCAAGTTCAATGCACGTGTTCTTTACACCAATGAAGATGAAGGAACCATTGCAGCAGGTGGCGAAGAATATCTGGTATTCTCCTCCTCTGCATTGTCATTGGACAGAACCAGAATTTATTATCAGTTGTTTATCACCTGCGAAAACGGAAAATGTGATATCGAAATGACCCGTATCCGTTATTGGTATGATGAAGCTCGTGACGGAGGAGAAAAATACAGTGCAGAGGAATGGATTGTAGACGATATGGCTTTAAACAAATCGAAGACCAAGCTGGCTCCCATCTGCGGCAAATTCAGAAGAGAGACTATTGACTTGAAAGACACACTGTTCAAATCCATCCAAGATACATTGGGCAACAAGGTCTTGAACAACTCACAAATTGCAGTTGCTCCTGCTCCGGGCGTGACAGCTACTCCGATATCAAATGCAACAACAATCGTTACCGCCACTCCGGTAACTCCCCCTGCCCAACCGGCTGTCATCGGTGGTTCTGAGGGTAATACCGAAATAAAAGCAGCCAATAATGCAACTCCCAGCAAAGAACAAAGCATAGATGACCAAATCAAGGCATCCTCACGTATGACAATTACTGCCGGAAACGATGAACAATTCGAAATCGGTAAAGAATGCTGGGGAGGTTTCGGCCAGTTATTCGGCAAAGAAGTAGCATTCTGCGTAATCGACCAAGCCAAATCAATGGGCAATATGCTGATGGATCAGAGCGATAATTATAAAATTTCGTTCTACAAGCAAGGTAATAGCGAGCCGTGGTTGATAGTAAACTGCAAGAAACTGATGAAACAGACCGTTACCGGTGAGGAAGCAAAAAAGATGAACCCCAGTAATGACGGTCAGAAGGCATATAATATGTATGTAGGTGAAGTAATAAAATAGTCTTTTCTCCCATATATTTATACCGTGACAGTTTATTCTGATAATACATAAAACTTTTTAGGGGGAGATAACCTGACAACTCCCCCTAAAAAACATACAAACGATCTACATATACTTCCCCAAAAGCACCATGACAAATACCATTCAAACATGTCTCCCCTTTAAGAATAAATAACACCGTTCCTCTATCAACCGTTTCACTTGAAACCATTTCTATAATAATCAAACCATTAGAAGAAATCATTCTTCCATTTTTTCCCTATCTTTCTCTCCTTTTTTTAAATGTTTTTAGCAAGAAAACCGTTTTTTCTGCTCCAATCTTCCCTTTCATAACAAATAAAGAGTATCTTTGTAAACAACAATGAGACAATCATGCCTTATGACGGAACAATTACAGGACATAAAGACACTTATCGAACAGGGTGATACGGAAAGAGCCATTCATGCGCTAACTAATTTCATCCGAAACGATGCGCACGTCAACGATGAACCTATTACTTACTGGGTAACGCCTACCGCAAAATGGGAGACTGGCAACAAGCTTTGAACAATTATCTGGAAGCCATCGAGCGTAATCCGGAAAGTCCGGCCGTTTCCGCCCGTGACATGATTATGAATATTCTGAATTTCTATAACAAAGACATGTATAATCAATAATAACTAACCCATGGCAAAGATTAAAGGTGCTATTGTAGTAGACACAGAGCGTTGCAAAGGTTGCAATCTATGTGTAGTGGCATGTCCGCTGCATGTAATCGCGCTCAATGCCAAACAAGTGAATAAAAAAGGATACACATTCGCCCACCAGGTATTAGAAGATACCTGCAATGGTTGCGCATCATGTGCCACAGTCTGTCCGGACGGATGCATCACTGTGTATAAAGTAAAACAACAATAAATGTAACAAATATGGCAGAAGAAGTCGTTTTAATGAAGGGAAATGAAGCCATAGCCACGCCGCTATCCGTATCGGAGTAGACGGTTACTTTGGCTATCCCATCACTCCCCAATCGGAAATATTGGAAACGCTGGCCGAAGAGAAACCTTGGGAAACTACCGGTATGGTGGTGTTGCAGGCAGAAAGTGAAGTCGCAGCAATCAACATGGTATATGGCGGTGCAGCGAGCGGTAAAATGGTAATGACCTCATCCTCCAGTCCCGGCGTCAGTTTAAAGCAGGAAGCATCTCGTACATTGCCGGTGCCGAACTCCCCTGCCTGATTGTCAATGTCATGCGCGGAGGTCCCGGATTAGGAACCATCCAACCTATCAGGCCGACTATTTCCAAACAGTGAAAGGCGGCGGTCACGGAGACTATCGCCTCATAGCCCTGGCTCCTGCATCAGTACAGGAAATGGCAGATTTCGTAGGTATAGCTTTTGATCTGGCTTTCAAATACCGCAATCCCGCCATTATTCTGGCAGACGGCGTTATCGGACAGATGATGGAAAAAGTAGTATTGCCCGAACAGCGCACACGCCTGACAGATGAAGAAGTCATAGCCCGTTGTCCGTGGGCCACTACCGGCAGAACCCACCACCGTACTCCCAACATCATCACCTCATTGGAACTCGATCCTGCCGAGATGGAAAAACGTAATATCCATCTTCAGAAAAAATATGCAGAAATAGAAGAGAACGAAGTACGTTTCGAAGAACTTCACTGCGAAGATGCCGAATATTTGATTGTAGCTTTCGGTTCTTGTGCCCGCATTGCCCAAAAAGCAATGGAAATAGCTCGGGAAGAAGGCATCAAAGTTGGTTTGCTCCGTCCTATTACCCTATGGCCGTTCCCGTCGAAAGCTATTGCAGCACGCGCCGCACAGGTAAAAGGTATCCTCACTGTAGAATTGAACGCCGGACAAATGGTAGAAGATGTCCGTCTGGCCGTAGAATGCAAAGTGCCTGTAGAACACTTCGGACGTCTGGGTGGTATTGTTCCCGATCCGGATGAAGTAATCACTGCACTGAAAGAGAAACTAATAAAATAAGACCGTATGAATATCGATCTGATCAGAAACATATTGAACATACTTTTCATGGCACTGGCACTAGCGGCTGTCATCACTTACTTCATGGCAAGTGACTTCAAAGTATTCATCTATGTCTGTGCAGCAGCTATTTTTCTCAAGCTGATGGAATTCTTTATGCGGTTCATGTTATAAGCAATAGGAGGAGAAACTATGACAAAAGAAGAAATCATAAAACCCGAAAACCTGGTTTATAAGAAACCGACACTGATGAATGACAATCCGATGCATTACTGCCCCGGATGCAGCCACGGTGTGGTTCACAAGTTAATAGCCGAAGTTATTGAAGAAATGGGCATGGAAGATAAGACAATCGGTGTGTCACCGGTAGGATGTGCCGTTTTTGCATACAACTATCTAGACATCGATTGGCAAGAAGCCGCCCACGGACGCGCACCGGCCGTAGCTACCGCCATCAAGCGTTTATGGCCCGGACGTCTGGTATTTACCTACCAGGGAGATGGTGACCTGGCATGTATCGGCACTGCCGAAACCATCCATGCTTTAAATCGTGGCGAAAACATTACTATCATCTTTATCAACAACGCCATTTATGGAATGACCGGTGGGCAAATGGCTCCTACCACGCTGGTTGGCATGAAGACAGCCACCTGCCCCTATGGTCGTGATGTAGCCATTCATGGCTATCCGCTGAAAATGACAGAAATTGCCGCCACTTTGGAAGGCACCGCCTACGTTACCCGCCAGGCCGTACATACGGTTCCTGCCATCCGCAAAGCAAAAAAGGCTATCCGCAAGGCATTCGAAAACTCAATGAATGGCAAAGGATCCAATTTGGTGGAAATTGTATCGACTTGTAATTCCGGTTGGAAAATGACTCCGCAAGCATCCAATGACTGGATGGTGGAACACATGTTCCCCTTCTATCCGCTGGGTGATTTGAAAGATAAAGAATAAAAAGACAGAAACCATGAAACAGGAAATCATTATAGCAGGATTCGGCGGTCAGGGTGTGCTATCCATGGGTAAGATACTTGCCTATTCCGGACTGATGGAAGACAAGGAAGTAACCTGGATGCCGGCATACGGTCCCGAACAACGGGGAGGAACCGCTAACGTAACGGTGATTGTCAGTGATGAACGCATCTCTTCACCCATTCTCAGCCAATATGACACAGCCATCATACTGAACCAACCCTCATTGGAAAAGTTTGAAGGCAAAATCAAACCGGGTGGTATCCTCATTTATGACGGATACGGAATCATCGAGCCTCCGACACGTAAGGACATACAAATCTATCGTATTGACGCAATGGATGCCGCCAACGAAAAAGGAATGGCAAAGACCTTCAATATGATTGTCTTAGGAGGCTTGCTGAAACTGCGTCCCGTAGTATCCATTGAAAGTGTAATAAAAGCTTTACGCAAAACATTGCCCGAACGTCACCATCATCTGATACCGATGAATGAAGAAGCCATCCGAATCGGAATGGAGATTATTAAACCTCAGTAAGTTAAAATAACTCTAAACGAATAATAAAAGGAAGAACTTTCCATAGCGGAAAAGCTCTTCCTTTTATTTTTATATTGTATCTTTGCCGCCGTTATGAAAAGAATATTCTCTATTATTTTTTTATTATTCCTGTGCTTCCATACTTCCTTGATGGCACAGCGGACAATGAATACCCTGAACAATCAGTTCGGTTCCTCGGCAAACGGACTGGACAGAAACCAATATGACCGTAACGGAAACCCCATAGACACGACAGCCGTAGTAGATGCCAACACTATCCCCATCGGACTGTACTCATGGAAAGTGGACAGTCGTTTTGGCAATGTCACTTATATCCCCGTAGATACCTTGCAGCACGCTTTCCAGAACTCAAATGACATGGGGGGCTACACCGGGCAATACAATTACTTGGGAAATTTGGGTTCCCCCCGCCTCTCACGCATCTTTTTTGACCGTCGGGATCCCAGCCAATACTTTTTCACCGACCCATACGACTTTTGCGTACAACGTCCGGAAGATGTCATATTCACCAATACATTTTCTCCATTCACGAACCTGAGCTATTACAAAGGAGGAGGCAGCCGTGACGGAGAAGAACGCTTCAAATCCTATTTTGCCATCAATGCAAACAAAAGACTGGGGTTTGGATTCTACATAGATTACCTGTATGGCCGGGGGCTTTACCAAGATCAGTCCACAGCCTTCTTCAACGGTGGCCTGTTCTCCAGCTACCGGGGAGACAAATATGACATGCATTTCATATTCAACAACGATAACTTGAAGATGGCAGAAAACGGAGGTATCACGGACGACCGGTATATCACCAACCCGCTGGATATGGCAGAAGGCAAAAAAGAATATTCCGCCAACGAAATCCCAACGCGACTGAGTCAGATATGGAATCACAACACCAGCTACCATGCCTTCCTGACACATCGTTACAACTTAGGGTTCTATAAAGAAAAAACAGGACAGTGTGGATACGGACTCCGTAAAAATAACGCAGGTATTTGTTCCTGTCACAAGCTTCATACATACATTACAAGTGGACTTGAACAATCGCAAATACATCTCATACGATGACGCACAGAATCAGAAGTATTTTGAACATAACTATCTGGGGACCGACTCTATAGACAAGACGAAGCGCACATCCATCAAAAATACCATTGGCATTGCTTTACAAGAAGGATTCAACAAATGGGCGAAAGCCGGACTTACCGCCTTTTTAAGTTATGAATACCGAAACTTCGCCTTGACCGACACGACAAACATACCGGGACAGCGCATTATCAACAACTATAAGGAAAGTTCACTCTCCATTGGCGGCGAACTATCCAAAAAACAAGGAAAACTATTACATTACAATATTCTAGGAGAATTGGCCATAGCCGGTGAAGATGCAGGACAATTCAGCGTAGAAGGCAGAGGGGATCTGAATCTCCGTTTATTCGGAGATACGGTGAGACTGGATGTAAATGCATTCATCAAGAACCAGAACCCCGTATTCTATTTCAGGCATTTCCAATCCAAACATTACTGGTGGGACAACAACGATTTATCCAAAATAATGAGAACCCGACTGGAAGGAAAACTAAGTCTGAACAGATGGGGAACCCAACTGCGTGCCGGAGTGGAAAATATAAAGAACTACACTTATCTGCCAATGCCAGCATACCGGTAAAAGACAGTGAAGGAAATGTCACCGGTTTCAAGAACAATGCAGCCGTAAGACAGCACTCCGGCAATATACAAATATTCACAGCAATGTTGCAACAAAAATTGAAAGTAGGAATATTTCATCTCGACGGTGAAGTAGCCTATCAAAAATCAAGTGAGCAAGACATTCTGCCCTTACCGGAATTGTCGGCTTACGGCAACTTGTACATGAAATTCGGTCTCGCCAAAAAAGTACTCCAGATAGAAATGGGAGCAGATGTGCGCTATTTCAGTAAATATTACGCGCCAGACTACTCCCCCGTCATCGGACAATTCTATAACCAGAATCCTGATGACAAAATCGAGATAGGAGCTTTTCCGATAGTCAACGTCTATGCAACCTGCATTTAAAACGTACCCGCTTCTTTATTATGATGTATCACGTCAATGCCGGTTCGGGAAAATCCAATTACTTCCTGGCGCCTCACTACCCAATCAATCCGCGAATGATAAAGTTCGGCCTTTCATGGAATTTCTTTGATTGACGGTCTATATGAGAAAATATCTGAAATACATTCTGATGGGTATCCTTGCAGTAACCCTATCCTCCATCTTCTTCAAAAAGAAAACGGAGGCTGAAACCAGTCTGCCCCGCGATTATGCAGAAATAGCGGCATCGGGAATCCTGCGTGCCGTTACCGAGTACAATTCTATCAGTTTTTATGCCGACGGCGACACCGTTTCCGGTTTCCACTACGAACTGCTCCATGCTTTTGCACACAGCAAAGGACTGAAACCGGAAATCACTCCTGAAATGAGCTTTTCCAAAAGACTGGAAGGCGTACAAAAAGGAACATACGATATATTGGCCAACAGCACGGTAGTTACCACAGAATACAAAGACTCCCTGTTGTTTACCCGCCCCATTATACTGAACAAACAAGTACTGGTACAGCGTAAACCCGAAAAAGAAAACGATAGTCTGTACATTCACAGCCAGTTGGAACTAGCCCGCAAGACCCTTCATCTAGTCAAAAACTCACCTGCCATCCTGCGCATACATAATTTAAGTAACGAAATAGGCGATACCATCTATATCAAAGAAGTGGAGAAATACGGACAAGAACAATTACTGGCCATGGTAGCACATGGTGACATAGACTATGCCGTATGCGACGAGAGCATTGCCAAAGCCTCCATCAATGATTTTCCACAATTGGATATAGAAACAGCCATCAGCTTCTCACAATTCTATTCATGGGGAGTAAGCAAACATTCTCCAATATTGCTTGACAGCCTGAATTCCTGGTTAAATGACTACGTCAAGACTCCTGCATTCAAACTGTTGCGCAAGAAATATTACAATAACTGATTTTTATCCGGCTGAAATTGCAAAATAGTCCTATCTTTGCAATATAAATTGTTATTATTTTAAGCGGAATGACAAAAAAGTTATTACCATGGTTAAATTAGACAAAGTAAAATGGGGCTTCATCGGTTGCGGAGAAGTGACCGAGAAGAAAAGCGGACCAGCCTTTGCCCTGATCGAAGGTTCAGAGGTAGTGGCCGTAATGAGCCGTGACAAAGAAAAAGCTCAATCATACGCCAAAAGACACAACATTCCCCGCTGGTACTCCGATCCGCAGCAGTTAATAGGAGATGAAGATGTCAATGCTATTTATATAGCCACTCCCCCCTCTTCTCATGCCACTTTTGCCATTATGTCCATGAAGGCAGGAAAGCCCGTATACATCGAGAAACCTATGGCGGCCAGCTATGAAGACTGTGCACGCATCAACCGCATATCACAGGAAACAGGAATTCCTTGTTTCGTAGCTTATTACAGACGTTATCTTCCTTATTTCCAAAAAGTACGCCAGATGGTAGAGGACGGAGAAATAGGCAATGTCATCAACATACAGATACGTTTCGCCCAGCCTCCCCGCGCTTTGGATTACAACAGTACCAACCTTCCCTGGCGTGTACAACCTGATATTGCCGGCGGCGGTTATTTCTATGATCTGGCTCCTCACCAGCTGGATTTGCTACAAGATATGTTCGGCTGCATTCTCGAAGCCCAAGGATACAAGAGCAACCGTGGCGGGTTATATCCGGCAGAAGATACGATAAGTGCCTGCTTCAAATTTGATTCCGGTCTGCCGGGATCAGGATCATGGTGTTTCGTTGCCCATGAATCGGCCAAGGAAGACCGTATAGAAATCATCGGAGACAAGGGAATGATCTGTTTCTCTGTTTTCACTTACGATCCCATCGCCCTGCATACTGAAAGAGGCCGCGAGGAGTTTCTTCCCGAAAATCCCCCTCATGTACAACTTCCGCTCATAAAAGCCGTAGTAGAACACTTGCAGGGAAAAGCTGTCTGTACCTGCGACGGCATCAGTGCGACACCCACCAACTGGGTAATGGACCGTATACTTGACAAACTCTGATTTCTGCCTATGGACATCCGTCAATTATGCCTGTTTTGTCTGTCTTTCCTTTCCGCCCTCGGTGTATATGCACAAGCGGAACAGAAGGACTCGACAGTACAGGACAACAAGGGTGTTCTCATTACATTGACCGATGGAATAGCGACAACTGTCCGTCATACCGGAAGAAAAATCAGGAAAGTGGGAAAAGAATTCAACGCGGTCGATACCACCTATATCTCGCCTAACCTCTACAATCTGGCTTTCATGCTGGAATCCAGCAGTTGGTACGAATACTATCGGTTAGGCAGTAAAGGAAACAACGGCGAACAAAGTTTGGGATTCTCCCCCAATGCCAGTTTCAAGCTGGGGGTCTATTTCGGATGGCGCTGGATATTTCTAGGATATTCTTTCGATGTAAAAGATATTTTCGGCGGACACAAGAACAAGGCCAAGAAAACCGAAATGGCACTGAATCTTTATAGTTCCAAATTTGGTGTGGATTTATATTACAGAAAGACAGGAAGCGATTTCAAGATACGTTCTTCCAGCGGATTTGACCTGAACACTCCCATTAAAAACCTGAATTTCAACGGATTGCAAAGTAAAATCAAAGGACTGAACGCCTATTGGATTTTCAATTATAAAAAATTCTCTTATCCGGCAGCCTATAGCCAGTCCACCAACCAGCGTAAAAGCGCGGGTTCCTGATGGCGGGCTTTTCTTATTCCCAGCACAACATATCTTTTGATTACGAAAAGCTTCCCGGTGAAGTGAGAGCCCAACTGCATGATGCCCTGCTTTTCAAGAAAGTGAAATATTCTGATTACAGCATCAACGTGGGCTATGGCTATAACTGGGTATTTGCAAAAAACTGGGTTTCCAATCTTTCACTCTTACCGGCCATTGCTATAAAAAATCAAAAATAGACGATACGCCTAACACCGACAATCATTGGATAAAGGATATCAATTTTGACCTGATAACACGTGCCGCCGTGGTCTATAATACCAACAAGTACTTTGTAGGTGCTTCACTGGTGATGCATACATACGATTATCGGAAAAGGAATTTCTCTCTCACTAATACATTCGGAACCGTTCGTGTATATGCAGGATTCAACTTCTGGAAAAGGAAAGAATTCCGCGATAAATAAAAAAATATACCGGAAAGCCTATAAAAGTTCTTTCCCGGTATATCACAGGTTAAATTT
>ENA-OQCE01000354-OQCE01000354.1-human-gut-metagenome-genome-assembly--contig:-NODE-354-length-22730-cov-2.648056_pt1 | contig 22730 bp, 25 predicted proteins | sample MGYA00242495_ERZ504572 | MGnify/ENA primary metagenome ERZ504572 (study PRJEB26092, sample SAMD00036228) | human gut metagenome | host: Homo sapiens | study: EMG produced TPA metagenomics assembly of...
CTACAGGCACGATTAATGTCCCAAGCACTTCGTAAGTTGACGGCTGCGATCAATAAGACTAACACGACATGTATATTCATCAACCAGCTGCGTGACAAGATTGGCGTGATGTTCGGCAATCCCGAAACGACAACCGGCGGTAATGCATTGAAGTTTTATGCCTCTGTTCGTCTGGATATCCGCAGCATCGGTAAATTGAAAGACGGCGACGATATCAAAGGAAACCAAGTGCGCGTAAAAGTAGTCAAGAACAAGGTTGCTCCTCCTTTCCGGAAAGCAGAGTTCGATATCATGTTCGGTGAAGGTATCTCCAAAGCCGGTGAGATAATCGACCTGGGTGCAGAACTGAACATCATTAAGAAAAGCGGTTCGTGGTACAGTTACAACGACACTAAATTAGGACAGGGACGTGATGCCGCCAAACAATGCGTTGCCGACAATCCTGAACTGGCAGACGAATTGTCCGACCTGATCTTCGAAGCGTTAAAAGGATAAAATCAATGGCACACAGATGATACGGATCAAGTCTGTAGTCATCTGTGTCCATGATATACAGAAAATCATTCATGAACACAAAAGACAAATACCATTTGCTTTGCAACACTGAAACTAGTATTCCCATCTTTTCCCGTGACTGGTGGCTCGATACGGTTTGTGGCAAAGATAAATGGAAAGTCTTATTGGTTGAAGAAAAAGAAAGGATTACGGCAGCGATGCCACTTTATTGTCCTCGACAAGGTATTATCTCAATGCCATCCTACACACAAACAATGGTCCTTGGTTCGCACCGGAATCCAAAGATACCAAATACACCAAAACTTTAGGCCACCGGCAAGTTTTATGCAAACAACTGCTAAACACGCTTAAAAGCTATCCGTATTTTATGCAAAATTTTCATTACGGAATCACCGACTGGCTACCATTCTATTGGGAAGGTTACCGACAAACAACACGCTACACCTATATGTTGAAGGATATCCGAAACACAAAAGCAATATTGGGAAATATGAGTTTCAATATCCGACGGAACATCACAAAAGCCAGAGACAAATATCATATCACAGTAAAAAAAGGAATTTCTATAGAAGAGTTCTTGTTGATACAGGCACAAACCTTCAAACGTCAACAGATCACCAACAAAGAAGATATGGAAGTTTAATCAAACTGATCAATATTTGCCGAAAACGGGACCAGGGAGATTTATGGGGCGGTTATGACGAAAAAGGACGTTTGCATGCTGTCGCTTTTATCGTCTGGCAAGAAAGTTCCGCCTGGTATCTGGCTGGTGGAGGAAATCCGACTCTTCGGGAGTCCGGAGCACACAGTTTAATTTTGTGGGAAGCAATCCGTTATGTTTCACAATATACCGACACATTCGATTTCGAAGGTTCCATGATACCGGGAGTCGAACGTTTTTTCCGTGAATTCGGTGCAATTCAAACCCCCTTCTTCACAATAACCAAAGGAAAATTAAGTTTATTAAATAGAGCCTGTTTAAAAATAGGAAGGATAATAAACAGATAAATTATTTATGATATTAAACAGTTATAATAATATACTGGTTTTAGCCCCCCATACGGACGACGGGGAATTAGGACTGGGAGGAACCATAAGCAAACTTATCGAACTGGGAAAGAAAGTAACCTATGTCGCTTTTTCAACCGCTCAGCAGTCCGTACCCGAAGGTTTTCCGAAAGATATTTTGAAGACAGAAGTCAAGAAAGCGACTGCCCAATTGGGAATATCACCTGAAAACCTCATCATCTACAATTATGAGGTCCGTAAACTCGGATACGTCCGGCAGGAAATATTGGAAGAACTGATCCGCCTAAAAAAATCGAACAGCTTTGACTTGGTCTTTATCCCAAGCCTACACGACATTCACCAGGATCATACAACGATCGCCCAAGAAGGCCTACGCGCCTTCAAAAACACGACACTGCTGGGCTACGAGTTGATTTGGAACAATCTGACATTCAACACACAATGTTTCGTTGAACTGAATAAAGAGCACATTCAAGCCAAAGTCGAAGCATTAAAAGCATACGAATCACAGGGAACACGCGACTATCTATCCGAAGAGTTTATCTTTTCACTGGCAAAAACACGCGGTGTACAAGCTGGCTGTCCTTATGCTGAAGCATTCGAAGTAGTCCGTTTGTTCCTGTAAAGTTGAAAGACAGTATGAAAGCCGTTATTTCCTATATTACCAAATTCCTGATAGGAGGAGAAAAGGCCGATGTATTAGCCAGTCTTGTCGGTTACACATCGGATCCCAACAAATTCTCCCGTTATCGCGTAGTTATCATCCCGTCCCCCTTTTCCGGATGAAGTTTACGGGACAGCCGAGTCCATACCCAAACTACCACTGGAAGAGATAGAAGGTATACCTCTGCTCTTCGGTTCTCCCAAAATAGAATGGCAGGGGGATACTTGGGTGGTACATGCCGATATCATCGCCAGTGCCTATTTTCTGCTGACGCGATATGAAGAAATACGGAAACGCAACATACGGGACATCCACGGTCGCTTCCTCGGAACAGAATCCCTACCCTTCAAAGCAGGATTCATTCATCGCCCGATAGTCGACGAATACGGTAAATTGTTGCGACGCTGGTTACGCCAAGCGCGTGTACAGTCAGCCGTCGAACTGCCCCCACACATACAAAAAGTATGGCTGACACACGATGTAGATGCTCCTTTCTTTTGCCGGACTTTCCGCAACTTTGATACGAGAAACAGTTAAAGGCACAGGACTGAAACATGCCTGGAAGATGTTTCAAGGTCCGTTACAGAAAGATCCGTTCTACACATTTCCCTGGCTTGTAAAACAACGAAACAAATTAAAGGCCGTTATCGGAAAAAACCGTTGTGAATCTCTGTTTTTTATCAAGTCAGGTGCTCATCCGTTTATGACAAGCCTCATTATAAACTGCATTCAAAGGACTTACAAGAGCTTTTGCTCTTTTGTAAAACCGAAAAAGTACAGATTGGACTGCATACCAGTTACGATGCCGGTAAAACACCGGCACTCATCTCAACGGAAAAAGAATTGTTGGAGAGACAGACCGGAAAATCGGTCACTTACAATCGGCATCATTATCTGGCCTCACGCGAACCGGAAGATATGGTATGGTTGGAAAAAGCAGGTATTACAGATGATTTCACGATGGGCTATCCGGATGTTGCCGGTTTTCGCCTCGGCACATCTCGTCCGGTACATTGGATTAATCCTAAGAATAAACGTATCTCGCCACTTATTCTCCACCCATTGGCAATCATGGAATGCAGCCTGAACGAACCTGTTTATATGAATCTTGGCTATGAGGGAGCACTTGCTACTCAACACAACTCATCAAACAGGTGGCATCTGCCAACGGCGAACTGGTGTTGCTCTGGCATAACGACTCCATCACCACCCGGATCAAGCCGAATGTCTCTGTCGACTGGCAACGAAAACTATTCGCCGCCATCATTGAAGAATTGATAAAATCATGAAGATACTGATATTATGTGATATGTTTCCCCCTGCATTCGGACCGAGAATGGGCTATTTATGCAAATATATGAGGCGGGCCGGATGGGAACCTGTCGTTGTCACTGAGCAAATCGATGACAGCACGTTCTCTTTCCTGAAAGGAGAAACGCCTGTCACATATGTAAATTTTTTCATTCCAAAGGGAAAATCCTCCAAAAGTTAGAGTGGATATGCATATTCATACTCGATTATTTTTTCCATTATAAAGACAAGAAGATGGCAAAAGCCGCCTCCCGTTTACTGGAAGAAGGGGAATATGCCGGTATCCTGTGCAGTTCATACCGAACTTTCCCCTTGCCGGCCGCCCAATATATAGCAGAGAAATATCATCTGCCGTTAGTAATCGACCTTCGAGACATAGTCGAACAATATGCTTCCAACGAATATATCGCTCATAACTTCCGTACCTTTTCCTGGTGGATAGAAAGATCACGGAAACATTCCGTCATAAGTTATTACGGGACAGAAATAATGCATTGAGAAAGGCGGATCAGGTCACGACCATTTCCCCCTGGCATGTGGAAAAACTTCAAGCATACAATCCTAACACAGAGTTGGTTTACAACGGTTACGATCCAGAGCTCTTCTATCCTGAACAACATCGGACCTCTCAATTCGTCATCACCTATACCGGACGTTTGATTAGCTTGCGACACGTGACCCTCGATTGCTTTTCGAGCCGTTAGCCGGTTAGATCGTGAAAAGCTCATTGATCCTGACCAGTTCCGTATCCAATGGTATGTTGACGCCGGATCAAAAGCGATCATCATGCAGGCAGCAACCGCTTACCCAGTCGCCCGGTATATGGACTTTTTCGACTATGTTCCCGCTTCCGAGATTCCCGGCGTGTTAAACCACAGTTCCATTCTGCTGCAACTCGCCAATACCTTTGCATCCAACGGACCAAAAGGATTTATGACGACCAAGCTTTTCGAATCGATGGCTGTCGAAAAACCTTTACTCTGCGTAAAGAGTGACGAAAGTTACCTCGAAGAGACCATCCGAATTACCCGTTCCGGGCTGGCAGCCCGGACGACCGAAGAAGCCTATCGTTTTATCTTGCACCATTATCAGTTCTGGCAGGATAACGGATACACACACATAAATACGGATAAGGAGGCGGTGGAACGTTTTTCCCGTAAAAAACAAGCTGAAACAATTTATGCGTATCTTTACCCGACTAAACAGCAAATGACAGACATGGAAAGGTATCTGAACATTATAGCTTTCAATATTCCCTGGCCTGCCAACTACGGGGGAATCATTGATGTATATTATAAGATAAAAGCTCTGCACCAGTGCGGTGTGAAGATCATCTTACACTGTTTCGAATACGAACGTGCCCATTCGCCCGAACTGGAAGCCATCTGCGAAAAGGTATTTTATTACAAGCGACATACAGGGCTACGTACCAATATAACCCTGCTGCCTTATAACGTATACAGCCGCAAGCATCCTGAACTGATCGCCAATCTGTTGAAGAACGATTACCCGATCCTGTTCGAAGGACTCCATTGCTGTTATTACATAAACGATCCGCGACTACACAACCGGAAAAAGATTTACCGGGAAGCAAATATCGAACACGACTATTATTATCACCTGGCACAGGCGGAGAGCTATCCGATCAGGAAAAGCTTCTTCCGGATAGAGGCTTGGCGATTCAAACATTATCAGAAAATACTGAAACATGCCGATCTGATGATTGCCGTTTCAACAACCGATGCTGACTACCTCCGGCACCAGTTCCCCGACAAACCGGTCGAATTCATGCCTTGCTTTCACACCAACAACCAAATTACGGTCAAGCCGGGTTCTTCCGATTTTATCCTCTATCATGGTAAACTATCCGTAATAGAGAATACACAAGCAGCCCTCTTTCTTATCCGGAACGTGTTCAGTAAACTGGACTGCCGTTGCATCATTGCCGGTATGAATCCGCCGGCTTCTTTGTTGAAAGCGGCAGCTCCCTATCCGAATATCCATATCGAAGCCAATCCGTCAGAAGAACAGATGAACGACTTGATACACAATGCACAAATACATGCCTTGATTACTTTTCAGGCAACCGGATTGAAACTAAAACTACTGAACAGCCTGTTTGCCGGACGCCATACAGTGGTCAACCGACTGATGATAGCAGGTAGCGGACTGGAATCGCTCTGCCATATCGCCGACACTCCGGACGAAATGGTCTGCATCTGTCGGAAATTGATGCATACCGATATGGCTCCGGAGTCGATCGAGCAGCGCCGCGACTTTCTTTATCCGACTTATTCCAATCAATATCAAGGCGAACACCTCTTACATTTGATCTATGAAGTATGATATCCGACAAGCAGCACAAGCATTGATTAGCCAACTAAAGCTATCGATTACGAACGATTGCCTATCAGTAAATATAACAAACGTTATATTGCCCGGCTGAAACCAGTTTTATCCTATTACATGAAAATCTATGCGGACTGTCTCCTTAAAGGACTGGAATCTATCGGTAGCTCACCGGAGGAGATAACACTTATCGACTATGGTGGCGGAAGCGGCTTCCTGAGTATACTTGCTAAACAAGCCGGAATCGGCCGAGTCATCTACATCGACCTCAATCCGGATTCCGTCGATACGATCCGCATCTTGAAAGAGCTGGTCAATACAGGACCTGACATTATTCTTCATGGAGACTCAGACACCTTAGCAGATTGGTGCTCGGCAAATAAAGTCAAGCCACAATTGCTGATCGCGACCGACTGATCGAACATGTTTACGACCTGTCGGCTTTTTTCGACAATTTGGTTGCCATCGACAACAAGATGCAAATGTTGTTTACAACGGCCTCTACACCTTTTAACCCGTATGTGAAAAGAAGGCTGCATCGGCTTATGACCATTTGGGAAAAGGAATATTATGCTTTACGTCTGCATTATATCCAACTGCACTTTCCGGCCCTTTCCCCTGCCGAAGCGAAAGAAGCTGCACGAAAGACGCGCGGACTTACCTTCCCACATATCCACAAGGCTGTCAAGACCGGTTCCTATCCTCTATTGAAAGATGCTTTCAACACCTGCGATCCACGAAACGGGAATTGGACAGAACGCATCTTACCCATCGAAACATATCGCTCGCTGGCAAAACCTTTCGGTTATCAAGTCCGGATAGGAAAAGGTTTCTACAACACGGATCGCTCCAACCCGATCTCCACATTCATTTGCTTAGGTATCAACGGTCTGATCAGGATCAGCGGAAAAGCTGGTTTCCTATTTGCCCCGTTTATAACCCTGCACCTACAGAGCGATAACAAAGGACGATAAGTTACAATAACCAAAGCTATGGGTTACGACGCTTAAAGCTATGCATTAGCCATCGTAAAGCTATGGGTTATGTCTCCTAATCCGCAACAGACCGGAAGAGTAGTTGCACATACTCCTTTTCCCAATCGGCAGGTTTCAGGATTGTTCCATTCCATAAAAGCAGGTCTATATCGATCGGAATCTTCCCTTTCTGCTTACTGTCCGACATGCGTCCCAATCGTTTTTCCATCGCCTTCACAGCCCGCCTCACCTCTTCCAGCGAAGCATTCGTACCGGCAACAGCCACTTGGTTCAAGAATAAGCCGGAATCGGATAAACCTATCGGCTCCGTATAAATCGCTTCAGAGAACCGATCGATCCGAAATAAGCACGCAACAGACTGACCGCCGACTTTAGATTCGCCTCGCAATCCGTATTGGACCCCAAACATAATATAACATTGTTCCACATAGTCATATTTTAAAGCCTTTACGGAGACAAAACTAACAAAAAAATACCTACAATACGGTATTGACCATATTACCATTTCATGCTACCTTTGCGCAAGATTTTAAAAAGATGAGACTATCAGAACTTCGTACAGGCGAAAAAGGGGTTATAGTAAAGGTAATGGGACGCGGAGCATTCCGCAAGCGCATTATCGAAATGGGGTTTATCAGAGGAAAAGAGGTTGATGTCATCCAGAACGCACCGCTTAAAGATCCTATACACTACCGTGTAATGGGTTACGACGTTTCATTAAGACGAAACGATGCGCAAATGATAGAAGTCGTCAGTGTGGCTGAATTCATAGAAGCCAGTACCGGAAAACCGGAAAACCGCCCGGTGGATTCTTATATCCAAACATCTGGCAAGAGTTTACAGCTATGGCCATGCACAAAGGTAAAACCATCAATGTCGCATTAGTCGGAAATCCCAATTGCGGTAAAACATCTTTATTCAATTTCGCATCCGGTGCACACGAGCATGTCGGTAACTACAGCGGCGTGACAGTCGACGCCAAAGCCGGGACATTCCATCAGAATGGCTATACCTTCAAAATCGTAGACTTGCCGGGGACCTATTCCCTATCGGCTTACACCCCTGAAGAACTCTATGTTCGCAAGCATCTGAATGAAGAACAGCCAGACATCGTAATCAATGTAGTCGATGCATCCAACTTGGAACGCAATCTGTATCTGACCTGCCAACTGATCGATATGGACGTACGTATGGTTATCGCCCTCAACATGTACGACGAACTGGAACGACACGGAAATAAGTTCGACCATAACTCTCTCTCAAGGATGATCGGTACGCCGATTGTTCCGACCATCAGTAAGACCGGCTTCGGTATCGAAGAACTTTTCAACCGCGTCATAAAGGTCTACGAAGAAGAAGATCCCGTACTCCGCCATATCCATATCAATTATGGTGATGTATTGGAAAAGGCCATTTATCCAGTAAGGCATGCTTTGAAACTGAACGGAAATGTATCCAAAAGCCTTTCCAAGCGCTACCTTGCCATCAAGTTGCTTGAAGGCGATCCGGAAGTGGAATCATTCGTCAAGTCAATGCCTGGTTCCGAAACAGTCATCCACGAACGCGACCGCAATGTCGCTCAAATCGAAACCCTTCTGAAAGAAGATTGTGAGACAGCCTTCACCAATGCCCGCTACGGTTTTATTTCCGGTGCACTGCGTGAGACCTACGAGCAAAACAAAATAAAAGAAGCGACAAGCACCCAGATCATCGATCTGTTCGTAACCCATAAAGTGTTGGGGTTCCCGATCTTCATCCTTTTCATGTGGATCATGTTCGAAGCCACTTTCCACTTGGGAGAATACCCGATGGAATGGATCGAATCGTTTGTAGGCTGGATCGGAGAGTTCGTACGTGGAAACATGAGCGAAGGCCCGTTGAAGGATTTACTGGTCGATGGCATTATAGGAGGCGTGGGAGGCGTTATCGTATTCCTGCCCAACATATTGATACTGTATGCCTTCATTTCTTTTATGGAAGATTCCGGCTACATGGCGCGCGCCGCTTTCATCATGGACAAGATCATGCATAAGATGGGGCTACACGGCAAATCGTTTATCCCGCTTGTGATGGGCTTCGGGTGCAACGTGCCGGCTATCATGGCATCTCGTACGATCGAAAGCCGTAACAGCCGGATGATCACCATGCTGGTAAACCCGTTAATGAGCTGTAGTGCCCGCCTTCCGGTGTATGTCCTGCTGACAGGTGCTTTCTTCCCCCAGACGGCCGGAACGGTCATGCTGATCCTCTATGCTTCGGGTATTCTGCTTGCCGTCTTAATGGCACGTCTGTTCAAGCGCTTCCTTTTTAAGGACGAAGATGTACCTTTCGTGATGGAACTTCCTCCTTACCGCATGCCGACAGGTAAATCAATTATGATTCATATGTGGGAAAAAGCCAAGCAATATCTGCACAAGATGGGGGGGGTCATCTTGATCGCTTCTATCATCATCTGGTTCTTGGGATATTTTCCTCGTCATTCAGAAAACGGAGATGTTTTTGAGAAGCAGATTGCCGAAGTGGAACAGTCCGACACGAACCCGGAAGACAAAGCGGAAACCATCGCTGAACTAGAACGCCTGAAATCGATGGACCATCAGCAGAAATCCTACATCGGCCGTATCGGCCAAGCCATACAACCGATACTCCATCCACTGGGTTTCGACTGGAAGATGAGTGTCAGCCTATTGACCGGTATGGCCGCCAAAGAAGTCGTCGTCAGCACACTGAGTGTCTTATATACAGGAGAGTCGGATGATAGCCAGGTCTTGACCGAACGATTAAAACAGGATAAAAATGCCGAGGGAGAATTGGTCTTTACACCTTTGGTCGCACTGAGTTTCATGCTCTTTGTCCTGATCTATTTCCCTTGTATCGCTACAATATCGGCCATTGTCCACGAATCCGGCTCCTGGAAATGGGGTATATTTGTAATTGTTTATACTTGCGTACTTGCGTGGTTCGTCTCATGCGTAGTCTATCAGACAGGGCACTTCTTTATGAACCTGTTTAATTAATACACCTTCTTTATGTGGCAGGAAATAGCAGTTTTCATCATCGGCCTTATCGTTATTTTCTATATCGGAAAGAAAATATATAAGTTCTTTACACATCCCACCGGAACAGACAATCCTTGTCAAGGATGTCCGGGATGTGCATTAAAGAACAAAATCCGAAACAACTGTATCTGACTTCTCTACCCAAAAACAAGAGATTCGAGGAAGTATATTATTTTGCTATTTTATACAGATAAAGTAGTACTCAAAGATTTACACTATCTTTGCAACCGACTAAACAATAGAAAAATGCATAAGAAAATTTATTTATCAGTTATTTTAGGAATTCTGTTCTTTGTCTCGTGTAAAGACAAAAAACAATATTACGAAGAAGTGGTACCGTGTTTCATACCCTATATACGATCAAATATGAAGCGCCCCATATTTTAACGGATAAAATCGATGCCGAGTTGCAAAAGTTCAACCTGTCCTTGAATCCCTTCAACCCAAATTCGATCATCGCAAAAGTGAATAATAACGAAGCGGTGGAAGTAGACGAATGGTTCACGGAGGTATTTAACAAGTCGATGGAAGTTTCCCGCAATTCAGATGGTGTTTTCGATATCACCTGTGCCCCTCTGGTTAATCTTTGGGGGTTCGGTTTCAATAAAAAGGACAGTGTGACACCTGCTATGATCGACAGCCTCAAAACTTTTGTAGGCTACCGAAAAGTACATCTGGAAGGCAAAAAGGTCGTGAAAGACGATCCCCGTCTGCTATTGAACTGCTCCGCCATAGCCAAAGGATATTCCTGTGACGTGATCGCCCGCCTGCTTGAAAAAGAAGGAGTGGAAAACTATATGATTTTGATTGGAGGCGAAGTGGTAGTAAAGGGTGTCAATCAGAATGGCGTATGCTGGCGTACCGGTATCAATCTCCCGGAAGACGATCCGGACGGCATCAAAAATAATTATGACGAAATCGTCCAACTATGTAAAAAAGGCGCGATTGCCACTTCAGGCAATTATCGCAACTTTTATATCAAAGACGGTAAAAAATATGCCCATACAATCGATCCACGTACCGGTTATCCAGCCGAACAAAGCGTGTTGAGCGCAACAATCGTTGCTAATGACTGTATGACTGCCGATGCTTACGCCACTGCATTTATGGCAATGGGCTTGGAAAAAGCCCGGCAAATGGCAGATTCCTTACCTGAGATCGAATACTATGTGATATACGCTGACGAAAATGGGAAGCATCAGATTGAATACTCAAAAGGGATGCTTCAGTATCTGCCTAAACGGAAACAATGATAAGTTCGGATAATTCCTGATTGATTAAATATGACAAGAAACGTCCTGAACCAGCTTGAATGTAAAATAGGAAAAGCGGGCGAAATTTTATGTAATACGGATGACACCGGCAATGTCTTATTGTTTGTCTCTTCCGGAAAACTGGTCATCTATAATCAAAACCAGACGCCGGTTGCCGATGTGGACGAAGGACATTTTGTATTACTGCCTGCCGAAAAATCATTTATTGCGATAGCCATCACATCGACACGACTCATACTCATGCATGCCGGTCCGCTTTCCGAAATGATAACAGACGATCCGGAATGGAATCCGGATCGTCCTGTCATACTCCCTATCTGTCCATCTTTAGCTAAAACCCTATACATAATCGAATATTATCAAAATGAAAAGCGAAGCGAACTGAACTAACGAAGCATAGCTTTATCAACTCGTTATTTTCCTGATGCAAACTGAAACGTACCTTGTGATCGTCGCCATACTGCCAATCCATTATCGGAACATTGTTTACTAGCACTTCCGGACGGGCGCTGCGGAGCTCGATCTCCAATTCGTATGTCCGTGCTTTGCACATGCCGTTATACGATCCTTCCACTGGGAAAACAGTAAACTCTACTATCCGCTCGCTCTGCTTACATTCAAAACGGGTTGTAGCAATCGCTCCATTTTCATAATCATATGTTTTACCATCATCTTCATACATCGTATAGGAAGAGACATCTTTGGGAAATACTTTCACCATCAAAGTATCCAACGGTTCCTCCCCAATGAATTGCATATCTTTTTGGAACGGTATGATCGCCCCTTCACGTACGAACAGCAACCCTGCACGGTTATCAGGTATTGCATGCTTGATTTCCCTACCGCCAGCCAATTTTTCACCTGTCCAAAAGTCAAACCAGTTCCCTTTCGGCAAGTAGATCGAATCACTGAAGATACCGACCAGAAAACTTTGGCCAAACATATACTGATAGACCATATCATCCGTCTTACGGTCATCAGGAAACATCAAAGGCATGGAGCGTACAATCGGCATACCGGTCTGTGCCCCTTCCAATGCTGCCGAATAAATATAGGGCATCAACGCATAACGCAACTTCACATAATCCCGGTACATTTTCTTTTCTTTCTCTGGGAAATAGAATGGTTGATGCAACGAATACCAACTATTGATCTGCACCCATGGCAAGAAGAGGCCGAAATGAAGACTCTGCAGTTCCTCGTCCTTATTGACATTCATCACGTCGCAAGAAGTATTGAGAAAACCGCTCATACCCAAGTTCAACTGGTCGAACAGAGCCGTACGCCCTCCCCCGTTATCACCGCTGGTGGAAGCGCTCCAATGCTGCGTTCCCGACCACCCGGCAGTATAATGATGCCAAGAACGGAGTCCAGTGTGTTCACGCATCATCTTATACATCTGCTTCGGCAAAAGAATCTGGTTCAAGTTATGCATCTCTTTATCGGTGTGTCCGTTATAATACTTGAAATTCGGATGTTCGTCTATCGTACGTGCCGGGTCCATCTTGAAACCGTCTACACCATTATCCACAAAGTTCTTCAAATGATCCATCCAGTGCTCCTGCCCGGAAAGAGGCTTCCCCATCGCCTTCGCCAACGCATCCTCCTCCGGAACGCTCAGATCATACTCGATACAGAGCCAAAGCCCCATGTGATACCCCATCCCATGCAGACGGCCGATAAGCAGCCGATGGTTTTCTTTCTTCGGATAGCGAGTAGAATCCCAATAAGCTTCAGCCGAAAACTTCTGATAGTTCCATTTCTTTTTAGTCGAAAAATCATAACGTTTCTCCATCCATTGCGGTTCGAGCCAGAATAAGTCGCAAGGGACACCCATCTCACGGAAACGTACAGCATCATTCAAAATATCGAATTGGTCTTCCAGCATATTTGGACCGAAACACAATCCGTATGCATATTTCGGCAACAAGTAAGGTCGACCGGTAATAGCCGTATAATAGTTGATCACATCGGGCATCGAATTACCGAACATCAAATAGAAATCCACCTCGTCCGTCGTATTATAGATTGAGAAAACATCCGACTGGTAGTTGCCGATATCAAAGAAATTTTTCCGTGTCGTGTTGTTGAAAATACCCCAATTTTCGGAACTGATCATAAAAGGCATCGGAATCTCGGTATGCTGGTAAGTAGTCCACATACGCAACAGTTCGCCCCGATGTTGAATATGGTCGCGACTGGTACTGCCACCACCATAGAAACGTTCGCCGTCTTTCAGCGAGATCGAAAGGATACTGGTGTTCTTGTAATCGCCGGTTTCCGCCTGGTCTTTCATGTTTCCCGGATTTTTGTCGTCACCGATGATCGTTCTATTGTTGGGGACTTTCATGTCCTTGTATTTGGCATTGATCACTTCTCCCAGCTCAATGCACAACGGATCGGCAGAAGTAAGAAAGACTACTTTCTCGATAATCACCCGCCCTTTCCGGTCAGAAACAGATATAGCACCGGTCTTTTTATCAACTTTCAGTCGATAAGCGCCGGTCGATACTTCAAACTGCTGTTTATTGTCTTTCGGGGAAACCGGAACCGGGTCCCAATCCGTCTTAATAATTCCGTAACGTTGCATCAACGACTCAGAAAAGGTTGAACGAGGAGTAACCCGAATCCGGAATATCCCATCCGTACAAACTTCCACATTCATGTTCAGCCCATTCTGTAAACAAACATCGAATGACTGTTTCTCCCCTGCAGCAAAAGCGGATTGCAGGAAAAACAGACATACAAGCAATAATAGATCTTTTTCATGATATTTAAAAGTTAATACCACAAAAATACAGACTTCCTATTCGCCTTACCTTCAATAAATCATCTTAAAACATAGAATTTTGTCCAATCTTCAGAACTTCTTCAACTCTTGATAAAGCAGCCTGACCGGTAACCCCATCACGTTATAAAAACTGCCATTGATGCTTCGACTGCCACGTACCCGATCCATTCCTGTATGCCATAGCTACCGGCTTTATCAAACGGACGATATTTATCGACATAGTAGACGATCTCGTCATCATCCAGCCTGGCAAAGCAGACGGTCGATGAAGCGGAAAAAGAAACCGTTTTTTCTTTTGTCGTAATACAAACACCGGTAATCACCTCATGTACATGCCCGGACAGTTTCCGAAGCATGGCGATAGCATCTTCGCGATCTTTCGGTTTTCCTAAAATTTCACTGAAAGTCCACACAATCGTATCGGCAGTGATCAACAATTCGTCTGCGACATGGAAGAGATGTAGGCTTCCGCCTTTTTCCTAGCGATATAGACCGGAACCTCGTCCGACCGCAACGTTTTGGGAAAGGATTCGTCTATATCCGGGATCGTCTGTACTTCAAAGTCAATATCCAATCCCGCCAGCAATTCGCGTCTCCGGGGAGAATTGGAACCTAATACGATTTTATATTGACTCAAGTTAGGGAGTATGCTTTTCATTATCCTATTTTATCAGTTTAGTTCTACCAGCCGAAAGCCTCGTCACCCATCCAGTGGCCTTGAGCTCTCATGACTTGTTCGATTACATCGCGGGCAACGCCAGCCCCCCCATTCTTGTGGGAGATATATTTGGCGATACGCTTGATCTCAGGAGCCGCATCAGCGGGTGCTACCGGCAGGCCGACCATTGTCATCACTTCGTAGTCAGGAATATCGTCCCCGGCATACATAACCTCTTCAGGCTGCAGACCAGTCTTTTCCAGAAAATCCCGGTAATCGTGGACTTTTACTGCACTCTTCATATATATATGAGTAATGCCGAGACGCGAAAAGCGGATCTGTACCGCTTCCGTATAGCCTCCGGTAATGATGGCTACGTGATAGCCTTTCTTGACAGCGAGCTGCAAGGCATAGCCATCTTTTATATTAACGGTACGCATAGGGTCGCCATTCGGATGCAACGGGATTACATCACAGGACAAAACACCGTCTACATCAAAGACAAAAGCCTTTATCTTACTCAGATCATAATTGATACTACTCATGTTGTGCCTCCTTATGTATGCTTTGACTGATCAGCCGGTAGATCGACCGCATATCGGAATCCCCCAACATAGCCAAATGTTTATTAATCACATTCTCATCATATCGGATAGCCGGACCAGTCTGTGCCACCCTCGGCGGCATCGTATGTATCTTGGCTGCCGTCTCGTCGATAAGTGGCAACAAGACATCAGCCGGTATATCCTGTTCTTCTAATAATTTAACAGCCAACGCATAAATATGGTTGGTAAAATTACAGGCAAAAACAGCTGCCAGGTGTAAACTTTTACGTTTGTCGGACGACAGGAAACGGATATTTCCCGAAAGTTTCTCCGCCAAATGTTGCAATTTGCCAGCATTTTCAGACGTATTAGCTTCAAGAAAAAAAGGGATCACGTTGAAATCTACCTCCCGTGTTTTACTAAACGTCTGCATCGGATACAGGACTCCATAATTGGCCGTATGGCCGTTGAAAACATCCATCGGCATACTGCCTGCCGTATGCACCCACAAGCCTCATTCGGCCTGACACGAGCAATCACATCCGCCAAAACCGTATCTTTTAAAGAAAAGACATACAGGTCAGCATCCGTATCGACAGTTTCGGGATCAGTTGTCCAGGGACAGCCCAACAGAGCAGCCAGCTGCTGTGCATTTTCCGGCGTATGGCTATACACCTGCCCGATCTGCATCCCTTTGCGATGCATTTCGAGCGACAAGCGCGTCGCCAAGTTGCCAGAGCCTAAAAAAATGATTTTCATACTTTCCCCTGTTCGTTTTCAATTGGCATACGGAAAGTTCCGAGATGTATCTTTTCCCATTGCAGATGCGATTCGTCAAACGGCTTACGTTCCTGATCCTTATATCCGATACCGATGATGGACAAAACGTCCAGTTGGTAAGTACATCGAGAAGTCCTCGCACATACTGCGCGGCGTCCGTATCGTCTTCCATCTGCCGGTTGCGTATTTGGCACCAACAACTGCCCAGTCCCAAATCTTCAGCCTGCAATTGCATATAGATGGAGGCAATCGAAGCATCTTCTACCCAAACATCGCTTTCCATTACATTCGCCAGTACAACAACAGCCAACGCGCAATCTTTCAGGAACGCAGCACCTGCCGGTTTGCATACTGACAACTTGGCCAACATTTCCTTATCCTCCACGACAACAAACTGCCAGGGATTTTTCCGTTTGGAAGCCGGTGCCATCAAAGCGGCTTTCAATATCATTTCCACCTGCTCCGGATTCAGTAACTGATCCGTGAATTTACGGATACTTTTTCTGCTCTTTATTAATGTTGCGAAACTTTCCATTTATATTTTACTTTATTGATTGCGAAAGAGAAAACAAAGATAATGAGATTTTCGGTACAAAAAAAGCCCCTTTTCCTCTGATTGATCAAAGGAAAAGGGGCTTTCAGAAATCAGCCGGCTTTATTCCCAGCCTCCTCCTAACGCCTTGTAAAGATAGACCGTTGACAGCAGTTCGTCAAGCATCGCCTTGTTCAGACTGAGTTGGGCATCAAGCAAACCACGCTGGGCATCAAGAACGTCCATATAGCTAGTGACACCGTTGATGTACTGCAATTGTGCCAGCTGAAGGTAAGTATCAGCAGCATTGAGCAATTTCTCGTATGACATGCGAACCTCCTTTGCCTTGCGGATCGTGACAATTGCATTGTTGACTTCCTTAAAAACACTGAGCACGCTCTTCTGGTAATTATATACTTCCTGCTCATAGCGAGCACGGGCCGCCTTCAGCTTCGCTTTGTTCTTACCCATAGCAAACAACGGTTGCAGCAAATCGCCAGCAAGGAACCAAGCAGGACTCTTAATGAAATTCGTCAGTTCTTCGTTTTCAAAACCCAAATTACCAGTCAAGCTGATCTTTGGAAAAAGATCGGTTTGAGCCACTCCTACCCTAGCATTCGCTTCACGCAGTTTCTGCTCGGCTTGCCTCATGTCCGGACGCCGTTCTAGCAAGGAAGAAGGCAAACCGACCGGCAATGTCTCCAGCAAATGCTGTTCACGTAAAGGCAATCCACGCGGGATATCCCCCGAATACTGTCCAAGCAGGAAAGCAAGGTCATTCTCCTTTATTTTGATCTTCTGTTCAAGTGAAGGAAGCAAGGTCTCCGTACGTGCCAGTTCCACCTGTGCCTGGCTATAGGACGTCTCGGAAGTCAGACCACCTTCGAAGCGCAGTTTGGCTAAGCGGACGCCTTCGCGACGGGCAGCCAATGTATGGCGTACGATATCTTGTTCCTGATCGAGTGCACAAAGTTCATAATAAGCAGCAGCCACTTCCGCTACCAATGTCATCTGCAAGGCGTGACGTGCTTCCACCGATTGCAGATAGGCAGCAATTCCCGCTTCGTTTGCCCAACGAAGATTCCCCCACAGGTCCAATTCCCACGAGAGAGCCAGTTTGGCTCCGTATTCAGGATCAGGTTTTGGGTTATCACCTCCGTAATTCAAGCGTTCTTTCTGTCCATAAATCCGGGCTCCTATTTCCGGGAACTGATCGGCAAAGGTGATCCGTTTCGAAGCGATCATCTCCTTAACCTTCGCAACAGCGATCTTCATGTCTTTATTATTATCGAGAGCGATGGTAATCAGACGTTGCAAAGTCGTATCGACATACAGGCTCTGCCAAGAGATGCTGTCTATCGAAGCTGTATCCGCTCCTGCCACAATCTCTTCCGGAAGATCCAGTTCCGGACGAGCGTACTTCTTGCCGATCTTGCAGGAAGGAAGAGCCAACGCAAGGGACAGGACTATGAATATATAGATATTTCGTTTCATTGTAATTATTTGCTTATTGTTCGATGAAGAATACGTTCCATTCTGACTTTACCTTTTATCTTGTAAATCAAGACAAAGAAGAAAGGAACCAAAACGATCCCGACTGTGATAGCAACTAGCATCCCGAAAAACACACCGGTACCGATACTGTGGCGTGAAGCAGAACCCGGTCCGCTTGCCAATACCATCGGAAGCATACCCAGAACAAATGCCAATGAGGTCATCAGGATCGGACGAAAACGCATTCGGGCGGCATGAAGGGCAGCCTTGACAACCTCAACTCCGGAATCGACCTGTATTTTGGCAAACTCGACGATCAAGATCGCATTCTTTGCTGCCAAACCAATCAACGTCACCAAGCCGATCTGGAAATAAATGTCGTTGTGCAGGCCCGTCACCCATATTCCAAGGTAAGCTCCCAATGCTGCAACCGGCAATGAAAGCAGTACTGCGATCGGTACGATCCAGCTTTCATATTGGGCAGCTAGAAAAAGGAAGACGAAAAGAAATACCAGCGCCAACACGAATCCAGTCTGTCCACCGGCCTTTTTTTCCTGATAAGAAAGTCCGCTCCATTCCAGCCCGATATTCTCAGGCAGATGCTCGCGGGCAATCCGCTGCATGGCGGCCATTGCTTCGCCAGAACTATATCCAGGAGCGGCAACAGCACTAATAGCAGCAGTCGTAAACATATTAAAACGTTTGATCGTTCCCGGTCCTGTTGTATAGCTGGTCGTTCCTAAGGCTGTTAATGGAACCATCGAACCGTTCTGTGCACGGACAAAAAACAGGCCAAGATTATCACGCGTTGCACGATATGGTGCCTCCGCCTGAATATATACCTTATATATACGGTTGAACATGTTGAAATCGTTCACGTAGACGGAACCTAAATAAGCTTTCATAGTTGAGAAGATATCCGTCAACGGGATACCGAGAAACTTCGCGCGGTCGCGGTCTACATTGAAGTAGAGCTGCGGAATCTCCGACTGCAAGGCTGAGGACACACCTGTCAGTTCCGGCGCTTGTGATGCATAGAGCATAAAAGTGTCGGTAGCCGCCACTAAGTTTTCCCAACTGGCATCACCACGGGCCTCAAGTTGCATTTCCAAACCTCCGCTCTCTCCTAATCCTGGAATCACAGGAGGACGGTTCAGATAGGCCAATATCTCCGGATAATATAAGAACTCTTTACGGCATTGTTCCATTACATCTTCCACTCCCATGTTGGAAGATTTGCGTTCCTCCCAAGGCTTCAGAATAACGGTCAGGTAGAACGGCTCTGCGAAGTTCCGACACGTGCGCTGCTACCGGTCACATTTTGCACATATGCGACAGCCGGCAGACTTTCAATGAAAGCGATGGTCGATCTGTAATTTTACGCGTACGTTCCAAAGTCGCCCCTTCGGGCATCACCAGTTCGACAGTAAAGAACCCTTGGTCTTCTTCAGGAATAAAGCTGGTCGGGATTACCCGATTCAGCACAAAGATGAACACGATTACCATTCCGAAACCGGCCAGGATGCGCCTTGGATTCCGAATCGCTTTTTCCAGTAAATGGCCGTATTTATTATTTCCTTTGGCCAACCAAATATTGATTTTACGGAAAACAATATTTTTTTTCTTCCTGTTCGGACGTAGAATAATCGCACACATGGCAGGCTCAACGTCAATGCCACGACTGTGGATAACAGTACGGAAACTACGATCGTAATGGAGAACTGACGGTACAAAGCTCCAGTAATTCCGCTCAAAAAGCTAACAGGAACAAACACGGCCGCCAACACCATAGAGGTAGCGATTAAGGCTCCCGACAATTCGTGCATGGCTTTATGAGTAGCCTCGCGTGCCGTCAGATGCTCTTCATGCATCAAACGTTCCACGTTTTCCACCACAACAATAGCATCATCCACTACAATACCGATTGCTAGAATCAAACCTAACAAAGTCAACATATTGAGTGAGAACCCCATGATCAGCATAAAACCGAATGTTCCGATCAAAGAGATAGGAACAGCAATTGTCGGGATCAAGGCCGCACGCCAGTTCTGCAAAGATAGGAATACCACCAATACGACCAAGAACAGAGCTTCAAATAAGGTTTTATATACCTCGTGGATAGACTGCGATATATATTCGGTTGCATCGAAAGGAAACTTATATTCCAACCCTTCTGGAAAATTCTGGCTGATTTCTTTCATCGCCTCCTTTACATTCGTAGCTACTTCCAGTGCATTGGCTCCCGGCAACATATAGATAGCAAGTATAGCCGCATTTTTTCCATTCAGTCCACTTTCCGTCGAATAAGAAGAGGTTCAAGTGAAACTCTTGCCACATCACGAATACGGACAATAGAGCCGTCTGGGTTGGCACGGACTACAATATCTTCGAACTCCTTTACCGTAGACAAACGTCCTCTGGCAGTAACAGGCAAAGTGATATCGACATCCAATACTGGTTGTTTTCCCAACTCACCGGCTGCAGACTCGCTATTTTGCTCTTTCAGGGCATTTTGCAAGTCCTTTACTGTCAACCCCATATTCGCCAAACGATCCGGATAAACCCAGATTTGCATACCGTAATAACGGCTACCGACATTCGAAACACGGCCTACACCGGGAATACGACGCAATACATCCAACACGTTAATAGTCGCAAAATTACTCAAATAGATTTCGTCAAAACGAGGATCATCCGAAAGTAGACTCAATGTCATCAACTGACTGGCTGATTGTTTTTCTACCGTGATACCGTTCTGCACAACGTCTGCTGGCAAACGAGACTCCGCCAGTTTCACACGGTTCTGGATCTCTACTGCCGAAAGGTCTGGATTCGCATTCACATCGAATGTTACAGTGATAGTCAGACCTCCCGAATTAGAGCTACTGCTTTGCATATAGATCATACCCGGCGTACCGTTCAACTCCTGTTCGATAGGAGTCGCAACAGCTGCGATACCGTCATGGCACTTGCACCTGGGTACGAGGCGCTAATTTTAACAACCGGTGGAGTGATCTGCGGATACTGGTCCACCGGCAACATCACCAACGATAATCCCGACAATAACAATTACCAAAGAAAGCACTGTCGAGAAAACGGGGCGATCTATAAAAAATCCCGGTTTCATTCCTCTTCCTCCTCTGCCTTAATGCTTCAATCGCTTTATCGTCACCCGCCTGTATCGGCTGTACCAACATTCCGGGAACTAACTTATGATAGCCTTCTATTACGACTTGTTCATTTTCACCCAATCCACGTTCTATAACAATGTTATTTCCGATTTCCGGCCCAGTCTGCACAAAACGCTTTTCTGCTACATTATCCCGGCGGACTACATAAATGAAAGCTCCTCCTTTCTCTATGGAAATAGCCTTACGGGGAACAACAATCGCACGTTCACGGACATCCAACAAGAGTTTCACTTTTGTGAACTGCCCCGGGAGAAGTTTCTGGTTCGGATTGGAAAGTTCAGCACGCACCCCGAATGTTCCAGTCTGCGGATCAACAATCGGATCGGCAAAATCCACTATCCCTTTAACAGGATATTCGGAATCATCGGCTAAGGTAACTGTTACGGTCGGTTGCCAGGAGCGGGATGTGTCCTGCTCTCCGAATTTAATATTACGACGTTCGGCACGCAGATAATCTAATGCAGTCATTTTAAAGTCTACTAAAACAGTATCACTCTTTACTACAGCTGCCAATTTAGAGTTTACACCAGGACCGACCAAGCGCCAACATCCACAAAACGTTCGCTGATATATCCGGCCAGCGGAGAGGTTACAGTCGTATAACTCAATTCAAGTTGGGCCTGATCCAGATCGGCTTTACTCATGGCAATATCCGCCTCTGCATCTCCTAACGATGCTAATGCATTGTCCAAATCCAATTGGCTGGCAGCATGCTGCTCGTACAAAGGCTGCAAACGTTCTACATCGCGTTTAGCTTTTGCAGCTTGTGCTTCGTTCTTTTTCAGCTGTGCTTTAGCTTTCTCTACCTTTGCCTTATAAAGAGCCGAATTAATAATGAAAAGAGGTTCATTCTGCTTAACTTCCTTTCCTTCCACAAACAACATCTTTTCCAGATAACCCTCAACGCGGGCATGTATCTCCACGAACCGAGCTGCCCGAATGCGTCCGACATATTCACCAAAGATCTGTACATCTTCCTTTGCCGGTTTATCAACAATCACGAGAGGCTTCAAAGGTTCATCCTTATGTCGGCATCCTGTTGCTAACACTATTAAGGCTAAAAACACAGCCCCTTTAACCAATCTTTCTCCTACCATCTTCTAATATCTATAATTGACATTTAAACTTGCTATATATATCTATCTCTAAATTAAGACATGAAATAATCGTACCACTGTTTCAATCAAGATGCTAAAAAACATTATACAGCTTATTTATAAGATAATACCTTCTATACAAAATAGCTTGTTACCTAAATCACAATCCATATATGTAGAATTATTCCACATTCTTCCTAAAAAAATCCCCAATTATGACACCAAAACGTTACCCAATACCAAACAGTCCTCCGGAAAGAATCCTTCAACATATAAAACAGAAAAAGGAGTCAGGCTTACGACTGACTCCTCCTCTTAGAGAACTTTCGCTCTCACTCCTAAAAAACGGCGGCTATCTACTCTCCCACTTTTACGCAGTACCATCGACGTGGTTGGGCTTAACTTCTCTGTTCGGAATGGGAAGAGGTGGATCCCCAACGCTATA
>ENA-OQCE01000355-OQCE01000355.1-human-gut-metagenome-genome-assembly--contig:-NODE-355-length-22659-cov-5.128883_pt1 | contig 22659 bp, 16 predicted proteins | sample MGYA00242495_ERZ504572 | MGnify/ENA primary metagenome ERZ504572 (study PRJEB26092, sample SAMD00036228) | human gut metagenome | host: Homo sapiens | study: EMG produced TPA metagenomics assembly of...
TGTTCTATCAGGTACCGATGAATGCGGGAACCCTGTTTTCTACGACACAGACGATAGATACGTATGTATATCGCGGTTTGATGGAACAGGGTAATGTAGGAATGTCTTCGGCAGCAGGTGTATATCAGTCATTGGTTGGTTTTGCACTGGTCATGATTGCAAACTTTATTGTACGGAAAAAAGATCCGGAAAACGCATTGTTCTAGGAGGCAGGATATGAAAAAGACAGTCAGCGATGAAAAACGATTTATTGCAATAGCAACAGTTATTTTAGTGGTAATCAGTATTGTGGCGTTGTTTCCGATGATTCTTCTGGTGGTTGCGTCCTTTACCGATGAAAATGAACTGATTACAAACGGATATCAGATTTTGCCGAAGAAACTCAGCCTGGAAGCATATACCTACATGGTAAAACAGGCAGCAACAATCGTAAGATCGTATCTTGTTACGATTGGAACAACCGTTGTCGGAACCGGATTAAGCGTATTACTGACGACTTCGATCGCATATCCGATGGCACGAAAAACATTCAAATATAGAACGCATTATCCTTTTTTGTATATTTTACCATGCTGTTTAATGGAGGACTGGTGCCACAGTATATTATGTGGACAACATTTTTCCATATTAAAGATACGTATGCAGCACTGATTTTTCCGAATCTTCTGATGACAGCATTCAATATTTTCCTGGTAAGAAACTATTACAGCAACAGCCTGCCGGAAGCATTATATGAAGCTGCACAGCTGGACGGAGCGTCAGAGCTTGGAATTTTCACCAAAATTGTATTTCCGTTGTCGAAGCCGGTAGTTGCCACCATTGGACTGTTTACAGGTCTTTCCTACTGGAACAGCTGGACCAATGCTTTATATTACGTACAGGATCCAAAATATTTTGTATTCAGAATCTTCTGATGCGTATCATGAAAAACATTGAATATCTGCGAAGCGGAGCATCAGAGCTGGCGGCCGAAGGACAGGCAGTTTCGCTTCCGGGAAACTCCATCCGAATGGCACTGGCATTTGTCGGAATTTTACCAATCATTATTATTTACCCGATGCTTCAGAAATATTTTATCAAAGGTGTGGTTGTCGGCGCTGTAAAAGGCTGACAGAAAGGAGAAACAGATGGCAGCATATGTACATTGCAATTTTCACTCCTGTATCCTGCGGATGCAGTAGATGTTTCGATTCTGCTTCCGGAAAAAGAGCGAATGGAAGATGTAGAGCAGGGAAAAAAGGGAGAGACTTTCGGGAAAAACAAAAAATATCAGACCCTGTATCTGCTGCATGGATTTACAGGAGACCATCTTTCGTATCTGAGGACCTCCAAGATTGAGCGTTATGCAGATGAGCATCAGATTATGGTGGTTATGCCAAGCGTATATAACAGCGCCTATACGGATATGAAATACGGACTGGATTATTTTTCTTATCTGACAGAAGAACTGACAGATTTTGTGGAGAGAAATTTCCCGGCAGCAACAAAGCGGGAAAACCGTTTTATTGCAGGAATGTCGATGGGAGGTTACGGTGCCTATAAATGGGGACTTACCTGTCCGGAAAAATTTGCGGCAATCGGAGGCGTTGCGGGATCTTATCATGCGGAATATCGTTATCAGGGAAAGGTTAACACGGTATCCACCCTTTGTGAAGCGTTATATGGTGATCCGCCTGCGATTACACCGGAGGTTCATGATGTTTTTACACTGTTGAAAAACCGGAAAGAAGAAGGAAGAGATATTCCGAGACTGTATACCTGCTGCGGTACAGAGGACAGACGTCACCAGGATTCGGTCGATCTGAAGGAGTTTGCGGATCAGCTGGGCGTTCCGCTGCTGTTTGAAGAGGGACCGGGAAGACATGATGATATTTTCTTTGATGAGTATATTCAGAAGATTCTGGACTGGATGAACTTTGCAGGGAAATCAGTAGAAGAATAAAATATACCGCAAAGTGGGGCTTGCAGATTGCGGAAATGATTTTTCAGACACGCGCTAAGCGAAAACACTACAGAATATAGAACTATTTAGCAGATAAAGACCCATATTTGTAGAAATTTTTCTTAGTGCGGCAGCCCCCACGGGAAATACAGGGAGAAGAGGAAAATGCAGATAGAAAAAGCAGCTGTAGCCGGAACACTGGAATCCAGCGATTGTATGGTTACGGTAGAAGATGGGGATGGCAACATAGATCTGGTACTGGAAAGTACAGTGATTCATCAGTATGGAAATCAGATCCGTCATGTGGTTCTGGATACTCTGGAAAATCTGGGAGTTCAGAACGTAAAAATTAAGATTGTAGATAAAGGAGCTCTGGACTGCACCATCCGTGCAAGGGTGGAAGCTGCGGTATACCGTTCCGCCGGGCAGTCGGAGCAGCTGCCATGGGGAGGTGCGATCCGATGAGAGACGCAAAAAAACGATTACGTCGTACCATGATGTTTTTAAACGCACAGAAGCCGGGACTGATTAAAGATCCCTATATTTATGGAGCAGATTCTCTGATGTTGGATCTGGAAGATGCAGTGGCAGAAAATCAGAAGGACGCGGCCAGATTTTCCCTGTTTCATGCACTTCGCACGATTGATTATCATGGAGCGGAACGGATTGTACGTATCAATGGCCTGGACACACCTTTCTGGAAGGAAGATATCCGTTGCGCAGTAGCCGGTGGATGTGATGGCATCCGGATTCCGAAGACAGAGACAGCACAAGATGTAAAGATAGTGGAGCAGCAAATTTTAAAGGCAGAGAATGAGTTTGGCAGACCGGAGAACAGTACCTTAATTATGGCAGCGATAGAATCGGCAAGAGGTGTGGTGAAGGCGTTAGAAATTTGCGAGGCTTCGAAAAGGTTGTTTGGTATCGCACTGTCCGGTGGAGATTACACGAAAGATCTGCATACCCACATCACGGGAACCGGAATAGAACTGATGGGAGCAAGACAGCAGCTTGTCATCGCTGCACGGGCAGCAGGTGTACAGTGTTTTGATACCGTCTATACAGATTTGGAAAACGAAGAGGGCTTTCGGGAAGACGTCAATACGATTCACCTGATGGGCTTTGATGGGAAATCGATTATCAATCCAAGACAGATTCGTATTGTACATGAAATTTTTACGCCGAAAGAAAAAGAGATTATTTTTGCGGAAAAAGTAGTCCGTGAGATTGACAGCAAAAAGGCACAGGGAATCGGTGTGTTTACTGTAGACGGAAAGATGATTGATATTGCGTTTTATGATGGTGCAAAGCGAATCATCGAACTGGCCAAGGCTTCCGGTGTGTACGAGGGGGAACTGTAAAATGAAAAATGCAGTAGGGAGAGAAATTCCCGAGGAAATATTGAAGATAACAGGAAAAGAAGTATTTCACGGAGTGCATTATTATGATGGTTATGAATATCAGAAAGATGGTCCGAAAACCCGCTGCGTGGTGAATTCCGATGGCAGCAAACTGGTGAAAACAATTCATGAGGCACTGGTGAAATGCGAAATCCGGGATGGCATGACAATTGGATTTCATCATCATTTCCGGGATGGTGATCTGGTTGTAAATATGGTGATGGAAGAAATCCATAAAATGGGTATTAAAAATATTACCATTTGTGCCAGCTCTCTTGGGAAAGCGCATGCAGGACTGGTGCCGTACATGGAAGATGGAACGATTACGGGAATCCAGTCTTCCGGTGTGCGCGGTGAGATTGGAAAGGCGATTTCTGAGGGAAAACTGAAAGGGCTTGCAGTGATGCGCTCTCACGGCGGCAGAGTTCGGGCAATCGAAACAGGAGAAGTACACCTGGATATTGCATTTATCGGAGCACCGACGTGTGATGATTATGGAAACTGTCGTGGTATCGGTGGAAAGGCGGACTGCGGAGTGTTGTCCTATGCGATGGTAGATGCTGATTACGCAGACAGAGTCGTAGCAATTACGGACTGTCTGGTTCCGTTTCCTAATTTCCCGGCGCATATTTCCATGACAAAAGTAGACTATGTAGTAGTGGTAGATGCAATTGGAGATCCTAAGAAAATTGCAACAGGTGCAGCAAAACCGACGAAAGATATGAGAAAACTGATGATGGCGGATTACTGTACACGATTTGTAACGTCTACCCCGTACTTTAAAGATGGATTTTCCTATCAGACAGGTGTGGGAGGCGCGTCTATCGCTTCCACCATTTCGCTGGCAAAAATCATGAAGGAACGTGGAATCCGTATGCGTTTCGGTGTCGGAGGTCTGACAAAACCGATGTGTGATCTTCTGGATAACAATCAGGTTGATGTACTTCTGGATACGCAGGATTTTGATCTGGATGCGGTAGAATCAGTAAAAGATATCAGGCATTTCAGAATCAGTGCCGGTGAATATGCAGACCCTTTTAACAAGGGCGCAGTAGTCAACAAACTGGACTTTGTGATTCTGGCAGCACTGGAAGTTGATGTAAATTTCAATTGCAATGTTGTAGTAGGTTCCGATGGCGTTATAACAGGCGCGCAGGGAGGTCATCCGGATACGGCGGCAGGTGCAAAATGCACCATTGTACTGACTCCTTTATTACAGGGAAGAATTCCGGCAATCTGTACGGAAGTAACAACAGTGACAACACCGGGAGAATCTGTAGATGTAGTCATCACGGAATATGGAGTTGCAGTTAACCCACTGCGAAAAGATCTGCTGGAAGCGGTAAAAAACAGTGGACTTCCGCTGAAAACGATAGAAGAACTTCGGGATTTGGCTTACCGGATTGCAGGAGAACCGGAGAAAGTAGAATTTGGCGAACGTGTTGTAGGAATTATTGAAAGCAGAGATGGAACCATCATGGATGTAGTTCGTCAGATTAAACCATTCCGATTTAAAGAGGAAAAGAATATACTCCCGGAGCCAGTACATAAATAAGAGAAGGGAGGGCAGGCAGTGAGTGACTATATGGAAGAAACAGGGGATCCTTTTACCGGGAAAAAGAAAGAGGAACTCAAAAAATTTCTGGAATACATGGGACTTACTTATGATGAGCAGATTACACATTCCATCGTATTGCGAAAAGAGAAAGAAATCATAGCAACTGCTTCCTGCCAGAAAAATATCATAAAATGTGTTGCGGTATCAGAAGCGTATCAAGGACAGAATCTGCTGGCACATCTTATGACATCTCTGATTGAATATTTTTATGGAATGGGAATTTCTCATTTTTTTGGATTTACCAAGCCTCAGAACAAGGAACTGTTTTGTAGTATGGGAATGTATCCGGTGACACAGACAGAAAAAATTCTTCTTCTGGAAAATGACAAAAACGGACTTGAAAAATTCCTGAAACGATTAAAAAAAGAAACACAGGAACAACAGAAGTGCAAAGTGGAAAACAGGCATGAAAACGGTATTGGGGCAGTGGTTATGAATTGTAATCCCTTTACCAGGGGACATGAATACCTGATCCGGGAGGCGGCAAAAAAAAACAAATGGCTGCACATTTTTATCCTCTCAGAAGAACAGAGCTTTCTGACAACGAGAGAACGGTATCAGTTGGTAAAAGAAGGAATACAGGAAATTCCAAATGTGATTCTTCACCAGACCTCAGAATACATGATTTCGCCGGCTGTGTTTCCGATATATTTTATCAAAGAAAAAGCGAAAGCCTATGAGATGAATTGCCAGTTGGATATTCAGTTATTTGGAGAGCGTATTGCACCGGAACTTAATATAACGGATCGCTATGTAGCAGTGAACCGGCCTGCGATGTGACACATACCTATAACCAGTGCTTACGGGAGCAGCTGCCGTGCTATCAGATCCGCTTTCATGAAATTCCCCGAAAAACATATGGAGACCAGATCATCAGTGCATCTGAGGTCAGAAAAAGATATGCGGAAAATCAATTAAAAAGCGTCTGCGGGATGATTCCGGAAAGTACCTGGCGCTATCTGGAAAGGAAAAAGAATGAAAACGGAAAATAAGGTTTCCTTAGAGCAGGTATTGTGGAGCCGAGAAAAAAGGGTGGCAACGCAGAAAGAGCTTCTTGAAAAATATCCGGGTACCTTAATCTGCTTTATGCTCAATATTCCGGGTCCGGAAAAGGTAAATGAACTTTTCGAAAAGGTCTTTTATGAAGGACTAGAAAAGATACAGAATAAGCTGGAAACGGAAAAAATTTCGACGGAAGTCCGGCTGGTACAAGAAAACATAACCGGATATGAAGGATATTTGGTTGTGAAAGCAGACGGCTGCCAGGTGAAAAAGCTTATGATTGCTTTGGAAGAGACGAAGATCGGGAGACTGTATGATATTGATGTATTGGAAAAAGAAAATACGAAAATCAGCAGAAAGGATCTTGGATTTCCGGAAAGAAAATGTCTGTTATGCGACAACCCGGCCTGCCAGTGTGGCAGAAGCAGAAAACATTCGATCGAAGAATTGAGAAAAAAGATCTATGGTATCATATGGGAAGAACAGCTGCAAAGAGGCGTAGCTGCTGAGATCAGTCAGGCACTGATGGAGGAAGTGTATACAACACCAAAACCAGGCTTAGTAGACCGGGAGGATACCGGTGCGCATACAGATATGAACTGTCAGACATTTCAAAAGAGTACAGAGGCGATCGCCGAAGATCTGGCGGCAATGTTTGAAGCCGGGTATTCCTGGGAGGCAGATCCGAAGACATTGTTTCCCCTTCTCAGAGAAAGAGGAAAAAAGACGGAAGAAAAAATGTTTGCTGCAACCGGAGGAGTCAATACGCACAAAGGAATCATTTTTACGATTGGCATTCTTGCAGCTGCAGCCGGAATTTCCCTGAGAAATTACGGAAAAATCGAGTCGGAGAATGTTTGCCGAATCAGTATGGAAATGACAAAAAAAGAGCTAGAACAAGATCTGAGGAAACTAAAACAAAGCTCGGGGATCACACATGGAGAAAAAATTTACTGTCATCTGGGCGAGAAAGGAGTCCGGGGACTGGCGATGAGCGGATATCCGATTCTGTGTGAACTTACGGTTCCTCATATGAAACAGTATATAGCAAATAACAGGGATCAAAATCAGATCAATGTACAGATTCTTCTTGAGATTATAGGAGAGCTTACGGACACAAATGTCATCAGCAGAACCAGTGAGAAAGAAATGCGATGGCTGCAAACAGAAGCAAGGGCAATTCTTAAGACAGGTGGTGCTTTTTGCGCGGAGGGTTTGCAAAAAGTGCGAGAACTGAATCAGATTTGTATCCGGAAAAATATGAGTCCGGGAGGAGCTGCGGATTTACTTGCGGCAACGATTTTTTTGTGCCGCATGGAAACCTTGATGGAACGTTTGAAAAGTATAACATAATAAAAATATATGACGCTGTCATTGATCTTAAAATGTACGGTCGCTCTTAATGCTGAATATTTTCAGCTGTTAAGAGCGGCCGTTTATGTTGGAAATATACGGCAGTATTGTCGGAAGAAAATGGTTACTGTTTGCCTGAAGGTTGATTGCATCAAAAAAAGGAGTCTGCTATACTGTAGCTATGTTTATTTTCTTGGCAGAAGTGGATCAGAACAGGAGGAGCGAAACATGAGTCTGCAGTTTATTATGGGAAATTCGGGAGCTGGAAAGTCGAGATATGCGTATCAGAAAATTCTGGCGGAAGCGATGCGCCACCCGGAGAAAACTTATCTGATCATTGTGCCGGAGCAGTTTACAATGCAGACGCAGAAAGAGCTTGTGTCACTGCATCCGGCGGGCGGTATTTTAAATGTTGATATCTTGAGCTTCCAGCGTCTGGCTTACCGTATTTTTGAGGAGACCGGAGGCAGTCTGTACCCGGTGCTCGAAGAAACGGGAAAGAGTCTTGTGGTAAAACGCGTTGCACAGGAGAAGAAAAAGGAGCTGACGATTCTTGGAAGTACGTTAAAGAGAACCGGCGCAGTTTCGCAGATGAAATCGTTGATTTCCGAGCTGAAGCAGTATCAGATTGCGCCGTCCGAGCTTGATACGTGGGCGGAGGAGACGGGAGAGAAAAAGCTGCTGGCAGCAAAGCTGAAGGACACCGGGGTAATCTACCGTGCATTTGAAGAATATCTGGAAAATCGCTACGTGACGGCGGAGGATGTGCTGGAAGTTCTGGCGGGAAAGCTGGAAGAATCATCACTCATTCGAAACAGTGAGGTACTGGTGGACGGATTTACCGGATTTACGCCAGTACAGATCGGTGTGCTTGGAAAACTGTTCCGGCTTTGTGAAAAGGTCTATGTGACGATTATTATGGATGAGCGGGAGGATCCGTATAAAAAGGCGATCCCGCACCAGCTCTTTGCGATGAGCCGCCAGCTGATTCAACAGCTTATGAAAGCGGCAGACGAAGCAGGGTGCCCAGTGGAGCCGGAAATCTGGGTCAGACGCTCGGGATATGGCCGTTTTCAGTCGGGAAGCATGATGGATCAGTTGGAACAGAACCTGTTTCGATATGGAATAAGAAGGATTGTCGGAACAGAGGCAGGAAAAAGAGCAGAGTCAAAAGCAGGGGCAGGAACAAATGGAAAGAACAAAAAAGAAATTGGGCCAAGCACGCTGGAAAATGCACAGAAAACGAAAAAGGAGCATTTGGAGTCCGGACAAAATCTGAAACAGCAGGGTATTTACATTAGTGTAGCGCCATCTCCACGTGCGGAGCTCGAGGAAACGGTGCGCCTGATCCGGCGCATGGTGCGTGAGGAGAAGATGCGGTACCAGGATTTTGCCGTTCTGACCGGAGATCTTTCTATTTATGGCACATATGCGCGGGAAATTTTTGAAAAATGCGGCATTCCGTACTTTGTGGACGAAAAGCATTCTGTGCTGATGAATCCGTTCGTGGAATTTCTGCGCGCGGCGATCGAGATGGTGGTACAGAGCTTTTCCTACGAGAGCGTCTTCCGTTATCTGCGTTGCGGTCTCTCGAGTCTGAACCGTGCGGAGACAGATGCGATGGAAAATTATGTACTCGCGCTTGGAATCCGCGGACTAAAAGCGTATGCGGAAACGTGGACGAGGGGGTATCGCAGCATCAAACCGGATGAAGTGCCGCAGCGCAATCTTCTTCGGGAAAAATTCTATGAGGAGGTTCAGCCGTTTGCGGAACAGATGAAGAAAAAAGATGCCACGGTGCGGGAACGGACGGAGGCATTGTATGCGCTTGTCGTTCAGAATCAGGTACAGGAAAAGCTCGAAGAGCGACGGTGTCAGTTTGAACAGCAGGGTCAGGAGGCATTTGCAAAAGAATACAGCCAGATTTATGGCATCGTTATGGAACTGCTAGACAAGATTGTCGAGGTGCTTGGCGATGAAAAAATGACGTTGGCAGAGTATCAGGAGATTCTGGAGGCTGGCTTTGCAGAGGCTTCTGTTGGCATTATTCCGCCGACCGCGGACCAGGTACTGATCGGTGACAATGAGAGATCACGTCTGAAGGATATCCGTGTGTTGTTTTTCGTCGGTGTGAACGACGGGCTGATTCCGCGTCACGACGCGGGAGGCGGTATTCTCTCGGAGTATGACCGCGAGGAGCTGGAGCGCGCGGATGCAAAACTCTCCCCGACGGCGCGGGAGACGATGTATCAGCAGAAATTCCATCTCTACCGAAATCTGACGAAGCCGTCGGAGCGGCTGTACCTTTCCTTTGCGAAAGCGGGCGCGTCCGGCGAGGCGCAGAATCCGTCGTATCTGATCAATGAAATCCGGAAACTCTTCCCGGAAATTCTGGTGCGGGATATCGAAAAAGAAGAAAATCCGGAGGAAAAACTGGAGATGCCGCGTTCCGGGGAGGCACTGTTTCTGGAGGAGCTTGGAAAGGCGGCAGAGGGCGAGATGAATCCGCTGTTTGAAGAGCTTTACCGCTGGTATGCGGCACATCCGGAGGCGGGGATTCCGGCGGAGACGTATCGGAAGGCTGCCTTTCTGCGCTGTGCGGACGGTGTGATCGGAAGGAGTGCGGCATCGGCGCTGTACGGGGATACCCTGAAAAACAGTGCGACACGGCTGGAAAAGTATGCGGCATGTGCGTTTGCCCACTTTATGGAGTTCGGACTCCAGATCCGCGATCGGGATCAGTATGAACTGAAAGCGGCAGATATGGGAACGGTCATGCATGAAGCGCTCGAAAAGTTTTCAAAAAAACTGCAGGAAAATGGCGAGACATGGAAGACTGTCGGGGATGATACCCGTGACCGCCTGATCGAGGAGTGCGTCGAGGAGACGATGGCAGATTACGGAAACACGATTTTCCAGAGCTCAAGCCGGAATCAGTATCGCATCATCGCGTAAAGCGGATTCTGAAACGGACGGTGTGGGCGCTGCAGCAGCAGATTCGGCAGGGAGAATTTGAGCCGGGAGAGTTTGAGGTTTCCTTTTCCATGGAGGATTCACTGTCGGCGATCAACATTGATCTGTCGGAGCATGAGAAGATGCGCCTGCGCGGACGGATTGACCGCGTGGATCTCTGTGAGACGGACGATAAGGTCTATGTGAAAATTATCGATTACAAGACGGGAAATACATCGCTTGACCTGGTGGCGCTCTATTATGGGTTACAGCTGCAGCTGGCAGTTTATCTGGATGCGGCGGTGGAGCTGGAGCAGAAAAAGCATCCGGGTAAGCTGGTGGAGCCTGCGGGGGTATTTTATTATCATATTGATGATCCGATCCTCGATCAGGAAGAAGATGAGACCGATGAGGCGTGGGGCAGACGGATGCTGAAAGCGCTGCGGATGGATGGCCTTGTAAATGCAGATCGGAAGGTGGTGGAGCTTCTCGACCGTGTACTCGAGGACGGAACGACGTCGGATGTGATTCCGGTTGGAAAGAAGAAGGATGGTAGCTATACGAGTTATTCGAAAGTGGCATCGTCGGAGCAGTTTGATGTGATTCGGACATACACCAGAAAGAAGGTACGTGAGATCGGCGAGGGCATTTTCTCGGGAAATGTAAAAATTTCGCCATTTCAGCGGGATGGAGCAACGGCATGCGCATATTGCGAATATCAGGGAATCTGCGGATTCGATCAGAAAATTCAGGATATGAATACCGTAAATTAAAGGGCATGGATACAGAACTGCTGATGAAGGCAATGCAGGAGACAGCACAAAGAGATCAAAAAGAGTGACTGCTTTTGAAAAAGTGAAATATGGTGCATTTTTTCCAAGTGAGGGAAAGAAAATCAGCCAGAAAGAAGAGGGAAAGAACATGGCAGTAAAATGGACAGCGGAACAGCAGAAAGTCATTGATGCGAGAGACCGGAATCTTCTGGTCAGCGCGGCGGCGGGTTCCGGAAAGACGGCGGTTCTGGTAGAGCGGATCCTTGCAATGGTGAAAGACCCTGTGCATCCAATCGACATTGACCAGCTTCTTGTCGTAACCTTTACGCGTGCGGCGGCAGGAGAAATGAAAGAGAGAATCGGCCGCGCTCTGCAGCAGAGCCTTGCGGAAAACCCGGAAAATGAGCATTTACAGCGGCAGCAGACCCTGCTTCACCATGCGCAGATCAGCACGATTCACGGATTCTGTTCGTACGTGATCAAAAATTACTTTCAGATGATCGATCTCGATCCGGTGTACCGCATGGCGGATGAAGGGGAGATCCGTCTGATGAAAAGCGATGTGATCCAGAAGGTCATGGAAGAACGCTTTACGGAAAAGGATCCCGCATTTACACGGTTTGTGGAGAGCTACGCGGCGGGAAAACAGGATGACGGACTCGACGCGCTCGTGCTGAAGCTGTATGAATTTTCCATGAGTTATCCGTGGCCGGAGCAGTGGCTCGAAGAGTGCCGGGCGGCGTACCAGATGGATTCACCGGAAGTAGTGCAGGAGAGTATCTGGGTACAGGAGCTGATGAGCGAGGCGAAAAAGCGGCTCTCGAGTATTCTGGAAGGGATTCAGGAAAACCGGAAAACAGCAGTAAGCTCTGGAGGACCGTATTTATATGATGAGGCGCTGGCTTCTGACCAGCAGATGGTGGAAAAACTGCTGGAAACAGAATCGTTTGATGAACTGGTGCGCGCGATGGCCGGAATGAAGTTTAAAGCACTTTCGCGGAAAAAGGCAGACGATGTGAGTGAAACGCTGAAAGATCAGGTAAAGGCGGAGCGCGATGCATGCAAAAAGGAGCTGCAGAAGTTAAAAGAGCAGTTCTTTGAGAAGGACAGCGCTGCGATTGCGGAGGAGATTGCCGACTGCCGGGAGCCCATCGGGGTGCTGATTGATCTGACGGAGCAGTTTGCAAAAGCGTTTGCGGAGAAAAAACGGAGCAAAAATATTCTCGATTATGCCGATCTGGAACACTTTGCGCTTGAAATTCTCGTGCAGCAAAAAGACGGCTGCCTGGTGCGGACCGATGCGGCGCGGGAGCTTTCGGAACAGTTCCGCGAAATTATGATCGATGAGTATCAGGACAGCAACTTTATCCAGGAGGCACTGCTCTATGCAGTGTCCGGCGAGGAGGAAGGCAGATGGAACCGGTTTATGGTTGGCGATATCAAGCAGAGCATCTACGGATTCCGCCTGGCGCGGCCGGAGCTGTTTCTGGAAAAATATCATACGTATGCGAAGGACGGGGAAAGCCAGCAGAGAATCGATCTCGACAAAAACTTCCGAAGCCGGCCGGAGGTGCTTGCGACGGCGAATTATGTATTCCGCAAGCTGATGAGTCCGGAACTCGGCGGCATCGCGTACGATGAGGCGGCGAGCCTCCATGCGGGAGCAGCGTTTCCTGCATTGCCGGAAATGGAAGAGGAAAAGACGGAAACGTGGCATGCGGCATATGAAACAGAACTTCTTCTGCTGGATGACAAGGCGCCCGAGCTGGAAGATGATAAGTCGCGTGAGACAAAGATGGAAACGGAGGCGGCTGCCGTTGCCGCGCGCATCCGCGAGATGGTCGGAAATGAGGAAGTCGTGGGCAAAGAGACCGGGGAATACCGGAAAATTCAGTACCGCGATATCGTAATTCTGCTTCGTGCGGTCAGCGGATGGGCGGAGACGTTTTCGCGCGTACTGCAGGCGGCGGGAATTCCGGCGTACAGCACATCAAAAACGGGATACTTTTCCACGCAGGAAATCGTGACGGTGCTGAATTACCTGCATCTGTGTGACAATCCATGCCAGGAGATTCCATTTACGGCAATCTTACGCTCGCCGATCTGCGGATGCACTGATGCAGAGCTTGCTGCGGTGCGTTGTGTGGATAAAGACGTAAAAATTTATGAGGCGTGTGGAAAATATGCGGCAGAAGGGGAAGATGAGGCGCTTCGGAAGAAGCTTGGAAGTTTTCTGGAGCAGCTGGAAATGCTGCGAAGCCGCGTGCCGTATACGCCGATCCATGAGCTGATCACACAGATTCTCGAGGAGACGGGCTACGGCGGCTATGCATCCGCGATGCCGGGCGGCGTACAGCGGCGGGCAAATCTGGAGATGCTGGTGGAAAAGGCGGTGGAATTTGAGGCGACGAGTTACCGTGGACTGTTCAACTTTATCCGTTATATCGAGCAGCTTCAGAAGTATGAAGTCGATTTCGGCGAGGTGAATATTTACGGGGAGAGCGCAGACACGGTGCGTATCATGAGTATTCACAAGAGTAAAGGACTGGAATTCCCGGTTGTGTTCCTCTCGGGCATGGGCAAATCGTTTAACCAGATGGACAGCCGTGCGGCGCTTGTACTCCATTCCCGGATGGCATCGGCGCGGATGCGATCGATCCGGAGCACCGCGTCCGTCAGGCGACACTGCCGCGGCAGATCATCCGGCAGAGCATGAAGCTGGAAAATCTGGCGGAGGAGCTGCGGGTGCTTTACGTTGCCATGACGCGACCGAAGGAGAAGCTGATTATGACGGGCATGGCGTCGAAGCTGGAGAGCCGCGTGAAGCAGTGCGCGGCGCATGCGGGGCGGCAGGAGGAGCTGCTGTCGTATCAGACATTGAGCAGTGCATCCGGGTATCTCGACTGGATTTTGCCGGCATTTTCGAGAAACCGGTGTTTCGACGGGCTGTATGAACAATTCGGTCTGGCAGGGAATGTGGACAATCCGCTGTATGCAGAGAAAATTCCGGTAACGATCCGCCTTGTATCACCGGCAGGACTTGTTGAGGGAGAGGTGCTGCATCAGATGGAGCGCGCGGTGAATGAGCAGAAAATCATGGAAATTCCGAAGCAGCCGCCGAGAGAAGCAGCGCTGAAGGAACTTGTGGAGGAGCGGTTTGCCTACCAGTATCCGTATGAGAAGGAAAAACAGATTCCGGTAAAGGTTACCGTTTCACAGCTGAAGAAGGCCGGGATGGAGGAATCCGAAATCGGAAAAGAGCTGTTTGCGCAGGAAGAACTCGTACCAATTGTGCCGGGCTTTCTGAAAAAGGATCATGTTGCGGCTCTGACGGGCTCTGACCGCGGAACGGCGTACCACCGCCTGCTGGAATGTCTCGATTACCGCAGAGCGTACAGCATCACAGAGCTGATGGCACAGACGGAGGAATTGATTGCAGAAGGAAAGATGACGAAAGAAGCAGCGGAATGCATTTATTTCAAATCGATCCTCGCTTTCGCAAAAAGTCCGGTTGGAATGCGGATGCGGAATGCCTTTTTGAATGAAACCCTGAAACGGGAGCAGCCGTTTGTGATGTCCGTTCCGGCAAGTGAGGCAGATCCGTCCTATCCGGAAGACGAAACCATTCTCGTGCAGGGAATCATTGACGCATGGTTCCCGGAGGGGGATGAGATTGTTCTTGTGGACTACAAAACGGACCGTGTGAAAGAAGTCGGGGAGCTGAAAAAGCGGTATGAAAAACAGCTCGCCTACTACCAGCAGGCACTGGAGCGGACGACAGGAAAAAAGGTGAAAGAGAAGATTATTTATTCGCTGGCTTTGGACGAAGAGTTGGTATTGTAGGAAAAAACTACTAAAAAAAACAACTGTCAAAACAGGGATAAAGTATGATATCATGGTTGAGAAACAAACAGGTATTGAGAAACAAAGAGAAAAAAGGAGATTCAGTGATGATTCGAAAAATTGTTCAGATAGAGGAAGACAGATGTACAGGATGCGGGCTTTGTGCGCATGCCTGTCATGAAAGTGCGATTGCGATGGTTGACGGGAAGGCAAAGCTGATCCGGGATGACTACTGCGACGGATTCGGCGACTGCCTGCCGGTTTGTCCGGCAGATGCGATTTCGTTTGTGGAGCGGGAGGCGCTGCCGTACGATGAGGAGGCGGTAAAAGAGAACCAGCGGAAGGCAAAAGAGGCGGCCGGGCAGGAGAATACTGGAGCAGGAAAAGCAGGTGAAAACAGCTGGGCGATTAACCGTGCAGATGCGCAGGAAAATTCTGCAGCAGTTCCGTCCCGGCTCCGCCAGTGGCCGGTGCAGATCAAGCTGGTGCAGGAGCGGGCTTCGATGTTTGCAGGAGCAGACCTTCTCGTTGCGGCGGATTGTACAGCGTATGCGTATGGAAACTTCCACCAGGATTTCATTCGGGATCATGTCGTTCTCGTAGGCTGTACAAAACTTGACGATGTCGATTATTCCGAGAAACTTGCGCGGATTTTCATGCGGAATGATATTAAGAGTATCACGGTTGCACGCATGGAGGTTCCGTGCTGCGCAGGAATGGAGCGTGCCGTGAAGATGGCGCTGAAAGAGAGTGGAAAGAAGATTCCGGTGAAAACCGTGGTGATTTCTACGGAGGGGGAAATTTTGTAGAAAATCAGATATAGTAATTAGCGTGTGCCCTTAAAAGTATTTTTACAATTGGTACATTCTGCTTTGTGGAATATGTAAGACGAAAAAATGAAAAGCTCGGTAAGAGGTATTAGAAAAATGAGTATGACGAAGATACAAGAGGAGCTTCTTGGTGCGCTGATCGGTCTGGCCCGGTCGGTAGATGGAAGAGGAGAAGCAGCAAAAGGTGAATCGCAGGAGTTTTCCAGCGGTGACAGCAATGGTCACCGCCCGGACAAAGCCACGCATGAGATTCTGCTTGGCGGAATTTGTGCGGCAAATCCGGAAAAAGAGCTGAGGGAAGAAGAGGGGAAATCCTGGATTGTACGCGTGGAGGCAGAAAAGAACCGTCTGAATCCGGATTGCGCAGTGTGCAAGGGAAAATGCGGCAGAACAGATAACTATGATCTCGAAGAAATGGAGACAGATGAACCGTCGGACCGGGCACGAAAAGAGCAGATTCTTGCGGAATTGTTTCCGATGGCAGAAAAACTGCAGCAGCTTCGGAAAGAAACAAAAGAGCAAAACGAAGAATTGCAGGGGGCGGTTAATTTTTTGTATAAGGCATTGTTTGCGATTGGAAACTATGTCGGGGAAAAGAGTCTGCAGAGTGTGGTGCAGGAGATGAATAACCTTTTTGTTAAATTGGAAAATGTATTGAAATAAGTAGAAAATAAGAAAAATCCTCTGTCCGGAGTGTATAAAAAACCCCGGAAACAGGGGATTTTTTGCGTTCTGCGCCAAGTGCATAAAACGTATTATCGCGTTTTCACAAAGTTTTGCAAAAGCAGACAAAATTGCAGACAGGCGCTTGCAACAGAAAAATGAATAGGTTATAACATTATAACAAGGTGGCAGGAGAACCAATACAAAGAAATGAGATTCTAGTGGCATATAAACAGAAAAAATACAGGGGAAAAGATGAAAAGGGACGGAAGCGGGATGGAGCAGAAAAAGTATATCCTTCTGGATGTTGGCGGAACGGAAATCAAAGGAAGTGTGTCGGACAGAAATGGAGTAAGAACGAAAATCCGGAAATTTCCAGCACAGGCGCAGAAGAGCACAGAGAAGATTCTGGACAATTTTGCAAAGATCTGCCGGGAACTGATGATAGAAGCAGACGGAAGTGTTGTCGGAGTCGGGATGGCGATTCCGGGTCCGTTTGATTATGAAAATGGAATCAGCCGGATGCAGGGACTGAATAAGTACGATGCCATTTACGGGATTCCACTGGAAAGAGAAATCAAGGCGCGCGTGCCGGAACTTGGATCAGCACGATTTTTGTTTTTACATGACATTGAAGCATTTGCACTGGGAGAAAGCTGGTACGGAAACTGTCGTGATGTAGATAAAATTCTGTGCGTCTGCATCGGAACCGGCGCCGGATCTGCTTTTGTAGAAAACGGCAAAACAGTGAAAACGGGAAAAGGTGTGCCGGAAAATGGATGGATTTATCAACAGCCGTTTGGAGATTCCATTTTGGACGATTATCTTTCTGTGCGCGGGCTGGAGCAGATTAGCCTGGCTGTGACAGGAAAAGTGTGGAGTGGAAAAGAATTGTATGGTCTGGTAAAAGCGGGAAACATGGAGGCAGAAGAAGTCTGGAGAAGATTTGGAGCAGATGTGGCGGCTGGCCTTCTTCCTGTGCTGGAGGAATATCAGCCGGATCTGCTGCTTCTGGGCGGACAGATTGCAAAAAGTTTTTCCTGGTTTGGAAAAGAACTGGAAAGAGAGTGCGAGAAAAGAAAGATTCGGATTCAGATAGAAACGGAAACATCCGGCCGTGCCATGGAAGGCCTGTTGTCACAGTTTCCTGAAAAAACACAATAGAGCAAAAATATTTTCAGAAACAAAAATACAATGCTATGGAGAGAAAAGAAGAAGGAGAAACTGCAAAAATGGATAGAAATCCGGGAGCACCGCCGCTGTATGCGCAGCTGGAACAGATTCTGAAACAGCAGATCGAATGCGGCACGTACAAAAAAGGAGATTTTCTGCCAACAGAAAAAGAGCTGATGGAAAAGTACGAGCTTTCGCGTGTGACAGTACGCCAGGCGATGACGAATCTGGTACAGAGCGGTTACGCCCGTGCACGGCGCGGCATCGGAACAGATGTTGTCTACGAGAAAGTCGAAGAGCAGATGGAAGGTGTCATCAGCTTCACGGAAGAAATGAAAAAGCATCATATCGAAATGCAGACAACATACTGCAAGATGGAACTGATCAGTCCCGGGGAAACGGTAGCAAGAAGTCTGCAGATTCCATTGACGGAGCCATGTTATTGCCTGAAACGTGTGAGGAATGCTGTGGGAAAACCCATGGTCTATACCATTACGTATCTGAAAAAAATCTGCGAACTGCCAACAGAGCCGGAGCCATACATGGAATCGCTGTATCAGTATCTGTGGGAGGAGCATGGAATCTATATTGAATCCGGCCGGGATACGCTTGAGGCGGCACTTCCATCGGAAGAGGTGCAGAAAGCACTGAAAATTGATGCGCAGATGCCTATTTTTATCCGGACACGGCAGACATTTCGGAAGGGCGGCGAGGTTTTTGAATATTCGATCTGCTATTATCCGGGAAATCGTTATAAGTACACGGTGGAACTGTAAACATATGACATGTAAAAAAACGAAACCGGACAGAAGTGCGAAATCCGCCAGATGCGAAAGCGTTGAAACAAAGATGATAGGTCTGATCGGCGCAGGAAACAACCCAATGGATGGAAGAAAAATTAAGAAAAGGAAAAGAATCCAAATGAATTTAAAAAAGAAATATGGAAACTACGAATTACATCCGCAAATGAAGATCACAGGATACGAAAATGAAATCTGGGATGAAAAAAAGGAGATCATCGAAGAATTAAAACGGGCGGTTCAGGAAAAACAGAAAGAAAAGAAAACCTGTATTCTTTCCTTTGATCTGTATCCGGGTGTACGAAAAGAAGAAATAATGGAACTGACCAATGCGCTGCAGCCGGACCGGATTTTTGATATCGAAGACTGTGCCAAAGACGAAGAAACGCTGTTAAGAGAATTTAACGATTACATCACCGATGACCGTGTTTTCGGCATTATGTGTCATAAAACCATAGACACCTGGTTTGAGAGCGAAAAGCTGGAAACCATGAAAAAAGCAATTGAGACAGAATGTGCGGAAGAAAAAGATACAAACGGTGGTCTGATCGTGATCGTTGGTACAGCGACAGAGCTTCTGGCCGAAGCAGATGTTCTTGTTTACTGTGATCTGACCCGCTGGGAAGTTCAGCTCCGCTACCGGAGCGGCATGCCAAACTGGCACAGTACCAATTATAATGATCCGATCCTGACGAAATATAAACGGGGATTTTTCATTGAATGGCGTCTGGCGGATCGCTATAAAAAAGAGCGGTATGAAAAATTCACGTATCTTCTGGATACGGAGAAAGAAAATGCACCGGTTCTTACAACGGGAAATGCCTTCCGAGGCGCACTGCAGCAGCTTGCCAGACAGCCATTTCGTATGGAGCCGTATTTCGACCCTGGCGTATGGGGCGGTCAGTGGATGAAGGAAAACTTTGGTCTGGATGCATTGAAGGAAAATTTCGCGTGGAGCTTTGACGGAGTTCCGGAGGAAAACAGCCTGAATCTGGAAATCGGCGGAAAAGTCTTAAAAGTACCGGCACAGGATCTTGTCTTCTATGCGCCGCATGAACTGCTGGGTGAAAGAGTCCACGGCCGGTTCGGCGCAGAATTCCCGATCCGTTTTGACCTGCTGGATACGATGGGCGGCCAGAACCTTTCCCTGCAGGTACATCCGCTGACCGAATATATCTATGAAAAATTCGGCATGCCATATACGCAGGATGAGAGCTACTATCTTCTGGATGCCGATGAAGACGAGGAAACGTATGTATACCTCGGCCTCAAAGAAGGCGTGGATAAAAAAGAGATGGAGCGGGAACTCCGTGCAGCAGAAAAAGGAGAAGAACTTTTCCCTGCGGAAAAATATGTCAACAAAATCCCGGCCAAAAAACACGATCATGTGCTGATCCCGGCAGGAACGGTGCACTGCTCAGGAAAAAACACGATGGTGCTGGAGATCAGTGCGACACCGTATATCTTTACCTTCAAACTCTGGGACTGGGGCCGCCTTGGCATGGATGGACTGCCGCGTCCGATCCACCTCGACCACGGTATGAAAAATATCCAGTGGAACCGCGATACCAAATGGGTGTACGACAATATCGTCGGCCAGCAGAAAACACTGGAAAAAACAGAAAACTGTGAAGTGGAGCGCACCGGACTGCACAGCCGCGAATTTATCGATACGATGCGCTACACACTTTCGGAAGTGTACACCGTTTCCATGGATGACACCGTTCACGTCATGAACCTGGTGGATGGACGCAGTGCTACGATTGAGAGCGTGGATGGAAGCTTTGCACCGTTTACGGTACATTACGCAGAAACCGCCATTGTTCCGGCAGCGGTCGGAACGTATCGGATTGTACCGAAAAAAGGCGAGACGATTAAAATGCTGGTAGCATCAGTGCGATAAGGGAAAAGTGATAAAAACTTATGGTAGCTGCATGGAAAAAAGAACGTAGAATTTTATATATTTCAGGAAGAATAATGTATGTTATTGGAGATTCTCCTGTGCTAAACTCTTTTTGCACAGGAGAACAGAAGAATATTTTAAGAATCCAAACAAGAGCACAGATATAAACGGCGGTAGGAAGATGGCGCCATGCCGGTTTGCTTTTTGAAAAAATTTGAAAAATAAAACTGGTTATCAAAACCGAGTGTATCTGCAATCTTGGAAATGGGCAGATCTGTAGAAGTTAAAAGCAGCGTTGCAGTTTCCACTTTTTTCTGCAGAATAAACTGTCCAGGAGAAATTCCCATGTGGGTCTGAAATAGTTTTGTAAAGTAACTGGAATGGTAGCCGGCCACTTCTGCCATCTGTTGTACGGTAATCTGCTCATGCAGATGTGTTTCAACATAGGCAATTGCACTGGAAAGTGGAGAATCAAAGGATTGTGGAATGAAAGAGACACTTCCAGGCGGGCAGCATTCAAAATAATAGCAGAGCAGATGAAAGACAGCCTGTTTGGCCTTCAAAGCGGAAGAAATATCCGTCTGCTTACAGGATTGAATAATGTCCTGAAAAATTCGCTGTGCTTTTTGCGGGTCTTTAGCATCAACACAAAGAGGAAACTGAACCAGCTGAAAGAGGTCCGTTTGCTGACAGGTAATCTGAAAATGGCAAAAATAGGTGCGATAGGGATTTTGAACATCTGTAAAAAAAGATTGATGCGTACAGGCTGGGAGCAGATATAACTGACCTGCGTGAGGATGCAATACTGTCTGGTCGACCTGAACTGTGCCTTCCCCCTGTATTACCAGCTGAAAGCTGGAAAAAGGAGGACGAGAGGAATCGCATTTCCAGGATTCATCGCAAATAATCAGATTAGCACGTTCGAGAATGACAGTTGCCTCCCGGAGGCGATTTTTAATAAGTAATTCGTTTTCATTCATAAGTCGTTTCCACCTATACATTCTTCTGTGAATATAATAATTTTAAAAATAAATCATTGATAAATGAATGATATGGCATTACTGCAAGAACAATTGTTAGCATTCTAGCATAAAAAGGAGAAAATAGCAAATGACACACAAAATCAGAGAAGTCTACATCGTACATCATTCCCACACTGACGTGGGTTACACCGATCTGCAGGAGCAGGTTATCTACAATCAGGCAAACAACATCCGCAGGGCGGTCGAACTGATTGAAAATGGAATCAAAAACAACACAACCCAGAAAGATCTGAAATGGAACTGTGAGACATGGTACTGCGTGGAGCAGTTTTTCAAAATGGCAACGGAGGAAGAAAAAGAAAAGTTTTTCGATCTTGTAAAAAAAGGGAACATCGGTCTGTCTGCCAATTATCTGAACTTTAATGATCTTGCCGACTGCAAATATCTGAAAGAAAAAATCCATACGATGCAGGAAATCTGCGGCGAAAAAGGAATCCAGATCAAAACAGCCATGATTGCAGATATTAATGGTATCTCCATGGGACAGCGCGATGCCCTGATCGAAAACGGAGTAGAATTTTTGTATACCAATATCCATACCCATCACGGCATGTATCCGCTGTATCAGAACCAGAAACCGTATTTCTGGGAAAATGAGAACGGACAGCGTCTGCTGGTATGGAATGGTGAGCATTATAACCTGGGAAATGCCCTCGGCATTGTTCTGAACAAAAATGTTAATTTTATGACGGAAAACTACTTCGGCAAAAAGAATGGTGATGTGACAGGACTTCTGGAAAATCTGCACACGAATCTGGCTGCGAGCATAAAGGAATATGAAGAAAACGGTTATCCGTACGATTTCTATATCACCAGTGTTTCCGGCGTTTTTTCGGATAATGCGCCGATCAACCCGGCCATTGCAGATACGGTTGCGCTGTTTAATGAAAAATATGGCGAAGAAGTCACCATGCATATGGTGACGCTTCAGGAATTGTATGACAAGATCCGGGATAAAGTGCAGGATGCACCGGTGTATCGAGGTGCCATCAATGACTGGTGGGGCAATGGCGTTGGAAGTACACCATATGCGGTGAAACATTACAAAGAGGCCGTACGACTGAACCATATCTGCGACCGACTGGAAGAAAAAACAGGGGTACATAACAAAGAACTGATTCAGGCATATGGCGATAATTCTCTTTTATATGCAGAGCACACCTGGGGTCATTCTGCTACGGTAACCAATCCGTATGATACCATGGTGACAAATCTGGATATGCGGAAAAACAGTTATGCATCCAAAGCACATGAGGCAGCAGCGATGCGTAAAAATGAGCAGTGCCATAAACTGGGTGATATTCTGCGCTATTATAATCTGTCCGGTAAAGTGAAGGCGGTCTCCACAAGCCATCAAAAGAGAG
>ENA-OQCE01000356-OQCE01000356.1-human-gut-metagenome-genome-assembly--contig:-NODE-356-length-22650-cov-2.678906_pt1 | contig 22650 bp, 34 predicted proteins | sample MGYA00242495_ERZ504572 | MGnify/ENA primary metagenome ERZ504572 (study PRJEB26092, sample SAMD00036228) | human gut metagenome | host: Homo sapiens | study: EMG produced TPA metagenomics assembly of...
TACAAATGGTGATCGTCGGCATCAGCATCGGAAGTGTTACATGCCGGAGCAGCTGCCAGGAATTTGCACCATCAATCTTTGCCGCCTCGATTAATTCTCCCGGAATATTCTGGATTCCTGCAATATAGATAATCATCATATATCCGATCTGCTGCCAGCATACTACAATAATCATACCCCAGAACGCATACCACTGTGTGGATACGATTGTCTTGGAGAAATTGGATAATACGCTGTTAAAAATCATCAGCCAGATATAACTGAGTACGATACCACCAATCAGGTTTGGCAGGAAAAATACGGTACGGAAAAGATTGGTACCCCTGATGCCTTTGGTAAGTGCCATCGCAATGAGAAATGAAATCACATTGATGATCAGCACCGATACAACCGTAAATAACGCTGTATACCATAATGAATGAATAAATGTTGTGTCTAACTTTCCGTTTACAAAAAAGATTCTCGAATAGTTCTGTAACCCTTTCCATTTCCAGTCTGTAACGGTTGTGAACTTACAAAAAGATAAGAAAATTCCATATACAAACGGTACAATAAATCCAATTGCAAATGCAATCATTGTCGGAAGCAGAAAAATCGGGAAATATTTTTTAATTGCTTTTTCCATAATACATTCCTTTCACTAACTGCAGCCCCTGCCAGTACCAGCCTGCACTGCAGGTGCTTCTTTAAAAAAAGGAGTAAGCGGCATGCCACTTACCCCTTTTCCCATCATCTTTGATTACTGTGCATCATCTTCATGGGCGATCTTCCACTGATTTGCCCATCCATCAACAAATGCGGTCTTTACAGCATCCCACTCACCTTCACCTGCGGTATAGGCAGTCAGGGCAGAAACAACATCCGCTCTCCAGTCATCTACATTTGGAGTAGCATTGAAGCTCCATGCTACAGATGTTTTTCCGTCAGCCATTAACTTGTTTGCAGCCTGTGCAAATGCATTCTTTGTCTCGTAATCACCTGTAAATGTATCATATGGAGCAGTAAGTCCCATCTGATTTGTAATGGCATCACGTCCCTCGTCAGAAGTGATTACCCAGTTTAAGAACTCAAGTGTTGCATCAATATCTTCCTGAGATGCCTTTGCGTTCACTGCCCAGTAGTTCTCAGTACCAACACAAGTCCTTCATTCTCATCATCTACACCAAAGTAAATTGGCATCATGGATAAGTCATCTGCTGTAACGGCATATCCGTTCTCCTCGTTTGTTAACGGAGAGAACTCCCAGTCACCATTCTGGTAGAAGACTGCCTCTCCCATACCAAACTCAGATTCTGCGTTTAATGCACCGGAATTTAATGTCTTAGGATCTGCTGCGGAATCAGATACATACATATCCCATACATTTTTGAAGTTATCAAGATAAGTTCCCTTAATGGACTCTTCCCCGGCTGTAAGGTCACATCCATCATCCTTGAACTCATAGTACAGTGGCATATTGGCAAGATGTCCGGCAAATCTCCAGGAAGATCCGTCATCCAGTCCTGCGGAAGCAAATGCCTCTGTCAGGTCAGTTCCAAGTTCTTTATTGATGTCATCAATACGGGAATTGATGTCATCTGCAACTTTCTTTAAAGTATCAAAGTTGTTAATCTCATCTACCGAAGAAACTACAGCACCATCCATGCCACAGTATCCTTCCAGAATTGTCTTGTTGTAGATCAGGCCGTAGCACTCATAGCAGTTTGCAATGGCAGCTACCTTATCATCATAGTTGATTACAAGAGACTTATCTGTCAAGTGCTTGTAAAGTTCAGAGTCCTTCAGATCATATGTATAATCGTTCCATGTCTGTGCTGCGGAAGAATTTCCTACATTGAAGATGGTAGGTGCATCCGACTTTGCATCTCGGACTGTAATGTTGTGTTGTACTGTCCGTCTGCTGCAGTAAGCACATTTACCTCTACACCGGTCTGATCGGTATAGGTCGCTGCCAGATCCTGCCAGGCTTCATCTGTCTCTGGTTTAAAGTTTAACATGTAAACCTTTCCAGAACTCTTGCTGGTCTTGTCTCCACCCTGTGTGGATGTGCCACCCTTATCGCTTCCGCATCCTGCGAATGCTGTGACAACCATTGCGGCAACCATTAATGCTGATACAATTTTCTTTTTCATATTTTCACCCTCCTGAAATAAATACGTTCGTAGCGTTACCGTTCATACGGCAGCTCCTGATTGAAAACGTTCACGGCAATGTTTCCGGTAACGTTTTCAGTAAGCAGAGTATACACCTATTTTGCACGGTTCCGCAAGTGTTATTCTCATTTTTGTGAAATAAGTAAGTTTTCCTCTCTATTTTTCGTGCATATTGCACAACGCTTTTCCCTTTGCTTGACATGTATAGGCTGTCGATATATACTTTCATGTATAGACTGTCTATAGTACTTATCACTGAAAGGAGGTCATATACCATGGGTATTGACAAAAATCTCGTACAGGGAAGCATGGCACTTCTGCTGCTGCGCCTTTTGGAAACGAAAGATATGTATGGCTACGAAATGATTGAGCTCTTCGCAACAAATCCAACAACGTCTTTGAACTGAAAGCCGGCACCCTGTACCCACTGCTCCACTCTCTGGAGAGCAAGGGCTATGTGCGGTCCTATGAGGATGCCTCTTCCGGGAAAAAACGCAGATATTACCAGCTGACAGAGGCCGGTCGGCATCATTCTTCCGAAAAAAAGCAGGAATGGATGGCTTATCAGGCTGCTGTAAGCAATGTGTTAAGTTTTGAAGGAGGAATCTGATATGGAGGAAAAAGAATATCTGCAGACCCTGGGCGAACAGATTTTAAACCCACATGCACGTACCCATGTGCTGGAAGAAATTCAGGAACACATTGACGAACAGATGCAGGATATATAGATACAGGAATGTCTCCGGACGCAGCAGAAAAAGAAGCTGTCCGGCAGATGGGAGACCCGGTTGCAGCCGGCACGGAATTAAACCGGATCCATCGTCCCCGGTTTCCGGGTGTTTTGTTCGGCATTGCGGTGGCTCTTACATTATCCGGAATTTTCATGCAATATATCCTGTATGGTTCTGAACCACTTAACACCACCTATTCCAACACCGTGTTTATGCAGCATGCCGTTTTCTATCAGGTGATTTGGCTTCGGCATTATTCTGTTTGGGATGTTCAGCAATTACATGTGTTTATCAAAATACAGCTGGTTTTTATACGGTCTGTTTTTGGGATTCGCGCTGCTCGCCTGCTTCTTTCCGGGCACGTTCTCTTTCTGGCAGACCCGTACCTTTAGCTATTATCTGTGTCTGCTGTATCCACTGCCCTATGCACTGCTGCTATACTCCAACCGGGAAAAAGGATGGAAAACCATTGTCTGGCTGCATGTGCTGTCACTCCTGTTTTTCGGAGCGATCCTAAGCCACACCAGTGGTTTTGTATGGCCGCCGGTTCTGGCATTTGTTTTTCTGTCCGTCCTGCTGTCCGGAATCTGTATCCAAAAAAGGATTCTGCCCGGTTCCAAAAAGGTTCTCTGGTGCTGGACACTTCTTCCTTATATCGGAATCGCAGCTTTGGCAGGCAGCCTGTTTTTACGTCCGCAAACCTATCTGTATGACCGCCTGTTGACTGCACTCGGACTGCAGCATACTGACAACGGACCTGGCTTTACGAGACTTGCCCTGCAGTATGAACAGACACGTTTTTCCCTGTTCGGTGGAAGTTCTGTCAGTGACCGTCTTCCACGGGAAGAACTTTACTCTACCTATCTGCTGCACAGTATTTTTCTGTGGTTCGGCATTGCGGCCGGCATTTTAATCATCGCTGCACTTACCTTTTTTGCGCTGTACAGCATGCACTGTGCGCTGCGGCAGAGCAACCGTCTGGCAATGCTGCTTGGTACTGCTGCCAGCGGAGTCCTTCTCCTTGAGCTGTTCAACTATGTACTGACGAACTTTGGCATCAATCTGTTTTATACCGCCTCTGTTCCGTTCTTATCTTACGGACTTACCGGCACAGTTGCCAATTCCATTCTGGTGGGGATTCTGCTGGGGATCATCCGGAACCGGAATGTATTGTATGAAAAAGAATCCGGCCCAGCGTGATTCCGGATACTGGAACGGTTTAAACAGCAAACGGCATAGCCTGTGATCCCTGCAATATGTACCGGATCACAGCTATGCGTTTTTATCTTGTTTTATTTCCGTAGTAAAAGAAAAATCGGGTGAGCTGGCGGCTTCTTTGCCACCGGATCATCGATTTTAGTATCTGCCTGTTACAAATCGCAGGAAGGATACCGGTTTGCGTCCGTAGCTCTTCGTCCGTTTCACGTAATCCTTGTAATACTGAACTACCTGAGCAAAGGACATGGTTGGATCGATTGCATACATCATCGATACACCTCCTTTTTTATTTTGGTGTGCGCCCTTCTCAATTATCTTATGTCATATGGGCTGATATGTTCGAAATGATTTTCTCATTTCTTGTATACATTATAACACCGTCTTTGGTAGTATTCAACAAAAATAACGTAAAATTTTTGTGCAAATCACATATTGCTTTTGTAAATATTGCTCATAAATAAATGTTCCCGCAACAATTCTTTCTGCGTCCTCTCTGCTGTCCAGAAAATATTATTGCCTGTGATTACAGCTTTTAGTGCAATTGGTTCCACACCCGACTTTTTATATTCTGCCAGAAATACATCCACCTGATCCGAATTCATTTCCGAAAAAATCAGCATTTCTGCCGGAAATTCCGGACCGTCATATTTTTTTGCCTCTCTGGTAAATCCCTGTATCTGCGCCAGCGTGCCCAGTTTCTGGGAATAATCCTTGCGGGCAACATCTATGATACGAATGCCTAATGTCCTGCATACATTCTGAATCACTGCGTATTTATCCCGGTTTATACGAAAAAGTAATATTGTCTGTGCCATAATTTTCTCCCTGCTGATCCGCTGCCTTACCTGTGTCTGTTTTCATCAGACTCCAAACTCCCTGTAATCCTCCGGCAAAAAACGATGGTAAATGATATGGATTCCCTCATCCTTAAAACAATAATAATAGGGATCTTCCTCATCCTCCGCAAACCGGAACATCCAGTCGAATTCCCCATTTTCGATCTTCTGACATTCCACATGGGACGAATGTTTACAGAACAGTTCCCGGATCTCCTGCATGGTACAGCCATGCCTACCAACCAGTTCCACCAGTTCCCGGATAAATTCATCCGGCTTTTCATGCTCATGGACATATACACTTCCCTGTTCCGGAATATAAAAACAGAAACGCTCTTTTTTTGCCGTCACACCTACATCCCCGAGTTTTTCCTGCCAGGTTTCCGGCAGATGCTGCAGGCGATGAAGCATTTGTTCTTCTCTCTCCTGCACGTCAAAAAAGTGATTCAGAGAGGACAGGGGATAATATAACCGGATGGCTTCTTTTCGGAATCCCAGTTTTGCCTGTTCCTCTTTGATCGTGTCTGTCAGACTTTTTTCCAGCCGCTCGTATCCCATCCTGTCCTCCTGTATCCATAACTGCATGATAAAATCTGCTTTACCGATCCTGCAGCAGAATCTGCCGTGTCTTGGGATCATCCGGCGGCAGATTGCAGTGCAGGACATGAAATCCTCCGGTCTGTGACCCTTCAATCACATTGATTGCCCCATTGTAGAGTCTTGTCTTTCCGGTTCCGATCTCATGATTCGTAAGCCCTGCCAGAAGCACATTGATTGCCGCTCCATGGGATACCGCAGCCACTGCCTGATGTCCCGTTGCCGCAAGAAGCTCCATCGCATGCTCCATGCGTTTCTGCACATCGGCAAACGGCTCCATTCCTTCGACATGGTCGCCTGCCGCAAGTGCAAAATACTCTTTTTTATCTTTTACCAGTTGTCCGGAAAACGGGCCAAGATCCCGCTCAATCAGCTCCTGCATCGGCTCTACACCATCTCTGCTTAACCCGATCTGTGCAGCAATCTCCTCCCCTGTGCAGTGTGCACGTTTCAGTGGGCTTGTATACACAGCTTCTATCCCCAGTCCCTGCAGCGTCTGCCCACAGCGTGCTGCCTGTGCAATTCCTGCCGCATTCAGTTCTATATCTTCCCTTCCCTGAAAACGTTGATATGATTCCAGTCCGTTTCTCCGTGCCTGATTAAATATATTTTCATTTTTTATGTTTACCAGCCTCAAAAAATTTCTTTGTCTCATATACAACCACACCATTTAAAGCAAACAGCGCAATCATATTCGGCAGTGCCATCAGACCATTGAAAATATCGGCAATCGTCCAGACAGCACTTACCGTCATATACGGTCCGATAAATACTGCCAGAATATAAATCCAGCGGAACACCATTACTTTTTTCATATTTCCACCGGTCAGATATTCCAGACATCTTTCACTGTAATAATCCCATCCAAGAATCGTTGTAAAGGCAAAAAATACCAGACACATCATCAGGACAAAAGAAGATACCACATGAGGGAACGGAAGTCCGTTCTGGAACGCATATGTAGTAACCTGAACGCCCTCGAGTCCATCCACCTGCCATGCTCCGGTCAGTACAATGGAAAGTCCGGTCAGTGTACAGATCACAATCGTGTCAATAAATGTACCTGTCATGCTGACAAGTCCCTGACGCACCGGCTCATGTGTCTGTGCTGCTGCCGCTGCGATCGGCGCACTACCAAGTCCTGCCTCGTTTGAGAAAATGCCCCTTGCAACACCGTTTTGCATGGCAACAAACATACTGCCTACCACACCACCGGTGACTGCACGCGGATGAAATGCGCCCTGCACAACCGTAACAACCGCTGCAGGGACTTTTGTAATATTACAGATAATTAAAATCAATGCAAATACAAAATATGCAACCGCCATAAACGGAACAACAATCTGGCTGACACTTGCTATACGCTTGATTCCTCCAATCAGCACGGCACCCACACAAAATGCAAGGATCAGGGAAGCGATTACAACCGTCCAGGAATAAGTTCCGATTCCCGGAATTGCCACGGTATGAACCTTATTCGGGTCAAAAAAGTTCTGGATGGCACTGGCTATACCGTTCACCTGGCTGAATGTTCCGATTCCGAACAGACCTACACAGACTCCAAAAAAGGCAAAAATCTTTGCAAGCCATTTCCATTTCGATCCCATTCCCTGTTCAATATAGTAGAACGGACCACCCAGACTGTGTCCGTCTTTGTCAACTACACGGTATTTGATGGCAAGTAATCCTTCGGAAAATTTTGTTGCCATTCCGAAAAATGCCGCCACAATCATCCAGAACAATGCCCCCGGACCGCCTGCACATACCGCAGTTGCCACGCCGACAATGTTTCCCGTACCGATCGTTGCACTCAGTGCCGTACATAACGCCGCAAAACTGGATATTTCTCCCTTGCCGCCCTCTTCATTTTTGATCATCCACTTGAGTGCCAGCGGAAGCCTGCGCATCTGCAGGACTCCCAGACGCACGGTCAGTAAGATACCACCGCAGAGGATCAATACCATAAGCGGGACTCCCCAGACGAAGTTATCCACGGTCTTTAAAAATGCATTGATTGTTGTCCACATAATTTTTCTCCTTATTTCCCTTTTTCAAAAGGCTTTTCCTGCGTACAAATGTGCTTTGTACGCGCACATTAAAAATTATACGCAAAACAGGAAACAAGTGCAAGAAAAAAATCTTTTTTGTCGAAAAGAAAATCACCTTTCATCTTCTGCCCAGAGCCGTGCGCACCGCACGGCTCTCTGCCATCCCCTGAGCAGCTTTTTGCGCTCCCCAGAGTCCATTACCGGTTCAAACCTTCGTCCCAGCTGCCAGTTTTCCCGGATTTCATCCCTGTCTTCCAGTAACCTGCTGCAAGTCCTGCCAGATATGCGCTCCGAGTGCTGTTGTCTCAATACATTCCGGTCGAAGTACTGCCGCATCAATGATATCTGCCTGAAACTGTACAAGCATGTTATTTGCACTGGCTCCTCCGTCCACACGCAGACCATTCAGCGTCACGCCGGCATCCTCTTCCATGGCGTGAATGACATCTTTCGCCTGATAGGCAATAGACTCTAATGTCGCACGGATAAAATGTTCCTTTTTACATCCCCGTGTCAGCCCGACAATCGTTCCGCGCGCATACGGATTCCAATACGGTGCCCCCATGCCGGCAAACGCAGGAACAATATAAACACCATTGGAATCCGGGACTCTCTTGGCATATTCTCGGACTGTCCTGCGGTACGAATCATACGCATCCCGTCCCTTAGCCACTGGATGGCCGCCCCTGCCACAAAAACACTTCCCTCAAGTGCATATTCCACTTCCCCTGCAGTACTCGCAGCAATGGTTGTAAGCAGTCCATGTCTGGAAATGATTGGTTCCTTTCCGGTATGCATCAAAAGAAAACAACCGGTTCCATAGGTATTTTTTACATCCCCTTTTTCAAAACAGCACTGTCCGAACAATGCCGCCTGCTGGTCTCCTGCCACACCCATCACAGGAATTTTACCGCCAAAAATCTGCTCCTGTGTCTCTCCGAAGAGACCACTCGATGGCAACACTTCCGGCAGCATTTCTTTTGGAATACGAAACAGCTCTAATATCTCTTCCTCCCAGCAGCATCTGTGTATGTCAAACAACATGGTTCTTGCCGCATTCGTATAATCCGTGACATGCACCGCTCCTTTGGTCAGATTCCAGATCAGCCATGTATCCACCGTGCCAAACAAAAGGTCCCCTTTTTCTGCCGCCTCGCGCGCGCCTTTCACATGATCAAGAATCCATGCGATCTTGCTTGCGGAAAAATAAGCATCCGGCACCAGGCCTGTCCGCTTCTGCAGCATCGGTCCATATCCTTTTTCTTTCAGTTCATCAATCTGTTCTGCCGTGCGCCGGCACTGCCAGACGATCGCATTGTATACGGGTTCCCCGGTCTTTTTATCCCAGACGATTGTGGTTTCGCGCTGGTTCGTGATGCCAATGGCACGGATATTTTTGAATGATGCCCCGATATTCGCCATTGCCTCTATGGCAACCGACATCTGTGATGACCAGATTTCCCGCGGATTCTGCTCTACCCAGCCCGGCTGCGGGTAAATCTGTGTAAATTCTTTCTGTGCCATCGTGACGATTTTTCCTGCATGATCAAACAGGATACAACGGGAACTTGTCGTTCCCTGATCCAGTGCCATAATATATTCTTTCATCATCTGTAATCCCCCATATGATTTTCCTGTAGCTTTTCTTTTTCCTATTTTACTGCATATTCCCATTTATCACCAGTTCATTTTCTCGTCAATTGTGGTTTTAACAACATATTTTCCATTTGCTTTCTGATAAATTACTTCTTGCTTACAAAATAAAATCAAAGGAGTATCTTATTATGGAACATAAAATGTTTTGCTATCAGTGTCAGGAAACCGCAGGATGCAGCGGCTGTACCAGATGGGTGTCTGCGGCAAAAAGCCGGAAGTAGCAGCTATGCAGGATCTGCTCATCTATGTGAGCAAGGGATTATCCGCGGTCACAACCCAGCTGCGCAAAGAAGGAACAAAGGTTTCAGAAGAAACCAACCACTTGATCACCTGGAATCTGTTTACCACCATCACAAATGCCAACTTCGACAATGAGGCGATCATCGCACGGATTCATAACACTCTGTCCGTGCGCCGCACACTCATTTTACAGGTAAAAGATACCTCAGGTCTGCCGGAAGCTGCTTTCTGGGATATAAAAACAAAAGATGGCTCTGACGCATCGGATGATGTGCTCTTTGCAAGGCAAAAGAGGCAGGGGTTCTCTCCACAAAAGACGAGGACATCCGCAGTCTGCGTGAACTGATCACTTACGGATTAAAAGGTTTGTCCGCTTACTCCAAGCACGCCAATGTACTGCTTTCGGATGATCCGGAAATTGATGCCTTCCTGCAGCGGGCACTCGCTGCAACACTGGATGATTCCCTCACAGCCGATGACCTGGTCGCACTCACACTGGAAACCGGAAACTATGGTGTCAGAGGCATGGCGATGCTCGATACTGCAAATACCAGTGCCTATGGCAATCCTGAAATTACCAGAGTGAATATCGGTGTTGGAAAAAATCCGGGAATTCTTGTCTCCGGTCATGATTTAAAAGATCTGGAAATGCTTCTGGAACAGACACAGGGAACCGGTGTAGATGTGTATACACACTCAGAAATGCTTCCTGCCCACTACTACCCGGCATTCAAAAAATATCCGAACTTTGTCGGAAATTACGGAAATGCATGGTGGAAACAAAAAGAAGAATTTGAACGTTTCCACGGACCAATTCTGATGACGACCAACTGTATTGTTCCACCAAAGGACAGCTACAAAGACCGGCTGTACACCACCGGTGCTGCCGGCTATCCGGGATGCACACACATTGATGGCGAAATCGGTGCACAGAAGGATTTCTCGGCACTGATCGAACAGGCGAAACACTGTTCTGCTCCGGAAGAACTCGAGCACGGTGAAATCATTGGTGGCTTTGCCACAATCAGGTACTTGCACTTGCCAGCCAGATTGTTGAGGCCGTCAACTCCGGCGCGATCAAAAAATTTGTCGTCATGGCAGGATGCGATGGACGGGCAAACTCCCGCAATTACTATACGGATTTTGCCAGAGCACTTCCAAAAGATGCGGTTATTTTGACTGCCGGCTGTGCCAAATACAAATATAATAAACTGAATCTCGGCGATATCAACGGAATACCGCGTGTCCTTGATGCCGGACAGTGTAACGATTCCTACTCTCTGGCTGTGATTGCCCTGAAACTGAAGGAAGTATTCGGTCTCGATGATATCAACGATCTGCCGATCGTCTACAACATTGCATGGTATGAGCAAAAAGCAGTGATTGTGCTGCTGGCACTGTTGGCACTGGGTGTAAAAAATATCCACCTGGGACCGACCCTTCCGGCATTCCTTTCCCCGAATGTGGCAAAGATCCTCACGGACACGTTTGGCATTGCCGGAATTGGTACCGTAGAAGATGATTTAAAACTGTTTTTTGGCAAATAATCCACAAAGTCTGTTTTTTGTCTGTTTTCCTTTGACAAACGGTATTTATGAGAGGTATGATTATTATACAATTTAACGATTTTGCATATTTGGCAGAAGGAGAACATTACATGAACGAAAAACAGTATTTACGAGCCAACAAGCGGGTATTTCTCGCTGTCACCATTATCTTTGCGTATATCACGCTGACCATGCTTGCTGCACTGGCGGCCAGCCACGGGGATCACTTTGTCCGGATTATGATCCAGTGTCTGGTTTCGGTCGGTGTGATTATCCTTTCCGCACTGGGCTATCTGACCCGAAAGAAAACGCACACCTGTGCCATCATCCTGACAACCGCCATGATGGTCGGTTATGCAGCTGTTGCTTTACTAAATACCACGGAAGGGACATGGGCTTACGCGCTTCCCCTCATTATTGCCGCCATGGTTTATCTGAATGAACGGCTTATGAAAATAATAAACAGCGTATTTCTGCTGGTAAATATCGTTCGTCTGATGCTCAGTTTTGCCCCACACGCATCTGCTGCACTGGCCAACAAGGTGCTGGCACTGTTTGTCCTGCTTCTTGTTGCATACGCTTCTATCAGTATTACACGGATGCTTGTGCTTTTCTTTGATGAAAACATGACGGAAATTACAGAAGCTGCGGATAAGCAGAAGAAAAACCACGATCAGATGCTTCTCGTTGCCGAAAATATTTCCCGGCATTTTGAAGAAGCAATGACTGTGCTTGACAGTTTGGAAAACAGTATTGATGTCAGCCACAGTTCTATTCAGGAAATTGCAGACAGCACCGAAAGCACCGCCGAAGCCATCCAGAAACAGGCGGTTATGTGTTCCAATATCCAAGGCAACACCGATGCGCAGAAGCCGGCATCCACCAGATGATTAAAGCCGCACATGAAACAGATGCTACCGTAAAATCCGGTGCACAGGTCGTCCTGGAATTAAAGGAACAGGCACAGAACGTTGAAGAAGCCAGCAATATCACGGTACAGGTCATCCAGAGCCTGACTTCAAAAGTCGAGGATGTCCAGAACTTTGTCGGATCCATTATTGAAATTTCCAACCAGACAAATCTGCTTGCCTTAAATGCTTCCATTGAGGCTGCGCGTGCCGGGGAAGCCGGAAAAGGGTTTGCTGTGGTGGCCGATGAAATCCGCCAGCTTTCCGAACAGACAAAAAATGCCTCTGCCAACATTACAGAAATTATCAACAAATTAAACGATGACACAAAACGTGCCAACGAAAGTATCGAAAACTCAGTTGCTTCCGTAGAAAAGCAGAACGAACTGATTGAAAATACACGGGAGAAATTCGGCAATGTCGGTGAAACCGTTGAACACCTGATGGAAGATATCCATACGGCAGAAGAAAATATCCAGAAAATCCTTGATTCCACCAATGTTATTTCCGATAATATTACCCACCTCTCTGCCACCGGTGAGGAAGTGGCTGCCTCTTCCACCGAAGGGCTGCGTATGGCAGATTCCACGGTGGACAATATGAAGGGCTGTAAAAAAGTTCTGGAGAATATTTACATACTTGCAGAAGATCTGAAAGATTCCGTAGAGCACGAAAAACTCGGATAACTCTGTCTGCCAAAAAGCCGGACGCTGTTTACACAACGTCCGGCTTTTTAATGTTTACAGAAAATACAAAAGTGACAGGCAAACGGCCATGCCAAGGAATGCCATCCGGTACAACAGCACATTCGCACACCGGATATCTTCCGGTTTCACCGGACGCAGGGCATCCCCTATCGTCGGTTTCTTTACAGTCTTTCCAAAATAACTGGCATCCCCTGCCAGCTGGATGCCAAGGTTCCCGCACAGGCACTCTCGGTCTGCGCAGAATTCGGCTGGCATGTTTCCGGCTGTCCCTTCTCCAGATCTTCCATGCCCCGGTCCCGCTAAAACGCTTCCCCGGAAGGAAGCTTGCCACGATCATAAGCAGTGCCGCCACGCGGGATGGGATGAAATTTACCACATCATCCAGCTTTGCCGCAAATCTTCCAAAATACAGGTTCTTTTCATTCTTATATCCCACCATGGAATCCATGGTATTCACCGCCTTATAGGCAAATCCAAGCACCGGTCCGCCGACTGCCAGATAAATCATCGGCGCAATCACACCGTCGGATGCATTTTCCGCAACGGTCTCAATTGCTGCCTTTGCCACACCTGTTTCATCCAGTTGTTCCGTATCACGCCCAACGATCATGGACACTGCCTTTCGCGCTGCCGGCAGATTCTGCTTTTGCAGCTGCTCATATACCTTCATGCTTTCCACTTTCAGACACTTTGTAGCAAGAATCTGATAGGTCATAATGGCTTCCACGGCACAGCCAATCGCCGGATGCAGCCCGTATGCCCCCTCAAGGATAACGGCGGTTACACCGGTTGTCCATGCGATAACAATCACAACCATCGCAAACCCGCGCAGAAATTTTTTTGTGTCTGACAGTTCCTTTTTATTCAGTTTTTCCAGTGATGCGATCAGATTACCAATCAGACGGATCGGATGGGGCAGCCAGTGCGGATCGCCAAACAACAGATCCAGCACAAACCCAAGAAACATCGCAAAGAAATGATAACTCATACTTTTTCTTTTAACTCCATTTTATTCTCTTGTAAGGACAGGCGCAGATGATAGCCCTCGGCATTTTTTACCTGATACGAAAAATAATCACCGCCACAGTAGTGCGAAAGCAGCGCCATGATCGTACCCCCGTGAACCACAGCCGCCACCGGAAGCGGCTCCTGTATCATACCGTTGTCTTCCGTTTCCCGGCACTTTGGACACGCTCTGTATGCCAGCTGCTGCCGGATCTGTTCCATAACCAGCTCCATCCCATCCACACATCTTGCGATAAAAGCCTCCCGGCTCTCACCTCCCGGAAATGCCAGCGTTCCACCACTGTCAATCCATGCCTGATAGCGCGGATCTCCATTCAGCTGTGCATAATTCTTTCCTTCAAATTCTCCAAAATCCATTTCACGCCATGGATCAATTTCGATCTGTGGAATTTGCGGAAATAAAATTTCTGCGGTCTGCCGGCAGCGAAGCATGGGACTTACAAATACATATGGCATATCCCATGTCCTGCATACCTGTGCCCATTGGTCTTTTCTTTTCTCCAGCTGCTGTCTGCCGTCCTCCGAAAGCGTTCATCCGTCTGTCTGCCAATATACCGGTGTTCTACATTTCCCAGCGTCATTCCATGCCGGATTAGATACAGTTCTATTTGATTCTCTGTCCAATTCCACATACAATCCGTTCCACCCTTTCTGCTTTTGCTGCAATTTCACAAAGCAGCCGTCCCAGCCGCTCACGATATTCCCGCTCGAACGAATCAAGCGGCACAATTCCATTGCCTACTTCATCGCAGATAATTACTGTATCCGGATGTTTTTCCAGATAAGCCATACTTTCTGCTTCCGGGGATAGAGACTTCGGGGCACTTTCCTGCAATTTCTCTCGAAACCATTCTTCAAAATTGTCCCAGATCCGTGCTTCCGCGATGCCCCGCACCTGTGTTACATATGCTTTTTTTCCCTGAGCAGTGCCGCCAATGTATAATTCCATTAATGTACTCCCTATTGCTTGATATTTTATATTACCACGTTTCGACAAATTTATCTATTTATGCTATATTAGCGGCAATTAACCTGAATGGATGCTCGACCATACAAAATGAGAAGAACCCCCAGTAGCGGCAACTACTGGGGGTTCGTTTTTGGTGTACTTGTAAAAGTATCGCCTCATTCTTTGTTGATTGCATTATATCATACACAATCACCAATTTCAAGTATACCCCAATTCATCATCCTTCTTGCACCAGTAGCGCGACTTTTTCAAATCAACACTGACACGGCTGCCGCCACCGCCATTGCCCCCTCACACAGCGTCAGAAAATATCCCGCCGTATCTCCGGTTATTCCGCCAAATTCCCTGTAACTGCGCCAGCATAGTAACCGAACACTGCAAATGCCGCCGCCACCGCCAGAATTCCCGCCAGAAGCGAAAGCCAGAGCATAAACAGTACACACAACAACGTCTGTGCATAAAGTGCCCCTTTTACCCCACGCTCATGTGCGGTACTCGCAAAATGATAGAGCATCCCATCCGTTTTTGCGGAACGGAAGGAGACCACGCTCAGGCCACTCAGACAGCGGGACAGGAAAAATCCACAGCAAAACACTTCCAGCGCACGGTAATCCACAATCTGGGAAAGAGCCGCCACATAAATCAACCCGAATTCCGCCAGCTTGATCACGGAAAAAGCTCCAATGTGGGAATCCTTTAAAATCTCCAGTTTTCGCTCCCTGGCTGATACGAATGCAACGCATCCATGGTATCCATAAACCCATCCACATGGAAGCCCCCGGTGATAATAAGCGGGAGCGCAGCTGATATCAGAATAAATGCAAGCGTACTGATTCCCAATAACGCAGACAACCGAAACCATCCCCAGAAGATAGCACCGATCACTGCCCCGATCCACGGAAAAAAGCACATGCTGTAACGCATGTCTTCTTCTTTCCACACAAATTGTGGCATCGGAATTTTTGAATAAGTGGAAAACGCCACCGCGATTCCTCTAATGATGTGCATAACCTGCTTCCTTTCTCTCTTTTACCGGAACCGGAATACCTACAACGACTTCGGTCACCGTATCCGCCAACGTCGCCACTCCCGTATTGATGCGTCCGAGTGCACGGATATATGCCTGCGTTGTCGCATCATAGGAAATGCCATCCTCAAACACGTTATTACTGACAATCACCAACTCGTCCACTTTTGCGGAAAGGCTTTTGATTCCCTGCAATATGTGTCCGACAACCACATCTTCCAAAACGATGTCCGCACCGGAAAACATCTCATTTGCAACCAGATTGGACATACATTCCAGCAGGGCACAGCGAGGACGTTCCGTAACATTTTGCCCTGCGCGATCCGGTGGTTCCATGGCTTGCTGTGCTCTTTTCGAAAAATCTACTTCCCCGATATCACGCGGCTGTTCCATCGTAACAAATCCTTTTCCCGCGCGAAGTCTCCGGTGTCTTGCAACTTTTTTTTTCGCCCTCCGCATCGTACACCTGCATGGTTGCGATATAATATTTATTCGTTTTTCCATCCAGCAGATGCTCTGCGTAAGCCGATTTTCCGCTGCCGCTTCCACCCAAAACCAAAGTGATCATTCTGTTTCCCCATACCGCTCGTACTGCGCAATTTCCATCGTATCAAATGTTGTCTGATCCTCGTAGAGTGCCAGCGCCAGATCCAGAAGGGAAAACAGCATCACGCCCCCTGTGCCTTCCCCAAGCCCCAGTCCCGCATCTATGACCGGATGAAGTTTCAGTTCCTCCGCGATCCATTTTGCCGCGGGTTCCTTGCTCAGATGGCTCGGCAGAACAAATTCCCGCACACCCGGCACGATCCGCTCCGCCACCAGTGCCGCGACCGATGAGATCAGCCATCCAGAACGACCGGCACATGATACAGTGCTCCGCCGATGCATACACCTGCCATTCCCGCGATATCCAGACCGCCGAATGCCGCCAGCATAGAAAGTGCATGCGCTGACCGGATCTCTTTTTCATATTTCTCCAGTGCCTGCGCAATGACCTGCTGCTTGCGCAACAGCCCCGCGTCGTTTAATCCGGCACCACGTCCGGTCACTTCTTCTGCTGTGCGTCCGGTCAGTGCCGCCACAAGCATGCTGCTCGTCGTCGTATTTCCGATTCCCATCTCTCCGGTACCGATCAGCTGATAGCCTTTGTCTTTGCACTCCCGGACCAGATCAATTCCCACAGACAATGCCTGCAACGCTTCTTCCTCTGTCATTGCAGGTTCCTGCAGAAAATCGCGCGTGCCCTGCATCACTTTGCAGTCGCGCACCCCCGGCAGCGTTTCTTTTGTGTTGATTCCAATATCGACCGGGATCACATCCACACCGGCGCGGCGCGCCATTTTGCCAACCGAGCTTGCCTGCTGCCCCATAAATCCTGCAACCACCGCGGTCACTTCCTGTCCGGACTGGCTGACTCCTTCTGCGACAATGCCATTATCTGCGCACATGGTGAGGATCACTTTTTTTTCAATGGAAAGGCTGCTGCTTCCTGTGATTGCGCCGATCTGCGCAAACATTGTCTCAAACTGCCCCAGACCATCCAGCGGTTTGGCAATTTTGTCCCAGCTTGCTTTTACCTGCGCGTAGATCTGTGCGTCCGGTGGAATGATTTTAAGTTTCTCCATTTCTTTTCCTGTAATCAAATATTTTCTCCTGTTGCAATTGTAAATTGCGCAAATGCAATTCCCTGTTTCTTGCTTCTTTCAGCCATGAAATGTATGATAAGAAAAAGGAGGTGCTGATATGAATAAAACCAAATTGATAATCAAACTATCGCTCACATTCTTCTTGATTTAAGACAAAAACATCATCTTTCCCAGGAACAGCTTGCTCAAACATTAGGCGTTACTCGTCAGGCCGTATCGCGATGGGAAATGGGAATCTCTGTTCCAAACATCCATACCCTGCTCTTAATCAGTGAGCAATTCCATGTTCCAATTGACACAATGCTCAAAAAACCAGATGCTTCAGCAGAAAACCAAAATAAAATCCAAAATTCTGCTAAAAGAACTCCCTTTATTTTTATGACCATAACCGGAATTTTCCTGTTGTGTGTGCTTCCATTTCTGGGTCAATGGGAACAATTCAAATATATGGATCTCTATGGTCGTGCATATGCCGATTCCTATCACTATATTTTCGAATACCCACTGTCCATTCTTCTGGTATTATCCATTGTCCTGATTTGTGTCGGGATCTATAACATTGTAAAAATCAAGAGGAAATCCGGCTCTCCTGCAAAATAGAGTATACATACTCCATATCCAGATGCTCCCGCAATCCCTGTGCGAGCTTGTCATACTGCTGTTCCTTAAATGCATGGTAATCACCGCCAGCCTCCGGTTTCCATGACACCCTTTTTTTGTCGGCCAATGCCTGTACTATGCGCACGGCAATGTCTCCATCGTCAAAAATGCCGTGCACATAACTGCCGTATACGCCGGGTGCTTCGCTGCCTTTTTCCATGCGCTGCACCCCGTCGGTTCTGCCATCTGCCAGCTGTACCAGTGGCGTCTGATGTTCCCCAGTGGAAACCGTTGTCTTTCCCATATGAATCTCATAGCCGGAAAATTCCAATCCGGAAAGTGTGGAAAAAATACCGGTCATATTCTCAAATTTTCCACGTGTCTGCGTACGCATTTTTTCCGGCATCAGGGTCGTATCGGTGTCGATCAGTTCCATACCACGCAGGGGTAGTGCCCCGTCGCGCCTTATGCGCTCCACGGCAATTGTATCCGGCTCATGAGAAATTGCTTCGCAATGAGCCGGATAGAGCGGTTCGCGTAGCGAATTCTCATTCTCTACCCATGTGGGTCCGAAATGGTACGCCCCAGCATCTGATAGCCACCGCAGATCCCCCAGACCGGGATATGCACTGCCAGCTTTTTGACTGCGGCTTCCAGACCGTTCTGCCGCATCCAGCACAGATCCCCCATCGTATTTTTGCTGCCCGGCAGAAAAATCATATCCGGCTGTCCCAGTTCCTGCACCGAAGAAACATAGCGCACGGACACACCCTCCAGCCGTTCAAATACGTTAAAATCCGTAAAATTGGAGATCCGTGGAAAACGGATCACTGCCAGATCTATCACGCCTACATCGTGGTTGTCCAACTGGCCGCTCAGACTGTCCTCATCCTCAATGGAAAGATGCATATATGGAACTACTCCGACAACCTTCACGCCGCCGCGTTCCTCCAGCATCTCCACTCCCGGATCAAGGATCGTCTTGTCCCCACGGAATTTATTAATAATCAGACCCTTCACACGGGCTTTTTCATCCTCTTCTAAAAGTATCAAAGTTCCCAAAAGCTGCGCAAACACGCCGCCACGGTCGATATCCCCCACCAGAAGCACCGGTGCATCGACCAGTTTTGCCAGCCCCATATTGACAATATCATCCGATTTCAGATTGATCTCTGCCGGGCTTCCCGCCCCTTCCATCACAATAATGTCTGCCTGCTTTTCCAACTCCGAAAAAGCCTCGCAGATCGTCGGAACCAGCTTTTTCTTATACGCAAAATAATCCCGCGCCCGCATATTTCCGAGCACCTCACCCTTTACGATCACCTGTGATCCGACATCATTGGTCGGTTTCAACAGGATGGGATTCATAAGCACGGAAGCTTCACACCCGCCGCTTCCGCCTGCATGACCTGCGCGCGCCCCATCTCCAGACCGTCTTCGGTGATGTAGGAGTTGAGTGCCATATTCTGTGATTTAAACGGTACCACGCGATAGCCATCCTGCGCAAAAATACGGCAAAGTCCTGCAACGATCAGGCTTTTTCCGGCATTTGACATCGTGCCCTGCACCATGATTACTTTGCCATGTTTGTTTCCTTCCTGCTAACCAGCAATCACAACCCTGCAATCCTTCTTGAAACATGCCTTATCCTCGTCCGTAAGTGCATCACTTGTTTTGAGATAATAATGCCGGTCCATTTCATTGGCAAGAATCGTGCCGAGCATCCTCTTCGCATCCGCAAATCCGTTCCTGCGTATTTTTTCAAAACTGTCAATTCCTACCGGTAATTTCAAAGTATTTACCATATGAACCTCCAACAAACAGATCATTTGCCATATTTACATATAGTATAACTGATTGACAGGGTAATTACAATTTCCTTTCATTAAACGGTCACCGAAATACACTGTCATGATTTACTCTCCATTCCAAAAACATTTTCTTGAAAAGATCCCCATGTTCCGTTAATATGATATTGTAACGAAAAACAATATATCAGGGAGGTAGTTATGAACTATACAATTGAAGGGGCACCATTGCCTGTCGTAATCTGCAACTTAGAGGGTGGCGAAACCATGCTCACGGAGAAGGGCGCAATGTCGTGGATGTCCCCAAATATGAAAATGGAAACCACAACAGGCGGCGGAATCGGAAAAATGTTCGGTCGTGCTTTTTCCGGTGAAAGCATGTTTATCAACCGCTACACCGCACAGGGCGGCACCGGACTGATCGCATTTGCATCCAGCTTCCCCGGAGATATCCGTGCATTTGAAATTGCACCAGGCAGGAGATTGTCGCCCAGAAAAGTGCATTTCTCGCATCGACCGCTGGTGTGGAAATGTCTGTTTTTTTCCAAAAACGCATTGCCGGCGGTCTCTTCGGCGGAGAAGGATTTATCATGCAGCGTCTGTCCGGAAACGGCACCGTCTTTCTCGAATTTGACGGACACATCAAAGAATACGAGCTTGCACCGGGACAGCAGATTGTCGTTGATACCGGATATCTCGCGGCAATGACCGCCGGATGTACCATCGATATCCAGACTGTACCGGGTGTAAAGAATATGCTCTTTGGCGGGGAAGGCATCTTTAATACCGTCATCACCGGACCGGGACGTGTATGGCTGCAGAGTATGCCGGTCGCACAGCTTGCCGGAGCGATCAGCCCGTTTATTCCAAATAAAAATTAATCATTTTCGAAAAAATCCCGGAGCCATTTCCCATGCTCCGGGATTTCATTTTATATCATTTTTCAAATTTTCCGAATCTCAAAACTGTTTTTTCCACGGGTTTTTACCTCATATAATACACTGTCTGCTTCCTTAAACAGTTTTTCATAAGGAACTTTCTCCGTCATATACACAGCACCCAGACTGAATCTGTTTTGACACCTCATTGTCATAATCCGAATACGACTGGTATTTCACCTCAATACCAGGATATTTCTTGTTAAACCCATCCAGGTACTGCTGCATATCCTGCTGGGAGATATTGGATGCTACCGAAATCGTTCCCCTGATTTCGTTTTTCTGCGCAGCATGTGCCACACTTCCAAAGTCTGCCGGAAACTGTAACAGCACAAGCAGCGTCAAAAGCACCGCCACCACACGCTTTTTCTTCCACTTTTTCATCTTTCTCATCCTTCTTTTGCAGCCTTACCGCGCTTCATATGCCCTGGATACACGCTTATACTCTGCCGGTTCCGTATCTGTTCCACAACGATATCTCCGTCTTCCGCATCACGGTATCGATACAGATACACACCTTCCTGAATCTCATCCTCCGCTATGAGAGACACTGCCATATAGTGCTTCTCTTCAACGGTAAAGGTATCCATGATGGCAAACTCTTTTTCCGTCCCATCCGAAACCGGAATACGGATTACTTCATACTCTTCCATAATATCTCTCCTTTATCGTGGCACTTTCGTAAACAGTGCAAAGGCATTTTCCCGTGTGGTCTGCTCGACTTCCTCCACAGAAACGCCTTTGATCTCCGCAATTTTAGCAATCACATACGGAATATTCCGCGAATCATTGCGCGTTCCCCGGTGTGGTTCCGGTGCCATATACGGGCAGTCGGTTTCGAGCACTATACTCGAAAGAGGAATCATTTCCACGGTCTTTACCAGCTTTTTGGCATTTTTAAAAGTCACAACGCCTCCTACACCGATGAAATATCTCATCTTTACATATTCCTGTGCCATCTCCGGCGAATAGGAATAACAGTGGATCACACCCTTTATGCCATCCTCATATGCCTTTTCCATGATCTGCATGGTATCTTCTGCTGCATCCCTGGAATGAATGATCACCGGAAGTTCTGCCTGTTGAGCCAGTGCAAGCTGTCGTACAAACCAATACCTCTGCTTCGCCTGTATCTCCGGTTCCTTATCCCAGTAATAATCCAGTCCGATCTCTCCCACCGCAACTGTCTTTTGCAGCGTTGTCTGCTGTTTGAGCCATGCATAAGTGTCCTCATTTAAATCATCCACGTCACTGGGATGTACGCCCACCGCAGCATAAAGAAAAGGGTATTCCTGCGCCAGCGAAAGTGTTGTCTTTGTCGTCGCAATGGAAGACCCTACATTAATAACCGGCGAAATGCCGCGCTGCGGTAATTCCGCAAGCAGCATCTCCCGGTCCGTATCAAATTTTGCATCATCGTAATGTGCATGTGTCTCAAAAATCATAAGAAGTGCCTTTCTATCAGATCAAGTTCCTCCATGATGATACAGTTTGGAAGTGTATCCGAAGCCACCATGCCCCGCACCTGGGCATAATCCATCCAGCGCACACTCTCAATTTCTTCGGTCTGCAGTTCAAATTCCTCTGCTTCCCGATCCAGCCAGAGCAGATAGACATTTGAAATCTGGTGATCATGAAATGCTGTCTGTGAAATTCGCTGTCAACATCCTTATGCACCTGTCCGCAATAAATCAGATCCGACTCCTGCACTGTCACATTTAATTCTTCTTTCAACTCCCGAATTGCTGAAGGAATATACTCCTCCCCTGCCGGTATATGTCCGGCACTGGAAATATCATAGCAACCTGGGAACGAGTCTTTCTGCATACATCTCTTCTGCAGCAAAAGCTGAATCCGACCGTTCCTGTTGCGGGCAATCCAGACATGTGCGGTGCGATGCCGCACACCCTCTCGGTGTGCCTCCGCGCGTTCTACGGTTTCACCGGTTGGTGCTCCGGTTTCATCTACAACATCAAGGATTTCCATAATTTATG
>ENA-OQCE01000357-OQCE01000357.1-human-gut-metagenome-genome-assembly--contig:-NODE-357-length-22628-cov-1.968313_pt1 | contig 22628 bp, 29 predicted proteins | sample MGYA00242495_ERZ504572 | MGnify/ENA primary metagenome ERZ504572 (study PRJEB26092, sample SAMD00036228) | human gut metagenome | host: Homo sapiens | study: EMG produced TPA metagenomics assembly of...
CGAGCAGATGATACGGTAAATACCATACTCTACTGTATCGGCAATGGTAGAGGCAATCAGTTGTATGCCTGCTTCTTTCAATAAGTTCAATACTTTCTGTAGTGTCCCCGATTTGTTTTCGATGAAGACGGATAATTGTTGTATAGTCATAAACTTATTTTTTAAAAGGTTTTACGTAAGTCTTTCACACGGACTGCTTTACCTTCCGATTTAGGCAGTGCTCCTTTGGGTACCAGTTTCACACGTGGGGTAACCAATATCTCATCTTTCAGTTGGCGGGTAATTTCCCGGGTCAATGCTTGCAGGCGTCCATAGTCATCGGTGAACAGTTGGCTCAATTCCACTTCTACAGTCATTTCGTCATTAGATTCGGCGGTTTCGAGTGTGATCAGATAGTCACTGCCCAATTCTTTGAATTGCAATAAAATCGTTTCAATCTGAATGGGGAAGATATTGACCCCTTTCAGGATAATCATATCGTCGCTGCGCCCTTTCATCCTGTCCAGACGTTTGTGATGGCGGCCGCAGGGGCATTCCCCCGGCAGAATGCGGGTCAGATCACGGGTACGGTATCTCAATAACGGCATCGCCTCGCGGTTGATGGTGGTCAGTACCAGTTCGCCCACTTCACCCTCGGGCACAGGTTCCAATGTGTCGGGGTCGATGATTTCTACGATATAATAGTCTTCCCATATATGCAATCCGTTTTGTTTCTGGCATTCAAAAGCCACACCGGGACCGCACATTTCGGACATACCGAAAGAGTTGTAGGCTTTTACACCCAGCATATCTTCGATGCGGCGGCGTTGTTCTTCGGAATGAGGTTCCGCTCCTATGATCAATGTTCTCAATTTGGTGTCACGACGCGGATCAATCCCCATTTCCTGCATTACCTCGTACATACGGGCTGCGTAACTGGGAATGGCGTGCAAGGCGGTGGTTCCGAAATCGGAGATGAATTTCAACTGGCGTTTGGTGTTTCCGGCAGCGGCAGGTACAGTCAGCATTCCCAGCCTTTCAGCACCATATTGAAAGCCCAGCCCGCCGGTGAACATTCCATAGCCGGAAGAGTTCTGGAAAATATCTCCCGGACGTAATCCTACCATATAAAGACAACGGGCCACTGCATTAGCCCATTCGTCAAGGTCTTTTTGGGTATGCAGAATGACAGTGGGATTTCCGGTTGTTCCACTGGATGAGTGAAGGCGGACTGTTTTTTCCAAAGGTACGGACGCCAGTCCGAAAGGATAAGTGTCACGTAGATCTTGTTTGGTGGTAAACGGGATTTTCTGTAAATCATCCAATGAACGGATATCTTCCGGACTCAGATGATTTTCGGCAAACCGTTGTTTATAGAAAGGGGAATTCATGCAATGGCGGACAGTCTTTTGCAGTCGTTCCAATTGTAGTTTCTCAATTTCGGGTCGTGTCAGGGTCTCTAACTCTTTGTGTAAATACATAGCATTTCCTGTTTAGTTGGTTATCAGTCCGACAAAAATAGAAAAAAAATATAATGCGGTTGGGAATAAGCTGACAAAATATGTATCTTTGGAGGATTTTAATTTGAAAATGTGATGAAAAAGACATTTGTTTGTAATAGGTATGCTGTTATGTGGGCTTTCATTGTACGCTCAGGATATGAAAACTCTTTTTATTGCCATGCCCGATTCGGTGGCTCCTTTATTGACAAAGGTAAATCGTGAGGATTGTGTGGATTTTCTGGCAAGCAATATGAAAGCGGAAGTGAAAAATCGTTTTGGCAAAGTATCTGAACTGAAAAGACTGACGGATGATTATTTGTTTCTGCAAACCACCGGAAGTAGTTCTATGGAAATGAAACTGTTACCCTTGAATGATTCTGTAAAGGTGATTTGTGTAGTGAATACTGTTTGCGGTCCGGCTTGTGATAGTGAAGTTCGTTTTTATAATACGGACTGGCAGCAACTGGCGAAGGAGGATTTTATTCAGCTTCCCTCCGTCGGGGCTTTTTATCTGCCGGTGGATACGCTGACCGATGAGGCTTATGCCGCGATTAGAGAGAAGGCGGATATGGAGTTGGTGAAAGCCACTTTATCAGAAGACAAACCTATTATTTCTTTTACTTATACTACTCCGGATTATCTGGCAAAGACGGAACGGGAAAAATTGGTTGTATACATCAGGAAAGAACCTGTAGTGTATGAATGGAAGGGGGGAAAGTATAATGATGTATCTTTGAAATAAAGGTGGATACGTATGATAAAATAAAAGGCTGCAAGCTTATCGGGTTGCAGCCTTTTATTTTGGAACTTATGTATAAGTTACAAATTACTTTTTCATACGGTTGCCGTAGCGGCTCATGAACTTGTCTACACGACCAGCTGTATCTACTAACTTGGATTTACCAGTGTAGAACGGGTGTGATGTATTAGAAATTTCCAGTTTTACCAACGGATAAGTTTCACCTTCGAATTCGATGGTTTCTTTTGTGCTACAAGTTGAATCGTGACAAAAAATACATCACCGTTTGACATGTCTTTGAATACTACGGGACGATAGTTTTCAGGATGAATACCTTTTTTCATTTCTGTATATTATTTTATTGTTATTATTTTTTTTACTTGTCTGGTAAACAATATTGGGTGTAATGGTCCATTTTGGACCGCAAAGATACTGCTTTTCTTTGAAATAGAAAAAACTTCGGGCTGTTTTTTCTTCTAAAAGCCTTATTTTCTTCTTTTATAGTATTGTAAGGTAGACATTACAATATAATCAGTTTGTATGTTTTAGTGAAGAAAATAGTTAATAAAATCATTTTTTATGAGATATTTTTGGTGTGAACTTGCCATAGTTAGCGCATTTATGATTACTTTTGCAGTGGAATTTAATTCACTAACAATTATAAATATTAGAACAATGGTTAATTACAAAGATTTAGGTCTGGTAAACACTAGAGATATGTTTGCTAAGGCTATCAAAGGTGGATATGCAATTCCTGCATTCAACTTCAACAATATGGAACAGATGCAGGCTATCATCAAAGCTGCAGTAGAAACAAAATCTCCGGTTATTTTGCAGGTTTCAAAAGGTGCTCGTCAGTATGCTAACGCTACTTTGTTGCGTTACATGGCTCAGGGTGCTGTAGAATATGCAAAAGAATTAGGTTGTGCAAAACCTGAAATCGTTCTTCACCTTGACCACGGAGATACTTTCGAAACTTGCAAGAGCTGTATCGACTCAGGTTTCTCTTCTGTAATGATCGACGGTTCTCACCTGCCTTACGAAGAAAACGTTGCTTTGACTAAGAAGGTGGTTGACTACGCTCATCAGTTTGATGTAACTGTAGAAGGTGAATTGGGTGTATTGGCTGGTGTGGAAGATGAAGTTTCTTCTGATCATCATACTTATACTGACCCTGAAGAAGTAATTGATTTTGCTACTCGTACAGGTTGCGACTCATTGGCTATCTCTATCGGTACTTCTCACGGTGCATACAAATTTACTCCGGAACAGTGCCACATTGATCCTGCTACAGGTCGTATGGTTCCTCCTCCTTTGGCATTCGAAGTATTGGATGCTGTAATGGAAAAACTTCCGGGATTCCCCATCGTTCTTCATGGTTCTTCATCAGTTCCTCAGGAAGAAGTTGAAACAATCAACAAGTATGGTGGTGCATTGAAGGCTGCTATCGGTATCCCTGAAGAAGAATTGCGCAAGGCTGCCAAGTCTGCTGTTTGCAAAATCAACATTGACTCAGACTCTCGTTTGGCTATGACTGCTGCTATCCGTCAGACTTTTGCTGAAAAACCGGCAGAATTCGACCCGCGTAAGTACTTAGGTCCGGCTCGTGACAATATGGAAAAACTGTACAAGCACAAAAATTATTAACGTGCTGGGTTCAGACAATAAATTGGCTGAATAATTAATTCATCCTATATAATAAGGTAAAGGCTGCTTTCGGAGGTGAAGGCAGCCTTTTACTTTATCCGTCATAAACGCATATTGAAGGGTTCTCAACTACTATAGGGTAATGAAGCATTTACCGCATAGTAGTTGCCCAACTACTGCATAGTAATGCACCCACTACTATGCAGTAGTCAATTCTGGTTTCTATACTGCAAAGGCGACAGCCCCGTATGCTTCTTGAAATAACGCCCAAAGAAGGACTGGTCCGGAAAGCAAAGCTGATTGGATATTTCCTGCACGCTTAAGTTCGTTGATTTCAATAACACTTTGATTTCCAGAATGACATGCTTGTCTATGATGCTTTTGGCGGTGGTGTTTGTCACATTCTGTATCACAGTAGATAAGTATCTGGGAGTGATAAACAACTTGTTGGCATAAAAAGAGACTTCACGCTGGGTGGTGCAATGCTTGTGTACCAACTGGATAAACCGCTTGAACAGCTCTTCCTGCCGGCTGATACCTTCGGGACGTTTCATGAGAAACAGGCGATGAGTCTTGTCGTAGATATCCAACAGGAAACTCTGGATATAATTCTTCAGGATTTGCTGGCGGAAACAGTTGTCCCGGTCGTGATAAAGGTCTTCAATGCCCGAAGCAAGCCCGTTGATGCTCCGCGTGCGCTCCTCAGGAAGGGTTACGCAAGGGTTCTCTTTGAGGAAACGGAAGAAGGAAAGGTCAAGGCGCGCCGTCACTTCTTGAAACAATATGCGCGAGAAAGCGATATATGAGATGGTGAAATCGGGCTGATATTGGTGAAATTGACAATCGTGTCCGGCAGCAAAACTACTTGCGTATTAGGCGCCAGCTCATACTCCTGCAAATCAATCATGATATGCGCATGTCCCTCCCGGCAGAAAAGGATAGCCGTGTCTTCTAGCTTCATCAAACGGTTCTCCCAGCCGGCAAAGTGGCCGGTCCCCGATACAAAGGGCTCTTCATTAGTGGTGTGTAAAATTTCCATTCTTGTTCTTATTTTGACGCGAATTTAAATGTTTTTTTTGATATAATGAGTTGTTTGTTCCTGTTTTGAACATTTGCCGCTACGAATTGAACGCTTGGGGATGAGAAATTCCAACTACCTTTGCCCCGAATTTAAAAAGATTGGAATATGATGACATTGAACAAAAAATGGATGCGACTAATGGTATTGGTTGGTTGTGCTGCTTTGACAGCGTCGTGTAAACAGGCGCCTGTTGCACAAATGGAGGCGGAGTATGCGGTATTAAAGGTATCACCGTCGGACAAAGTTTTGTCTACTACTTATTCGGCTACGATCCGTGGCCGCCAGGATATTGATATTTATCCGCAAGTTTCCGGTTTCCTTACCCGGCTTTGTGTGGAGGAAGGACAGGCAGTGCGTAAAGGGCAAGTCTTATTTATTATTGACCAAGTGCCTTATAAGGCGGCATTGGAAACAGCTGTCGCCAATGTGGAATCGGCGAAAGCCGGACTGGCAACAGCACAGTTGACATACGATAGCAAGAAAGAATTGTTTGCAAAGAAAGTAGTTTCTGAATTTGATTTGAGGACGGCAGAAAACTCATGGCTTACTGCCAAGGCCCAGTTGGCCCAGGCGAAAGCGCAGGAGGTGAGTGCCCGCAATGACCTTTCGTATACAGAAGTGAAAAGTCCTTCGGACGGGGTGATTGGTACATTGCCTTATCGGTAGGTGCATTGGTTAGTGCCAGTTTGCCACAACCGTTGACTACGGTTTCTGATAATTCGGATATGTATGTCTACTTTTCGATGACTGAAAATCAATTGTTGGCTCTGACCCGTCAATATGGTTCCAAAGCAGAAGCGCTGAAAAATATGCCGGAAGTGGAACTGCAATTGAATGACAAGTCTATGTATGGCGAAAAGGGACGCATTGAAACCATCAGTGGGGTGGTAGACCGTAATACGGGTACCGCAAGTCTGCGTGCCGTATTCCCGAATAAGAATGGGTTGCTGTATAGCGGAACATCGGGAAATGTGATTCTTCCGGTTACGATGAAAGGAAGTTTGGTTATTCCTCAGGCTACCACTTTTGAAATTCAGGATATTACATACGTATATAAAGTCGTGGACGGCAAGGCACAATCAGCTCCTGTCAGTGTGACCCGTGTAAATGGAGGACAGGAATATATCGTGAACGATGGATTGAAAGAGGGGGATGTCATTGTAGCGGAAGGCGTAGGTTTGCTGCGTGAAGGTACTCCCATTAAAGTAAAACAGAATTAAGAAAGACTATGAATTTAAGAACCTTTATAGAACGCCCCATCCTGTCGGCTGTTATTTCTATTTCGATAGTGGTAGTGGGTATCATCGGGCTGTTCACTTTGCCCGTCGAACAATATCCTGATATTGCTCCGCCTACCATTCAGGTAAGTACCTCTTATTTTGGTGCCAGTGCGGAAACTCTTCAGAAGAGTGTTATCGCTCCGTTGGAGGAAGCGATTAACGGTGTGGAAAATATGACTTATATGACTTCTACCGCTTCAAATGCCGGAGTTGTGGATATCACTGTGTATTTTAAACAAGGGACAGACCCCGATATGGCAGCGGTCAATGTGCAGAACCGTGTATCGAAGGCAACCGGACAGTTACCGGCAGAAGTAACGCAGGTGGGTGTGACTACCTCAAAGCGGCAGACCAGTATTTTGCAGATGTTCTCACTATATAGTCCGGATGATTCGTATGATGAGAAATTCTTGTCCAACTATATCAGTATTAACTTGAAACCTGCTATTCTTCGTATCCAGGGTGTGGGTGATATGATGATTATGGGGGGTGACTATAGTATGCGTATCTGGATGAAGCCTGAGTGATGGCCCAGTATAAATTGATTCCATCGGATGTGACCCAAGTGTTGGCTGAACAGAATATTGAATCGGCTACCGGTTCATTCGGAGAAAACTCTGATGAAACTTATCAATATACAATGAAGTATAAAGGGCGTCTGATTACTCCGGAAGAGTTTGGGGAAATTGTGATCCGGTCTTCGGATAATGGCGAAGTGTTGAAGCTGAAAGAAATTGCGATATAGAGATGGGCGAGGAAAGCTATGCCTATCATGGGGCTATGAATGGTCATCCTGGTATTTCCTGTATGATTTTTCAGACGGCAGGATCGAATGCGACAGAAGTAAACAATAATATTGATGCCTTTTTGGAAGAAGCAAGGAAGGATCTGCCCAAAGGGGTGGAGATGGTTCAGGTTATGAGCTCCAATGACTTTTTGTATGCATCTATCCATGAAGTGATAAAAACCTTGTTCGAGGCCATTTTTTTGGTAATCTTAATTGTATATGTATTTTTGCAGGATATCCGTTCTACTATTATTCCGTTGGTGGGGATCATTCGTGTCCTTGATTGGTACATTTGCTTTTATGTCCATAGCAGGATTCAGTATCAACCTGATTACCCTGTTTGCTTTGGTGTTGGTGATCGGTACGGTGGTGGATGATGCCATTGTTGTCGTCGAGGCGGTGCAGGCGCGTTTTGATGTGGGATATCGTTCTTCTTATATGGCTAGTATTGATGCGATGAAGGGAATTAGCAATGCGGTCATCTCTTCTTCGTTGGTATTTATGGCTGTGTTTATTCCGGTTTCGTTTATGAGTGGAACTTCGGGTACTTTCTATACTCAGTTTGGTTTGACTATGGCGGTTGCCGTAGGTATCTCTGCCGTCAATGCACTGACTTTGAGTCCGGCGCTGTGTGCTTTGTTCTTGAAACCGTATATCAATGAGGATGGAACGGAAAAAAACAATTTTGCAGCACGTTTCCGTAAAGCGTTCAATGCTGCTTTCGATGCAATGATTGAACGATATAAGAAAGGGGTATTGTTCTTTATCAAACGCAAATGGATGGTATGGACACTTCTTGCGGCCTCGGTAGTACTATTGGCTTTCTTGATGAATACAACTAAAACCAGTTTGGTGCCTGATGAAGACCAGGGGGTTGTATTTGTGAATGTCAGCACGGCGGCAGGTAGTTCATTGAAAACGACTAATGACGTAATGATGCGTATTGAAAAGCGCATGATGGATATTCCTCAGGTGCTGCATGTGCAGCGTGTGGCAGGTTATGGTCTGCTAGCCGGACAGGGTAACTCTTTTGGTATGTTGATTCTGAAACTGAAACCTTGGGATGAGCGTGAAGGAAAGGAAAATGATGTTCAGGCAGTAATCGGACAGGTATATGGCCGTACGGCAGACATCAAGGATGCCAGTATATTTGCTATTTCTCCGGGTATGATTCCGGGGTATGGTATGGGTAATGCGTTGGAACTCCATATGCAGGATAAACAAGGTGGTGATGTGGGAACTTTCTTCAATACCACTCAACAATATCTGGGTGCTCTGAACCAACGTCCCGAGATCGCGATGGCATACTCTACTTTTGATATCCGTTATCCGCAATGGACGGTAGAAGTGGATGCGTCCAAATGTAAGCGTGCCGGTATCACTCCGGATGCTGTGCTAAGCACATTGTCCGGCTATTATGGTGGGCAGTATGTTTCAAATTTTAATCGTTTCTCTAAAGTATATAAGGTTATGATTCAGGCAGATCCGAAGTATCGTGTGGATGAAAGCTCGTTGAATAATATCTTTGTGCGTATGTCTAATGGCGAGATGGCTCCTCTCAGCCAGTTTGTGACATTGACCCGCAGTTATGGGGCAGAATCGTTGAGCCGTTTCAATATGTTCAATTCTATTGCTGTAAATGCAATGCCTGCCGAAGGTATAGTACCGGTGATGCCATCCGTGCCGTTCAGGAAACTGCCGTACAGGCACTTCCCAAAGGTTTTGGGTACGACTTTGGTGGTATTACCCGTGAAGAGACCGACCAGGGAGGTACTACCATTATCATCTTTGCTATCTGTTTCTTGATGATTTATCTGATTTTAAGTGCACTTTATGAAAGTTTCCTCATTCCGTTTGCGGTGTTGTTGTCTGTTCCGTTTGGGCTGATGGGTAGCTTCCTGTTTGCGAAGATGATGGGACTGGAGAACAATATTTATTTGCAGACCGGTTTGATTATGTTGATAGGTTTGCTTGCTAAGACTGCCATTTTGCTGACCGAGTACGCTACCGAGCGTCGTAAGGCAGGTATGAGCCTGACTTCCGCTGCACTTTCTGCCGCCAAAGCCCGTTTGCGTCCTATCCTGATGACGGCACTGACTATGATTTTCGGTCTGTTCCCGTTGATGGTTGCCAGTGGAGTAGGTGCTAATGGAAACAGTTCGCTGGGAACAGGTACTGTGGGTGGAATGGTGATCGGTACGCTGGCGTTGCTGTTTATTGTACCTTCTTTGTTTATCGTATTCCAATATTTACAGGAAAAGGTACGTCCTATTCAGTTTCAGCCGGCGGCCGATTGGCAGATTCAAGAGGAATGTGTAGAAGCAAAAGAAGAGAGACAACACCACATCGAAAGCAAAAAACGAAGAGAAAAAATGAAAAAACAGATCATCACTCTGACTGTCGCAGCGCTCACACTGAGTAGCTGCGGCATATATACCCAATATAAACCTGCAACCGAAGTGCCCGATAACTTGTATGGGGAAGAGGTGGCAGTTGCTGATACCGTGGATAATATCGGCAATCTGAGCTGGCAGGAGATTTTTACAGATCCGCGGCTTCAGGAATTGATAGAGCAAGGCTTGCGGAACAATACGGATTTGCAGTCAGCACAATGGCGTGTGAAAGAGGCGGAAGCTGCTATGCTGTCAGCCAAATTGGCTTATCTGCCTTCTTTCGCTCTGTCACCTCAGGGGACAGCAAGTAGTTTTGACAAAGGAAAAGCTGTACAAACTTATACTTTACCGGTGGCGGCAAGTTGGGAAATTGATATTTTCGGCCGCATCCGTAATGCGAAACGCCAGGCGAAAGCATTGCTGGAACAGAGCCGTGACTATAAACAGGCTGTCCGGACACAGCTGATAGCCGGTATAGCTAATACTTACTATACCTTGCTGATGCTGGACAATCAGCTGGCCATTTCTGTCCGGACTGAAAAGTCCTGGAAAGAAACCGTAGATGCAACCCGTGCTCTGATGGAAGCCGGATTGGCAAATGAAGCTGCCGTTTCACAAATGGAAGCTACATATTATACTATATGTACTTCAGTTCTTGATCTGAAAGAACAAATTAACCAGGTAGAAAACAGTTTGTCTTTGTTGTTGGCTGAATCTCCTCATGCTATTGAGAGAACGGGCACATGGGACAGTTCTTATATGATGAAGGAACATTTCCCGGTAGGCATCCCTGTGCAAATGCTTGCCAACCGTCCCGATGTACGCAGTGCGGAGCGTTCGTTGGAAGCAGCTTTCTATGCCACAAATCAGGCTCGTTCCGCCTTTTATCCTTCTATTGTTTTAAGTGGAAGTGCGGGATGGACTAATTCAGCAGGAAGTATGATTGTCAATCCGGGCAAGTTCATTGCAACGGCTGTAGCTTCGTTGACCCAGCCACTGTTTAATAAAGGTGCGAACATAGCACAGCTAAAGATAGCTAAAGCTCAGCAAGAAGAAGCCAAACTGAGTTTTCAACAGGCTTTGTTGAATGCAGGAAGTGAAGTGAACGAGGCTTTGGTGAAATATCAGACGGCCCGTGATAAATCAGTTTATTATGATAAACAAATAAATTCATTAAATAAAGCTTTGGAAAGTACCTCTTTGCTGATGCAACATGGGAATACGACTTATCTGGAAGTTTTGACGGCTCAGCAGACTTTGCTTAATGCGGAGTTAACTCAGGTTGCTAACCGTTTTACTGAAATGCAAGGCGTAATCAATCTCTATCAGGCATTGGGTGGAGGTCGTGACTAATTTAGCATACTGTTATCTTCAACGTGTTGAAGAAAGAGAACGCTGCTCTCCGTGAGGAAAGCAGCGTTCTTTTATGGTTGTCAAGGTTCCACTATAACACAAACCGGATTGGATTCTTCATTGATTTCCTGTAAAAAGCTTAGCTTTCCTTCTTGGACAATTCCCGGATTTTTATCCATCCATTCGTCTATTTTCCCTATCTCCAATAAAGCGGCATACTCTCCTTCTTCTGTACAAGTGATGGGATAGAAAGGCATGAAATGCGTCAGGTCATCTGTCAGCCCCACATTGGCATCATTCATATAAGTAATATGTTTTTCTTTGTCGTAAATACCGTAGAAGGGTTTTCTCTTGTCGTATAATCCCTGTAGAGATATAAAGAAGAGATGTTTGGGAGTTTCCAGAATACCGGTTATAACGATGTAGTTGTCTGTATCCTCTTTTTGTCCCATTTTTTCAGCCGGGAAATGCCATTGCCCGGTATGAAAAGTGGTATGGACAGTAGCTTCGTGTCCTTTAATGTCGTAGATTGTGTCATTGAACGCTTTTCTGAAACGTATGCTGCCGTTGCTCAGCCAAAGTGAAGGCTGGTCTATAGGAAGAACAGTCATTGTTCCATCCTGATAATTTATATATATTAACCCTCCTATGTTGGCGTTGCCGGGTAATTGCTTGAATACGTTGATGCTGGATATCTGGTCCATGCCCATAGGATCACCCGGATTGGCAAATTCCGGCAATGAGTCTTTTACTTCTCCCTGTTCGTTGAAGTAAAGTAACGCACTTGCTTGCGGTTGTCCTATTCCTTCTCCATAATGAGCAAGAATAAGGGAGTCGGAAAAAGTAAAGTAAAGGGATGGGGAAATCTTTTGTGGTAGGTGTACTTGCCCTAGATAGTTACCTTTTGTATCATATTTTACCAACTTGTCGGGTTGGCGATAAAAGTAGAGATTGTTGGTATGGGGGTGAATAAAGCAGCTGGCATTGCTGTAGCCTTGTGGATCTTCTCCTTTGTGCCCGATGCTGCCAAGATATTTTCCGGTTTGCTTGTTGAATGACAGGCATCGTCCGTTGGTAGAGACAAAGATATGGTCTTTAGATAACTTGATGGAATAGGAGTTGCCAATCAGGGATGAGTCTGTTGTTTCCAAAGGGATATAACGGATTTGTTTTCCCAATTGGGAGGTCTTTAATTCTGTGAGGTGTTCCAGACTTACGGCAATGTCAATTGCATTCGGGTCATTCGCTTTCTTTTGGGGAGTACAGGAGCCTAATAATAGGAGTAGGCCGCCCAGCATGATTTGCTTCTTCATAGTAGTATTGTTATGGAAGAAAAGAAGTTGTTTGCATGGGCAACTTCTTTTCTTTGTGTTTAAATGATGTTGTGTTTATTTATCTTGCAGCAAAAAACAAGGAGTTTCCTGTAGCTATTCTTGCGGTAGCAATACCTTGTGCATCAGGAGTGACAGTCATGGAGGTTCCGTTTTGCAGGCTCAAAACAGCCGTTCCGTCTTCGTTCATTTTCACAAGTTCGAAGCTCTGTCCGTCGGCTACGGCATTCCATGTATTGTTTTCTTTGTTATAGACCAAATCTACAGATTTGTCTTCTCCTTTTTTGGTAATGGTATAACCGTTTTCGTTGGTTTTTACCAAGTATTCGCCATTTTCTCCTTGCACTGTTTTTACTTCACCGATAGAAGCTGTAGGGTTGGAACCGCTCCAGAATTCGATGGAATTTAAAACCAATGCGTCTGCCAGATAAGCAATTTCATAAACAGGGACAATATGGAAAGCGAGAAAGATAAGTTCGTTGACAAACTTGTTGCTTACCCCCTGGTTCCAGTCTTTCAAACTATTCCATAATCCGAAAGAACCGATGCATGATGAAAATAAGACGCTGCCACTCAACATGGCGCAAACAAGAAATGTTTTGCTTTTTTTCATGATCAATAAAGTTAAGTTTATAAAAAGTAATTTTATGACGATTTCCTACAATAAAACGATTTAATCGTCACGCAAAGATAGAACTTTTTTATGGAAAGAGGCTTCTCTACCTAAAAAACTGTATCTTTGTAAACTGAACATGAAAAACTATTAATCAAAAATCTTATAAAAGAATGAAAGAACAAATTCAAAAAAAGCTCAATGACTCCAAGGTTCTTCGGTGGAGTGTGTTGGCGTTGGTGGCTTTCACCATGCTATGCGGTTATTTTTTGACCGATGTAATGTCCCCCTTAAAACCGATGCTTGAAAAGGAGCTGCTGTGGGATAGTCTGGATTATGGTATTTTTACCAGTGCATACGGTTGGTCAATGTCTTTGCCTTTATGCTTATTATCGGTGGTATCATTTTGGATAAGATGGGAGTGCGCTTTACTGGTATGGGAGCATGCCTTTTGATGGTGTTGGGCTGTGGGTTAAAATATTATGCTATTTCTACTACATTTGCTGAGGGAAGCACTTTGCTTGGAATGAAAACCCAGGTAGGACTGGCTGCGTTGGGATATGCTATATTTGGTGTCGGTGTAGAGATTGCAGGCATCACGGTCTCAAAAATTATTGTGAAGTGGTTTAAAGGAAAAGAAATGGCTCTGGCATGGGTATGGAGATGGCGACAGCGTTTAGGCACTATGCTGGCTTTGGCTGTTACGGTTCCTATCGCTACTTTCTTTGGTATTACTGATGATGAGGGTGTGTTCCATCCTAATATCCCTGCTCCATTGTTTGCTGTGCCTTACTATGCTTTGTATTGGTACGGTAGCATTTTTTATTTATACTTTCTATGATAAGAAACTGGATGCTTCTTTAGAAGAAGAAGGGGCGGAACCTGAAGAGCCTTTCCGTATGAAAGATATTTGGTTGATTGTAACCAATAAAGGATTTTGGCTGATTGCGTTGCTGTGTGTGTTGTTTTATTCTGCCGTATTCCCTTTCTTGAAATATGCTACAGACTTGATGGTGCAGAAATATAATGTAGATCCGGAATTGGCGGGTACTATTCCTAGCCTGTTACCATTGGGAACTTTGTTCCTTACTCCGCTTTTCGGTAATGTGTACGATCGGATAGGCAAGGGAGCTACGCTGATGATCATCGGTTCTGTGCTGTTGATTTTTGTTCATACAATGTTTGCGTTACCTGTCTTGAATGTATGGTGGTTTGCCACTATCATTATGATTATATTGGGGATTGGCTTTTCTTTGGTGCCATCGGCTATGTGGCCTCTGTTCCTAAAATTATTCCGGAAAAGCAGTTGGGTACAGCTTACGCTTTGATCTTCTGGGTACAAAACTGGGGGTTGATGGGTGTACCTGCTTTGATTGGTTTTGTCTTGAATGAGTATTGCAAAGGACCGGTAGTAGATGGAATGCAGACTTATGATTATACACTTCCCATGTGGATATTTGCAGGCTTTGGTGTGGCTGCATTGTTCTTTGCTTTGTGGCTGAAAGGTGAGAATAAGAAAAAGGGGTATGGATTGGAGGAACCAAATATTAAAAAATAATTGATTGTCTTTTAGTGAAAATGAGGGTGTCCTGTGTATTATGGATACCCTCATTTTGCTATGTAGGGGTGAGATGGAGCTTTAGTCTTTATCAATCTTCACAATTCCTCCGGTATTAGGATTAAAGATCACTCGTGTATTTACTTTTTTTATTAAAAAGGTTATCTATCAGACATTCCGTTGTCCCAAATTGTGTAACAGGTAGTTCTCCGTCAAAATAACGTTTGTTTGGAGTGAATACGGTAACCTGAGCTTTTCCCGGAATATTGTAAATAACACCATCCGTCTTCTTTTTTTCTTTGCCTTTCGGATCCATCGGTGGCAATGTTTCTTGGTTGACGATGGAAATATAATAAGGTTCACCGGATAAATTATCGGCATCCAGCATCCCTAGTTTCTTTGAGAAACGGAAAGCTACTTTTTCTTTCATGTCCGCTTCTGGTTTTATGCGGATGGTAAATGATTTTTCTATGCGGTCTGTTGTGCCGGCAAACATTTGCATCATGGCTTGTTCCTGTTCATCCAGATTGTCCAGCATGAGTTTTAAAGCGGCTCCGTCTTTGGGCATATAATCTGCTTGCCCGCGGGTCAGGCTGTTTTTGCTTTCTCGTATATTGTAGATTTCTTTCGCCACCAACTCAGCCATTTTAGCGGTAGAACCGGCTATCAGAATCTCTTCGGTCATAAAACTGCGTGGGTCAATACGTTTTTTGGCCGTATCGGCAACTTTTGTCACAGGTGCTTTCTCTATAGGAGAGGTGGTGTTGATAGCCTTTATGATTCCTTCAGGAGTCAATTCTACCTGTGAGGCCGCACTTTTGTCTTTCAGTTTTACAGCGTATGCATTGTCCGGGTCAGGAATGCCTATGGAATTTACCTTGATACTGTTTATTTCCCAATGTTCTTCCGGTTGGGATGATATGCCTGTAAGGCGCAGATAGCGGTCGGCGTATTGGCAGAATTCTCCGGGCGTGTAGACAACTTTGGTTGCGGTGACTTGCAATTCTATTTCGGTCTTAGGCAAATAATAAACCACTCCTTCTCCCATGGTTCCGGGAGTATATGTACTGACATCTTGTGCGGTGCCGCTTAATGAAACCAGTAACCCTGCTGCGATTAATCCTTTTTTCATATTTCTATATTCTATCATATATGTAAGCAAATATAGCTATTCTTTTGTAAATCTGCCTTTTGTTTCTGTTAATTTCTTCCATGCTGCGGGTAATGCGTCAATAAGATCACTTGAGGTGGTTCCTATTTCTCCTTTTTCTTCCGCTGCAATGTCTCCTGCCAGACCATGTACGTAGACGCCCAGGCGGCATGCATCTTCTTGAGTATATCCTTGTGCCAATAAGGCTGCCAGAATACCGGTCAGCACATCACCGCTGCCGGCGGTTGCCATACCTGGATTCCCGGTGGGATTGAAATAACAATTTCCTTCGGGGGTGACAACTGTGCTCCATGATCCCTTTATAATGATATAGCTTTGCAGATAGCTGCCAGTTCTTTCGTCTTTGTCAGCCGTTCGTAAGTATCCATGCATTTACCTATCAGTCGTTCCAGTTCCTTTAGATGGGGGGTGAGAATACAGCGCTTCGGCATCCGGCTGAGCCAGTTGCGGTGAGTGCCGAAAATATTAATGGCATCCGCATCCAGCACTAAAGGTACCGGACAACCTTGTATTTGTTCCATCATGGCCAACGCTGTATCTTCTTCTTGTCCCAACCCCGGACCGATGGCTATGGCTTGATAATGGTCTGTATCCACGGGCTCGGCAAAATAATGGTCGTGTATGTCTGTCTGTACAATGGCTTCGGGGACAGTGGTCTGAAGTAAATCATGGTTGTGGATAGTACATGGACAGTCAGTAATCCCACTCCCGAACGCAGGCAGGCACGGCAGATAAAATGGATGCTCCTGCCATGCCATAAGATCCTGCGATGAGCAGTGCATGGCCGAAAGCTCCCTTGTGGGCAAATCGTTTCCGCGGTTTGATGAGGCTGCGAATTTCTTCTTCCTCTGTGATATAGTAGGGACTTTGTGCTGTATCAATAAAGTCTTTTTTCAGTTGGATGTCCAATAGTTGCCATTCGCCTACAATGTCTTCGTTTTCGGGGAAAAGAAGGATAACTTAGGTAGCTGAATGCTGAGAGTGACATCCGCGCGTATCATGTTTTGACGGATATTATAAGTGTTGTCCTCACACATTAATCCTGAAGGTACATCAATGGCTACTACCTGTGCCTTGGATGCATTAATATATTTCACTACGGCAGCAAATCCACCGTTCAGTGGTTTGTTGAGTCCGGAACCGAATAATCCGTCTACTACCAGATGCCTTTCTGTCAGGCCTGGAGGATCAAATTGTGTGCTTACTTCAGTAAAGTACACCGAGCCGCATTCTTTTAACCGTTCAAGATTGGTCTGACATTCTTCCGACAGTTTTCCTTTGGTGTTAAACAGAAAGACTTCTACGTGATAGTTTTGCTTAGACAACATACGGGCTACGGCAAGCGCATCGCCCCCGTTATTTCCCGGTCCGGCGAATACTACAATATGGAAAGAAGTATCCCATCGGTGGGTAATGGCACGAGTCAGTTCTTCGGCTGCCCGTTCCATCAAATCAATGGAGGCAACCGGTTCTTTGGCAATCGTGTACTTGTCCAGCTCTTTTAGTTGGGTGCTCGAAATAATTTTCATGACAATCTCTTTTGTTTGAACGTACAAAGATAACACTATTTACAAAAAGAGGTTATGTGAATACTTCGATACTTGGAATAAAAATGTTATTTTTGCAGCAATTTAATAAAATAGCGGTTATGGATACCATTCAAATCAAAGATAAACGTTTCACTCCTTTCATTCCTGAAGAACGGATCTTAAAAGAAGTGGCACGGGTAGCGAGTGAGATTAATCGGGATTTAGAAGGAACTAATCCCTTGTTTTTAAGTGTATTGAACGGCGCATTCATGTTTGCTGCCGACTTGATGCGTAACCTTACCATTCCCAGTGAAATTTCTTTCGTGAAACTGGCCTCTTATGCAGGAACTTCTTCTACAGGAAAGGTAAAAGAGTTGGTAGGTTTGAATGATGATATTGAGGGTCGTACAGTGGTGATTGTGGAAGATATTGTGGATACCGGGGTGACAATGAAGCACTTGTTGGAAACATTACAAGCTAGAAAACCGAAAGAGATCCGTATCGCTACCTTGCTGCTGAAACCTGATAAATTGAAGGTGGAACTGGATATACATTATGTGGCCATGCGTATTCCTAATGATTTTATTGTGGGGTATGGTTTGGATTATGATGGCTTGGGACGTAACTATCGGGATATTTACACCGTAATGGAATGAAATTTGTACAACTAAATATAAAAATAAAAGGTAAAACAAGATGTTGAACATTGTAATTTTTGGAGCTCCGGGTTCTGGTAAGGGTACTCAGAGTGAACGTATTGTAGCGAAATTCGGTATTAATCACATTTCAACAGGGGATGTGCTTCGTGCTGAGATTAAGAAAGGTACAGAATTGGGAAAGACAGCCAAAGGATATATCGATCAGGGCCAGTTGCTGCCTGATGAATTGATTATTGATATTCTGGCAAGCACGCTGGATAGCTTTAAGGAAAGCAAAGGGGTTATTTTTGATGGATTTCCCAGAACCATCGCCCAGGCAGAAGCGTTGAAGAAAATGCTGGCCGAACGTGGACAGGAAGTATCTGTTATGTTGGACTTGGATGTACCCGAAGAAGAATTGATGACTCGCCTGATTAAGCGTGGACAGGAATCGGGACGTGCGGATGATAACGAGGAAACAATAAAGAAACGTTTGGTTGTTTATCACTCGCAGACGGCTCCGCTGATTGACTGGTACAAGAACGAAGGTAAATATCAGCACATTCACGGTTTGGGTACGATGGATGCTATTTTTGCCGACATTGTTGCTGCTGTTGAAAAATTATAATAATATGCTAATGTGCTGATGCAGCAGTCCGCCAATGTGTCAGTCTGCATAATGATACATGGAGTACAGTTTCGTTGGCACATTAGTAAATTGATAAATTAGTAAATTATTAATTATGGCTGAATCGAATTTTGTTGATTATGTGAAGATATATTGCCGCTCGGGTAAGGGCGGGCGAGGCTCTGCGCATATGCGTCGTGAGAAGTATGTACCCAATGGTGGCCCTGACGGTGGTGATGGCGGTAGAGGAGGTCATGTTATTTTGCGGGGAAACCGTAATTATTGGACATTGCTTCACCTGAAGTATGACCGCCACGTGTTTGCCACACACGGCGGCAATGGATCGAAGAACAAAAGCTTTGGTAAAGATGGTGAAGACAAAGTTATTGAAGTACCTTGTGGTACAGTGGTTTATAATGCTGAAACAGGTGAATATATCTGTGATATCACCGAACACGGACAAGAAATAATTCTGTTGAAAGGAGGACGTGGGGGATTGGGAAACTGGCACTTCCGTACAGCAACCCGTCAGGCGCCACGTTTTGCACAACCGGGAGAACCCATGCAGGAGCTGATGGTTATTTTGGAATTAAAACTGTTGGCTGATGTAGGTTTGGTAGGTTTTCCAAATGCAGGGAAATCCACTTTATTGTCTACCGTATCGGCGGCACGTCCTAAAATAGCCAATTATCCGTTTACTACGCTGGAGCCGAATTTGGGTATCGTGTCCTATCGCGAAGGAAAATCTTTTGTCATGGCGGATATTCCCGGAATTATTGAAGGGGCCAGTGAGGGAAAAGGACTGGGACTTCGTTTCCTGCGCCATATAGAACGCAACTCTTTGTTGCTCTTTATGGTACCGGGTGATACAGATGATATCCGTAAGGAATATGAAATCCTGCTGAATGAGTTGGCTACCTTCAACCGGAAATGTTGGATAAACAACGTGTGCTTGCCATTACCAAAAGTGACATGTTGGATGAAGAACTGATTGCCATGTTGGAGCCGACATTGCCGGATAATGTTCCGCATATCTTTATCTCGTCGGTAACTGGCTTGGGGATACAGCAGCTGAAGGATATTTTATGGACAGAATTGAATAAGGACAGCAATAAGTTGGAAGGTGTCCGTACGGAAACAATTGTTCATCGCGCCAAAGATGTTGCCAAACTGCAGGAAGAGTTGAAAGACATGGGTGAGGATGAGGACTTTGAATATGAATATGAAGAAGATGCCGATGATGACTTCGATTATGAATATGAAGATGAGAATTGGGACGAAGAAGAGGAAAAGAAATGAAACGGCTGACATCAGATAATAAAATGTTGGGATATGAGCTGATGAAGGCATATCCCAACATTTCTTGTTTTTCTACCACCCGTCACGGAGGTTGTAGTAAGGGAAACTACGCTTCGTTCAATTGTAACGGATATTGCGGGGACGAGGCAGAAGATGTGAACCGCAACCGGGAATTGCTGCGTAGCTTGTTACCCGGGGAATCGGTAGAACTCGTAATTCCGCATCAGACCCATAGTGACCATGTGAAAGTTGTGGATACTATTCAGGTAAATACTGAATTGGAAGGAGTGGATGCATTGGTAACAGACATTCCCGGTTATTGCTTGTGTGTATCTACGGCCGATTGTGTTCCTGTTTTATTATATGATACCCGAAAGAAGGTAGTGCTGCCATTCATGCCGGATGGCGTGGTACGGTGGCCCGGATTGTGGAGAAGACAGTTTCAGTCATGGGTAACCAATACGGCTCGCAAGGGAAAGATCTCATTGCTTGCATCGGTCCCAGTATTTCATTGGAGGCTTTTGAAGTAGGGGATGAAGTTTATCAAGCTTTTTGTGAGGCGGGGTTTGATATGAATCAGATTGCCCGTAAAGAAGCAAAATGGCATATTGATTTGTGGGAAGCCAACCGTCAGCAATTGTTGGCATACGGTGTGAAGCCTGAACATATTGAGATATCCGGCATTTGTACGTATCATAATAACGATGATTTCTTTTCGGCCCGCCGGCAAGGAATCCGGTCGGGAAGGATATTATCGGGCATTCTTTTAGGTGTCTGAGGAATACGCTCGTTGGAATAACGCAGTATAAAAATAAATATGGAAATAAAAGTATCGGAAGAAATAAAGAAAGCCTGTCCGCAGTTTGCCGGTATAGCCATCCGTGCTACGGTAGAGAACACTGCTTATAGCGAATCTTTGTGGAAAAAGATAGACGAGTTCACTATACGCTATCGTGAAATGTACACTACGGATTCCATTAAGGATATGGTTACGATTCATGCCACTCGGGAGGCTTATAAGAAATGTGGGAAAGACCCTAGCCGTTATCGTCCTTCGGGGGAAGCGCTCTGCCGTAGAATCCTGCGTGGAATTTCCTTGTATCAGATAGATACTTTGGTAGATCTTATTAACTTGGTATCTATTCGTTACGGATATTCCATCGGTGGCTTTGATGCGGATAAAATACAAGGAGATACATTGGTGTTGGGTATCGGTAAATCCGGAGAGCCTTATGAAGGGATAGGACGTGGAGAGTTGAATATAGAAGGAATGCCTGTTTACAGAGATGCTATGGGCGGAATCGGTACGCCGACCAGTGATAACGAGCGTACTAAACTGGAGGCAGGAACTACGCATCTGCTGACTATTATTAATGGATATAGCGGCAAGGAAGGTTTGCAGGAAGCGGCAGATTATATGTTGGAGCTCTTTGAAAGAGTTTGCAGCGTCCAAGGATGAAGAATTAATTTATTTTTAAAATGAGATAATGAAAAGCACACAATTACTATTTTTATTGTTCATAAGTGTGGCGGCATGGGCTGGGGGGCCGGCCAAGAGTAATTTTACCGCAATGGAAGTAAACCATATCAGAGTCAAGACTCCCGGGCTTTTTAACGGGCGCAAAAGTTTCTCCATTCATCTGGATAGTATAAAAGAGAATGAATGATTGTTTTCCTCTTCCCGGTGGTAAAGTGATTTCTGCATACGGAGCCCGCCGGGGGCACAGTGGAACGGATATAAAGACTAAGGCCAATGATACTATCCGTTGTGCGTTTGATGGAATAGTACGTATGGCAAAAACATACGCTGCTTATGGAAATGTAGTTGTTGTGCGTCATGATAATGGATTGGAAAGTATTTATAGTCATAATTCCCGGAATTTGGTAAAATCCGGAGATATCGTGAAGGCCGGTGATGCAGTAGGATTGACAGGCAGAACCGGACGTGCCACTACTGAACACCTTCATCTGGAATTCCGGATAGATGGACAACATTTCAATCCGAATCTGATTTTTGATATGAAAGACCGTACTTTGCACAAAACGGAAATTGTTTGTACCAAAGCCGGCAATAGAGTGATAGTAAAACAGAATTTAACACCTAAAAAATAGACGATGGACATAGAAAAAGCAATCACCGAAGGAATTGTATTCAAAGGTGGTAAATCTCCTAGTGGTAAGCAAGAAGATAAAGTGAAGACCAAGGCTAAAAAGAAAAGCTATATAACAGGGTTGCATGGGTCGGGAGCTGCCAAGATGAAAGCTGAGTTTCGTAAAAAACGTGCTAACAGACATAAGAATAAATAGGAATGTAGATTGAATTTAATATTCAGTACTTTTATTAATAAATTAAACAATTATCCTCTCCTTTGTTTTGGAATTATTCGTTTTTATATAAAATATGTTGTAAAACATAGAATAAACTGTACCTTTGCAATGTAAAACACAAAGAAGGCAAACCTCTTCGGCGTGGATTAATAGGTAAAAAGTTTAATTTAAAAATGACAAAAGAGATGAAAAAGATTGTATTGTCTGTTATTGTAGCATTGATTGCTATTACTGCAAATGCGCAGGTGTATGTAGGTGGAACATTTGGAGTAGGTTCTGATAAAGTGGAAACAGAAGGAACAGAAGTTAAGAATACTACTTTCAAGATTCTGCCGGAGGTCGGTTATGAACTAAATGAAGATTGGTCTGTCGGTACAGTAGTCGGTTATGAATATAATAAAAGCGGTGATGTGAAAACTAATACTTTACTATTGCTCCTTATGCACGTTATTTCTTTTTTGAATAGTGATGTAGTCCGGTTATTTGCCGATGGCGGATTTGGCTTTTCTACTTCAAAAACGAAGGGGAATGACGCTTTGAATTCGTGGAATATTGGTATTAAACCGGGTATTGCCATCAAATTGTCTGATCATTTTTGTCTGGTTGCCAAGTATGGTTTTCTTGGATATTCCAAAAAGAGAATCATGGATATGAGAGTGAAAATGTTGGTATAGATTTTGATACGGATGAGTTAAACTTTGGCTTTCATTATATATTCTAATCATATATAAATGTATCTGATAATCAGGAATCATATAACTATATAGTTTGG
>ENA-OQCE01000359-OQCE01000359.1-human-gut-metagenome-genome-assembly--contig:-NODE-359-length-22453-cov-4.382558_pt1 | contig 22453 bp, 28 predicted proteins | sample MGYA00242495_ERZ504572 | MGnify/ENA primary metagenome ERZ504572 (study PRJEB26092, sample SAMD00036228) | human gut metagenome | host: Homo sapiens | study: EMG produced TPA metagenomics assembly of...
ATCCCTCCAGCGTAAGGGAGAATATACGGCGTACCACTCGGAAGCTTCCTCATCTACCAGCCAATGTTCCCGCTTTTCATCCCACAAGTAGCCGTAAATCACGGTGCCTGTCAGGTGCTTACCGCTCATGCCTTTTGACTTAAACACAGAGCGGATTTTCCGGCTGGTGTCGCGGGCGTAAAACTCATTCATGATATTGCGGAAGGGCGTAAAATCATCATCGCCTTTCAGACTGTCCACGCCATCGTTGATGGCAATTAACCGGACGCCGCGCTGCCGTAAGATCTCCATGACCTGGCCGACTTTCAGGTAATCGCGTCCCAGGCGGCTCATGTCTTTGATAACAACGGCCTCCACCCGTCCGGCCTCGACTTCCTCCATCATTGCCAGGAAGCCGGGGCGGTCAAAGCGGGTTCCCGATACGCCGTCATCGGTGAAGTGGGTGGGGTTCGGCAGCCCGTTCCGGCGGGCATAGTCCTCTAACATCTTTTTCTGGTTCGATATGGAGTTACTCTCGCCCTGTAACTCATCATCGCGGCTCAACCGCTCATACAGAGGGGTGATTTTCTCGTTTCTCATGGCTGTACCTCCTGAAATGAAAATGCTCTAAGTGACTGCTTCACTAACCATGACAAAATCATGATTAAGAAGTCACTTAGAGCATATATCACCTGCCGCCAGTTTATATTTCTTATACTGACGCACTGCAAAATGCTCCGGTTCTTCCTTTTCCAGTTCCTCAAACAGCATATCTACTGCATTTTTAAATGTCTCATCATCTTCCCTTGTTTCCGAAGCGTTGATAAACTCAAGCAGGGTCGCAAAGTTCTGTTCTTCTTCCGGTGCTTCATACCAGATATAGCCGATCAGGGCACAGTACAGAAGCCTCTCTGCTTTCGTCCAGAAATCCTCACTGGACTTCTCGCCTTCCCCTTTCGTGTTCACCATGATCGTATTTACCAGTTTCAAAATATCCTTTTCCGAATGGATATAGTGGAAGGGGTTATAATGCATACTCTTGGAAAAATTGATCGTATTCAATACTTTCACTTTATATCCATGCCGTACCAGCATCTTTCCGCACTCAATGATGATCGTCCCTTTCGGTCCGTGACCACATAACTGATGTATTTTCCCATCTGCATCAAGTTGGGTTTTACATAAAAACGTGTCTTTCCTGAGCCAGATCCGCCAATCACGATCACGTTCTTGTTCCTCGCAAATTTCGGATTCTTTGGTCTGCCATTCATGGTCAGCCGTTCCGTCATGGTCAGCAGGATATTGTTTTCAAATACCGGGTCGATAAAGGGTGCAATGTCTTTTGCCGTCCCCCATCTTGCCGAACCATACTCCACTCCCTGCCGGAACTTTTTGGCATTTTTTCCTTTCATGTAGACCATGAGCTTCACTGCCACGGCTCCAGTAATCCCAACCAGCAATTCATTTTTATGCATACTTGGGAGAATCCTGCTAAATGCCATCTGGAAATTTAAGATCAGTACCATCAGTCTTTTTATCATGGAATCACCTACACAGTATTGATATAACCATGCCAGCTTATTTCCCACATAAAAGATCACGATATATGGAAGATTCATCAGAACAATCCGAAGCAGCTTATGTACATCCACCGGCGGTAATCTCTCCAGGTATCCTTTTCCTACACCAAGCAACTTCTGTAATCTGCTCATAATGACGGCTCCTTCTCCTTTCCTTTTGTTTTCTCCAGTTCCCTGTGCTTTGCAAGCGATTTGGTGATTGCCTGCTGTAACTTCTTCCTCACAGATGGTTTTTTGTCCTTATTCAGAGACTTGCCCGTGTATTCCTTAAAAGCGGCAGTCATCACATCAGCATCCCTTGCCTTAAAGAACACATAGTATCTTGGCGGGTCCGCAGTCACATCTTTTTTCAGGCTGAAATCAATGCTGTACTTCTTTGCTACCCGTTCAAAAGACTTGATGTTTCCATCTGTGATCTCAATGTTGGACAGCTGTACATTCTGCTTCATCAGCTTATCAAGGCTCTGTTTTCCCTTGTAGGTCTTAGCCTCCTTTTCCTTCTGGGGCTGCTTCTGGTTTGTTTTCTGTCCCTGCTGTTTTTTCTCCTGCTCCATCTTTGCAAGAGCCTTTACCATGGCAGCTTTCAGCAAGTTGGCAGTGACCTTGCCACAGCGGATACAAAGTGAGACTGTTTTCTCATTCACTTCATCCTGCAATCACACCACGCCCTTTCTTCTCTCACTGCTGTCTTATCCTCATTTATCACATTGCTGCTCCTTTCCTCTCTTTTCTGCCAGTTTCATATATTCTTTTTCTGATTCCGCCCCCACTTTGATACAGCACCAAAGGACAAATCCATATACCAGAAATACTGCAGCTGCAGCAACAATCAATACTGTTTTTGTCATCTTCTTTTCTCCCTAATTCTTTTGAAATTTTATAAAAGGGCATCTGTGAATCCTGTGTCCATAAATGCCCTCATCCATTACTAAGAAATCTTATGATCTCTTATTTCTTCTTTTTGCGAAGAATCACTGTTCCACCAAGACCAGCCATTCCAGCCCCTGCAAGCAGAATCCAGAACAGAATCGGTGTATTATCTCCTGTCTTTGGTGAAGTCGATTTCTTTGTTTCTTCTGTGGTTTTTGTCTCCGGTGTTGGTGTGGTTTCTGGTGTTTCCGTCGGTGTCTCTGTTGGAGTTTCCTCTGGTTTCGCCTCATCCTTCATCACAACCTTCTGGATTTCTCCAGTATCTTTGACCGTAAACTTCACATCTTCTGCAACCAGATAACCATCCGGTGCAGTTTCTTCACGGAGGATATATTCCCCGATTGGAAGCATCTCAATATAGTGTGGTTTTTTCTCAGATGTCCAGCTTTCTACGGTCTTTCCATCTTTATCAAGGATCGTCAGTTTCGCTCCTGGCAGCTCCTTACCGGAAATATCGGTCTTGGAAATCTGCACTTTTGTCACATCATCCTTCATTTCCACCTTCTGTACTTCACCGGTATCTTCCACCGTAAAAGTGATGCTCTCTGCTGTCACATAACCGTCCGCAGGAAGTGTTTCTGTCATGGTGTACTTCTTGCCAGCGGTCAGTTCTTTGATGATATGTGGTTCTTTGCCAGAAGTCCATTCATCCACAGTGTTTCCACTCTCATCTGTAACTTTCAGTTTTGCTCCCTCAATCTCCTTTCCGTCTGTCAGGGATGTTTTGGTAAACTCTACGGTTGTCGGCTCATCTTCAAAAGTAAACACATAAGACAGTGTTTCCTTATCTGCCCCACCATATTCAAAAGTAAATTCCTGTACCTGGTCTGTTGTCGCAAATCCCGGTGCCGGAGAAGTTTCTTTCACATAGTAGGTATAGCCAAGTGGCAGATCTGCCGTAAAGGTCAGTTTTCCTTCCTTATCCGTAGCCTGCTCCTCAATAACCGTATCCGCTTTCAAGATCACATCGCCCTTTGCATTGACAATATTTTCTTTATTGCACAGGGCAAATACAGCCCCTTCCAGTACACGGTCGGAATCTTTTTCTTTCTTTAACACGTTTACTTCTGCTCTCTGGCGTTTGTTCTGCCAGTCAGCAGAATAAGTAACAACTGCGGTATTCTGGTCACGGTAAGTCAGATCCACTTCACGAGCTTCTCCATCCAGGACATATCCATTTGCTGTCTCTTTCTCTTTGACACAGTATTTGCCAAGAGGAAGGTCTGTCAGTTTCGCCACTCCTGTTTCATCCGTCGTGATCGTTGCTACCAGTGCATCCTTTTTGTAGTAATCTTCACTCTCACCATCCGCCGCTTTTATATCTTCTAAGGCATAAACCTCAAAAGTAACGTCTTTCAGGGAACCGGAAAGATATTCAAACAGATGCTTCATCCATCCGCCAATGGAATCCAGTGCAGATATTTTCTCCAGGAACTCACCTTTTTTATTGATGATAAGTGTTCCGGTTGGCACTGCATCTTTCATCTCTACCTTCTGGATTTCAGCAGTATCGTCCACAGTAAAGGAAACTTCTTCCGCCATCAGATAGCCATAAGGAGCCATTTCTTCACGAAGAGTATATGTCTCCCCGGCTGTGAGTCTTTCAATCAAGTGTTCCTCACCCTTTACAGACTTCCATGTATCTACCACATTTCCATCCTTATCAAGCACCGTAAGCGTTGCCCCGGAAAGTTCCACGCCTGTCGTAATATCGGACTTCGTAAAGGTTACTTTTGTCGGCTGGTTCTTAAATACAGATTCCAGCTCTACCATTTTCACATCCTGTCCCTGATATTTGGCAGTTACTTCCAAAGTCTCAAAAGAAGAGACATACCCTGCCGGAGCTGCAAGTTCTTTGATATAGTAAGTACTAAATGGAAGGTCAACATCAAATACTGCCTTTCCATCTTCCCCACTGACTGCTTTTCCAAGTAAGGTATCTGCCTTCACAATCACTTCTTCATGTGCCAGAATATCTTCTTTTGCATAGATACCAAACTCTGCACCCGCCACAACCGTTTTTGTCTCTGCATCCTGTTTGACTACGGACACTTCCACTTTCTGGCGGTCATTCTCAAAGGTTGCTGTCTGCTCAATAACTGGTGTTTTCTGGTCTTTGTATTCAAATGTTACTGTCTGTGCTTCTTCATTTAATACAAAGCCCTCTGGTGCTGTCTTTTCAACAATCTTATAGGTTCCAAGTGGAAGGTCAGCGATCTGTGCCTTTCCATCCTTATCCGTGGTAACAGTTCCTACCAGTTCCCCAGAAGCATACTCCAGGATACGGTTTCCATTATCATCTTTCTGGAAATCTGCTGTATAAATATCTTCGGCAGCATATACCTCAAAGACTGCTCCCTCCAGAGTTTCTTTCTGATAAGTAAAGTCATCTTTATAACCATTTAAGACCTCACCCTGTTTTACGATGTTCAGTTCTCCCTTAACCGGATGATTCTCGTATGCGATCTCAATGATCACATCGCCGGAAGTTCCGTCCATCTGATATGCTGTATTGGAATCTACATCTACCTCATAGTAATTCTCATTGAGCGTATATCCATAAGGTGCGTTCACTTCCTCAATACGGTAATGTCCAATCTTCAGATTCTGTGGAAGGATTAAGTATCCCTGCTCATCTGTAAAATAAGATTTGTGTTTTACCGTCGTCGGATACGTTGTTACCTGCTCCACATACTTTTCTGTATCCAGGTTAAAAATCTTAAACTCCGTATTTTTCTGAAGGACTGCTTTCTTTGTCTCATCGTCCTGTTTGATAATCTTCAGCTTCGCTTCAAACTCTTTGTCAAGCAGCACCCTCCATACCTGCGGTGTAGTCGGATGATTCTCTGTAATCTGTACGATGAAATCATTGACCGGAGTGTAATTATGTGGTGTGGTTGTTTCACGGACGATGTAAGTTCCATACGGAATCGCAATACTGCGGGCATACCCTTTCTCATCTGTAAAGATCTCTGTTGCACCATTTTCCCCGATCACTACCGGCTTGGCAGAACCAAAGTCATAGCTGCCATCTTCTTTTACTGTCAGGGAAGATACCAGATAAGCGGTAAATCCTGCACCTTTCAATAAATCGGCATCTGTCTTTCCGTTGTTCGCTGCCTTGATGATTTCAAATGGCTGCTTCATTACCTGTTCCAGAGACAGACAGTCACGTTTTACTTCCGCTACAAAATCACCCTCATAGTTGCAGACCAGATCATGTTCTTCTTCATCTGCCAGGTAACCCGTTGGAGGAGTAATCTCTTTTACATAGTAATTGCCAAGATATAATCCATCTACAGAAGCCTGTCCATTCTTATCTGTTGTAAGAGTGGCAACCTGCTCACCCGCTTCGTAGATCACACCAGTTGCTCCATCCGGATGGACAATATCCTCACGGGCATATAGTCCATAGACTGCCTTTTCTAAAGTAGCATCTCCCTGTGGAACAGCCTTCTTTGTTTCTTTGTCCTGCTTCTGTAAGGAAATCTTTGCTGTCACACGCTCGTTTTTGAAGGTATGCTTAAATGTCAGTTTCGCTTCCTTATCGTTTGTATAAGAAAAAGTAAACGTATAGACATCATCCGCATTTCTCAGATAGCCTTCCGGAGCCTGTACTTCCTTTACATCATAGGAAAATCCCAGCGGCAGATCTGCGGTAAACTTCGCCGTTCCATCATTTCCAGTTGTCACTTTCTCAATCAGAGTGCCTTTCTTTACAACAACCGTTCCATCTGCATTTTTAATGTCACTGGCTGCATAAAGTCCAAAAATTCCTCCATCCAGAGGATTTTCTGTATCCTTATCCTGCTTTGTCACAATCACTTCTGCTTTCTGTCTGTCATTCGTAAAGGTTGTCTCAGAAAAAACAACATCTACATTCTGTCCTGCATAAGAAAGAGTGACAGACTTTTCTTCCCCGGCATTATAAAATCCGGTCGGAGCCTGTTTTTCTTTGACGATATATGTACCAAGATGCAGATTTTTCAGAATGACTGCCCCATTCGAGTCTGTTGTCAGATTCTCTTTGACCAGATCACCCTTGCTGTAAACCTTGGCACCATAAGCAGTTTTAATATCTCCCCCGGCATACACATCATAAATCGCACCTTTCTGTCTGCGTTTCTCATACTTAAATGTTGTTCCATTCTCGGTAACATCTGCACCTGTCAGAACCTGACCTTCTTTATAAACAGTCAGCTGTCCCATCTGTTCTTCATCCGGAACAGTCACGGTTGTTGTTTTGCTGACTTCCAGTTTTACGTTGTAGGCAGTTGCATTGATACGGTATCCTGTCGGAGCTGTAATCTCTTTCAGATATACGGTATCCTGTGTCTTAATGATCTGTACGGACGCTTCCCCATTCGCATCGGTTGCCGGTAACTTTGTGATCAGCTTTGTACAGTTTGTATCACTGTATAAACCAAACACAGCACCCGCCAGCTTTGCGTCTGCTTTTGCATCTTTTTTAATCACCTTAACACTTGCGTACTGTACCCATGTTACTTTGAAGTCCACATATTTTTCATCATCAACACCTTCACCAAATACCAGGGCCAGGTCCTGTGAACCAGAGCCGGTACTGATCTTATACGCAGAATAATCTTTTGTTACACTGCCCTTCATCGTTGCAGACCAGCTTCCTGCGACATCCTGTACCTGTGTAAGAGGTGCAGATAAGTAAAACTTAGTTCCACCACTGATTTCTACTGCTTCACCAGCTTTGCTTGTCTTTCCGGTTGTCACGTTGTGAAGTTTCACACCACTTGGAAGTTTCATTGTGATACTCTGCAGTTCATCTGCTTTAAAAATGATTTCCTTTGTTCTCTGGCTGTTGCCATCTACATAGCTGTCACATCTGCATCTGAAAAAGACATTGCCACATCCGGAATATCTGGCTGAGAAATACAGTAATTGTAAAGTTTTTTCGCAAGATTCTGTGCAGTAGTATTTGCACCTGAAAAAGCATCTGAACTGCCATTCGCATACGACGCAGCAAGATGTACCAGAATAAATCTGGCTCCTGCACTCAGATTTCCATAGCCATTTTCTTCTGTAAAAAATCCATCATCGCCAGAGGCTTTTGTGCCATAGTAGCATACTTTAGCCAGTGCTTTACCATCCCCAACCTTATTGATTGTATATGTTCCCGTACCAGGTCCCGGTTTGGACGGCTGTACACAATAAGCTGTGGCGGACACATTACCGAATTTTACGGTATACTGATACGTCAGATAAGTTCCATAACCATAATCCGCATATCGGTATTCGGCACCTCTTGTCACTGAAACCTGTTGTGAACTTCTTGCATTTCCTGCTGCCGCCATAAATGTCACTGTTTCACCCGGCTCCATCTCATACAAGTCAATTCCTTCATTTTCTGCCTGATCCATTACTTCTGAAACAGTCAGACCAGGTTCTTCATCTGTTGTTACTTCCTGTCCATCTGTAAGATCAGTTACAATCTCTTTTGACCCGTCCGAATCAACATCTTCCTCCGCATTACCGGAATCTTCTGTTTCACCGGCATTTCCTTCACCAACTGTATTTTCAGAAGAACTCTTTGTCTGTGCTTCTGTTTCCGGCTCTTTTACCGTAATGTTTCTGCTTACTCTGTAAGCTGGGTGACCGCTGACTGGCTCTACTGCATAGACAGCTTTGTAGGTATCCGATGTATGTGCATCAAAATCTGTACCGGCTTCACTCTTTGCTTCATGGAATAAAACTTTCACCTTTTTTTCATTCACGCCCTCTATACCGGACAGATCGACTTCCACCTCAAATTCTTCTCCATAGGGAATCTCAATATCCTTTGCTTCCACAATTTCGTCTTTGTCAAGAGTATCCTGCACATCCTGCAGTTCCGGATATTGCCGTTCAAATGAAGTTGTCTCCGGTTCTAATTCAGAAGCAGAAACCGTGACTGGTTGAACGATAACAGACGCCAAAGTTGCAACTGCCATAAATCCCGACAAGAATCTTTTAAATCGCATTTTCATTTTGACTGAGTCCTCTCTTTCTTCGATAATTTACTCCACTTTCGTTCAGGCTTACACCTGCATGAATCAATCATAGAAACCACCTCCCTTGTCTTGGATTGACTTTTAAATAAAAACAGGATTGAGCTATTAAGCCGCAAGAGGTAATTCGTAATCATTCCTGCCAAGGGTGCCTCTCATCCATTGCCCTTCACGTTGCCACCGAATACCCGCCGCCAGATGCGTAGCTGGGAAATTCAGGTATCCTCTTGCTGCTGATATGAAATTGTCAAGGTTCACTTTTAGGGGGAATTTATTGTTTTGAATTAAAATAGACATTTGCCCCTCCACTAACCGCATGTGTGAAAGGGCAAAAATTAAACCTGTTTGAAATTTTTTTTAGAAAATTTTTTGAAACAGCAAAAACTTACAAAGTTTCCAGCCTGTCTTTTAGTTTCTGCAATACTTTGTTTTTCCTGTTTCTGATTGTCTTTGTACAACACCCGAAATACTGTGCTGTTTTTTTAACTGTGTACTCTTCAAAAAATAATAGTCTTATCAATTCCATTTCTTCTTCAGACAAATATTTCAGTGCTTCCTGCAGCTCTTGTATTTCTGACACCCTGATGACTATTTCTTCTGGTGATAATATATGCAAATAACTGTTGTAACTCGTTTCTCCTACTTTTTCTATTCCGCATACACCATTTTTCTGCATTTTTTCAAGCTGGTATCTTTCTTTTCTTCTTGACTGGTACCATGCCAGATATACGTCTCTGGTAACTTCTATGAGAGTTTCATTTACACGCAGCACATACCGTTGTCTTTCCTTTGGTTTTTTACCACGCATCTTTTATTCTCCCTTCTGAAGCACTCCGGTCAGTCTGCCTGCATTTCTTCTCATTTTCTGCTTTGCCTGTGAAATACATTTTGATACTGCCGGTTCTGTAATTCCAAACACCCGTGACACTTCTCTTTGTGTCCGCTGCTGAAAATAAATTTGATGGATCACCTGTCTCTGCCGGTCAGTCAGCAGATCCATGAATTCTCCAATAGCTTCTTCTATGATCAGTTTTTCGAGTACATTCTGCCTTTTATCCACCAATTCGCACCAGCCTTCTGAAATATGGCTATATGAAATGCAATTATTATGTTCTCGTACCTCCCTGTTCCTGCACAGCCGATCTTCACCTTCTAATATCAACCGCACATACCAGCTGATTATCAAAAAAATCTTCCTTAACAACTGTTATTTTTCTTCCTGCTTCATATACATAATCTCGACAGGTAAATAAAGGAAAAACCGTTCCATAATCACCTGCACAATAGAAAACATATCCTGTCTGATATGCAATAATTTCCGCACCATCTATCAGTCTATGCTTTACAACTGCCACATCGTTTTCTCTCAAATACCTGGCGGACGGAACCTTTCTTTTTTCTTTCCTGTTACCTACAACCTGTTTCAATTCCTGCAATGTCAGCATAATTACCACCCTTCTGCCTGCTGGCAACAGGTGCCCATCAGCAGAAAGGATAGGATTATTACTGATCTACTGGCAAAAGGGCAGTAAAAAACAGCTTCCGGCACACCCGTTTTTTTTAACGAGAGCCTGAAACTTCCTTACTGCCCTTTCTGCTAATTTACAGCATCCCCTATTTTATTTTCCGTCTGATGTCCCGGTCAGACTTCTTTGCATTTCTTTCCGTTTTTATGTTCTTTTCATTTTCCATTAAAACAGAATAGTCTCCCATTGCATCATAGGGACACTGCTTCCGATAGATTAAATTTTCTTGTCTGGTCATCAATCCTGTCTCCCTTCCTTGTTTCTGTCTCTTTCTCTCTGTTTGCTATTTTAACAGCACAAAAAACTATTATCCTTAGCATATATGGGGAGTTTTTTTGTTTTACACCCCATATATGGTGAAATTTCACCTGTATTCATTAAAACTGTCTATCAGAGAATCTATGGTCTGCATGATAATTTTCTGCTCTTTCCATTCCATCTTCTGAATACGGTAAAGCACTTCCTGAAATGATTCCTGCTTTTCTGTATCACCTGCCTCTTTCCCCAGCAGGATATTGGCATCTATTTCCAATATCTCAATCATCTTTCTGAAAATCTCAACAGACATTGCAGTTTGCCCGCCTTCAATTCTGCTGACCGTATTGACACTGATACCTGCTTTTTCCGCAAAAGATTCCTGTGACAACTTCATTTCCTGTCTGCGTTTTCTGATCCGTTCTCCCAATTCAATAAGTTCTGTGGAAATTGCACGATTGCTCAATACGGTGTCTCCTTTCCTGCAATTTGTTCCAACTTTACGCCATCGTGTCGCAAAGTTTCCCGAAAAAAAGCAGCTAATTTTTGTCTTAGCTGCTTTTCAAAAAATCTATTTCATTTTATTCTCGGTATTTTATGTATTCCTGTAAGAAGTGTAATCAGAAAAACGCAGAGATAAATGATCGCCTGTCCAATCATTGCCAGAAGAACGATGCTTCCTATTAATCCTCCAATCAGAAGATTCATTGTCCATACTGCCAGCGTTCCTCCGAGGTCAAAACCTCTTGGAACCATCCAGACACACATTTTCCTATTCCAAACGGTATCCCCATCAGAAGTAACAGCAAGAAATAATTGCACTCTCCATCCTGAATACAAAACGGTCTTAATACTGCAAACAATACCGTAATCACCAGCACTGGGGCTATCACTTTTTTAATCATCTTCTTCATGTTCCTTTATCCTCCATACATATCGTGATTAACTTCTGCCTGATAATAACTGTTTATCGTTGCCGGGGCATTATACAGGGCAGTCAAAAGATATGCTTTAATGTTTCCAACCTTGGTCGTATTTCGATTCAGACAAAACAGCACATATTCGATATGTGAATAATTCAGCTTCATAAACCTGCTTTTCACCAAAGCAACTGGCTTTTCTGTCCCTGCGATCCGAATCATACTGTCCTCCGGCATCATCATAACTTCAATCATCAGTCTACCAGTTCATCCACATCTTCTCTGGCATGATATTGATAATCTATATTTTCATGAATCACTTCACGATATGTCCGCATCTCCTCCATCACATCCCTTTTCTTTTTCAGATTACCTGATATGATTGGATAGGATTGATTTATCTCAGTTTCACTAATATCAGTCTTGTTAATATCAGTATTATTAGATTGTGATTTCGGATATTCTGGTTTTGTGATTTCCACTATTCTTGAATGATGATTTTCACCATTTTGGAATTGTGATTCTGGAAATTCTTGATTTGTGGTTTTCATCATTCCTGAATTGTGATTTTCACCATTCTGTAATTGTGATTCCACACAATCCTGAATTGTGGATTTCACTACTCCTGAATGATGATTTTCACAATTCAGAAAAGTGCCTGTTTTTTCCCTGTTCTCAGCTTCTGATTGCAGATTTGCACATTCTTCATGGTTTCCCTGCTCAGATTGCAGATCTGCACATTTTCTATGATTTTTCTGCTCTGATTGCAAATCTGCACAGCTATCCGTCGGCTTTTGGTCTGGCACTTCTCTGAGCATAAAATTTTTCACATAAATAACATTAGGCTTTCCCAGTCCCAGACGTTTCTTTTCAATCAGTCCAATCCCATTATTACTGTCCAGCTCTTTTACCAGCTTCACTGCCTTTTGGGTTCCACAGTTCATCAGCTCTGCAATTTCTTCCACCGTGAAAATAATATATATCTGTCCTCTGAATCCAGCCATCGGTTCTTAATGCTCAGGCTCATACGGTCCAGCATCAGACCGTATAATACCTTTGCTTCACAAGAAAGAGCTTTAAAGCATGGTTCTGTAAACAGCACTTTCGGGACACGATAAAAGCTGTATTGTTCCGCTTCCATTCCCGTAAAATAATCAAACTGTATCTTCTGCATCTGCTACTCCTTCTCTGTTTTCTTTCCACTTATCCAAAAGCATGAAAATGACTTCTTCTATCTGTTCTTTAGAATATGTCTCTGGAAAATAATTGCCGATTTTTTTTGCCGGAATTGTTACATTGATTTTACTGTTTTCTTTTTTCAATAAAACGGCATAGATATAACCCTGATTTAATTTTCCATTTGCACTGCATTCCTTTAATTGTTCTGCCTGTTGTTTTGTCGGGAAGATATTACTGTTGACAATTCCTTCCAAAAGCCATTCCTGTTCCTGTGGTTTCAGATAAGACAATTTTTCTCCCACTATCATAGGGATTTTATTATCATCCACATACTCCAACAGTCCATCTGATAATGAAGCCAGACGGATATATCTCTGCACGGTTCTTCCACTGTCCCCGGCTGTTTCACCAACCATATCTGCCGTATATTTTTCACCTTTGCTTCCCTGATGCTTCATAGCATCATATTTCATCTTATAGGCATGGGCTTTTTCACTTGGCAGAATATTTTCACGCTGAATGTTGGAATCGACCATAATTATGACAGCTTCATCATCTGTATAGTTTCGAACAAGGACTGGCATAGTTGTCTTACCACACAGTTCACAGCCTCTTTTTCTCCTGTGTCCAGAAATCAGTTCGTATCCACCTTCTGATCGGGGTCTTACCAGAGCAGGATTTAAAACACCGTAGTTTTTAATACTCTCTACTGTCTCAGCCATTTTTTCATCATCGCTCACACGAAATGGATGATTTTTAAAAGGATGGAGCTTTTCCAGTTCTATTTCCATAATCTGGTTCATACTCTTTTCCGGTAATTCTTCTAATCCCAGTAACTCATCATAAGAGGTAAGCTGAATCTCTTTTTTCGGTCTACGCATGTTTCAACACCTCCTGAACCAGTTCCCTGTAACTGTCTGCCCCTTTGCTTTTTCCATCATAAGCAAATATACTTACACCTTCAGATGCTGTTTCTGCAAGACTTTTCTGTTCTTGGAATTGTCTGCTCAAAAATCTTAATATCCTCCCCCATATGTGCTTATGATCGCCTGCTTATTCCTCTTTGCATTATTGTAACGGCAATTATCCATTGTGAACAAAATACCTTCTATCTGCAATTCCGGATTAAATCTCTGATGGATTCCTTTTACCACTTTCAATAATTCCATAAGTCCATCTGCCGCATAATATTGTGGCTGCACCGGAATCAGAACACTGTCCGCTGCACTTAAAGCATTGATCGTCAGCATTCCCAGTGATGGCATACAGTCAATCAGAATATAATCATACTCATCCTTCAGCAGTTCCAGATACTCTTTCAATACCTTTTCTCTGTCCTCTACTGTAAATAAAGACATATCCATTCCGGCAAGCAATTTATTGGACGGAATCAGGTCAACACCCTCTTCATGGTGCAGAATTGCTTCTTTCGGATCAAATTCCAGTCCCATGATAATATTTTCTATCATACTCTTTAATGTTACCTTGAGATTTTGGGAAATCCCAATCCCATTGTCAAATGCCCCTGTGGATCAGCATCTACCAGGACTACTCTTTTCCCTGACTTCACCAGTCCAGCTCCCAGATTGATTGTTGTCGTTGTTTTGGCTACTCCGCCTTTCTGATTTGCAATAGCAATTACCTTACACATATATACTTTCCTCCGATTTACTCTTTTTCTTCTACTTCAACATAAACACGAAAATATTTGCTTGTTCCTTTATTTGCATAAGCATCCGATACTTCCAGAACATCCAATTCTTTATGCTTTTCCAAAATACGACGGAACCATTGAATATCCTTTAAAGTACCCTGTAATCTAATTTTCAGCATACATATCCTCCCAGTCTTTGTAAAAACAATACTCTGGATAACGGATTTTAATGGCTTCCCAAAAATACCGGGCATATCCGCAGCAAAACAGATCTTCTGCGGTATAATACTGGCACTCTTTTAACTGATCTTCCTCTGCTTCATAATCTCCGACACTTGGTGTCCCATTGCAGTAAAGATTAAATGCCATGCGGACGATCCGTAAACTTCCACTGGTCTGCCATCCTTCCTGCAGGCATTCCGTTTTTACACATCCAGTTTTAAAATTATAGATTTTATCCACATTATTTCTCGTATCTCTGTCAATACCCAGGCAATAAACCAGAGCCTGATGGTAGACATCCTGATATCTGCATTTTTTCAGATATTCCATATAAAATTTTTCGTGTTCCTTGCTTTTGAAAGTAATTGTGCGAGAATTGCTATTCCCTGCTCTTAACGCTGTGTTTGTCATTGCTTCTTCTCCTTTAAACTGTTATTTTTTACTTTAATTTGGATTTCGACTACAACAAAAAAAGGACACTTCCCTAAAATTTCTCTTAGGAAAATGTCCTTGCGATACATTTATAAAGCTCAATTCATAAGCACAACAACGTAATATCAAGTGTTATCACGTATTATACAACAAAAATTTGTTGTACTTTTGTTGTAGTATGCAACTTTTACAAACACATTTTTTGATTTTTAGTATAACTTCGCACCTGCTGGAATATGGTCATCAACCATCAGAAGATGAAGTTTTTCTTCGCCCTCTTCCTCATGGATTGCACTAAGTAACATTCCACAAGAATCAATTCCCATCATAGCTCTTGGTGGCAGGTTTGTGATAGCGATCAGTGTTTTTCCAACCAATTCTTCTGGCTCATAATAAGCGTGAATACCGCTTAAAATGGTACGATCTGTGCCTGTTCCATCGTCCAGAGTGAACTGTAACAGCTTCTTGGATTTCTTAACTGCTTCACATGCTTTTACCTTTACAGCTCTGAAATCTGACTTGCTGAAAGTATCAAAATCAACCATTTCTTCGAATAATGGCTCAACTTTTACTTTGGAAAAATCAATCTTCTCAACTGGCTTTGTTTCCTGTGCTGCATTGTTTGCTTCGTTCTTAGCAGCACCCTGTGACTTCATTGTCGGGAAGAGCAGCACGTCTCTGATTGCCTCAGCTCCTGTCAGAAGCATACACATACGGTCAATGCCGAATCCAATACCACCGGTCGGCGGCATACCGATCTCCAGTGCGTTCATGAAGTCTTCATCTGTTGTATTGGCTTCATCATCGCCCTGGGCAAGCAGTTCTTCCTGGGCTTTAAAACGTTCTCTCTGGTCGATCGGGTCATTCAGCTCAGAGTAAGCATTTGCCATTTCCCATCCATTCATGAAGAACTCGAAACGCTCTACATATTCCGGATTTTCTGGCTTTTTCTTCGTCAGCGGCGAGATCTCAACCGGGTGGTCCATAACGAACGTCGGCTGAAGCAGGTGCTCCTCTACAAACTCCTCAAAGAAGAGATTCAGGATATCACCTTTTTTATGTCTCTCTTCAAACTCAATATGATGCTCTTTTGCAAGTTCTCTTGCCTGCTCCAGAGTCTCAACTTCATTCCAGTCAACGCCTGCGTACTTCTTCACTGCGTCAACCATTGTGATACGCTCGAACGGCTTGCCGAGATCCATCGGGATTCCCTTGTATACGATCTGTGTCGTTCCGAGCACTTCCTGTGCAACAAAACGATACAAATTCTCTGTCAGATCCATCATGCCGTGGTAATCTGTAAATGCCTGGTAAAGCTCCATCAGAGTGAACTCCGGGTTATGTCTTGTATCAAGACCCTCATTACGGAATACACGTCCGATCTCATATACCTTCTCGAGTCCTCCGACGATCAGTCTCTTCAGGTACAGCTCAAGGGAAATACGAAGCTTCAGATCTTCGTTCAGGGCATTGAAATGTGTCTCGAACGGTCTTGCTGCTGCTCCACCTGCGTTCTGTACAAGCATTGGAGTCTCAACTTCCATGAATCCTTCTCCGCTTAAGTACTTGCGGATCGCACTGAGAATCTTGGAACGCTTGATAAAGGTATCTTTAGACTCTGTATTCATGATCAGGTCTACATATCTCTGACGGTAACGGGTATCTACATCTGTCAGACCGTGGAACTTCTCCGGGAGGATCTGTAAGCTCTTGGAGAGGAGTGTCACCTTCTCTGCATGGATAGAAATCTCACCTGTTCTTGTTCTGAAAGCAAATCCTTCCACTCCGAAGATATCACCGATATCCGATTTTTTAAAATCAGCGTAAGACTCTGTTCCGATCGCATCTCTTGCAACGTATACCTGGATGCTTCCCTGTAAATCCTGGATATTGCAGAAAGAAGCCTTGCCCATGACTCTCTTAAACATCATACGTCCTGCAATTGCCACATGGATCGGACTTGCGTCCATGATATTTCTTCTCTCTTCGTAATCCTTTTTAAGAGCTTCTTTCGCCTGCTCCTCATCCATTCCCTCTACGTTCGGCTCCTGGCGGTCTTTTAACAGCTCAGTCTCATGTGCCTCGTAAAGACCTTTCACCTCAAGCGAATGATGTGTCTGATCGAACTTTGTAATCTGGAACGGGTCTCTTCCGTTCTGCTGCAGCTCTGCAAGTTTCTCGCGGCGAACCTTCAGTAAGTGGTTAATGTCCTGTTCCTGTGTCTGCTGTGCCAATCTCTTCACTCCCTTTTCTTTGTATTTTTTAGATATTTCTCTGGATAGAAAGTACTTTGTACTGCATAATTCCGGCCGGTGTTTCTACATCGACAATATCATCCTTGTGCGCGCCGATCAGAGCTTTTCCTACCGGAGACTCGTTGGAAATTTTTCCTTCCAGGCTATTTGCTCGGTGGAACCAACGATCTGGAACTCGATTTCCTCGTCATACTCCAGATCCAGTACGTCTACTTTACATCCGATATTGATCTTATCAGAATCTACTTCGTCCTCAACAACAACCTCTGCGTTTTTCAGGATTTTTTCGATCTCTTCAATTCTTGCCTCGATATCACGCTGCTCATCTTTTGCTGCATCGTACTCGGCGTTCTCGGAAAGGTCTCCCTGCTCTCTTGCTTCTTTGATTTTACCGGCAATTTCTCTACGTTTGTTTACTTTGAGATCGTGAAGCTCGTCCTCCAGTTTTTTCAGGCCGGCATAGGTAAGAATCGTTTTTTTCTGTTCCATTTTATACACCCTTTCTATCGTTTCTGTATCCAGTCATATCTGATTTTATTCTGTAAACTCTCCGGAAATGCGCTGTATTTTCAGTATTCCCGGTTGAAATAAGGATAGACTCCGCCTATCCTAACAATTAAAGTAGTATAAAGGATTGCCCACGGAATGTCAAGAAAAAAAGAAACGCAGGAAAGATTTTCTTTTTCACAAATCCTTCCTGCATCTTTCTCTTATTTTTCCTTTATTTTTCGGATGAGCTTCCTGTCAGTGCTTTCTTTTTCCAATTTCCTTTTTTATAGAAAATCAGCGTCAGAAGCGCACCCATGCACCAGCTTACCAGCATGGAAATCCAGAGTACCTGATATCGTCCGTTTGGTAGCTCCGGCGTTCTGGTCAGAAAGGCCAGACCGTATGCCAGCGGCACACGGATTACAACAGTAACAACCATCGAAATCCACATCGGGGTCATCGTATCGCCTGCTCCACGCATGACGCCGGAAAGCGACTGTGTTATTGCCATGGCAATATAGCCGACCGCAAGGATCTTCATCATATTGGCACTTAATGTTACGAGCTCTGTGGTATTCGTAAAGATTCCCATCAGATGATGGCCGAAAATAACAATTAAAAGGGTAATGGTCGTTGAGGTTCCGACTGCAATCAGTGTTCCCTGTTTTGCGCCCTGCTCTACGCGGTCCATACGGCGTGCACCGACATTCTGACCGGCATACGTTGTCATCGCGGTACCAAACGAAAAGTTCGGCATCATTGCAAAGCCATCGACACGCATGATGATAACATTCGCGGCGATAACCATTTCACCGAAGCTGTTGGTCAGCGACTGTACGATAACCATCGCCATGGAGAAGATCGCCTGGGTAATACCGGACGGCAGGCCAAGGCGGATAATTTCCATCGAATACTGTTTTTTCATTTTCAGGTATTTGGGTCTGAAATCAAAAATGTCGGTCATACGCATCAGACGCCACATGCAGAGTACTGCAGAAATTGCCTGCGCAATCACGGTCGCGTATGCAACTCCGGCAACGCCCATGTGGAACTGGGAAACGAATACAATATCCAATACAATGTTGATGACCGTTGCCACCAGCAGATAAATCAGCGCCGAAATCGAATCGCCGAGTCCGCGAAGGATACCACATAGAATGTTATAGTACGCACTGCCGGCACAACCCACCATCAGGATCACCAGATACGAGGTACACCAGTCGATGATAGAATCCGGTGTTTTCAGCATTTCCAGCAGCGGCCTTGAGAGGACGGCTCCCAGAATCATAATAATGATGGAAGAAATTGCTGTCAGCGTGACGCAGTTTCCGATCGTCATTGAAAGCTCTTTTCTTTGTTTTGCCCCAAAATACTGCGACACCATGACGCCGGCGCCGACGGAAATTCCGACGAACAGAACCAGAAGCAGGTTTAAGATCGGGCTGGCGCTTCCAACTGCCGCAAGCGCGTTGTCCCCGACATATTTTCCGATTACAATACTGTCAACCGTGTTGTAGAGCTGCTGGGCAATGTTGCCGATCAGCATAGGGATTGTAAAAGCTACAATCTTTTCCCACGGCTTTCCCACCGTCATGTCGGACGGTGCGAAAAGTTCCTTCATAGTCATACACTACACTCCCTCTTTTGTGTTTTTTGTCCCAATACCTCTGTTTATCAGTATAGCACAGAAAAAGCACCCATGATATATCAATATTGGCATATCATAGGTACCTTTTTGACTTGTTTTTATCCTCGTTCCCACTCATTCAGCATCTGTTCCAGCGCCTGCAGGCTCTCCACCTGATTGATCGCCGCGCGCAGCTTTGCCGAATGCGGAAAGCCTGCCGTATACCATGCAACATGCTTGCGCATCTCGCGGATGCCGATCGCGCCGCCTTTGTATTCCACCTGCATCCGTGCATGGCGGAGCATCATTTCTTTTACCTCATGCTGGGTCGGCCTTGCAAGCGTTTCGCCTGTTTCCATATAATGAAGAATCTGTTTAAAAATCCACGGATTTCCTTCCGCGCCGCGTCCGATCATGATTCCGTCACAGCCGGTCTGCTCCACCAGTGCCTCGGCACTTGCCGCATCTGTCACATCGCCGTTTCCGATAACCGGAATCGATACTGCCTCTTTTACCCGGCGGATAATATCCCAGTCTGCTTTTCCGGAATAAAACTGCGCTCTCGTTCTTCCATGAACCGCAATTGCGGCCACTCCGCAGTCCTCGAGGATCTTCGCAATTTCCACAGCATTCGCCGATTCTTCGTTAAAGCCCTTTCGAATCTTTACGGTTACAGGCTTTTTCACTGCCTTTACCATGCTTGTCACGATTTCCCTCACCAGATGCGGATCCTTCATAAGGGCCGAGCCTTCGCCGTTATTGACAACCTTTGGCACCGGACAGCCCATGTTAAAATCCAGAATATCAAACGGCCTTTCTTCGATCTGAGCGGCAATCTGCCCCAAAATCTCCGGATCACTGCCGAAAAGCTGCAGGGACACCGGATGCTCACCCGGATCGATCGTCATCAGATCCTCGGTATTTTTATTCTTATATAAAATTGCCTTCGCGCTCACCATTTCCATACAGATCAGGCCCGCGCCCTGCTCCTTGCACAGAACACGAAACGGCAGATCCGTCACCCCCGCCATCGGTGCAAGCACGAGTGGGTTTGGCATCTCCACGTTTCCGATTTTCAGCGGCGGCATCTTTTGCAGTGTACGTTTCTTATTTTCCATTCGGCTTCTCTCCGTCCTCTTCCATCAGCGCCTCCTCCGGCACCTCCTCACCGAGGAAGAAGACACGATAATACAGCTCCAGTGATTCCAGCAGCTCCTTTTTTTCTTCCTGATACTGCTTAATCCGAAGAGCGCCGCCGATCTCGTCATACATCGCATCCGCGTCTACAGCCTCTGTCTCAAACTGCAGACTTCCGTCGCTGTCAAACCACATGGTAAAAATACCGCCGATTTCCACCGTAAACATAACACACATAATATGAAGCTCATCCTGCACAGACTGTGGCAGGGATGCAAAATCCTGGTTAAAATAATATTTCTGTTCGTATGCACTTGCTCCGCAAAGCACTACTTTTTCATTATCTGATACATGATTTTTCCTTTCTCTTCCTTTTTCCGGTCTCTCTATACGTAGCTGTATAAGCCTCGCACCGAAACCTCGCCGGAATGCACCTCAGTGATCGTTCCGTCCTCTTTTTGCACGCGCAGCTCACCGGTCGGCGTGATGCCAAGTGCAACGCCCTCGAACGGTTCCTTCGGATCGAGTACACGCACCGGCTGGTCTTTGTTTGCAAGCACAGCCTCATATGCTTCCTTCAGCCCGGAGAGATCCCCTGCTTCCAGGAATTTTTCATAGTCCTCCTCAAATGCCTCCAGCACTGCTGCGACCACTTTCGCCCGGTTGACGGGATGACCCATTTCTATCGCCAGTGAGGTCGCAATCTCCGCGATTTCTTCCGGAAATTCCATCTGATTGACATTGATTCCGGTTCCGATGACAACATAATTGATGTAATCAATCTGTGCGCTCATCTCTGTCAGGATACCACAGAGCTTTTTCCCATTCAGCACCGCGTCGTTCGGCCATTTGATTTTCGTATCGATACCGAGCGCTCTTTGCACACCCTGCACTACGGCAAGTCCCATTACAATCGTCAGCATCGGTGCTTTGGCCGGCTCAAGATCCGGGTACAGCAGAATCGACATCGAAACGGAAGTTCCCTCCGGCGATTTCCAGACTCTGCCACGGCGGCCTTTTCCGGCAGTCTGCGTCTCGGCCGTTGTCAGTGTGCCGTTCGGCGCACCCTCTTCCGCCAACCGCTTCGCCCACGTGTTTGTCGAATCCACCTCACGGCTGTAATAAACCGTCTGTCCGACATATTTCGTATGCGTGCGGCTTTCCAGCTCATCCTTCGTTACGAGATCCGGCTCATTTAACAGACGGTATCCCTTATTCTGAACGGCTTCAATCTCGTATCCCTCTTCCTTCAACTGATTCATCATCTTCCATACTGCGGTGCGGGAAATCCCAAAATGTTCACACAGCTCCTGTCCGGAAACATTTTTTCCGGATTCCCGCAGAAGACGCAGCGTCTCGGCTCTCTTATTTTCCAGCATATCGTATTATCACACTCCCTGTGTTGCTTTCTGACTATAAGAAGCACGCTTTATGCATTTCGAAAAATCAACAGCAGCGCTGCGGAAGAGTTTTCCGCAGCGCTGCTGTGCGTGTTTCTTCGTTATTCTATTATACACAGTCTATTCCGGTTTTTCCACCCAAAACTTTATGCTCCGAGGGTCGCTGCCATAACTGCTTTGATCGTATGCATACGGTTCTCTGCTTCTTCGAATACTCTCGACTGCGCAGATTCAAATACTTCATCGGTTACTTCCATCTCATTCAGGCCGTAGCGTTCGTGGATCTCTTTTCCGATCTTTGTTTTCAGATCGTGGAAGGACGGCAGGCAGTGCAGGAATACGGCGGTATCTTTTGCATTTGCCATTGCTTCTTTTGTGACACGGTACGGAGTCAGATCGTGGATTCTCTCCTCCCATACGCTGTCCGGCTCACCCATAGATACCCAGACATCGGTATAGATAACATCGGCATCTTTTGTTCCTTCTTTTACGTCCTCGGTGAGGGTGATGGTTGCACCGCTCTCCTTTGCATACTCTCACACTGAGCCACAAGCTCTGCGTTCGGGAAGTATTTCTTCGGTGCACAGGCCACAAAATCCATTCCCATCTTGGCAGATGCAATCATCAGGGAATTTCCCATATTGTAGCGGGCGTCGCCCATGTAAACGAGTTTGATGCCTTTTAAGTGGCCGAACTCTTCCTGGATTGTCAGCATATCGGCGAGCATCTGGGTCGGGTGGTACTCGTTCGTCAGTCCGTTCCATACCGGGACTTTGGAATATTTTGCCAGCTCCTCTACGATCTCCTGGCCGAATCCACGGTACTCAATTCCCTCATACATTCCTGCA
>ENA-OQCE01000360-OQCE01000360.1-human-gut-metagenome-genome-assembly--contig:-NODE-360-length-22432-cov-2.039767_pt1 | contig 22432 bp, 26 predicted proteins | sample MGYA00242495_ERZ504572 | MGnify/ENA primary metagenome ERZ504572 (study PRJEB26092, sample SAMD00036228) | human gut metagenome | host: Homo sapiens | study: EMG produced TPA metagenomics assembly of...
TCCGTCTGTCTCGGCATAGATGAATGCATCCTCATCGGTATAGCCTCTCCAGGTTAAGAGAATCTTGTCTGCCAGTTCAATCAGACGCTCCTTGTCCGGTCCGCTGATACGGATGACAGACATCGGCCATTTCACGATTCCTGCTTTCACATCGGAAAATCCCTCAAACTGAAGTTCTTTTTCAATCGGTGCTTTTTCCATGGCAAATGTATAATGTCCACCCTGGAAATGATCATGACTTAAGATGGAACCTCCAACGATCGGCAGGTCTGCATTGGAACCTACAAAATAATGTGGAAACTGTGTCACAAAATCCAGAAGTTTTCCAAACGTTGCACGCTCGATTTTCATTGGCGTATGCTTGGAATTGAACACGATGCAGTGCTCATTGTAATATACATATGGAGAATACTGGAAAAACCAGTCACTGTTGTTAATCGTCAGTGGAATGATGCGGTGGTTCTGGCGTGCCGGATGGTTGACACGTCCTGCATATCCCTCATTTTCCTTACAGAGCTGGCACTTCGGATACGCGCTCTGCTTTGCATTTTTTGCTGCCGCAATGGCTTTTGGATCTTTCTCCGGTTTGGACAGATTGATGGTGATATCCAGTGTTCCAAACTCGGTGTCGGTTGTCCACTTGCGGTCTTTTTTGATACGCTGTCTTCTGATATAATTGCTGTCACAGCTTAATTTGTAAAAATAATCCGTTGCGGCAAGCGGTGAGGTATGCTCATACAGATCACGGAACGTCTTGCGGACACTGCTTGGTTCCGGTACCAGACATCCCATAATTTTTGTATCAAACAAATCTTTGTATACAATACTGTTTTCTGCCATGAGACCATTCTCATATGCATAATCCATCATTTCTGCAAGGATTCCCTCAAGTTTTCCTTCTGCCTCTTCCTGTGTCCATGCCGGAAGATTTTCCACCTTTTCAAATACCGCATCCTCGATTTCGTCTACCTGAAAAAGCTCCAGCAGGCGGTTAATGGTATATACTTTGTCCTCCGGATCTACCAGTCCGGTGCTCAGACATATTTTACTAACTCTAAAATGTTCTCCTGAATCATCTCGTACTCCTTTTTATAAAGCCTGTCGGCAAATGCGGTTCCAATCAGCTCCGCACACATTTACCCTATGTAATACGTTCTTAAATCAGACGGCTTGGGCCATCTCCGATGGAAACCACATAAAATTCCGGTGTCTTTCCAACTTTTTCCTCATATGCCTTTGTCAGCTTCTCCTTGAATTCGTCCACGGATGCATCCTTTACGATACTGACCGTGCATCCACCGAATCCGCCTCCGGTGATACGGGAACCGATCACGCCAGGAATCTTCCATGCTTCATCCACAAGTACATCCACTTCCGGACAAGAGGTCTCATAATCGTCACGCAGGGAAACATGGGAAGCATTCATAAGTTTTCCGAATGTTTCAATATCGTTTTCCTTCAGAGCCCTGACTGGCTGCGATTGTACGCTGATTCTCGTAAACCGCATGTTTGCCTCTCTTTCTGGCGACTTCATCCTTAATGGCTCCCTTGTACTGCTCAAACTGCTCATCCGTCAGATCTCCAAGCGTTTTGATATCCACAACGGTCTGCAGATCCTTCAGTGCCTGTGCACTCTCATTTTCTGCGGTCATTGTATGCGGAAGTAACCAGGCTGTGTTTTACCATACTGTTGGTGACGACAATTTTTGCCCCGTCAAGTACGATTGGTGCATATTCAAAAGAAAGATCCGAAGTATCAAGGAAAATTGCATTGTCCTTTTTCCCCATGCAGATGCAAACTGATCCATAATTCCACAGTTGCAGCCATTGTAGTTGTTCTCGGAATACTGTCCGATCAGAGCCAGATCCTGATTGGTCACATCAAAACCATACAGATCCTTTAACATATATCCGGTAACCACTTCTAAGGATGCGGAAGAAGAAAGTCCGGAACCGTTTGGAATATTTCCGAATAATGCAATATCCAGACCGGTTTCCAGTTTCATGCCGCGTCCTTCAAATGCCCACATAACACCCATCGGATAGTTGGTCCACAATCCATCCGGGTCCGGAGTAAATGCATCCAGAGAACTTTCGATTACTCCCAGCTCATCGAAGTTCATGGAATAAAAACACAGTTTCCGGTCGGTTCTCTTTCTCGCTGCCATGTAGGTTCCAATGGTAAGTGCACATGGAAATACATGTCCGCCATTGTAATCGGTATGCTCACCGATCAGATTTACACGTCCCGGTGCAAAATATACTCTGATGTCCCCCTCATCGCCAAAGATTTCTTTAAACTTTGCTAATACATCATTCTGAATCATTGTTCTCTCCCTTTCTACATGTTTATCCGCTGCTTGGTGCAGCGGTTCGTTTTCTTGATAATTCCATTATACATGAAGGGAAATTCTTTGCAATATGCTTTGCGCAACTTGCAACATTCCCCTTCCTTCACGCAACATTTTTACATATTTTATTTTTTAAAATCACGGATCACTTCCAGCGCCGGAAGGACATTTCCATCGTAGTCAAACAATGCCTGATTTGCCCACTCATTGCCACATGGTCCCGGATCATTCATATACTTTAAGGATGCCGGCGTTGCCCAGCCGCTTCCGTGTACCGGAATCCATGCAGCTCCCACCAGAAAAATCCCAGACCTTTGTTGTCACGCACATGTGCCACGCGGTTTAAGAAGTCCTTCGTAAAATCTGCCTGTCCCTGTACCGTCATCGGATACTCGATCTTTGCCACAAGTTCCGGCTTTGTCGCATATCCCTTTCGCTCACTGTCCTTTAGTTTCTCATACTGCTTGTAATCTTCCATGGTATATCCCATAGAAACCTCTGCCACGATCAGTTCCTTCCCGTAACGGGCTGCCATATCGTTCATGTTGTCTTCAAGCATCTGCAGGGTGCCATGCCAGAACGGGTAATAGGAAAGTCCGATATAATCAAAATCTTCCCCACGCTCCATATAATGATCGAACCAGTCGCGGTACATCTCATTGTTTCCACCGTTGTCGAGATGAATCATCAGCGGGATCTCCGGCTTAACGGCACGGCATGCCCGGATACCGGAACTGATAAATCTTGCAATATTGTCATAATTCGGCTTTAATCCCTCCGGCCAGAGCAGTCCGTTGGTCACTTCGTTGCCCACCTGGATCATTGTCACATTGACACCGGCTTCCAGTACTTTGCGCAGAGAATCCTCGGTAAACTCATAAACTGCCTGTTCCAGCTGGTCCGCATCAAAATCTTTCCATGCCTTTGGCTTAATCTGTTTTCCCGGATCTGCCCAGAAATCACTGTAATGAAAATTTAATAATACGCCGAATCCCGCATCGGATACTTTCTTTCCGATGGCAATTGTCTCTGCCAGATCATTGCATCCGGCACCGTATGGTTCACCGGTTTCGGAATACGGGTCATTCCACAGACGCAGACGGATTGTGTCCACATCATAATCTCTCATGATGTCTAAAATATCCCGCTCTTTTCCATGGTCATAATATTTTGCCCCACAGCGCTCTAACTCAAGCAATGTGGAAAGGTCCATTCCTTTAATAAATCTGCTCATCTTTTCTCCTTTTCTTCGAAAACGTTTACCATCCTTTAATGCGTTAATATGAAAGTTCTGTAATTTCCGCTCATACCGCTGTGGATTGATCTTCCACTGGTATGGCGACGTATTAAAAAATTTTTAAATTCCGGTTAAAAGTGGAAGTTGTGGAAAATCCTGCCTTTCTGGCAACCTCATCCATCGAATCATTGCCATGCTTCATCTGTTGACACGCGTATTGTACACGCACCAGATTCACATAATCCATCGGCAGCATATGCACATATTCTTCAAACACTTTCCGGAAAGATGTCTCACTCATCCCACAGACCTGCGCAAGGGTGCACACTTTTACCTCTTCCTGATAATGGTCATTGACAAACGTGAGTGCATCTGCGATCTGCCGCATTGTTCCGCTTCCTGCCGCCTCAAGTCTCGTCTGTGTCTGTACTTCATTCAGACGAAACATCTCATACACCAGCGCATGCAGATAACTTGTGATCACCTGACGATAATACGGACTCTGCTTTTTTTCTTCCCGGATGATGGCATTGACGATCTCTGCAATCTCCGGATACTCGCTTCCATGCAGCAAATGTGCCGATCTGCGTACCAGTTCAATGGCCTCATTTTTTTGTGCGATCCGGTCGCCATACAGTTCCTCCATGACATGGTTGACATCCACATATAAAAATTCCCAGGAATTCCGAACCATTCCATTACTGATCGTTGTATGTGGAATATTCGGAGGAATCAGAGTGACAGAATTTGTCCGGTAGGTATACGTGTGTTCATTTATAATAAGCTCCCCTTCGCCTTTTCTGCAAATTCCAATCTCCATAAGGTTATGGAAATGCAGATAAAAATTGTCATGTCCGTATACCCGGTTCCACTCCTCTCCCAACAAAGCAAGTACCGGTTCTCCCTGTGGAATTTCATAAAAACGCAGTTCCACGGTTTCTTTTTGTTTTCGTCCCATAGGCATATTATACTCCCTGAAAGTTATACCCTGATATTAAAAACGTGCGGCAGCTGCCGCACGTTCTTTTTAGTCGAAATCAAACTTATCGAATCTCTTATGCATTGCCCCATAACGGAATCGAACCATCTCATTTTTCGCTAAAACGTCTTCCTCCGTACCTCTGTACTGGCAGCGGATACAACTGTAAATCTTTGTATCTTTATTGTAGAACATATCGATGTCGAGGTCTCTCATAAAGCAGGACGGACATCTGTAATTTAATTTGCCTTTTCCAAGTTGAGCCATGTTGCAAATACCTCCTTGTCTGTAATAGTCTTCTTATATCCAAGTTTAAACATTGGTGAGAATGCATATCCTTCCTCAATGTATCCTTCTGCGTCTGTAGAAGAAGCAGTCAGGGAAACTTTGGTGTCGATTGGAGCACTACAGCGCTGACTGCGGTTGCTCCTGCCAGGACTTCACTGCGGCACTTGTATGCATAGTGAATGTCTTTTCATCTGCACCTTCGCATTTTAATACGACAGATGTCATATCTTCCGGATACTCTGTGGTTCCGTAGCATGCTACCATGTACTCATCAATGGTAACCTCTGCATCAGGATCACTCATCTCGAGAATATTTCTTTCGATCTTGATCTTAGAAGAACCTTCCTCAAAATATTCCTTTGTCTGTAATTTTACTGTCAGTCCGTTAAACTCGATGGTTACCGGGTCCAGTGTCAGGATTCTGGTATTGCCTTCCTGTGAGAAATGTGCATGTGTCGGGCAGAGGCACAGATCTACTTCCTCACCCTTGTAGCAGAGCTTTGCACTTCTGACTGTTCCTTCTCCTGCGTAATGTGTAAAGTATCCGGCACGGTACTTCTCCTGAATCAGGAATGGATAAGAAGCATCCTGTACATGAGGTGTTCCGATACCAACCGGCCAGTTTAATTTTGCAACATATGGACGAAGGTCAACAATCGCACCACCCTGATCCATATTAACACAGGCTCTCATAAACGGATCGCAGTACCAGAACAGCTGCTTGTCAGATCCGTATAAAATATCTCTCCAAAGGGCACATTCCGGCTCTGTATAACGTTTCTCGTCTGTAATGCCTTTCTTCTTTCTGTAGTGATCTGCGAACTCGGACATGGTCATATCTACCAGCTTGCCCTCTTTCTTCAAATCTCCGTAATACTTACATCCGTCACTGTATGACTTTAACAGCAGATCATATGGAGCCTCCCAGCGGCCCATCTTGTTCATCCAGCCTGGTCCGACGAACATCATGTTGTAAGCATATCCATTGTTGTATTTTTCCAGATCACGATACTGATCGATCAGGTTATACAGATACGGATACTCCCAGGTCTTTGTATCATAAATCATACCGCGAAGCACGTTCTGTGGATGTGTACCGAAGTTTGATCCGTTTCCGTCATAACATGCAATCAGGTCACGGGAAAGGTGTGGGATAGCTACGATTCCACTGTCCTCTGCCTGATTTGCTGCCGGCGCATGTGTATTCTGCTTGGATGGATCCATGGTGCCCATGGGCCGCCATCGAAAAGTGTATACCAGGAGTTGTTACAGGTATGATATGCTTTCGGGCCTTCCTCCCAGCAGGTAGCTACCGCACACTTCACAGACGGGTAAGCTTCCTTCACATAATTGATCAGTTCTGCGTCCATATAGTAGGAACCGGTTGACTCCGGGTAAAAGCCGAAACGATCATGGAATTTCTCGAACACATCATTAACGATTGCCTTCTTGTCTTCCATGGAAAACATCCAGATACAGAAATCTTTTGTCTTATATTTCTCACGGAACTCTTCGCAAGGCAGTCCCAAAAGGGAAAGTGCGATTTCGTCTCCATAGACTTCATGATCATGTTTTGCGATCTCAACCGCTTCATCGTTAAACAAAGAAGCGTATGTCATCTGAATGGTAACTTTCAGCCATTCTCATGTGCCAGTCTCTGCTGTGTCTTGAAAATATCGAGAGACTCTGTAAGTAAAGCCTTATCTCCGATATCCTCTTCCTTTCCCTGTCCGGTCACGGTTGCAGAATACTCTGGAACCATCTCCGGGCGATGATGATGTTTACAATAAATTTGTCCATCTCGTTCTCCCTCCGCTAGATGTATTTTATTTCTGGACTGCGCTTTTGCGCAATCGGTTGTTCTATGGTTCTAGTATAACAAGAGAGTCCCACAGTGTCAATGTATAATTTTGATATATTTCGCTTTCTTTTTTGCACACTTTTCACAATTCCAAGCATATTCTTTTTCATTTGCGCAATCGGTTGTTTCGTGTAATTTTCAATATTTTTCGTATTTTTTAGTATATTTTTCATGCATATAGAACCCACATTTTGCGCAATTCATTTATTTTTCATCATCCAAACACAAAAACAGCCATTTGGATATTTCCAAATGGCTGTTTTTGTGTTTGATTTTAGAGTTTATGATCCTACGAACAGATTCCGCATGTCCGTATCCTGTCCCTTTGAAATTAGTGGTGGAATAAACGGATTCCAGTAAAGCTCATAACCATACCGTATTTATTACATGTCTCGATCACATTGTCATCACGTACCGATCCGCCCGGCTCTGCCACATACTTTACGCCGCTTTTGTGTGCGCGCTCAATATTGTCGCCAAATGGGAAGAATGCATCCGATCCCAGTGCCACATCGGTATTTTTATCCAGCCATGCACGCTTCTCTTCTGCGGTAAATACCGCCGGTTTTACCTTAAAAATCTTCTCCCATGCACCATCTGCAAGGACATCCATATAATCCTCACCCATGTACAGATCAATGGCATTGTCACGGTCCGCACGCTTGATACCGTCAACAAACTGCAGTCCTAAAACCTGTGGAGACTGGCGCAGCCACCAGTTATCTGCCTTCGAACCAGCCAGACGGGTACAATGGATACGGGACTGCTGTCCTGCTCCGATACCGATTGCCTGTCCGCCCTTGACATAACATACAGAGTTAGACTGTGTATACTTTAAAGTGATCATGGAAATTGCCAGATCAATCTTTGCCTGCTCCGGCAGTTCTTTGTTTTCTGTCACGATGTTGTCAAAGAAATCATCTCCGATATGAAGTTCATTTCTTCCCTGCTCGAATGTGATACCAAATACATCCTTATGCTCGATCGGAGCCGGCTCGTATGCCGGATCAATCTCGATTACACAGTAATTGCCCTTCTTTTTCTGCTTTAAAATTTCCAAAGCTTCCTCAGTATATCCCGGAGCAATCACACCATCGGAAACCTCACGCTTGATGACCTTTGCTGTTGCTGCATCACAGATGTCTGACAGGGAAATAAAATCTCCGAATGAAGACATACGGTCTGCACCTCTGGCACGGATATAAGCATTTGCAAGCGGTGTAAACTCAATATCCATATCATCGACCCAGTAAATTTTCTTTTCCACGTCAGACAGCGGAAGTCCTACCGCTGCACCAGCCGGGGAAACATGTTTGAAAGAAGTTGCTGCCGGAAGTCCGGTTGCCTTCTTTAATTCCTTTACCAGCTGCCATCCATTAAAAGCATCCAGAAAATTGATATATCCGGCTCTTCCGCAGAGCACCTTAATCGGCAGATCTTTGCCATCTGCCATATAGATTCTGGCCGGTTTCTGATTTGGGTTACATCCGTATTTTAATTCATATTCCTGCATGATTTTCTCCTTTTTCAACAATCCGCTCTTATTTATTTATTCTTGTTTACAATTCTTGACTCATAGTTTCCGGTCTCAATGTCAATAAAACGTACAAACAGGGAAACTTTATTATCCTCATTTAAATTCTCCCATACCATTTTCGTAAACGTATCGATATCTCCATCAATATCAACCCAGGTTGGTTCACCCTCGAAACTTGGCAGTGGATTTCCGTCTCCCATATAAGTATGGATAAAATGTCCCTCTCCGGCAACCGGGTTGCTGTATGCAAACGTGTAACGGTTGCATGCATCCGGATTTCCGTTGTTGCTCTTTAAGATAGACATCGCGTAATTGAACTCCCCCTTATCAATGTGCATGATACCGGAAATACGTGGAGTATAATTTGGTGCGTCCGGCTCAAATTCTCTGGTGCGCAGCGCCTGCTCAAATGTCTGCTGCTTATCCATCAGCTCATAAATCGTATCGGTCTGATCTCCGTTTGTCACAATCGTCTTGTTGCCAAGTACTCGAACCGGTGCGTAAATGATCAGGCTCGGATCTTCCAGCTTTGACGGATCAAATGCCTGTGTACGGATACCTTCGCCATCCTCTACAAATACACGATTACGGCTGTTTGCGCTTCTTCCCATAATAAAATAAGCAGTTACCGCCTTCTTTCCATCCTTAGAACGTCCGATCACAATACCACGTCCCGGATATGTTGTTGCGCCTAATTCTTTACTGAGTGCTACCTTCTGCATTTGTTTCTCCTTTCGCAAATACGCCTAAAATAAATAAAAACCGACACATCCGGAACCCACATTTCAATCAAATACATATTTCATGTATTTCCCTGCAATGTGCGGTGCCCAGACGGTCGGCCCCTGCGGTGCTTCTCTGAAGCATCGCCTTATCTGCGGTACATCTGTGATGTATCGCCCTATCTGCGGTGCAATCTTTGGATCTGTCACCTTTATATCTCTTGTTATACTCCACGTGGTTCTTCCACTTATCCGTCAGTCATATAACTAAATTTATTTAAGCATGGAAAGTTCCTCTTGTCAAGGGATCTTCTGTTATTTCATCGTTACTATTCACTCACATGTTACTGTTCACAGGTTACCCTGCGAACAGTAACCTCACATTCAGCTACATGCCCGTGCATATTCCTGTAATTTTTCTTTTGCAGTCTGCGACAAATGTGTCGGAACCTCTATCTGCACCTGGCATATTCATCTCCGTGAACTGCCGGATTATTCATGCTGCTACGCCCTTTCCTTTCAATCGGATTTTTGCCCCAGACTGTGTACCGGGTTTAATCTTACAGACAACATCTCCATACAACGTATGGATCTTTATCTCTCCTCCGAGCACAGCTGTTGTATACGGAATTTTCACCGTCGTATAAACATCCTGGCCTTTTCGCTCGTAACCAGATTTTTCTCCGACTTTGACTTTGATCAGCAGATCTCCGTCCTTTCCATTGTACCCTTTCTGTCCTTTCCCTTTCAGACGCACAGACTGCCCGTTTGCAATGCCTGCCGGAATATGCACTTCAAAGTTCTGGCTCTTTCCGTCACTGGAAGAAAGCGTAAACCTTTTATCACAGCCAAATACCGCTTCTTCAAAGCTGATCGGTACTTCCGTCTCGATATTTTGCCCTCTTTTCTCATGTACTCCGCCAAAACCACTGCCAAATTCTCCGGTACTTCCAAATCCGCTTCTTGCGCCAAAACCTCCGGTTCCGTGGAATCCACCTTTTTTTCCAAACAATTTGTCAAGAATATCATCCATATCGGAAGAACCATCAAAATGGAACTCCTGATATCCGCTGCCCGGTTCTCCGGAAGAATACGACTGATAAAATCCTCCATTTCCAAATGGATTCCCGTACTGTGCCTGTTTCATCTTCTCCGGATCAAAACCTGCCTCCAGCGAAATCGGACCGTACTCATCATACAATTTCCGCTTCTTCGGATCTCCCAACACTTCGTAAGCTTCCGTTACTTCCTGAAAAATCTTTTCCGCATTTGGATTTCCTTTATTCATATCCGGATGATATTTTTTGGCAAGTTTTCGATATGCCTTTTTAATCGTTGCTTCGTCTGCATTTTTATCTATTCCCAAAACTTCGTAAAAATCTCTTTTTGCTGCCATAATTATCACCTCACCAATCACAAAAACAGGAACTGCTTTCTAAAATGCACTTCCTGTCATTCCATCTCAGTCAGAGCATTTTCCACTAAGACGTACTTATATCTTTGCTTCAGTTTTGTTATAGCATTGTTTTTAGCACTCGTCAAGCACGTCTGCTAACAATTTTCTTAATTTTTTCTAATTGGTGATTCACGGCATGGTCTGAGGCTTTTGATTTTTGCAAGAGGAACGGAACACGCAGCAAAACAACGACTTATATACCATAGATTTTTAAATCAACACGTCCATCGACAACTGCAATTCCATCCGCCTGCAATAGCCTTGCCTGCGCACCTTCTCCACCAAACGCAAATTCTCCAGCTAATTCTCCCTTTGCGTTCACCACACGATAACAGGGAATCTTCTCCGGATCCGGATTTTTATGCAATGCATTTCCCACGGCGCGTGCCATCTTTTTATTTCCGGCCATCTCCGCAACCTGTCCATATGTTGCCACTTTTCCACGCGGAATCTTTTTAACCGCTTCATAAATCCGTCTGGTCGGACTGTCCGTAACCAGATCATAGCTTTCCGCAATCATACGCTGGATTTCCTGCTCCGGAACGGTACCATCCAGAATAATGGTATTCCAATGATCTTTATTCTGATGCCATCCCGGAATGACAGATGCATAGGTACTTCTCCAGAAATCACGCCACTGCGGATCCGCTTTCACATTTAAATTAATGTATCCTTCCCTCTCATAGGTCCATAAAAACGCCTTTTTGCTTCCTTCTACCTCACAAGCTGCCAGTTATTATCATGAAACGGTGCCTCCTGATAGGTTTTCGGAAAAGACAATGCATATGCCAGCGCCTCTTCCCTTGTTTTCATACACTCCTCCTTACGGTTTTTCCGTCATATATCATATATTTTCTGTATATCTGCATGTCGGAAATCCCATACATCCCCAAAACTCTCCGAACCTTCCGTTCCTTTTTTTCAGTGGCTGCCCACACACCGGACAATTTTTTATTTCAATATTCCGCCCGGTAGTACCATCCAGCTCCTTTGCCAGCTTTTCAAAAACCTGCTGTTCATGCGGCAATCGTTTAATGCACGGTGTGCCCCGGCTGTGGAAATCCCGTAATATTGTGCCAGATCCCCCAGACGATGATGCGAAAGTTCCGGCAGACAGAGCCGTGCCAGTTTCAGTGTGTCAATGTAATCGTTGGTTAGTGTCTGACCGAAATACCGTTCACAGTCACGATACAAAAATTTCATATCAAAACGATTGATATTATGTCCTGCCAGCACATCATCTCCGATAAAAGCAAGAAATTGCTGCAATACGGAATCAAACATTGGTGCAAACGCCACCATATCATCCGTGATATGATTTACTGCACTTGCCGCGCTGGGAATCGGTCTGCCCGGATTCACAAGCTGACTGAACTCTTCTGTAACCACGCCGTTTTTTACTTTGACAGCCGAAATTTCAATAACCTCGTCATATTTACTCGAAGTACCGGTTGTCTCAAGATCATAAAGTACATAATCCGGCACATACTGATTAATCAATTTACCTTTTGTATTTCCTAACATCTTTTGTTCCTTTGCCTTTTTAGGATTGTTTCAGGAAAAAACGCAGACTTCCAATCCGAAGTACCGCTCCCTGGGAAGCCGCACCGTTTTCAAAGTTTCTTGCGATTGTTTCCTTTTCAACGCTTAGTGTTTTTACAATATAAAATTCCTTCTTTGCCGCCGTCGGTGCATTGTGCATAAATGGTATTACTTCCTGCAGTTTTCCAGATCCGGCATAATCCCCACCGAGCACCGTATGGGCATCCTTTTCCTGAAACACATGCGGAATGACCGAATCAATCACTTTATCGTAATCCGCATTTTCCACATCAATCCGGATGCGCACCAGACAGCTTCCGTCCCCCGGCTGTTCCACCTGATAATCCAAAAGCTGCAACTGTCCCCACTTCTGATTCACCTCCTCCTGCCATTTTGGAAGGAACTGGCCTTTCTGTGAATTCAAGACACTGACAATCATGGAAATTTTTTGTTTATTCGGAAGCTTCATAAGCATACCCAGTCCCGGAATCTTCGGAAGCTTTACCTGATCAATATTTAATTCTGTAATATCTGCTACCAGTCGAAACATTTCTTCTCCTTCATCTTTGGTTATTTTCTATGCTATCATGCTATCACTTTTTTCGTAATTTTTCCACTAAAATAACACTCACAATATTATGCTATAATTTCATTTGGCACCGCCAAACCGGATTCACCAGAAAAGTCAGATCAATACCGTTTTGATGATGATATACAGGTATGTATTTATGATAATCTTGTAATCAATATCACGGAATTGTTAAAATAAAAAGGTGCTTATTTAAGCACCTTTTTAGTGGACTAGACGGGAGTCGAACCCGTGTCCAAAAACCAATTCCCTGTCCTTCTACGAGTGTAGTTTATTCTTTGACATTCCCTCCGCCACACGAAAACAAACATCCTTGCGGTTTTAGTAGCTTCATGATACGCCCACAGGTGCAAAGCTTAGCCTGCGTCGTTTCTCACAGAGTCGAAGCCTGGATCCTAAAGTGTGAGTGCCCTAGGTCAGACTGCTGCCATTAGGCAGCGTATGCTAAATTATCTTCAGCGTTTAATTTTAATTGTGGAATTTAACGTATCCCGTACGACTCGCTTCTCCAGCTGCATGATCCCTGTCGAAACCATTACTAGCCCTTGCAATGTTTTTTGCGAAACACCTATCCAAGATTCCGCACTTTGAAATCCCGTTCGGCTTCCCGCCGCTGGTCTTTTTTGGCAATGTCCTGACGCTTATCGTAAAGCTTCTTTCCTTTTGCCAGAGCAACCTGCACTTTTACAAGACTTCCTTTGAAGTATACTTCCACTGGAACAATCGTGTATCCTTCTGCGCGATCTTACCGACCATCTTCTGAATCTCTTTCTTGTGCATCAGAAGCTTGCGCGGCCGGAGCGGATCTTTGTTGAAAATATTTCCCTTCTCATATGGCTGATATGCATACCATAGAGGATCACCTCCCCATCTTCAATATGGATAAAGGATTCCTTGATGCTGCACTTGCCCATGCGCATGGACTTTACTTCGGTTCCAGCAAGAGCGATACCGGCTTCAAAAGTCTCTTCGAGAAAATAATCGTGATAGACTTTTTTATTGTTGGCTATTAACTTCTTCGGTTGTTTCGCCATCCCGGCTCCCTCCTTTTTGTTCTGTAAACTCAGTGTATATGATTTTCCTGCAAAATGCAATAAACTGCTGCTTTTATTTTGAAAATTTTAAGAATTCCATCAATTTTCGTCAGAATCTGCAAGTGTAAAATCAATCGTCCGCATGATCCGGTCACAGTTATCCACCGTCACACGCACCTGCTGCCCCAGTTTAAACCTGCGGTTCGTTGCTTCTCCCACCAGTTCATAAGTTTCTTCATAATACTGATAAAAATCATCGGTGAGGGAAGTCACACGTACCAGACCCTCCACAGTATTTTCCAGCTCCACGAAAAATCCGTACTCTGCGACTCCGGAAATAACACCGGCAAAGGTTTCTCCGATATGGTTTTCCATATACTGCACTTTTTTCAGCTTAATTGTCTCCCGCTCGGCCTCATCTGCACGCCGTTCCATCTCACTGGCATGCTTTGCAACCTCCGGCAGTATCTGCGTATAGTGGCCAATGCGCTTTTCGCCCAGACGTCCCCGCAGACTGTCTTGATAATCCGGTGGATCTGCAGATCCGGATACCGGCGGATCGGCGAAGTAAAATGGCAGTAACAATCCGCTGCCAGACCAAAATGCCCGGTATTTTCCACCGTATAGCGTGCCTGCTTCATCGAGCGAAGGGTCAGACGGCTGATCAGCGGTTCCTCCGAAGTTCCGTCGATTTTTTCCAGCAGCTTCTGCAGTTCTTTCGGATGCACCTCATCACTTCCTATGTGGAGAGAGTACCCGAAATTATTGATAAACGTGGATAGTTTCTGTATTTTTTCCGAATCTGGCTGCTCATGCGTACGATAGACAAACGGAAGTTCTCTCCAGTAATATTCGGCTGCCACCGTCTCGTTTGCAGCAAGCATAAAATCCTCGATCAGTTTCGTTGCCACATTGCGGTCATACGGACGGATATCTACCGGATTTCCATTCTTATCCAGAATCACCTTTGTTTCCGGAAAATCAAAGTCGATGGAACCACGTTTCATACGTTTTTTACGAAGAATTGCTGCCAGTTCTGCCATCTTTTCAAACATCGGAACCAGTGCTCATATTCCGCCATCACCTCCGGATCATGGTCTGCCAGAATTTTTTTCACATTGGTATACGTCATACGCCGGTCCACGCAGATAACTGACTCTGTGATTGTGTGATCGATAATTTCGCCCTTAGGATTGACCGTCATGATGCAGCTGAGTGCCAGCCTCTCTTCCCCCTGGTTAAGGGAACAGATTCCGTTTGACAGGGCATGCGGCAGCATCGGAATCACCCGGTCCACCAGATATACAGAAGTTCCTCTCTTCAACGCTTCCGTGTCAAGAGCACTGTGCTCCTGCACATAATTGGACACATCCGCAATATGCACACCCAGAATATAATTTTCATGGTCCATGGTAAGTGACACCGCATCATCCAGATCCTTGGCATCTTCGCCATCGATGGTCACCATCTGCCAGTCGCGCAGATCCATGCGTCCTGCCATATCCGCTTCCGATACCGGCTTTGCCACATGCTCTACCTGCGTCATGACCTTCGGATCAAATTCCACCGGAAGACCGTAAGCGCGCACAATAGAAAGGATATCCACCCCCGGATCATTGATATGCCCGAGAATCTCCACCACTTTTCCTTCCGGATTCTTTCCCTTTTTCCCGTACTGTGTGATTTCAACAACGACTTTATGACCGTTTACAGCTCCTTTCGAACGCTCCAGCGGAATAAAAATATCCGACCCGAACTTTGGATTATCCGGCACTGCAAAGCCAAAATTTTTATTCAGCTGATACGTGCATACCACCTGCTTCATGCCCCTCTCAAGCACATGCAGCACCTTTCCCTCCTTGCGGCGTCCGGTCACTGCAGGTGATACGGAAATCTCTACCGTATCCATATGCATCGCACCATTGGTCTCGGATTCCGGAATAAAGATATCTTCCTTTTCCCCCTCCACACTGACAAATCCAAATCCTTTCGGATGTGCCTGAAACGTGCCTACGATCTTTTTCTCTTCCGATTTGCTGAACTTTCCTCTCTTGGAGCAGACGATGCGCCCCTCCATCATCAAATCATTCAGAATCTGTTCCAACTGTGGGCGCTGATCTTTTTTCACACCGAGGACAATCGCCAGTTCCTTGATTTTCATCGGGACATACATATCATCGCACATAAAGTCATATATCATTTTTTTTCCGCTGTTCATACTTTGCGTCCATACCCAGATCTTCTCCTTATATAATGAAAAAAGCTGCCGATGTAATCGACAGCTTCCGGTTTCTACCAGATTCCCAAATTCAGAACCATTGCAATGACAAGGAACAGAATCACAAAAATTCTTGTAAGCTTTACAAGCATTCCTTCCATGGAACGTCCCTTATTTTTGCCCCAGTAAGTATCTGCTGCTCCGGCGATCGCGCCAAGACCTGCAGATTTCCCCTCCTGCATTAAGATAATCACTGTAATTACAATACTCAGTATAATAAATACAATAGTTAAAATCGTATTTAAAACGGTCACGATTTCCACCTCCTAATTCCAAACTCACGACTAACTAATTATATCATAAAAGAAAAGTCTTTTCAACATTTTTTTATATTTCACAATTTTCCTTTTCATTTCCACTTTATAATATAACACAGATAATATAGAACTTACTGTATCATTAGGAGTATACCATGAAATCCTGTCAAATGTACAGATTTATTCCGATTATATTACTGTGTGTCTGTCTGTTCACTGGTGGATGTTCCCAAAGTACGTGAACTTCACCGCCGATTCCCTCCCTGTGGCCAAGGCCGAAGAACTTGCAGACGGTGCTTCCAGCGATCTGGACATCATCAGCAGTGTATATAATTATATCATTACACATTTTACCTATGATTATTCCAAAGCTTCCAGTGTAACAAGCGGATATCTTCCCGATATCGATGAGGTTTTCACCTCTGAGAAAGGAATCTGTTTTGATTACGCTGCAGTCATGACCTTTCTGATGATCGCCGTGATTCTGGTTCTGATGCAAAAGTCGTACCTGTTTTTTCCAAAGTTTATGCCGAACTCGGAAGCGAGCTGACCGGGACCGCACGGACGCTTCTGCACATCAGTACCATTCTCAATCATTATATGCTTGGATTTATCATTGCCTTTCTGGTATTGCTTATCATCTGTATGATTTTATATCACACCGATCTCGGGCGCGTATTGTTCCTCGGACAGAAACTTGCCATGACGGTTGCCTCAGGACGCGTTGCAAACTGCCTGTATCTGGTTCTCTCCAGCGGACTCGACAGTAATATCGGTCTTACCTGGCACGCGAACTTGTCAATAATCCGCATATGCAGGCACTTATCGACAAATGTCACGAGAATATCCGCCACGGGGAATCATTCGACAAAGCACTGCTGCTGTCCGGCATCTTTTCCCAGATGTACGCCAGCTGGATTGCAATCGGTTCCCGGACCGGCGAAATGGAAAGCATTGTTTCCCAGCGGGAGATCAATACCGATACCGCAAGCTATCTGACGGCACTTCGTGCTGCATTGCGCCAGAGTCCGGATGTCATTCTCCTTGGAGCAATGCGTGATTATGAAACCATAAATACCGCTGTCACGGCCGCAGAAACCGGTCATATGATCTTTTCCTCACTCCACACCATCGGTGCGGGCCAATACCATTGACCGTATTCTGCCAGAAGCTTCTTCCTTCGGTAAACGGGGAAATGATCCCTGCGTTTGAGATCATGGTGCTCACCCCTGCCATCCGCAATCTGATCCGCGAAGGAAAAGTCCACCAGATCAACGGTATTATCTACACTTCTGCCGCAGAAAATATGATCGCCATGGACAGCAGCATCTTACAGCTTTATAAAGACGGACGAATCGACAAACACACCGCCATCTCGGAAGCGGTCAATCCGGAGATCATGTCCAAACGTCTGAATCTCTTATAATGTTTCACTGATCCGCAGAAGCTGGTTATACTTGGCAGTGCGCTCTCCTCTGCACAGAGCGCCTGTCTTGATCCAGCCGGCATTTACCGCCACCGCGAGATCTGCAATAAAAGAATCTTCCGTTTCTCCGGAACGATGTGAAATAATTGCCTTATAGCCGTTCTTCTGTGCCAGTTCAATCGCATCCATGGCTTCCGTAAGCGTTCCGATCTGATTGACCTTAATCAGCACAGCATTTGCCACCTTAAGATCCATTCCGCACCGGATTCGTTTCACATTCGTGACAAACAGATCATCTCCCACCAGCATCACCTGTTCCTTCATGCGCTTTGTAAATTCCTGCCAGCCTTCCCAGTCGTCTTCATCCAGACCGTCCTCAATAGAAATCAGCGGATATTCCGTGGTAAGTTCTTCATACAGCGAAATCATTTCCTGTGCACTGCGCAGGATTTCTTTTTTTTCGGTGGTTTCCTGCGTTTTCACATGTGCGTCAGATGTATAAGCACCGCCCTGCGTGTCCGGACGCCGCAGATTGACATCCACCTCTGCATGTGTCTGCGCTTCTCCCGGAAAATGATACATTCCGTCTTCCTCACTGTACAGCTCGGATGCTGCCGCATCATGGCAAATGCAACATCGCTGCCCACCTTATATCCGGCTTCCTCCACGGCACGCTGCAGACATGCAAACACTTCTCCCGCATTGGAAAAATCCGGTGCAAATCCGCCTTCATCCCCCACTGCCGTCAGTTTGCCTTCTTTCTGCAAAATTTTTTTCAGAAAATGATAAATTTCCGCACCCATCCGGAGTGCATCCGGAAACGACTCGGCTCCGACCGGTACAATCATAAATTCCTGAAAATCCAGGTAATTCTTTGCGTGCGCTCCGCCATTTATGACATTCATCATCGGCATCGGCCATTTTTTTGCATTCGGTCCTCCCAGATAACGGTACAACGGCATATCCAGTGCTGCCGCTGCGCAGCGCGCACAGGCTAAAGAAACACCAAGTAAAGCATTTGCCCCCAGATTTCCTTTGTTGTCTGTCCCATCCAGTTCCACAAGTTTGCGGTCAATCTGTACCTGTTCCAGCACATTCATTCCCAACAGCTCCCTGCGGATCTTTGTGTTGATGTGATCCACAACGCGCTGTACGCCAAGCCCAAAATAACGTTCCTGTCCATCCCGCAGCTCAATCGCCTCAAATCTTCCGGTACTGGCTCCGGATGGCACAGATTCCCTGCCCGTAGTCTTCTTTCCCGTTGTCTCTGTCTGCGCGGTCACTTCCACCTCAACCGTAGGATTTCCTCTTGAATCCAGAATTTCCCTTCCATGAATTTCAATAATTTTGATCATCAGACCCATTCCTGTTGTCCTCCTTTTTTCATTATTGTGTGAAAAAAGAAAGAAATTTATTCAAATCCAAAGAAAAAGAAAGACCTCCCATGTTATGGGAGGTCTTTCTTAGCATAACCGATCGGTCTGTTTATAGGTTCATTTATACGTTAATTTCTGCAGTAACGCCGAGTTCCTCTTTGTGTGCATCCAGCACTGGACGAACCACATCACGCAGGAATACTTCCACCTGACGCGGTGCACGACCCACATACAGCTCTGGTTTTAAGTTTGCCTCGATCTGTTCTTTTGTCAGACCAAAAGCCGGATCTGCTGCAATCAGATCTACCAGATTGTTATCCTTACCCTCTTCCTTGACGGTCTTTCCTGCCTGCATGGACAGCTGACGGATTTTCTCGTGCAGTTCCTGACGGTTTCCACCCTCTTTTACGGCATCCATCATAATATTTTCGGTTGCATGAATGGAATCTCTGCCATAAAGTGCTTGTAAATTACCTTCGGATATACCACCAGGCCATCTACAACATTTAAGCACAGATCCAGGATACCATCGATTGCAAGGAATCCTTCCGGAACCGACAGACGCTTGTTGGCAGAATCATCAAGTGTACGTTCAAACCACTGTGTTGCAGAAGTAATGGCCGGATTTAATGCATCTACCATCACATAGCGGGACAGGGAAGCGATACGCTCACTCCGCATCGGGTTGCGCTTGTATGCCATCGCAGAAGATCCGATCTGGTTCTTTTCAAATGGCTCCTCTACTTCTTTTAAATGCTGCAGAAGACGGATATCGTTAGACATCTTATGCGCACTGGCAGCAATCCCTGCTAAAACATTTAAAACACGGGTATCCACTTTACGGGAATAGGTCTGTCCGGAAACCGGATAGCAGGACTTAAATCCCATTTTCTCTGCGATCATCGGATCAATCTTATCGATCGTCTCCTGATCCCCGTCAAAAAGCTCTAAGAAACTTGCCTGTGTACCGGTCGTTCCTTTCGATCCGAGCAGTTTTAACGTACTCTGTACATACTCCAGATCCTCCAGATCCATCAGAAACTCCTGTGTCCAGAGTGTTGCACGCTTTCCGACTGTTGTCGCTGTGCCGGCTGGAAATGCGTAAATGCAAGGGTCGGCTGATCCTTATATTTTTCTGCAAAATTGGACAGCTCCGCAATCACGCTGACCAGTTTTTTATGTACGAGCTTTAATGCCTCATTCATAATGATGATGTCTGTATTATCTCCGACATAGCAGGAAGTAGCCCCCAGATGAATGATACCGGCTGCCTTCGGGCACTGCTGTCCATAAGCATACACATGACTCATGACATCATGACGCACCAGTTTTTCACGTGCAACTGCTACATCATAATTAATATCATTGACATGTTCTTTCATCTCATCAATCATATCCTGTGTGATGACCGGCTTTCCATTCTCGGAAAGTCCGAGTTCCATCTCTGTCTCAGCCAGTGCGATCCAGAGTTTTCTCCATGTGGAAAACTTCATATCCTGGGAAAAAATGTACTGCATTTCCTTGCTGGCATAACGCTCGGAAAGAGGGCTTGTATATCTGTCTGTGCTCATGTTCTTCTCCTTTTATTTGAATACATTGGTAACAACTTATCGGCTCATCTTGCGCTCAAGATCAATCTCTTTGTCATAATACTCTCCGCGAATGTCCTGTTTCGGCGGTTCCATCGGGTATTTGCCCGTAAAACAGCCGGTACAGATCGGAAGTCCTTCCGCCATTTCTTTCAGACGGTCGATTCCGAGATAACCAAGGGAATCTGCTCCGATAATCTGGCAGATCTCTTCAATCGTACGGTTGTAGGCAATCAACTGCTCACGCGCCGGAATATCGGTTCCGAAATAACAAGGCCATAAAAATGGCGGAGAACTGATGCGTACATGCACCTCGGTTGCTCCTGCATCCCTTAACATGCGCACAATACGATCCGATGTCGTACCTCTTACAATCGAATCATCGATCATAATGACACGTTTCCCTGCCACTGCCTCACGCAGCACATTCAGCTTCACCTGTACGCTGGATTCCCTGCTGCTCTGCTTTGGTTGATAAACGTACGTCCCACATAGCTGTTCTTGACAAAGGCTGTACCATACGGAATCCCGGATGCCAGAGAATAGCCAAGTGCTGCAGCATTTCCGGACTCCGGCACACCTGTCACCAGATCTGCCTCTACCGGGGAATCCTGTGCCAGAAACTTCCGGCCTTGATCCGGCTTGCATATACACTCACCCCGTCAATATGACTGTCCGGTCTTGCAAAATAGATGTACTCAAAAATACAGCGTGCTTCCTTTTCTTTCGGAAGTGCCATGGTCATATCGGACTCAATACCTTTTTCCGGAGAAATGGTCACAACTTCTCCCGGCAGCACATCACGCACAAATGTTGCACCAATGGTGTCAAGTGCACAGGTTTCCGATGTGATAATATAAGAATTGTCACGCTTTCCGATACAAAGCGGCTTAAAGCCGTATGGGTCACGCGCCCCGATCAATTTACGCGGACTTGTCACAACCAGTGCGTAAGCTCCCTTAAGACGCTGGCACGCACGGCGCACAGCTTCTTCTGCTGACTGGGAATTCAACCGTTCCCTCGCAATATAGTAGGCAATCACCTCAGAATCAATGGTGGTCTGGAAAATTGCTCCCGTATATTCCAGCTCCTTACGAAGCTGCGGTGCATTGATCAGATTGCCATTGTGGGCAAGTGCCAATGTACCTTTGACATAATTTAACACGAGTGGCTGGGCATTTTCACGGGTAGAAGAACCGGCCGTTGAGTAACGTACATGTCCGACTCCGATGTCCCCCTTCATCTGCTCAAGATTTTCCGGTGCGAACACTTCATTTACAAGTCCCATTCCCTTGTAGGAAAGAACCTTGCCCTTAGGACCGCTGGTATCGCTGACTGCAATACCGCAGCTCTCCTGGCCACGGTGCTGCAGGGCAAACAGTCCATAATATATTGTCGATGCTACATCTGCACCGTCAAAATCATACATTCCGAAGACGCCACACTCCTCATGAAGTGTATCCGCATCATAACTGTTATTCTGAATCATTGTGATCTCCTATATCTATCTTGTAAAAGGCTTACCTGTCAGAAGCTCATATGCTTCTTTGTACTTATCAACGGTCTTTGTAACAACTTCTTCCGGAAGAAGGAAATCATTGTCCGGATTTGCCTTGAGCCAGTCTCTGACATACTGCTTGTCGAAAGAAGGCTGTCCCTGTCCCGGCTTGTACCCTTCCAGTGGCCAGAATCTGAGCTGTCCGGTGTAAGCATCTCATCACCGATAACGATATTTCCATTCTCATCCAGACCAAACTCAAACTTGGTATCTGCAATAATGATGCCCTTGCTCAGTGCGTAGTCTGCACACTTCTTATACAGTGCGATAGTGTAATCACGAAGCTTCTGTGCATACTCCTCGCCCTTTCCTGGGAAATACTTCTCCAGATGAGCAATGCTCTGCTCATAAG
>ENA-OQCE01000362-OQCE01000362.1-human-gut-metagenome-genome-assembly--contig:-NODE-362-length-22312-cov-3.054181_pt1 | contig 22312 bp, 19 predicted proteins | sample MGYA00242495_ERZ504572 | MGnify/ENA primary metagenome ERZ504572 (study PRJEB26092, sample SAMD00036228) | human gut metagenome | host: Homo sapiens | study: EMG produced TPA metagenomics assembly of...
CTGTAGTGAAATCAGGATAAGGTAAACTTTATTTTTAGGATTTAAGAAGGATTGTCTGTTTTTTTACATTTATTAGACAACCTATAACAGGATTTTTTTAATACACAGTCAACCAAAATCAGGACGAGACAAACGGCAGGTAGTGATACAAGTGTGATACAGGAATCCGGTATGTATCACTCCTTGCACACCATGTTTGTCAATGCTTGCAAAACAAAGTGTGATAGAGTGATAGAGAAACTGGATTATTGTGCAAGAGAGAACCGCAAACTGATACCGTAGTTTGAGTTTGAAGTCGGATAAGATGCACTCGATATCAACGGTTCATTGATCTGAATATCATAGAATGCACGGACCGTCAACGCACGGCTCAAACCGTAATCAGCCGAGAAGGAGATTGTCTTTGCGATGTTACCGCTAGTAGCCTGCGTCAGTTGCGTGTCGATTTTACGAATCAACGACTGCATCTTGTTGAACGAGAAATCAAGGCGAACGGTGAGGTCATTGCTGAAATCACGCGTTTTCTTCATCTTCAAAACCTTGTTGAACTCGGCATATTTGTAACCCAAACCGATCGTCACTTTCTTGGAAAGTGCTTCGACCAATTGGTAGGATGTCGTGTTCAGGCTTAAATTGCGGGTAGTCGAATAGTCCGCCCGAACCGTCACGTTATTCAACAGCGTCGCATCTGCACCCAACAAAGGACTAAACGCTTCGGTAAGGCTGACAGACGAAATCGAATAAGGAGACGAAGGTGTCGGGTTATCGTTCAGAATCGACTGGATATATCCCAGTCCGTCCTGCCCGGCATCCACCCAATTCAAGAAGGATGTGAAAGCACCTACCGAATAAGAACAACGGTACTGGTGACTCAACGTCAAGCTCTTGAAATATTTCTTGACAGCCGGAATCTTGATCAAGCCGTCGTAAGTAACGCGCCAGTTAGGCAACATGCTCTTCAACGAAGGGAAAGCCGTCAAGCCTACCTTCTTCGGGTCCTTACCGGTATAAGCGGCCAGAAATGCAGGAATCAGACATCCGCCGAATTCCGGTTGACGCCGTTCACATTATCTGTTCCCGGATTATAAGGCATTCCTCCCAAGCCTTTATCATGGATAAAGCCCACATCCGGATATTTCAAGCCGGAATACTTGCTTTCGATACGTTGGGCAATGATCTCGCGGTTTGCCAACAACTTGTCAAAAGCTTTCGAAGAATAGTTATTCATAGCATTGCCACTGCCTCCGAATGCGCTTCCCAACGCGATTGTCGTCATGGTAAAGTTTCCCCCCATAATCTCCGGCATACCTTCATACATAAATTGTATTTCCGTATTACGCGTATCGTTGCGAAGAGCCGTCAAGTCGATCTTCAATCCAGTGATCGGTTCGAGGTTCGCCCGTATATTCAGATTTTTCGTACTGGTCATGACTGCGGCATTCACGTCTCTCTCGGTATCCGTAATCAGCCAGCCTTTTTCATATGCCTCGTCTATATAGCTACGACGCACGTCACCGAACGCAAAACCGATCCCCGGGGAAAGTCCGAATGAAGAACGTCCCTGGCCAAAGATATCACCGATCTCCGGACGGAAACCGGGCAGCATCATACCGGCAGAGTTCGTAAACTGAATATTGAAACGGCGCACCATCATCAAAAAGCGGGCACTGTGTTCAACCGCCTTGTAAAGAAAATCCTCAGTAGGGGCCGGTCCCGGTATGATCGTCAACTTCAAGCGCACCGTGTCTTGGTTCAAAATCTTAACTTGTGCGAAGTTGATCGGCTTGAACTTGACTTTGTAGACACGCCCGTCCGTTCTTCTGGCCGTGATTTGCACCTTTTTCGTAAACATTCCATGCTCGACAACCGTAGCGCTGTCCGGACTCAAGACAATTTCTTTTTCCAATTTCGGCTTTTTCTTCTTCTCCGTTTTTTTAGCCGTAGTCCGGGTATTGTTAAACTTCTGGTTGATCTTCTTCAAATATTTGTTTTTGTTGTAGAGAGATAACAGGTTCAAGTTCGCCTGCAAATCGAACTGACGCTGGTTCTTGATCGTATTACCCATCTCGATATCTTCGCTTACCGTCGCTCCACGATCCCAGTTGTAAGTAGCATTGTAGCTCAAAGAAGCATTGGTCCAATCCAGGACCGGGATCAGCTGCAACGGCAACTGCCAGGTCGCCATAAACTGCTGGTCATACTTCATCGGGGTTCCCAGGTCAGCGATGCTCTTCTTCACGGAATCTTTCCATAACTGGTAACCGTCCGGGTTCAGTTCCTTATTCACCTGCACATACGGTTCTTCGATACGGGCATTCGTACCGGAACTGAACGTTATGTTCAGGTTATTCGTAAAAGCCCAGTTCAAACTGAAAGCACGGTCCCAATAGAAGTTCTGGCTGAATGTCACTGGTATATCGTTGGGGACACCTGTTGCCGCTCCTGTCAGGTCGCGTAATTTTATTTCGTAATAATTACGCATCATGGCCGTCTGGAAGTTGATAGACGGGGCCACATTAAACGCCAGTTGTTTGGCATAGCGCGTATAGCCGTTGTTTTTCTTCAATAACTTATCAAATGGCTTGATCGGCTTGACATAAGGCACATAGCTATAGGCGAAATTGGCACGGTAATCCTTTGTCGTTTCATATTCAGTCTCCGGGTTTTTCTTATCATTAATGCTGTACGAATACCCGAGCGTGAAGTTTGCCGGATCGTAAGGCATCGGGTTCTTACTCTTGATATTCACACGCACGTTATTGAATGAAACACTCTTGATAACCGTCCTATCTTGAGAATAATCACGGATCGAATCCTTCTCAGCCTTTGTTTCTGCCTTATCGATAGCATCCTTCAGTTTGACATCCTGATCCAGCGGATTGTATTTCGGATCATATGTTTCCTTCGAATAAGCATAATAGAACGGGATACTGACTTGCGCCTTTTCCGGGAACAGCTTACCCAATTCGATAGAGGTCGCCACGTTATACTGTTTGAAGTCCTCCATCCGGCGTTCATTCAAAGACTGGTCAAGAGCACCAAAGCCGGCCGTTTCGATACGTCCGCCCACATTCACCGTTCCCAAGTCGGAAAGCGCAACATTCAAATTCGCATTAGCAGCCCATCCACCTTCTTCATTGAAGTCGGTCAGGCGCAATTCGTTCACCCAAACTTCCCCGCTCTTCAACTTATTACGCACGTTACGCACACCGATCATGACTGTCTTCACTTCGGAAAGACTCGGATTGCCTTTGACACGGATCGTATTACCATCGTTGTCCGGATCCCTACCAGAATAGACAGTCTGGAAAGACACTCCATTCGTACCGGACCGTTTTTCCCGGTTACGCTCCAGTTTTAGGTCCGTCAAAATCTCCAAACGGAAATTCAGCATGTTTTCTGCCGGCCAAACGATTTTCTGGTGTTCCGAATTGTTATAGTTATACTCCCCGTGCGGAGTCAATTTCAACGGTACTTCATATTCGTAATAGTTATTCTTATAGTCCGATCCCAGGCGGATAAAAACAGCGAGATCGCCATCTGCAAGATCGTTTACATCCAATTTCGGAGCCTCGGCATGTGTAAACAGTTGCAAGCGCTTATACTGCCGCAAATCATAATTCGTATTCTTATACACGGCACGTGCATCTTGAGCGGCAAGGTCCGTTATCTTTAAAGAAAGCGCCTGTTCGTTCTCCTGACGGATCTGAGGCTGGCTTGGATCCAGTACACGGCTGACGCCCGGGGGCAATGTATAGCTGACCGGATCCCTGTCACTGTTTTCCTCGATATTGACAGTCGAGACTTCCAATTTACCCTTCACTGCGGGCGGCATCTTCGGATCGGACAAATCCTGCTCGTAGGATCGCCATTCTCCGCGTACCAATTGCAGAGTACCGAAGCGCAACACGACCGATTCCTTAAATCCTGTCATATACATACGCATGAAACGAATCGTCTTGAAATCATTGATTGCCCCCACACGACGCTGGTATTGTTTTACCGGAATCTTAAATTGATACCAGGTAACGGATTCTGTCGTACCATCCGCCAATCTTACTGATGAAGTACGTTTATCCGCAATGAAGTTTTCACCGACAACCGTATCCTGCGGAGTTATCCTGACTTTGTATTCGAAATATTTTTCATTTTTATTCAGAGTATTGTCCTGATTGATGTCTTCTACATCAGGCACGGTCTTGGAAGAAGTGCTGTAGCGCTCGCCCGAATCGTTGATATCTTTCGAGTTTCCTTCCGTTCCATTATAGCGTTTGTAACGTGTTAAGATATCCACCTCCTGAGAATCATAGTCCGAACCACGAAAATAGTGGAACTTGTCACCGGCCGGATCAAAGAAAGGGGACAGCTGTAACGGATCGTTCTCCATCTCGGTTAGGGTTACCGCATTCAATTTCTGGCGTAATTTATTCAGATAATCCTGGTAAGCCGGATATTCCTTTTCTTCATCCGAGGATAAACCGTTCAGGCCGACATCCTGCAACAGACGTGCACCTGCCGTATTGTCGAAGGCATAAACTGTACTCTGCTGTTTTGGAACCTTACCCCAAACAGTATAATCGACCTTAGACGTATCGCCATCGATTGGCAATCCGTTTTCGAAGAACTTCTTTTCATCCTTCAATATGTCTTCCGATATCTCACCCAAATTAAAATACAGATCCCCCCTGTTGTCTGACGATCATAAATGAACGGATCGAGCATCCAAAATTCGATATATTCGACATTCGCCGTCTCAAAGTCACTCTGGTCTATCTTTCGCATCATTCCACCGAAACGCTTTTCCGGGTTTTGCAATGTTCCGTCAGGATTAATATTATCGGCATCCAAGTTATACGGTCCGCGTTCCTGCGGATAGTAAGCCATGTTCAGAACTGTCAACGTATTACTTTCACTCATGCTTTGCTGCCGTTGCGGGAACAACTCTCTCGTCTCGATAGCACGGACATAATGGTTGGACAAATCTTTTGTCGTAATATATTTCGGACGCAAAGAAGAATTTTTACGCGTGAACAATCCGTCGATCGTGTACCAAGCGAGCAAAGCACGACTTTTCCCGTAATCGATATTATTGGTCAGCCCGGCTTCCGGGAACAATTGGGGCGTACCATCGTCATAAGGCACACTGGACAACTGCCAGGGATAAGGTCGGAGAGGTCGAAATTGCTCTGTGTCGACTCGAAGTCATCCAGATACGAATATCCACCCGTGTTCTTGTTTTCGTAATGCCCGGCAATCAAATGAGCGAACTCCGCATTGAAAGATATCTGGCTGGGTTTGCTTAGGTTCAGCAACGGTAGCTTGTCGAACATATTGGTAAGCCACTGACTCTCGCCTTATAAGCCATATTGACACCCCAGAGCGTATTCTTTATCGCTTCGTCGCCCATCGTCGTCTTGGTAGTCAACGGCATTTCGGACATGTGCATGATGGTAGCGCCTACCATCAGATTCGGGTTGACTGATAGTTCAAGTCCAATCCCATCATGGTCTTACGCTGCATGTTATAGGCTGTCTGGTTTTCCAGCGAGACGCTGACCGGCGTACCTGCGGAAATAATACTTTCGTTCAGGATCGTCACCACGCCGGAAGTATAGTCGACGGTATAATCCACATTCTCGGTTAATATCGCCCCACCAGCCGTTACTTTCACTGAACCTCGCGCTACGTTGGAAGCTCCCAACTGTATCTCGGCACCCGAAGAGGCTTTGTATTCCCCTTCCAGTTTGAACTTGTTCTTTTCAGCAATCTGCCGGGCGACGGTCAATGTCGAGTCGTAGAGTTCCTGGAACACATATTTGTCAGCAATCGCATCATTGTTAATCTTTTTACGCAGATAGGAGCCGAATGGTTCCACACTTGGAAAAATAATTTTCCCATTATCGGCAAGGACGGTCACACCTTCAATAAAGTCGTATATACCATCCGGATGCGGCTGATTGTTGGAATCATAGCTATCCAGGTTCAGCACTCGTAACAAGATTTGGTTGGCAATCGCCCCTTCCGGCAAATAGTTGACATACGTACCGGTTGTATCGCTTTGATACATAATATTCAACTTGAACTTCTCCTTTTGGACAGAGTAAGCCCCTAATGAATAGATGTTTTTCATCATCAGGTCCCAAAAAGGCATATCAGGCGACATGGTAATTCCTTTCAACAACTTCACATACAGGCAAGAGGCAGCCGATGAAGGGTTGTCAGTCGAGAACTCGCCAACCTGATAAGTCTTTCCATCCGAATAAGTATAATTGTAAGCGACAGCCAATACCTCATCTGCCTGCAACTGTGTTTTCAGCGAGATATACCCCAACTTCGTATTGACCGTATATTCGGACGCATCCAGCAAACGAGCGCTTTCCACTTCTTCATACTCCGTACCGTTAACAAAAGTTCCTCCCAACGCCTGATTTACCGTGCTGATATCACGAGCACCGGTAAATTGTTGGTTAAGGGTATTATATAATGTATTCGTATTATTATAGGGGATAGACAGCGCCCCCGAAGGAGAAACGACCGCCGTATTCGAAATATTATCATGCTCGGCCAGATCGGCAAAAGCGACCACGTTACGCGCCTGGTCATAAGTAGCCCGTTTGTTTGTCACCCAAACTTCCACCTTGCTGATCGTGACGGGAGAGGAAATCGTATTCAGGTTCTTCACCGCCTCATCATAGCGGTCGCGAAAATAGTGTGACAGGAAAAAGTGACGATTCTCGTCATACTGGTCAATCGTCAATTCGAAAGGTTTTGTCTGCACGCCCCCTTTAGAACTGACCGTTTTCGATTCCGACTCCTGCTGTGCAAACAACGCATTGACTCGCAGCTTCCCGAACTGGAGATCCGCTTTCATACCGAACAGGGCTGCTCCTCCGTTGATTAGGGAGTTACTGGTTGTCATACTTACATTTCCGGCTTCCAGCGACTTGATAATTTCATCTTCCTCCCCGGTATAAGCTAATTTCAGTTTTTTGGAGTCGAAATCAAAAGAAGTTTCGGTATTATAGTTCATATCGAAATTCACTTTGCTACCAACCGATGCCTGTACATTCAATTGAACATTCTCATCGAAATTAAAGAAGGTACGGTTACGAGCACGTTCCGGCAAAGAGGGATTTTTGGTTTTATTCTGCTTCAAGCCTAACTCCACTTCGGCCGAACCTTGCGTTTTCACCCGGACACCGCCCGGCCCAAAGATACGTTCCGCCGCACCGATATTGAACTGCATATCAGCTAAGTTGAACTGCTTATTAGCCGCCTTTTGAAATTCTTCCTCGTTTTTCTGGCGATAGTAGGATTGAACGGATTTTTGGAAACTATAATCCTGGTATTCCTCAGGGGTCAACGAAATAGGAGTAGTCAGATCGGCATCACCTAACTTGGTACGGACTACATATGTCCCGGTTCTGATATCATATTCGACCACTGATTTCACGTTATCTGGCGTCTTCAAGTCAGCAGGTGACTGCTTGGTAAGATCCTGATATTCTTCAGGGACCGTCTTAGCTACCGGAAAGCGGGTGCGCACCTTCGGCACCGTATCATCCGGAACGACCAGCTGTTCAGTATCCGGCAACGACATCTCATAGGCCAGAAAATCCGTATTCATAGAATACAGACCTGCACCAAACAGTAGAATTGTTATCCAGAGTATAAATTTCAGTGTCCTTCTCATGTTAATTGACAATTGACAACAGACAATGACAACCGACAATTCCAAATTCTCCTAAATTGCCAATTGCCAATTATCCATTGCTTAAAGCATTCTTAGGGCTGTTTTAATGACCTGCTCGACAGCCAGTGCAGGCGAACCTTTCAATATCGAGTTAACCGCCTTTTGCGAAGCGGCCTTCTGGAATCCAAGCATAACCAATGCCGCCACTGCTTCTTCTGTGACAGCACCACTGGCAGCGACAGAAGAGGAGCCACCTGTCACTGTCATTCCCTCTATCGGCTTTACCTTGTTTTTGAGATCAACTAGAATACGTTGAGCTGTTTTCAATCCGATTCCTTTGACTGACGTCAGAGCTGTTTCGTTCTTATCAGCAATCACCCGGATCAATTCGGATGGTGACAGGGAAGAAAGGATCATCCGGGCAGTATTGGGACCGACTCCCGACACGGAAGTCAACATCAGAAACAGTTCGCGCTCATCTTTTCCTGCAAAGCCAAAAAGCAAATGGGCATCCTCACGTATCACTTCGTACACGTAAATCTTCCCGGTCGGTTTCCCATTATAAAAAGTATATGTATTCAAGGAGATATTCAGTTCATAACCGATTCCGGCACATTCCAAGATCATCCTGGCCGGTGTCAGTTCTACTATCTCTCCCTTGATATATTCTATCATGTATCTTACGTCTTTATGATTCGCACCTATTATAACGCAAAATTAGACAAAAGCGTATATCCGAACTATCTTTTTTGGTATTATTGTTTCCAAAACCCCGGCAACAAGATTGTCAGCACCGTAAAGATCTCCAAACGTCCGACCATCATCAGAAAAGACAAGAACCATTTCGATACCACCGGAACATCAGCATAGTTTCCGACCGGTCCCAGACTACCAAGTCCCGGTCCAACGTTACTGATCGAAGAGATAGTAGCCCCGATCGTCTCCTCAAATCCTACCCCATCGATCATCAGCACCATACAGCTGACAAATATTAAAGCAATATAGGCAAAAGCGAACGCCAATACCCGGTGGACGATATCACCAGAAACAGCATGCCCGTTCATTCGTACCGGAATAATGGCATGTGGATGCGTCTGCTTCTTAAACTCATTAAAGAGGTTCTTGGTCAAAATCACAAAACGGCCCATTTTCAAACCTCCACAAGTAGAGCCAGCACAACCACATACCACCATCAGAACTAGCGCTAACAGCCAGAAAAACGGTCCCCACGGAATATAATCGACCGTTGCAAACCCACATGTAGACACCAATGTCACGACCTGGAATACCGTTTGCCTAAAAGCTGTACCAAAATCGTCCACAATTCCTTTATACATGATCCAGACTGTCGATATTGCCGTAATAATCAGTACGAACCAGAAAAACCAGCGTGTTTCTTCATCCGCAAATAACTTCTTGGGCCTACCGTTAAAAAAGAAATATATCAAAGTAATATTGGTCGCACCGATAAACATAAAAATCGTAATTGTATATTCGATATAGGCAGAGTCCCAGTAAGCGATACTGGCATTTTTCGTGGAATAGCCACCTGTAGAAATACAAGTGAGCGCATGATTGACAGCGTCATACAAGTCCATTGGACCCGCCCATAAAAGACCAATAAGGATAATGGTCAGGAACAAATAAACTCCCCACAGGCGCTTGGCCACCTGGGTAACACGCGGACGGAAACGTTCGTGCGTGATACCCGGAGTCTCGGCATTGAACATCTGGGTAGCCCCACCTCCGATAATAGGCATCAGCGCTACGGTAAACACGATCATTCCAATACCGCCCTGCCATTGCGTAAGGCTCCGCCAAAACAATATCCCGTGCGGAAGAGCTTCGATATCGGTCAATATGGTAGAGCCTGTCGTCGTAAAACCAGACATCGTTTCGAAATAAGCATCCGTCACATTATCTATATAGCCACCTAAATAGAATGGTAACATCCCCAAAAGGGAGAAAAGAGCCCAAGTTAATGTAACAGTCAGCATCCCTTCCCTGCGCCCGGCCGTATGTTCATTGGCTCGTAGTCCGATCAGCATAAAAAGGACTCCCGTTCCGAACATGATACCACTCGACTGAAGAAGCGGATAGAAGTCATTTCCTTCATATAAGAAAGCGACTGCCGTTGCAGCCAGCATAAACAACGTCTCAAGGATGAACATCATCCCTAACATCTTAATTATAAAACGAATGTTCAGCATAATATGCTATTAACAATTGACACATTGAACAGAGAAAAGAGACAACCCAGAGTTGTCCATTGACAATTAATTAAAGTAGTCCTCCAATTTACGCATAGCCGTATCCAAACAGAACACCACAACGTGGTCATAAGCTTGGATATGTGTATCACCCTTGATCATCATAGGCTCACCATCACGAATCAATCCGCCCAACGTCAAATCTTTCGGAAGATTCAGATCTTTTACCTGCTTACGGGTAATTTTCGAATCGGGACGGGCAACAAGTTCCGCCACATCTGCATTGGCAAAAGTTAAACACTTCACGTTCGACACGTCTGCATCCAACAGGAATTGGTAGATATGGCTGGCAGCAATCAGTTTCTTATTGATAACCGAGCCGATGTCCATGCTCTCCGCTAAAGGTATGTAGTCGATATTTTCGATCTTAGCGATAGTCTTGAATACTCCGGCGCGTTTAGCAGCCAGACAAGCCAAGATGTTCGTACTCGAATTATCCGTCAGTGCGATAAATGCCTGTGCATCTTTGATCCCTTCCTGCATCAACAGATCGGTATCGCGTCCGTCTCCATTGATGATCAAGACATTTCCAGGGACAACCTCAGCTATACGGTGACTCTTTTCTTTGTTAGTCTCGATTACTTTTACACGGATATTGTTCGGAAGGTACTGGCAGGTACGGATCGCAATACGGCTTCCACCCATAATAATGACTTTCTTTACTTCGGGGTCTCGCTTGCCCGCATGCAACCGGACGTCTTCGATATGGCTTTTAGTCGTTGTAAAAAAAACGATATCTCCCGATTCTATACGATCCGTACCACGGGGAATAATGGTCTCGTTCTGCCGTTTGATGGCAACGATATGATAGAGTTTCTGTTCGTTCAGTAATTCGGACAGATGTTTGTTCACAAGTCGGGAATTATCGCGCACCTTTACACCGATCAGAATCAGAGCGCCTCCGAACAACTCCCAGTATTGCCGAGTCCACGGGCGTCTGACAGCCGTAACAATTTCTTTGGCTGCCAGCATTTCCGGGTAAATCATGGAATCGATCCCCATTTTTTCAAACAGTTCCTTGTTTTTAGGGAGCAAATATTCGTAATTGTTGATACGCGCCAACGTCTTATGTGCTCCTAATTTAGAAGCCAGAATGCTGGCTGCCACATTGGTCGTTTCTTCCGGCGTGACACTGACAAACAGGTCGGCCTTTCTGATACCGGCTTCTTCCAGGTCCCGAATGGATGTCGGATTACCCACCATAGGAAGGATCTCCATGCTTGAATTCGTGAAATTCAAACGTTCCTCATTCGGATCCATCAGGATAATATCCTGCTTCTCCTGTGATAACATTTTTGCCAGGTGGGTTCCTACTTCACCGGCTCCGGCTATAATAATTTTCATTTTATATAATAGATTAATTATAAGGATATATTATCCTCTGATAACCATCTTTTTTATTTCTCCTGCAATACTTTTGGCATCCATACCACACAGTTTATACAGTTCGGGAATCGATCCATGTTCGACAAACTCATCCGGCACACCAATCCGTTTTACCTGAGGAGCATATCCGTTATCAGCCATAAATTCCAAAACAGCACTGCCCAGTCCACCTTTGATTACGCCGTTTTCAACAGTGATGACACGACTGAACCTCTTACCGACTTCATGCAGCAGTTCTTCATCCATCGGTTTTAAAAAAATCATATCATAATGGGCAATCGATATACCATCACTTTCAACCTCCTTTATGGCCTTTATCACTTCGTTGCCAATAGGTCCAAGTGACAAGATCGCAATATCATCCCATCACGAAGTTTCTTGCCTTTCCCGATCGGAAGGATATGCATCTCATTCCTCCAATCTGCCATCTCTCCCTTACCGCGTGGATAACGGATCACAAAAGGGCCGTTACATTCCTTATACCCGGTATACATCAAATTCCTTAAATCCAGTTCGTTCAAAGGAGATGAAATAACCAAGTTCGGGACTGGACGCAGATAAGCGAGGTCGAACACCCCGTGATGGGTCGCCCCGTCTTCGCCTACTAGACCGGCACGGTCCAGACAGATTACCATATGAAGATTCTGAAGTGCAACATCGTGTATCACCATATCGTATGCCCGCTGCATGAAAGAAGAGTAGACATTGCAGAATGGATCATTCCCTCTTTGGCAAGTCCGGCAGAGAAAGTTACCGAATGCCCTTCGGCAATCCCGACATCAAACGCCCGTTTCGGAAACGCTTTCATCATATAAGTCATAGAACAACCTGTCGGCATAGCAGGAGTGACCCCCACGATCCGTTCGTCCTGTTCAGCCAGCTCGACAAGGGTATGTCCGAAAACATCCTGATAAAGTTGAGGTTCGTTCAACTTATGGACAATGATCCGTTCTCCTGTTTCTTTATTGAACAGCCCTGGTGCATGCCATTCCGTTGCCGACTTTTCAGCAGGCTTGAATCCTTTGCCTTTTTTTAGTTTTGATATGTAATAGTTTCGGACCTTCCATATCCTTTATATCATTCAGAACCTTGATCATATAACCGACATCATGCCCGTCGATCGGACCAAAGTAACGGATGCTGAATCCCTCAAACAGATTATGTTGTTGAGTAAGCAATGCTTTCAGACTATTGTTAAAACGAAGGATATTTCCCCGACGGTCATTATTGATCAGTTTCATCTTCCGCAATCCGCGGTACACATCATAACGCATTTTATTATATGCCTGACTGGTTGTGATATCCACCAAATACTGACTCAACCCACCGACCGCATGATCTATTGCCATATCATTATCATTGAGAATGATAAGTAGGTTGTTTGGATTAGCCGACGCATTATTCAGACCTTCGAACGCCAACCCACCCGTCATGGCTCCATCGCCGATCACGCTATCACGTGTCTGTCTTTTTCTCCTTTTAGAGCAGAAGCGACCGACATACCCATAGCCGCCGAAATGGAATTTGAAGCATGTCCGGCAACAAATGCGTCATAAGGGCTTTCCAGAGGATTAGGAAATCCACTGATTCCTTTAAATTTTCGGAGCGTATGAAAAGCCTCTCGACGTCCAGTCAGTATTTTATGACCATACGCCTGATGCCCCACATCCCATACAATACGATCATAGGGAGTATTAAAAACATAGTGTAGTGCAACCGTCAGCTCTACCGTACCGAGACTTGCCCCAAGATGTCCCGGATTCTCCGATAGTACATCTATTATATATTGACGCAACTCTGCACATACCTCTCCCAATTTATCGGGGGACAACTTGCGCAAATCCTCCGGGTAATCAATGGAATTTAATATGTGTTCATCCTTGCATTCTGTCATAATCGCTATAATTTTGTGGCAAATGTAAAGAATTAACGGGAGATAAAATAGTTTTAGTATGTCATTCTTTAGCAGTATGACACAATTAAACCGCTTCTTCTCCTTTCCCTATAATCAAATTTAATCCTGTTTTGCATTTTCGTATGTAACACAAACAAACTCATTTGCCATAAAAACAAAAAAGCAGTCACAAATAATTGTAACTGCTTGATTTTCAGTGGTGCCACCAGGAATCGAACCGGGGACACAAGGATTTTCAGTCCTTTGCTCTACCAACTGAGCTATGGCACCGTTGTTTTGTTTAACGAGTGCAAAGGTAAACATTATTTATTACACTCCAAATGTTTCAATGGAAAATATTCAAAGAAAATGTATTTCAAGGAAGATACAGAAAAAAGTATATTTTTTTTCGAAAAACAGCAAAACTATTTGCAGTTTAAAAATTAGTTGTACCTTTGCAGCCGTAATCAAAAACGGGATGTAGCACAGTTGGCTAGCGCGCCACGTTCGGGACGTGGAGGTCGGAAGTTCGAGTCTTCTCATCCCGACTACAAAAACGAGGATATATCAAATGATATATCCTCGTTTTCTATTCATACGGACAAAATATGTACTTTTATCCTCTCATTTTTATAAAAACAGACAGCATATGAGAATTACACACCCCCGTTTGGCAAACGCTCTTCATGAAAGTACAAATATACAGACAGTGTTAGAAAAGAACGATGAGGACCTAATCGAGTATTCCTTTAAAAGCTTGCGTATAGAAGGAATAAAGAAAAGTAACCTTTCAGTGCAGTCTTGTGTTTTCTCCAATTGCAGCTTCGGAACATGCTGTATACAGAAATCCCAATTTAGCGATGTCGTGTTTAAAAATTGCGATCTGTCGAATGTAACCTAACAGGTTGTGGATTTCACCGGGTAGAATTTATCGGTTGTAAATTAATGGGAACCAATATGTCGGACGGGATATTCAATCATATCACTTTTGAAGAGTGCCGGGGAGAATACATGAATCTATCAATGAGTAAAATGCGATATATACAAATTACCCGATCCAACCTGCAGGGAGCCGGAATAGAAGACTGCCAATTGACGAATGTCTCATTCGATGCCTGTAACCTGATGGAAGCGGAGTTTTACCATACATCCTTGAAAGGAATCGACCTGTCGAACTCGGAAATATCCGGTATCCGCATCACAAATCTTGCCAACAGCGAGCTGAGAGGATCTTCCGTTTCCTCTTTACAAGCATTGGAGCTGATACGGATGCTGGGAATAGAGATCAAAGACTGAACGCCTTCATCCGGCATAGTCGGGATGGCGATGCAACCAAGTGACCGCATAGCTACAGGTTGCCGACGGCTTCATACCATTCTCGATCGCGTAATCATAAGCGTATTTTACTAAAGCGGCAGCAATTCCTCTCCCTCCGATAGCGGGCGGAACAATCGTGTGGATAATATCCAGTTTATCCCCAGATAAACGATACTGTACAAAAGCTACCACGCCATCCACCTGTGTTTCAAAACGTTTATTATCCGGATAATGAGTTATAATGTAATCCATATTCTTAATTATTTATAGGTTCAAATTCCAATAATAAAACATCCTTTCCTTCCCCTTCTGAAATGTTTTTTCCTGAAACGTTCTTTTTTCCCCGGAAGAAGTTCTTCACTTTTGCAAAAAAAGTCATAATTTCTTTGGCTGTATCCTGCTTCTTTTTGGACATACCGACCGATTCAATCAACGGTGGTCTTAATATCTGCCACAAATAATTGAAAGTGGAATGATAAGGATCCCTTATTATTGAAACACTCGAATGACGCGGTTTGTTAAAACCTTTTCCTGTTTTATCCGGATTATTCTGTTTTAATACACGGTTGACAAGACCGGTCAGAAACTTCTTATCGGTTAGTACACCATCTTTTTCTTTCAGTAAAGCAGCTTTTAAGCCATTATATAGAAAAACCATCTCCACTGTAGCTCCTTTGCTGGATGCCTCTGTACTGAAAGCCATCTCTCGAACCCATCCACTTTGTACCTCCGCCGAAGCCAGGGGAACCAGCAATTCGTTCAACGCCGTAAGGTCAAAACTGTCTAGGCGGGCATTCAGCAAGAAACGATCATTCAGTGAATCGACCGGTAACTTCCAAGTAGCCGTAAAGTTTCCTTTCCCCATCAACTTGCCATCAGCATCCAGCACGATGTATTGGTCAGGACGGGAGACGATATTTGTAAAACCGGTAAACGTTCCGTTCATATCCGTAAAAAACAGTTTTCCGGGAACCGTTCCCTTCTTTGCCAGCTCTTCGTAAACAACGGAAAAGTTCTTTATGCCCACTCTTTGGAAATCCAGCTTAACCGGAGCCTTCTGTAATCCGGTATAGATCATCGGAACAATACGCCGGGGTATCGGTATTTTCTGGTTCTTAAAATTCTGTAATACAGCATCCGATACCTGTACATCAGCTATCCGAAGCACCTTCTCCGATAAATAAGTGGACAGATCGATACCTGCCAGCGCAACCTGCCCGACACTCACATCAAACCAATCTTTATGATGCGGCTGCAAATAAGCAAACTGCATTTTAGGATAAGGAGATATAAGACGAATACGGTCAATGACTGCACTTGATCCGGTCAAATCCACAGCACCTACCTTTAACGTGTAAAAACCGTTATCCAGAGGAAGCTCCAGGTTACGGGTAGAGAAACGAATATCATCCAATTTATATGTACGGAGACGAGTATCAACAGCCAACCCCTCAATAAACAGGTTAGTCGTATCTAACTTCTGATGTTGCAAAGAATCGCTCTTCCCATAATAGGCATAACGGATGTTCGCATCCTTCAAGCAAAAGCGACCTAAAAAGATTCGTCCGGCAACTTTCTCCAAAGCTGTATATAAATCAACCGAACCTAACTTCGTTTGATTTTGTAGAGTATCGAGAAAATGACCGGAATAAATATCCGCCACAGGACTTTCCATGTGAACCGAACCCAACTTCAACAAAGTGCTATCCCAGGAAACCCCTTCCAATGCCAGGCCTTTAAGTGAAGCCGACATGCCACTTCCGTCCGGTCTGCGCACTTGGACATCAGGCGAATCTACCCGGAACGATGCTACCCGAATATTCCGGTCCAGCCTTTCAGGTATCCGTTTCAGCCCGCCTATACGAAGTCCCGGTGAAGAAAACCGGATATATGTCTTTGCCTTCTTCTCCATCGTATTTTGTGGGAGCAGTTTGATATCCTGTAATTCCAGAATTCCTTTTACGGTCGAAAATTGCCCTTTCCGCACAGACAAACGATATTCTTTTCCCGGCAAATAGTTATCGAACCGGCTAAAATTAAATCCCATATTTCCGTAATCGAAAAACAGTCCACTCCCCTTCCCCGTCTGCCGGTTCACCCAAATGCCGGTTGCAAAGAAATTAAAATCATTCAGTTTATAAGTAACCGGATCGGACATGCTTTTATCATCGATCGTCACATATGCATGATTCAGACTCAACCGTTTAACAGAGAAATAACGGAGGAAAGGATTCAAGATCGACTCCACACCGACACGGCTGTTTGCCGGCTTTACCGACTTCACATCTTTCTTATTGAAGGAAGAAAACAGCACATAACGCAGATTCGGGCGGTCTATTTTCAGCAACCGCGCACTGATCCCCTTGTCGTATAACAAACCACGGATTCCAACCGTATCAATGCTTCCTGCCATATAATCATTCTGTCCGCAAACCGACAAGGGATATAACCTGATTCGTTCCAGGTTGAAATCCCCGCTTTCCGTGTCCAACGTCATGCGCTTCACCGTAAACCGGTGGTTTCGTGCCGTCATCAGCCCCTCAATACCAGTCGCTTCAAACGAGAAACCACGCGAATACCAGAACCCGCGTTGAGTCTCCGATACGGAATCTATCCGGAAATCGTTTGCCTGGAAATCGAAGTTCGCCAGTTTATACACCTCGATCTTATCTTTAACCGCAAAAGAATATTGCAACTTTGCCTGCCCGATACCGACCGTACCAATAGAAACCGTATGTAAGACAGGCGAGATCAATTCATAAAGAGACAGGGAACGGACCAAAGAATCCGCCTCCGCCTCATTCAAGCTTTTTCTTCTCCGTTTTTTTTAGCAGACGGCAGGCTTTCCCCCGCCAGATTAAAGGCTTGTATATCCGAAGAAATGATATCTAACGAGCGCGCCGTGAGGTAATTCAGCGCATTTTCACGACGGAACTGTATTCCTTTCACTTCAATGGCTCTGATCAACGCATTCAGATAGCTGTCCGGCCGCTTTTTCTGTTCCCCCCACAATTCACCTTGGGGTGTAAGCGTAATATTAGAGATAGAAATAATAGAATCTTCCGTACTCAGCAGGATCCGGTCCGTTTGCAAACGAAAGTCATTATTGGCCAATAGCGTCTGCGACCGCTTAGTAATGAAATCGAAATTATCACAATAAAGCAACTTTCCACTCTCAGACGAATTCTCATCCAAACGAAAACCATACGCATGGAAACTGACATCATTCAGGGCATAGACAATCGGAGAAACAGGATTCTCCACGGAATAGGACACACTGGCGTTCTCCAGGTTCAGCATCCGGACAGTCAATACATTAATATAAGGAGAAACCACCTCATACAAGGTCTTGATCTCCGCCTCCTTCCTTTCTTTCACCTCCGCCCGCGTCGAATAGTAAGGATTAAACACCTGTATATCAGGATTCCTAATTTCAAATGAGTCAAAATGCAACTGCTTGTAACTCCGACGCCACGTAAGGTTCAATCCTTTAAAATCGACCATGCCAACCTCGGCTGTCACATAGACAGACGGCAAGCTGTCCTTTCTTTCCCAATCCCGGAAAACCACCGAGTCGGGACATAGCTTTATTCCCTCAAGCGTCAGTTCACCTTTGAAGAAACTGATAGAAAGGTTATCGAAAGAAAGCCTATAAAAGCCATCCGTAGCCTCGGCCGTCCGATGGATCAGTCTTTCCGAAGATACCGTTCGAGGCGTTTGGTCAGATGAAGATTAAGCAAGAATATAGCGGCAATCAGCACCATTGCGATCCCCAACGTGTACCCTATGACTCTTTTTATCTTCCTCATAAGACTTAAATAAGATTATAACTTCACTCCGTCTATATAAAATCAACAATATAACAGAGTTAAGTTGCAAAGTCGGTAATAATCCCGTCTGCGCCTACGTATTGTCCAATCTTGCCAAAATATTTGTTTATTCCAGGAATTATTGCGAAAATTGCAGAGACACCCCTGTAACCGGCGATAAAAACAGATCGCAGTTACCTGACGGCGGACGTATAAGATCATAAATCACTAAACAAAAAAATAATGGGAAAAGTAGTTATCAACTCGTACGAAGACTTTGAAAAGCTGGTAGGCCAGCAAATAGGGATTTCAGATTATGTAGAACTGACACAAGAACGCATCAACCTTTTTGCCGATGCGACACTGGATCACCAGTGGATTCACGTAGACCCAGAGCGCGCCAAAGTGGAAAGCCCGTTCCACAGCACAATTGCCCACGGCTACCTGACGCTGTCACTCCTTCCTCACCTCTGGAACCAGATCATCGAGGTGAACAACCTGAAGATGATGATTAATTACGGCATGGACAAGATGAAATTCGGACAGCCCGTATTGACCGGACAAAGTATCCGCCTGATCGCCAAACTACAGACTTTGACAAATCTGCGTGGTGTGGCCAAGGCTGAGATCAAGTTTGCCATCGAGATCAAGGACCAACCGAAGAAAGCGCTGGAAGGTGTTGCAATCTTCCTGTACTACTTCAATTAAGAACAGAAACATGAATAAATTGAATCTTGCGGCAATCGCTTTATGTACCGGCATTACTTTTGCCTGTTCACCAAAAGCTTCGATGGTAAAAGGAGTTATCTGCGATGCAACCATAAATACGCTGACAGTCGTTTCCGAGGAGGGTGACACACTTTCTTTCAGCACGTTGGATGCAGAAAGGGTCGTAACGGATGGTATCTTGCTCGATGATACGGCTATCGTATATCATAGCGGGAAATATAAGACAGGGATGGAAGCACAAAAGATTGTGGTTGTCCCCGGAAGAAGAAACATAGTTGGCGGCGACCGGGACAAACATGGCTGTATCGGTTCGGCCGGCTACCAATGGAGCGAAGTGCAGCAAGATTGCATCCGTGTGTTCGAAAAGAGTATCCGGATGAAAGCTGTCGACGGCAGCCAGTCTGCTTTCATCGTTTTCAGTCCGGATTCCACCCAAGTCGAACTGTTCTTCTCTTCGGGAGATAAAAACGAGATACTGGATAGGCGCTCACTCCCATCCGGTGGATATGCTTGGAATGTAGAGGACGACGATACAAAGAATGTACGCCGCATAAACGGAAAGTGGACTATCAGTCAACGGGGGAAGACTATCTATCGCAGGAAGAGGTTCAAAACAAGTAAAGACATCTATAGGTGAGCTGCCGGAGTACAGAAGTACACTATTGTTTTGCCAGTCCGTACTGTGCATTTCGAACAATGTCCTAAACGCATAATCTTTTCCACCGAAAAGAAGGAGTAACGCATCCTGACTTACAACTTTTCCGGCATATACTTCCAGAACCGGGCAGGCATATGCTGGCGGTGTAACTTGGGATTGAGACGTTCCTTGATGGCAATAGACTTGAAGTAGGTTTTCCACATCTGCTGGAAAAGTTTCTCATCGGCATCCATCAGTTCCTCACCGAGCAGGCCGGAAAGAAGGTGGGCTTCTTTCTCTTCGAAACGAACTTCGGTAGCTTCTTTCAAGTCGTAATAGTAACCGTACTCACGTTTCAGGTCGTAAAGCAACCAGCACTGGTCGGCAAAACGGTCTTTCAGATGCGGAAGAGTGAGAGGGAGTACATTATATACTGGCTTGACAGCGGCAAAGAAAGTCCCGTCCGCCGTTTTTTGGAAACGAAGGAACTGGATGACACGCAGGCGCTCGTTCGTCACCTTTTTCCATACCTTGGAGACTTCGAGGACATCGGGATCGCCAAAGTTCAGTTCGATCGTACGCGGAGCGTCGATCGCCTTACGGATATAGCGAAAAAGCAGCATGTCCGTTTCTGGCAGTTCAGATAGCCAAGTAACGGTAATCACAGACAAAGCCATAGCGGAAAGCCGCTTCTGCAAACCTTTCCAAACACGATCCACCTTGGCATCGTCCGTACAGATCGTCACTGCCTCATCATAAAACAAGGGAAAAGGTTCTCCTTCTGCTAACAGCAGATCGGGAAAGCTGCGACGTGAATAAGCATCAAAAACAGCGGTCAGCAGCCCTTCAAAGGTCTTATCGTACACGAATACCGTCATGATTCTTCCTTAAATTGGAGGATAAGCTGACGGTCATCGGTACTCTTACGTCCCGCTTTCCGGATAAGGATTTGACGGACCACCTCAGGTGACACTTCGTTAATCGTACGGACTGGCAACTCGTGGCATGTAATGAAATACTGGGCTTTCTTCATCACGACACCCATCTTCTTCAATTGCCCTGTCCCCAGACGGGAATATCGGCGGGAGACGACGATCAATTTCGCCGACTTCACCCCGATACCGGGTATGCGAAGAAGCATCTCATAATCCGCCTTATTGATATCGACCGGGAACTGCTCCGGATGGCGCAACGCCCAACCGAGCTTCGGATCGACTTCCAGGTCGAGGTCAGGATAGGCATCGTTCACGATCTCATCCACTTTGACTGATAGAAACGCAAGAGCCAGTCCGCCTGATACAGACGGTTCTCCCGAACCAACGGCGGTTGCTTCAAGGCCGGCAACCGATTATCGTATTCATTGACAGGGATAAAACCGGAATAATAGACACGCTTCATCGTCGGACGCTGATAGAGGGCGGATGAGAGACGAAGGATATCCTTATCCGAATCGGGTGTCGCCCCGACAATCATCTGCGTACTCTGTCCGGCAGGCACAAAACGCGGGGCATGGCGAAAACGTTTCCGCTCTTCAGCACTCTGCAAAACACCTTGCTGAATATAACGCATCGGCTGAAAGACGCTCTGGAAATCCTTTTCAGGAGCCAATAGCTGAAGACTCTTCTCGTTCGGGATCTCGATATTCACACTCATACGGTCGGCATAGAGTCCAGCTTCATTCACTAGTTCCTGGCTGGCGCCGGGAATACTTTTCAAGTGGATATAGCCATTAAACCGATGCACCGTCCGGAGATCTTTTACCACCCTGACGAGACGCTCCATCGTGTAATCAGCATTGCGCACAACACCGGAACTCAAGAAAAGCCCTTCGATATAGTTACGGCGGTAAAACTCGATCGTGAGGTTCACCAGTTCCGTCACCGTCAATGTGGCACGGGGAATATCGTTACTGCGGCGATTGATACAGTAGGCGCAATCGAACATACAGTAATTTGTCAGCATAATCTTCAGTAAAGAAATGCAACGACCATCCTCAGCAAAGCTATGACAAATGCCCCACCCTGCTGCACTTCCGATCCCACCGCTCTTGTTCTTTCGCGACGTTCCGCTGGAAGCGCAAGATACATCGTACTTGGCCGATTCAGCCAGTACTTTCAGTTTTTCGAGCACTTTTTCGTCCATAATTGTTACCGGGATTATCGGACAAAAGTAAGAATAATCTTTTACTATTACTCCGCTCTCAAAAGAAAAACAGAGCAACCGTATCAAAATTTTCCAAGGTCGTGATCTGCATACGAAGTTTCTCTGCAAATCCTCTATCACTCTATCACTACGAAGGTTGTAGCTATTCATATTCAAGCGTCAGAGGCAGTGATACAGGACGTTTTCCTCTATCACTCCTCTATCACTTCTAAAACAGGACATTTTTGTCATACAATTGAAAACCAACACATTGCCTTCTATCACTTTTGAAAAAGCATATAAAATAATCGAATAAACAAATGTAAAAACGAATATAACAGGTATTAAATTGGCGGAATACGGTTCTTCATTCCACAAAAGCTATCTCTTTTTTTAGCAAAGACAAGTACATAAATCCGTAAACACCCCCATGTTC
>ENA-OQCE01000363-OQCE01000363.1-human-gut-metagenome-genome-assembly--contig:-NODE-363-length-22210-cov-3.095775_pt1 | contig 22210 bp, 26 predicted proteins | sample MGYA00242495_ERZ504572 | MGnify/ENA primary metagenome ERZ504572 (study PRJEB26092, sample SAMD00036228) | human gut metagenome | host: Homo sapiens | study: EMG produced TPA metagenomics assembly of...
AGTTCCATCAACAGGTTCATCACTTCATTGCCGTTGACGGAATCCAGGTTTCCGGTCGGGATGCCGGCGATAACCGGAAAGCTAGAATGTCAACTCATCCACAATCCAGAGATAAATCAGGAAAGCTGCCGTCATCCCCAACACAAACCCTAGCATATTAACAGACGAAAACAAAAAGCTCCGCTTAATTAGCCGGAGTGCGACTTTTACATAGTGTTTAAACATATATCATATCTTTTTTATGAACCACTAAAGATAAGGCAAAGATCATGTCAAATCAGGAATTCACTTATTTACAACCACATACACACCAGGCTTTTAAACGTATTGTCCGTTTCCGTACATCTTACGTACAAAAACGCACGAATATGTTCCCGACAACGCCGAAAATAAATTAGTCTATCTCAGAACTTTTCATTAATTTCGCACCAATATTTTAAATGAATGTAAAAAGATACGACGATGATAAAGATGTCTGTTTTAGCGTTATTTATTGTATTGTTATTCAGTAGTAATCAGGTAGGAGCACAGGATGTCAACATAATTAGCGGGAATCAGTCGAATCAACCGGTTCAGACCGCTGTTCCCGATACATTTCCTTTATTAGACTTGGATGAAACGGAACTGGATAAAATCCCCGACCTCAGGGCACAGTTCGAAAAACTCAATAGCAGCTACTCATCACCCGCCGCACCGAGTGAGAACTTGCTTCGCTTTTTAAAAAAAGACGAGATAGAATTATCGCCGGAAGCACAATATTGGGTAAATTGGGTACGCGACCCGTCTACCATCATCAGCCCGTGGGCAACCTTACGGGATACTACAATCGTCAATCCGCTGTTCACCCCGATCCTGTTCAAGGGAGGACTTATCCCGGAAGACCTGCAATTGTATGACAAGGACTTTATTGCAAAACAACGTCCCAACTTCCCATTGTTCGAACCGGATACGACTTTGTTCCAAGACGAAATACTAAAGAACAAGTTGCAGAATACCGCATATAATTATGTACGTGTAAACTATCCGGAATATTTCCGTTATTCGGAACGTGACCTGCCGACAGATGTCGTTAAAACGCATGTTATCAAGAAAGCGACATACGAACCCGAACTAATCAAAATAGAAAACGACCCGAACGCTTTCAGCGACGTGGACGCTCCGGTCAAGTTTATCCCGGAACGCCGTTATTGGACTTCCAACTTCGAAAGCACCATGCAGTTTTCGCAAAATTACATTTCACCGAACTGGAGTGCAGGTGGCGATCCGAACTTCAATATGAATACCCGGCAATATTTCAAATATGATTACAATAAAGACAAAGTACAGGTAACAAACGAACTTGAATTCAAACTGAACATGAATACTTTGCCGGACAAAACAGACTCTATACATTCGTATAAGATAAACGACCAGATACTTCGTCTCCATACGCTGTTCGGTTACAAAGCATTTAACAAGTGGTACTACACAGTCGACATCAGTTTCAACACACAAGTAGTAACCAACTACGCCCAAAACAGCGAAACCAAATTATCGGCATTTCTCGCGCCTATGACCTTCAATACCGGTATCGGTATGAAATACGAACTAACCAAAACCCTTACAAAGGTGAGACACCGAAACATAAAATTGAATGTCAACATGGCTCCATTCTCTTATAACTATATGTACAGTACCCAAAAGGGGACAGATATGGATTTGAAACGACATGGTTTTAAAGAGAAAGACAATGCCGCCGAACTTCCTGACGATGTTAACAAATACAGGAACTCCCAAAGCCAAATTGGTTCGAAACTCGAAGCAAACATGACATTCAATATCAACCGAAATGTCAGTTGGACATCTCGTTTCTATTATTTCACGGATTATCATCGTATTACCGGAGAGTTTGAGAACACGTTCAACTTGCAGATCAGCCGGTTCTTTTCAACCCGGATCAATCTTCACCTTCGCTATGACGATGGTGTTGCCAAAAACGAAGATTTCGACAGCTATCTTCAGATCAACGAGCTGTTAAGCTTCGGGTTTAATTACAAATGGTAAGACAAAGTCTATTATTTCCATAATAAACTTTGTTAATCGTGACATAATTTCCAAATAATACGTACTTTTGCCTCGGTTTTGCAATGTCGAGATTACAAATATGAGCGAAAGTATCAATCACAATGGGATTATAGAGAAGATCGACGGCGGTACGGTCTATGTCAGGATCATCCAACAATCGGCTTGCTCCGGATGCCATGCGAAAAGTATGTGTACGGCATCCGAGAGCAAAGAAAAGATCATCGAGGTTCCGGACAACTCTGGAAAATTCCATATAAATGAAGAAGTCCAGTTATGCGGACAAAGTTCACTGGGGCTGCAGGCCGTACTTCTTGCATTTGTATTTCCGCTCATCATAGTTTTTGCGGCTATTGTAACAGGTACAAGTATGCAATGGGAAGAAACCACAAGCGGGTTAACCGGATTACTGCTCTTAGTTCCTTATTATTGCATATTATACTTTTTACGCGACAAACTGAAAAAGCGATTCATATTTACTTTGAAAAAACTTAATTGACAAACATATCATGATTTTAATTGCCGTTATTTCATTAGGAGCGATTGGAGCCATCGGCGCAGTTTTTCTATACGCCGCCTCCAAGAAGTTTGAAGTATACGAAGATCCTCGTATCGCACAAGTCCAGGAGGTATTGCCTGGAGCCAATTGCGGAGGTTGTGGATATCCCGGATGCGGTGGTTTTGCTACGGCTTGTGTAAAAGCCGACACGTTGGACGGCCTGTTATGCCCCGTAGGCGGAGCACCTGTAATGGGCAAAGTAGCCACCATCCTCGGAAAAGAAGCAGCCAGTGCAGAACCGATGGTAGCCGTTGTCCGCTGCAACGGAACGTGTGCCGCCCGTCCGCGTACCAACCAATACGACGGTGTGCAGAGTTGTGCGATTGCTTCCACCTTGTACGGCGGAGAGACCGGCTGTTCATTCGGTTGCTTAGGTTATGGCGACTGTGTGGCTGCATGTAACTTCGACGCCATCCACATCAACCTTGAGACCGGGCTTCCGGAAGTGGACGAAGACAAATGTACTTCATGCGGAGCTTGCGTAAAAGCTTGCCCGAAAAACATCATCGAACTGCGTAAGAAGGGCCCCAAATCACGCCGCGTCTTCGTCAGCTGCGTAAACAAAGACAAAGGCGGAGTAGCCAAGAAAGCATGCGCCAACGCTTGTATCGGCTGTGGCAAATGTGCAAAGGAATGCCCGTTCGAAGCAATTACAGTGGAAAACAACGTGGCCTACATCGATTACACAAAATGTCGCTTATGCCGCAAGTGCGTAGCCGTATGTCCGACCGGCGCCATCCACGAATTGAACTTCCCGCCACGTAAAGAGGCAGCTCCGGCTGTGGATGCCGACAAAATAAAACCGGCAACAGCTCCGAAACCGGCTGCACCGAAGCTGATACGCCAAAGACTGAAGCCCCGAAGAAAGAGTCTCCGAAGGCAGAAGCTCCAACAGCAAACGCTACGCCAAATGCAGAAACTCCTAAAATTGAAACAAAAGAAGAAACAATTCAAAAATAAAATCTAATAGTATGCTAAGGACATTTCGAATCGGAGGTATACATCCGCCCGAAAATAAATTGTCTGCCGGTAAGAAAATTACCGCTTTAGCTGCTCCTAAGCAGGTAATCATACCGCTCAGTCAGCACATCGGGCTCCAGCCCAGGCAGTGGTCAAGAAGGGTGATCTGGTTAAAGTCGGAACACTTGTCGCCAAGGCAGGTGGTTTCGTTTCCGCCAATATCCACTCGTCAGTATCCGGTAAAGTAAACAAAATAGATAACGCCCTCGACTCAAGCGGCTACAAGCGTCCCGCCATCTACATCGATGTGGAAGGAGACGAATGGGAAGAAACGATCGACCGCAGCGATGCATTGGTAAAAGATTGTACGTTGTCATCCAAAGAGATCGTCGACAAGATTGCAGCAGCCGGTATCGTAGGTCTGGGGGGAGCCACTTTCCCGACACAGGTGAAACTGATGCCGCCTCCCGGAAGCAAGGCAGAAATCATCATCATCAATGCCGTAGAATGCGAACCTTATTTGACCTCCGACCATTCCCTGATGATGGAAAAAGGCGAACAGATATTGGTGGGCGTCACATTGCTGATGAAAGCGTAAATGTAAACAAAGCCGTTATCGGCATTGAAAACAATAAACCCGATGCAATCGCCCACCTGACGAAGCTGGCAGCCGCTTATCCCGGAATCGAGATCATGCCGCTGAAAGTGCAATATCCGCAAGGAGGTGAAAAGCAGCTGATCGACGCCGTGATCCGTCGCCAGGTAAAGAGCGGCGCCCTGCCTATCTCGCCGGAGCCGTCGTGCAGAACGTAGGAACCGCCTACGCCGTCTACGAAGCCGTCCAGAAGAACAAACCTCTGTTCGAGCGCGTCGTGACCGTAACAGGAAAGGCCGTTGCCAACCCGTCGAACTTCCTGGTCCGTATGGGTACGCCTATCAACACGCTGATCGAAGCAGCCGGTGGTCTTCCCGAAAACACGGGTAAGATTATCGGTGGCGGTCCGATGATGGGCAAAGCGTTGGTAAGCGCCGAAGTTCCGGTAACCAAAGGCAGTTCCGGCGTATTGCTCCTGACCAAGGAAGAATCTGTCCGCAAACCGATGCAGGACTGTATCCGTTGCGCCAAGTGCGTGAACGTCTGCCCGATGGGATTGAACCCAGCCTTCCTCATGAAGTTCACCGTCTACAAAGACTGGGAAAAAGCCGAGGCCAACTATATTCAGGACTGTATCGAATGCGGTTCATGCAGTTATACTTGCCCTGCCCACCGTCCGCTGTTAGACCAGATCCGATTGGGTAAAGGCAAAGTTATGGGTATTATTCGTGCAAGAAAGTCATAAAACAAGAGCAATATGGAAAACAAATTATACGTGTCTCCCTCGCCCCACATTCATGGCGGCGACAGCATAAGCAAAAATATGTACGGTGTACTGATTGCCCTTGTTCCGGCTTTCCTGGTATCACTCTACTTTTTCGGACTGGGTGCGCTGATCGTAACCGTAGCCTCGGTTTTCTTCTGTGTCCTGTTCGAATATCTGATTCAGAAGTTCCTGATGAAAAAGGAACCGACCATTTACGACGGTTCGGCCATCCTGACCGGTGTTTTGCTGGCGTTCAACCTGCCGTCAAACCTGCCGATCTGGATCATCGCCATCGGTGCGCTGGCAGCCATCGGTATCGGTAAGATGTCGTTCGGCGGCCTGGGCAACAATATTTTCAACCCTGCACTGACAGGACGCATCTTCCTGCTGATCTCTTTCCCGCACAGATGACCACCTGGCCCGTTGTCGGACAGTTGACATCTTATGCCGATGCAACAACAGGGGCAACCGTCCTCTCTCTGATGAACGAGGGTGCACTCGACAAAATGCCTACACTCAGCGACATGCTGATCGGTAACATGGGCGGTAGCCTTGGTGAAGTCAGCGCACTGGCACTGCTGTTAGGTATGTTCTATATGTTATGGAAGAAGATCATCACCTGGCACGTTCCGGTATCCATCTTCGTCACGGTATTTGTCTTTACAGGTATCATGCACCTGGTGAATCCGGTTCAATACGCAAGCCCGTTCGTCCATCTGTTGTCCGGAGGTCTGATGTTGGGAGCTATCTTCATGGCGACGACTATGTGACTTCGCCGATGAGCAAGAGCGGTATGATTGTCTACGGTGTCGGCATTGGTATCCTGACAACGGTTATCCGTCTGTTCGGTTCTTATCCCGAAGGTATGTCATTTGCCATCTTCATCATGAATGGAGTTACTCCGCTCATCAACAGTTATATGAAACCTAAACATTTCGGAGGGAAATAAGCATGGCAAAACTAAAATCAACATTACCCAATATGTTCCTTTCACTCACGATCATCTGTGTAGTGGCCGGAGCAATATTAGCAGGTGTGAATATGTACACCACCGGTCCGATTGCCGCCACCAAAGCAGCAGCGCTGGAAGCAGCGATCAAAGCGGTCACTCCGGCATTCGACAACAAACCGACAGAAGAAGCTATATGGCAGTTACAGCCGATGGCGACTCGTTGAAAATCTACCCGGCAAAACAAGACGGCAAATTCGTCGGTGCCGCAGTGGAGAGCAACACAATGAAAGGGTTCGGCGGTGAGATCCGCGTGATTGTCGGTTTTGACACCGAAGGCAAACTGCTGAACTATTCAGTCTTGCAACATGCCGAAACACCCGGATTAGGGGCTAAAATGCAAGAATGGTTCCGTACGGACAAAAATCGCCAGAGCGTTTTGGGACGCAATTTGTCTGATGGCGAACTGAAAGTAACCAAAGACGGTGGAGATGTCGATGCCATAACAGCTTCGACCATTACCAGCCGTGCATTCCTGAACGCCGTGAACCGCGCTACAGTGCTTTTTCCGGTGCCGACGGATTGACCGGAGCAACCACATCATCCGATAACACAACTAAAGAGGGAGGAAACGACAATGAGTAATCTGAAAATATTGATGAACGGAATCATCACAGAGAACCCGACATTCGTATTGCTGTTAGGTATGTGTCCGACATTGGGAACGACCTCTTCAGCGATGAATGGTATGAGTATGGGACTTGCTACCATGTTCGTGTTGATCTGTTCCAACATGGTCATATCAGCATTGAAAAATGTAATCCCGGATATGGTCCGTATTCCCGGGTACATTGTCGTAATCGCCACATTCGTAACGGTTGTGCAAATGTGCATGGAAGCATTTATTCCTGCCTTATACGCAAGTTTGGGATTGTTCATCCCGTTGATCGTCGTCAACTGTATCGTGTTGGGACGCGCCGAAGCTTTTGCCGCCAAGAACGGAGTCGTGGCCTCGGCTTTCGACGGAATCGGTATCGGTCTCGGCTTTACGATTGCCTTGACACTGTTAGGAGCTATCCGCGAATTGTTGGGGACGGGTAAACTGTTCAACCTGACAATCATGCCGGAACAGTTCGGCTCGCTGATTTTCGTATTGGCTCCGGGTGCATTCATCGCACTGGGATTCCTGATAGCTATTGTTAATAAACTGCGTAAAGCATAAAACAAGGTAAGATATGGAATATATATTGATATTTATCGCCGCTGTATTCGTCAACAACGTTGTGTTGTCCCAATTCTTGGGTATATGTCCGTTCCTCGGCGTATCCAAGAAAGTGGATACAGCAATAGGCATGGGAGCAGCCGTTGCATTTGTGCTTACCATTGCGACACTCGTGACTTTCCTCGTACAAAAATATGTGCTGGATGTATTCGGCCTGGGCTTTATGCAGACCATCAGCTTCATCCTGATTATCGCAGCTCTGGTACAAATGGTGGAAATCATCCTGAAGAAAGTTTCTCCTGCCCTCTATCAGGCATTGGGAGTGTTTCTTCCGCTGATCACGACAAACTGTTGTGTGTTGGGTGTCGCCATCCAGGTCATCCAGAAACAGTATAATTTATTAGAATCTGTAGTATATGCATTCTCTATTGCTATTGGATTTGCATTAGCTTTGATTATCTTTGCAGGTGTCAGAGAACAATTAGCAATGACAAATGTCCCCGATGGCATGAAAGGAACCCCGATCGCCTAATCACAGCTGGCCTGCTGGCTATGGCGTTTATGGGATTCTCGGGGATCGTTTAAAGATTTATGATTTATGATTTATAATAACAGGTAATACTGCTTGATAATAACAGGTAACACCGCTTGCCGCTATAAATCATAAATCATAAATCCTTTCATAAATCATAAATCATAAATTTTCTCTCCTCATGAAACAGAAGATTTTAGTAGCAGGTGGAACTGGTTACATCGGATCACACACCACAGTAGAACTGCAGAACGCAGGTTATGAAGTTGTCATCATTGATGACCTGTCTAACTCCAATATAGAAGTATTGGACGGTATCGAACGCATCACAGGCATCCGTCCTGAATTCATCAAGCTGGACTTGAAAGATAAGGAAGGAACCGCGAAGCACTGAAAGCTCATCCGGGAATCAAAGGGATCATCCTGTTTGCCGCCAGCAAAGCAGTAGGCGAATCCGTACAGCAACCGTTGAAATACTATCGTAACAACGTTGTGACATTGGTGAACCTGTTGGAACTGATGCCGGAATTCAATATCGAAGGCATTGTATTCTCTTCTTCCTGTACCGTTTACGGGCAGCCTGACCCTGAGAATCTGCCTGTAACCGAGAACGCTCCGATCAAACCGGCTACTTCTCCATACGGAAATACAAAACAGATCAACGAAGAGATCATCCGCGACACGATCCATGCCGGCGCTCCTTTCAAGAGCATCATCCTGCGTTACTTCAACCCGATCGGAGCGCATCCGACAGCAGAGATCGGCGAATTGCCTAACGGCGTTCCTCAGAACCTGATCCCGTATCTGACACAGACTGCTATGGGTATCCGCAAAGAGTTGAGTGTATTCGGTGACGACTATGACACGCCTGACGGTTCCTGCATCCGCGACTATATCAATGTTGTCGACTTGGCTAAGGCTCACGTGATCGCAATGGACCGCATGTTGGGTGGCAAGTCTCTGGATAATGTGGAAATCTTCAACCTCGGAACCGGCAACGGTGTTTCCGTATTGGAACTGATCAACACATTCGAAGCTGCAACAGGCGTTAAAGTCCCGCACAAGATCGTAGGACGCCGCGAAGGTGACATCGAAAAGGTTTGGGCCAATCCCGAACGTGCCAATAAAGTTTTAGGCTGGAAAGCGACAGAAACACTGGCCGACACATTGGCTTCGGCCTGGAAATGGCAGGAAAGACTGCGCGAACGCGGTATCATGTAATCGGAATATTTCTCGTTACCATACAAAAAAGGGGGGGCCAAAGTTCATTATTAAACCCATCGGCTCCCCTTTTTCATTAAGAAGCCTTGGAAAGGTGTATACAGTATAAAGACAAGCTTATCATCAGACAGCACACTGTATATCAATATATTGAAAATAACCATCCTTACAAAAGGACAATTTGACCGCAATATTTCCCCTACACTTTTTCAAACAAGCCTCATTTTCTTACACGACAAACGCAATACTCCTTGTAAATAGCGAACGGTAAATAGCGAGCTACCTGACGAAGAAAAAACCAAATCCGGACAAAAACACATTCTCCTCCACACACCTCCAACCCATTTGAACAGCCAGACTCTTAGCATGCACTGCCTCCATACGGAAAAGAAAGGCAAAGGTTTAGAAAAATCATCTAAACAATTATTTATCAAACACATACAATATTTTCATAAATCTATTGCTTCCAAAAAGTGTAGGGGAAATATTGCGGTCAAATTGTCCTTTTCTATATTTGGGGGCCTAAAAAACGTTCCAAGTCCTCCCAAAAGCTATAGGTTTTCCGTTTACAAGCCATAGCTTTCCAAGAAAAAGCTATAACCTTTTTGGAAACAGGCTATAGCTTTTTTATCATGAGACATCTCCCCCAAAAACAGACTGAAAGATTACTTTGCCAGTATATTCAGGACAGCTTCCCGCCAATCCTCTCCGTTTTCCGGCTGATAGGTGTGGAAACCGAGCCTTGTCCAACCTCTATATTCGATTTGGCATCGTCAACAAACAGCGTTTCAGCGGGAATAAGCGGGGCATTTTCTATCATCCGGTCGAAGATGGCGGCATCCGGCTTCGTCACCCCAACTTCATAGGAAGTATACATTTTGTCGAAATAAGCGGATATAGGACGACCGGCAGGGGTGAACGCCTCGCTCCTCGCCCACGACTGGACAATCGGATTCGTATTGCTCAACAAATAAACCTTATATTTCTTTCGCAACTCTAACAGGAAATCCAACTTGTATTGCGGGACATCGGCAATAAAACCCATCCAGGCATATTTGATTTCATCATAAGAAAGTTGCTTGCCGGTATGCTCGCATAACTTGCGACAGAAAGTATCGACATCGATCTTTCCATTCTCCAGTTCAAGGAAAAAGCCTTTCTGCTCATAAGGATCGAGCAACTGTTTTGCATCCTTCACTCCTATTTCCTCAAATCGGCTTACAGCCTGGTGATGGTCCAGGTCGATCAAGACGCCTCCCAGATCAAATACTATGTTTCTGATTCTTTTCATATTCTTTGCGTAATACTCACAAACTTACATAAAAGTGTCCGAACAACCAAATAAAAAAGTGAAGGCCGTATGCAGGCGGGATCACCCTCCGCATACTCAGCCTTCACTGTAAATCGGCATCACACAAGCATCAAGCAGGCTTGTGAATGTGAAATCATTTTATTCGAGCTTATGGATAACCAGACCGGAACGCAGTTTCGGTTCGAACCAGGTTGTCTTGGGAGGCATGATATTACCGGTATCGGCAATATCCATCAATTGCTTCATGGTGACAGGATAAAGCGCCAACGCGACCTTCATCTCGCCACTGTCCACACGACGCTGCAATTCTCCCAGCCCACGGATACCGCCTACGAAATCGATGCGTTTATCCGAACGAAGATCTTTTATGCCCAGAATCTCATCTAAAATCAGGTTGGAAGAGATCGTCACATCCAGGACACCGATCGGATCGTTATCGTTGTATGTACCTTGCTTGGCTGTCAACGAATACCATTTTCCTGCCAAATAGAGGGAGAAATTATGCAAAGCTGCCGGTTTATAAATATCCGCGCCCTTTTCTTCCACGACAAAGTTCTTTTCCAGTTTAGCCAGAAATTCCTCTTCCGACAAGCCGTTCAAGTCTTTCACCACACGGTTATAGTCGATAATCGTCAACTGGTTTGCCGGGAAACAGACAGCCATAAAGTAGTTATACTCCTCGTCCCCTTTATGAGCCGCGTTCTGTCTGGCTTTCTCCGCACCGACCAGGGCGGCGGCGGCGGAACGGTGATGGCCGTCGGCAATATACAGGGAAGCATTTCGCCGAACAGTTCCGTGATGCGGGCAATATCAGCCGGCTCGTCAATGATCCAGAACGTATGGCCGAAACCGTCGTCTTTCGCGACGAAGTCATATTCCGGATTGCGGGATGTATATTTGGCGACAATCTGATCCAGTTCGGCATTGTCGGGATAAGCAAAGAACACCGGTTCGATATTGGCATTATTCACCCGGACATGCTTCATGCGGTCCTCCTCCTTGTCACGCCGTGTCAGCTCATGCTTCTTGATAACGCCATTCATATAATCGGGCACATACGCACCGACAACCAAGCCGTATTGTGTCTTGCCGTTCATGGTCTGGGCATACACATAGTAACATTCCTCCTTATCCTGCACCAACCAGCCCTTTTCCTGGAACATCCGGAAATTGGCGGCAGCTTTCAGATAAACGGCAGGATCGTGTTCATCCGTCCCGACCGGAAAGTCGATCTCCGGTTTGATGATATGATATAATGATTTTTCATTTCCCTTCGCTTCTTCGCGTGCCTCTTCCGAGTTCAACACATCGTAAGGACGGGAAGCCACTTGTTCGATCAAATCTTTAGGAGGACGGATTCCTTTGAAAGGTTTAATTCGTGCCATGATAATTTAGATAAATCTATTTATTTACTCTGAACTTTTCACATCCTTCTTTCAGGAAGCCTTCGATCTGCTTGGCAGCGGCAATACCGGCATTGATATTGGCTTCGGCAGTCTGTGCACCCATCTTTTTAGGAGTGGAGAAATAGCGACCGGCAAACTTGGCGGCAAACTCTTCGTTGGCTACGGGCATGATGTCGGTTACATATTTCAAGTCTGCGCGTTCTTCCATCAACTTGATCAGTTCGGCTTCGTTGATCACTTCCTTACGGGCTGTATTGACCAACAGGCCCCCTTTCGGCATCTTGCCGACCAGAGCGTAATTGATGGAGTTCTTTGTTTCGGCAGTTGCGGGAATATGCAAAGAAACGATATCGCAGGTAGCATAGAGTTCTTCCGGTGAAGCGACCGGTTTCACACCATCCGCTTCAATGGCCGAAGCCGGACAGAAAGCATCGAATGCATAGATTTCCATTCCGAAACCTTTTGCGATACGGGCCACATTGCGGCCTACGTTGCCGTATGCGTGGATTCCCAGTTTCTTTCCTTTCAATTCTGTTCCCGATGTTCCGTTATAGAAGTTGCGGACAGCCATTACCATCATTCCGAAAGCCAATTCGGCAACGGCATTGGAGTTCTGCCCCGGTGTATTCATCACACAAACATTATGAGCTGTCGCAGCAGCCAGGTCGACGTTATCGTAACCGGCTCCGGCACGAACCACTATCTTCAACTGCTTGGCGGCATCCAGCACTTCGGCATCGATCACGTCACTGCGGATAATGATTGCATCCACATCCTTGACTGCCTCCAGCAGTTTGGCCTTTTCACCGTATTTTTCCAACAGGATCAGTTCATCGCCTGCCCCTTCCACTACTTCGCGGATACCTTTCACAGCTATCGCTGCGAAAGGTTTATCTGTTGCTACTAATATCTTTGCCATAATCAATGCTGTTTTTCAAAATCCTTCATACATGCAACCAAAGCTTCAACGCTGCTCTTAGGCATTGCGTTGTACAGTGAGGCACGGAAACCACCGACAGAGCGGTGTCCCTTGATACCGACCATACCGGCAGCCGCAGCAAATTTGCTGAATTCGTCTTCCAGTTCCTTATATTCGTCATTCATCACGAAACATACATTCATGATAGAACGGTCTTCGGCTGCAACAGTCCCTCTGAACAACTTGTTACGATCGATTTCATCATACAGGATAGCGGCATTTTCCATGTCCTTCTTTTCCATAGCGGCAACACCGCCTTGTTCCTTATACCATTTCAATGTCTGCAACGCAGCATAGATCGGCAGCACGGGAGGAGTGTTAAACATGGAATCCTTGTCCACATGAGTCTTATAGTTCAACATTGTCGGGATCGGGCGTTCCACATGTCCCAAAGCATCCACACGAACAATAGCCAGCGTCACACCGGCAGGAGCCAGATTCTTCTGTGCCCCGGCATAGATAATGTCATATTTGGATACATCGATCGGACGGGAGAAATATCGGACGACATATCGGCGACCAAACGTTGTTTCACATCCGGATCTTTGCGAGTTTCCGTTCCGTAAATCGTATTATTGGTCGTAATATGGAAATAATCCGCATCGTCGGCAATCGTATAATCTTTCGGAATATATGTATAGTTTTTATCTTTAGAAGATGCCACAACCTCGACTTCCCCGAAGAGCTTAGCTTCCTTGATGGCTTTGGACGACCATGTACCGGTATCTAAATAAGAAGCTTTCTTATTCAACAGGTTGTAAGGAACCATACAGAACTGCATGCTTGCACCTCCACCCAGGAAAACAACCTCATAGCCAGCAGGAACATCCAGCAATTCTTTGATCAGCGCACGCGCCTCATCGTTCACGGCAACGAATTCTTTACTTCTGTGGGAGATTTCAAGAAGAGATAAACCCATACCCGCAAAATTCTCTACTGCAGCGGCCGTATTTTTAATTGTATACTCGCTCAAGATAGAGGGACCTGCATAAAAATTGTGCTTCTTCATACCAATGTTTTTTTAATGTTAAATATAATTTAAGTAACTAATTTCCCAAAAACAGGCGGCTAATGTACAAAATAAATTGACAATTGACAATCGATGATTGATAATTATTAGCAAAACGACATGATAATTATCTTTATCAATTACACTTATTCCCCAATTGTCAATTGTCTATTATCAATTGTCAATTCTGATATCTATCTCCCACAAACGCCTCATCTGTTCAATTAGTTTGTGTTCGGACGGATTTTCCTGTCCTTTCCACAGCCGTTCGTTTAAAATCTCCTTTGGAAGGAACTCTTGCTTGACAAAATGATTTTCATAATCGTGCGCATATTTGTAATCTTTTCCGTAATTCAGCTCCGCCATCAATTTTGTCGGTGCATTTCGCAAATGAAGGGGAACAGGCAAGTTTCCTGTACGGTTCACCAACTCTAACGCATCATTAATCGCCATATAAGCCGAATTGCTTTTAGGACTGCATGCCAGATAAACGGTCGTTTCCGCCAAAATGATCCGTCCTTCAGGCCAGCCGATTTTCTTCAAGGCATCAAAACAGGCATTTGCCAACAACAGAGCATTCGGATTCGCTAATCCGATATCTTCCGATGCTGAAATAACCAGACGGCGGGCTATAAATTCCGGATCTTCGCCACCGGCAACCATACGAGCCAGCCAATAGACAGCGGCATCCGGATCACTTCCGCGAATGGATTTGATAAAAGCGGATATGATGTCATAATGCATCTCTCCCCCTTTATCGTACGCTGCCGGATTTTCCTGCAAGCGCTCCACCACCTTTTCATCTGTTATTTCAATCTTTTCATTTCCTTCTTCCGCAGCAACGACAAGCTCCAGGATATTCAGCAGTTTCCGTGCATCGCCACCGGAATAACGCAACATGGCGTCCGTCTCGGCCAACACGATATTCATATCCTTCAATATGATATCTTCGGTAACCGCCTTATTCAACAAGGTCAACAGATCAGCTTTCTCCAATGATTTCAAAACATATACCTGGCAGCGGGAAAGCAACGGACGGATGACCTCGAACGAGGGATTCTCTGTCGTGGCTCCGATCAAGGTTACCACACCTGTCTCTACAGCATTGAGCAGGGAATCCTGCTGCGACTTGCTAAAGCGATGTATTTCGTCAATAAACAGGATCGGTGAAACGGTATTGAAAAAGCGATTGCCTTTTGCCTTTTCTATCACTTCCCGCACATCTTTCACTCCTGAACTGATTGCGCTCAACGTGTAGAACGGAGCTTCCAGCTTATTCGAAATAATCTGCGCCAGCGTAGTCTTTCCTACTCCCGGAGGTCCCCACAATATAAAAGAGGGGACACGACCCGCATCAATCATCTTTCTAAGGACAGCCCCCGGACCAACCAGGTGTTTCTGCCCGATATAATCGTCCAACGTTTTCGGACGTAATCTCTCTGCTAACGGTTGACTCATCATGCCAACAAAAGTCGCATATTTTATTTACTTTTCAAAGTATAAATACAGTAAAAATTCAAGGCTATTTTAATGTTTGACAACAGAAAATATGATAAAAAGTAAGCATACACGGCAGCACACACCTATAAAAACCATAATAAGATAACATTTTGTCATATTTACAACTCTTGGGCACTGAATAAAATCATGAAAGATCAGGGCAGTGTGTATCAGAGAATGCACTGCCCCCGTATCTATTACCTTATTTTATTTCAATGTGATATTTTCCAGATCACGTATAACAGTCATATCCATAATATCACTGTAGATTTCCGTTGTCCGTACACTTTTATGCCCCAGCAACTTCTGGACTGTCGTGATATTCGCTCCATTATATAATAATAAGGTAGCGTTGGTATGGCGTGCCATGTGGAAAGACAACCTTTTATCTATTTCCGCCAGCCGGCAAATCCTTTTCAACTGTTTATTTACATTCGAGTTTGCCGAAACAGAAACTCCAAACAACGTTCTTGAATAACGCTTGCAATAGCGTTCATAAACAACAAGAGCTTTTCCGTCGAATAGCAGAAACAAAGGAAGCCGGACGTTCACATCCGTCTTGACCGATGAATAGACCAGCCATAACTTATCATCGATCAGATGAAAATTATCCGGTCGTATATTGACAATATCGGAAAAGCGCAGCCCGGTATAGCAGCTGAAAAGGAACATATCGAGCGTCCGTCTGAGCGTTCGTTGCAATTTAGGAGCGATATTCTCCAACCTTCCCAATTCCTCAGGTGTCAGATGACCACGCTTGCTCTCCATATATTTAATCTTATACTTACGAAAAGGATATTTCTGCAATTCAAACAAATCCTTATTAATCGCCAGGTTGACATATCTTTTCAGATGCTTCATATGCTTGGCAATCGTATTCCGGTGGTACTTTTGCTCAAGAAGAAAATGTTCAAAACCACAAAGGAAATTAAAGGTAAGATCATCAAAAGAGACTTGTGGCTGATACTGGCACAAAACCTGCAAAGTGGATAAATGGTTCTTCAATGTGGAAAGTCTTAAGTTACTATGATTGATCTCATTTTTCATAAAAAGAGACAAAAGAGGAAGAGACGGATTCAAAATCTCCCCTTTCCCTCAAATACTTCAAAGAAAACGGACGTCCGCTTTGGACCATATCTAATTCGATCCGTTCCCAATAAGTAATATAATCCTCAATGTACTGATTGAGTTCATCCATATTGGGATGGTTCCTCACAGCTTTTCTCTTGCTATCCATTGTGTGGGCTTAACATAGATTTTCGTTGAGAAATACTTCTTTTGCCTATTCAGGTAAGCCTCTACCTGAATCAAAGCCTTTCCTTCTGCATTCAACCGCTTTTTCCGATTGAACACCAGATTGTAAATAACTTTTTCCATGATATACATTATTTTCTGAATGAGAACACGAAGGAACAATAATAAGTTCTTTGTTTCGTATGAGACAAACTAAAAGTTTGTTATATTTCATGTTTCAATAGAAGAACAACTATCTGCAAAGCTATCCTGCAAAAGCCCGGACAGAGACAAAAAAAGAGGCGTGTTTTTTGAACACGCCTCTTCATTCCTTTTCCGGATATAAACCTTATTTCTTTTATAAAGCAGGTTGTGGAGCCGCCGGATTATTATCTGCATCAGAAATACCTGTATTGGTCTCCATTTCACATTGCGGAATACGGTAGATCATTATCTGGGATTCCGGCTCCAAATTAAACTGTACGGAAGCATGATAATTCGTATTTTTACGTATAACCGGCTTCTTTAAGCGTAAAAGGTCGAACAAGGAATGACCTTCGCCCAAAGTTCCATACGACGCTGCAGCCAGACTTCATCTTGAAATTGCTGTGGCGAAGTAGCTTTACTAACAAAAGAAGGGTCGCGATAGGCTTGCACGAAGTTTTCCAATGTAGATTTACCTGCCGCCAGATTTCCACTCATTGCTTCAGCTTCCGCTTTAATCAAATACATTTCTTCCACACGCATCAACGGCCAATCCGAAGCATTAGTCGTGTTCCCAAACACACTCTGATAAGCACCGAACTTAGTATTTACATATGGTTCAAGACCGAAATACTCAACAATAGAAGATCCTTCTATCGTTTCGTTGTCTATCAACGAAGATGTGTTATCCGGAGACAAAAACCATTGTTTACGAATATCAGTATCCGGAATCTGGTCATATAAATCCGTATTCACTTTTCTGTATCCGTCAGGAACACCTGAAGTATATCCATTCCCCGTAAAAGAACACAAATGAGAAGGCCAGTTTATAATACCGGTTTGTACAACATCATTATCCGGAGTGATCATGACACCCCATAACCAAGAATTTGCAGTAGCAGAATTAAATGTCGGAGTAGATACTTCTGCCAATGATTGCGGTGTTCCGCCGGCAATAGCTCTTTCTGCATCTTTTGCTGCATCAGCCCATTTCTGCATCAACAGATTGGCACGGGCACGCAAGCCATATACGACCGCTTCATCCAATTGGTCTTTATTCGCTCCATTATCAAAGCCGGCCAACAATTCTGCTGCCTGATTCAAATCGCTCATAATCTGATCATATACCTGCTGGACAGTAGCACGCGGATTGTTCTGCATTTCTTCGTCAGACATCTTTTCCGTTACAATGGGAACAGCCAAAGCATTTTCATGACCTGCATAAGTAAACTGATAAATCTGAACCAGATTCAAATAGTCGTATGCACGAGCTGCCAAAGCCTGACCACGATAGATTTTCAAAGAAGCATCTTCTGTAGCAGGATCAATCAAGCTCAATACACTATTTGCGGCCTTCAGATGATTATAAAAAGTTTTCCAAATCAGTTCATCTGTAGAACTGTCATAAACACGATCTGAATAATTCTGAGAAGTATTGAACCAGTTATATCCTGTAACCAGTGCTACAAGATCCTGTCCTCCAGACTCCAACGCCATAGAGACAGCCGGGACTCCATAATCATTATGATAGGTTGTCGCATCATCGGAAATCGTTCCGTAAGCATTCAATTTAGCCGCCATGGTATTTACTTCGGCCGTGACCAAATTAGGTCTGTCCTTGATCGTTTCTTCTTCTGATTGTCAGAAACATATTGACCTTCAGGATATTTATCCAAATCGCAAGATGCCAGCAGCAGGGCGGCTGTTGCGAACATCATATATTTGTTTGTTAATTTCATATTCAAAAACAATTTAACGGATTAGAAATTCAATGATATACCACCCGAAATTGTACGGATCGGCGAATAAACATTATCAGAAGCGACATAACCTTGACGCGGATCCAGCCCTTTGCGGGCAGTCAACAATGCGACGTTATCTGCAACAAAGTACAAACGCACGCCTTCAATCTGTAATTTACGAGTCAGGTTTTTCGGCAGAGTATAGCCGAATGTTATATTTTGAAGGCTCAGATAATCAGAGCTTGTCAAAAAGCGATCGGACAACCGGTTTGTATATTTATCATTTACATTCATACGGGGAACATCCGTATTCTTGTTCTCGGAAGTCCATACATTCAGCATGTCTTTATGCAAAGCACTACCCGTAGCAGCCGGGCTCATCATTTCCTGATATGTGTAGTCTAAAATACGGCCACCTAGCTGATAGGCAAATGAGAGCGACAAGTCAAAACCATATGCCGTAAAACTTGTACCGAATCCTCCATATACTTTAGGAAGGATATCTCCTGTCGCAAAACGGTTTTCTGTAGCAGTGGAATAAGAAGTCGTAACCGTGTTGCCCTCAGCATCCGGCTTCAACAAAGCCCACTGGCTTTCTCCCGTTTCAGGATTTACACCGGCATACTTCGGTAAATAAAGCTGAAACATTGATTCATCTTCGCGATAGATACGACCTGCATCAATCATTTGGCCATTCAGCTCAGGCGCCAGCTCCAACACTTTGTTTTTGAAATGAGTCAAATTCAGATTTACGCTCCATGAGAAATCTTTTGTTTCGATAATATTCGAATTCAAATCGATTTCAACACCACGGTTCACCATAGAACCGACATTTCCGGAAAACGGGAATATCCCATCGAAGCCGCAACCGGTTTGAAATAAAGCATATCCGTAGTCTTACGAGAGAAGTACTCTGCAGAACCACTCAGTTTGCCTCCCCAGAACGTAAAGTCAAAACCGGTATTAAAACTATGAGAAGTTTCCCATGTGATATCTTTATTTCCTTTATAATATAGAGAAGTTGAGAAATCTCCATTACTGTTTGCCAAAGTAAACTGATCCTGATACGGATAGTAGTTACGATACAAACCACCTTGATACATCAAATTGTCATTTCCCTGCAAACCGTAACTGATTTTAAACTTCAACATATTAATCCAACTTTGATTTTCCAGGAAAGCTTCTTTATTCAATAACCAACCTGCACCGACAGACCAAAAGTTACCCCAACGATTATCCGGATGGAAGCAAGAAGAAGCATCACGACGATAAGAAGCCGAACCGAAATATTTCCCATCATAATCATACTGAACGCGGAACAACCAACCTTCAGTCGCATAATCTTTTGAATAAGATGAGTTATACTGATTTGAAATACCATTATCCAATTCCGGGACATTCGGGTTATACAGTTTTTCACGCTGGCCATACAAATATTGGTATTTATAGTTATAATTTTCATGACCGGCTAAAACATCCAGATTGTGTACATCATCAAACGTTTTATTGTATGTCAATAAATACTGCTGATTAACACTGAATGTACGTTGGGTTGAAACAGAAATCAAACCACCGACACCTGTCGTTTCCGAATATTGTCCATAAAACGGATTCACCATATCGGTATTCCGAACGTTATTGGCATCCACTCCAATATTCACCTTGGCCTTGATGCCACCCCAGATATCAACATCTGCAAACCATTTGCCGCTAACTACGTCTCCGGAATATTTCATCTTGTCCAACATATAGCTGGCCAACGGGTTAGCATTAGGGATAGTATTACGAGATCCATTCGTATCTTGTCCTTTCTTCCCATAATCATAACGTTGGAAGCCACGGTTATCAGTCATTATATTTCCCTGTGCATCACGGATATACATCGGATATATCGCCCCCATAATATTAGAGGCATAGAATATGTTCGCATTTGAAGTTCCGCCTTCTGTATCCTGCTCACGGCTATCATAGTGAGTAAATGAAACATTAGCACCCAACTTCAACCACGGTTTCACTTGATAATCCGCCTTCAAACGAGCTGAATAACGTTGAAAACCTGAATTAGGGACGATACCCTGATCATCCAGATAACCAGCAGACATATAATAGTTCATTTTGTCAGAAGCACCGCTAACGCTTAAATTATATTCCTGGCGAACATTATTTTCGAAAATTTCATCCGACCAATTATCCGGAATATAATAATAGGTTCCATCGGAATAACCAAGCGTAGCTTTCGGATTCAGTTTTCCATCCATACCGATCAACAGTTCTCCTGTCGGAACAGAATATACTTGATATCCTAAATAAGTTCCGGAAAGCAAAGCTTGATTAGCATATGCATTGGCACCGGCCAGATCACCAGCTGCGGCATAACCTTTCAAGTCTGCATTATAAATAGAAGAATAATTCAATTCATAAAATTTAGCAGGGTCATTAATTGTTTCATAATTAGGTACTCCTCGTTTATTCACACCCCATTTTGCATCAAGACTGACACGAGCTTCGCCACTTTTACCTTTTTTAGTCGTAATCAAAATTACACCATTAGCACCACGGGCGCCATACAATGCATTAGAAGCAGCATCTTTCAATACAGTCATAGATTCGATATCAGAAGTGCTGATCGCCGAAATCTCACCGTCATAGGGGACACCGTCAACTACATATAAAGGTTTATTGCTGGCAGAAATAGATCCGATACCCCGAATCCGGACCTCTGCATCTTTACCCGGCTGTCCACTATTGCTCGTTGTCTGTACACCAGCAACCTGCCCACTCAAAGCATTCGTAACGTTCGAAGTTTGACGAGAGGTGATTTTCTCGCTTTTAATTGTTGCAGCAGATCCTGTAAAAGCACTTTTCTTGGCAGTACCATAAGCGACAATCATCACTTCATCAAGCATTTGATTATCCCCCTCCAACACCACATTTACTTTCGGCTTAACCCCAATTTCCTGGGCTTTCATACCCACAAAAGAAACTACCAGAGTCTTTGCAGAACTTGATAATCCATCAATTAAATGATTATCAATATGTTATTTATTGTCTTTTAAAGACTGGTTGTGGAAGGACTATCAAATTGTTATCTTGTTAATGTCTTATATATTAGCCACATATTGTTTTTTTAGACATTAGCGAGAATTCTTTTACAAAATAGAGTATGACTTATTTTCTACTTGTTTCGTGGAATAAATAGCCATTTATTCATGTATATAAGAAAATGTAAACTACCTGTAAATCATCATTTACGGTTCAAGCTTTGTGGAATATGAATTTTATATAGAACAATGCAAAAGATACCGACACTATCTGAAATCGCTCCTTTGACAACTGGTAAACTAAGTCGTTTCATGCCATCAACTAAGTCAAAACACCCCAAGAACTAAATGATAACATATAACAAAGTATCTGTTAGTAGTTACTACTTATTACCTATACGTAGTACTACCTATGGACGTTATGTAGTACTATGTATTTGCGATAGGTAGTACTACATACGAATAATATGATGTATGTCTTGAATTAGTTTACTATGACTTTCGGAATAGTTTATGCTATGTTACGGATCAGTTATCCTAAGAGAGCAGGTAGATTCCGGGTAATGTGTCTACAGTCCTTTAATTATTTTCTACCCTTGTAGACCCGAGGCGTTTTTTCACCCTTCAGAATTGTCCAAAAACGGTACTTAGGCGAGAGGTTAAAAATAGATAATTTTAAAGGAGGCGAAATCAAGGAGATTTCATGAGAGATCAATCTAAAATATCGATTTTACATGATCTTTTGTTAATTATCATCCCCATTTTTGTAAAATCCTATTAGTTTTTTAGTTGTTATAATAAATTTATTATTACATTTGCCATCTCTTAGGAATATTTATACATTGCTTATATGTATAAAAACAGATAGTGCAAATTAGTTATTTATAAGTTAAACAAAAAAAAGTGTGTCTATGAAAAG
>ENA-OQCE01000365-OQCE01000365.1-human-gut-metagenome-genome-assembly--contig:-NODE-365-length-22122-cov-15.518481_pt1 | contig 22122 bp, 25 predicted proteins | sample MGYA00242495_ERZ504572 | MGnify/ENA primary metagenome ERZ504572 (study PRJEB26092, sample SAMD00036228) | human gut metagenome | host: Homo sapiens | study: EMG produced TPA metagenomics assembly of...
CGAGTTGGGTGCGATGGCGCTGAGCCCGCTGTCCAAAAACCGAGTACGCGCTGGCGGCGCCGGCGCTTTGCGGCGGCTACCAGGGCGATATGCGCCCTTTGGCGATGTGTACCTGTCGACGCTTGAGTTTGTGGCGCGCGTGCGCAACCGCACGTCTGCGTGGTGCCCCAAGAGCTCGTGACGCTCAACGCGGTGGAAGATTGTATGGAGCGAGTGCTGGCGCAGGCGCTCTCGACGCTCGACGGCCCGGTCGATATGCTCGACCGCGCGGCGCAGCTGCTCGGCGGGCTTGAGCCGGGTGAGGTCGATGGCGCGCTCGAGGCGCACGTGATCGCAATCGATCTTTCGACGATATCCCGATGGCCGCTGGCAAGCCTGAGGCCTGCTCGCTGCTGCTGATGCTCGTGCGTCAGGCCGAGGCTGCCCGCCGTATGTTGCCGACGGCGCCGATCGTTTCGTCCCGTTCGTTTGCCGAGCGCTCCTGGCCGTACATGCTCGCGTGGTCCGACCTGGGGCTTAACGGCAAGGAGCGTATGACGGTCGATTCGCTGGCGCGCGCCGAGGTGCGCCGTTTTGCTGACGAGGATACGAGCGAGCGCATGCGAAACGAGATGATGGGCGTGCTGGGTGAGCTACTGGGTATCTCGCCCGAGCAGATGGAGGAGCTGCGCTCTGAGGACGGTCAACGTCGTTTGCACGAGGGAATGAAAAAGTTCGAGGGCGAGGTTCAGGACGCCATCGATAAGATGATGGGCGGCCAGGGTGGCCCGCAGGGTGGGCCCCAGGGCGGACCGATGCCGCATCCGCCGGTGGATCCGAGGCAGTTCCCGTTCTTTAGCCAAAACTAAAAAGGTTACGCGGTTTTGCCAAACCGCGTAACGAGTCGACGCTGCGCGAGCCCCTGCCGGGCAATCTGCCGCTCAAACCGTCGCTTGCGTACAGAAGTACGCGGCGCTCCTCTTTCGCGACACCTTGCCACGGCAGGGACTCGCTCGCTGACTTATGCTCAACCTATGGTTCAACCTTGCTTGCTAGATACGGTCGCTGTTGTGTTATTCTAGAACAGACGTTCGTGAATAGCGCGTGGGGCCTTGTCTTGCGCCGTGCTTGTGGCGAGGGGAGGTTGGCTTGGTCATTTTGGGTATCGACCCCGGTTTGGCCCATACGGTTGGGGGATTATCGAGGAGCGGCGTGGCGAGGTTCGCTGCCGTGCCTATGGCTGCATCGAGACCAGCGCGGGTAGTCCGCTCGCGGTGCGCCTGTCGCATATCGCCCGCGACCTCAAGGGCGTCGTGGAGCGTTATCGACCCGATACCGCTGCCATCGAGAGCATTTACTTTGGCGCCAACGTTCGCTCGGCCATCCCTACGGCGCATGCCCGCGGTGCCGCGCTCGTGGCGCTTTCGGAGTGCGCGCTCGAGATCGGCGAGTACACGCCTATGCAGATCAAGCAGGCTGTGGTGGGTACCGGCGCCGCGGACAAGCGGCAGGTCGCCTACATGGTGCGCACGCTCACGCAGCTCGACCACGACCCTCATCCCGACCATGCCGCCGATGCCCTGGCTTGCGCCATCTGCCACGTAAACCTCAGCCGCACCCGCGCCCTCACCGGTGGCGAGTTCTATCAACAGAGAGGAACCGGATACTGATGATTTCCCAGCTCCGCGGAACGCTTGTCGAGGCCACGATGAGCTCTGCTGTCGTCGACGTGTCGGGCGTTGGCTTTGAACTCGGCATTTCTGGCGGCACTGCGGCCACGCTGCCTACGCCCGGCGGTGAGGTGCGCCTCTATACCCGTATGCAGGTGCGCGAGGACGCTATGACACTTTTCGGTTTTTCCTCTAAGGATGAGCGCACGATGTTCGACCGGCTCGTGTCCGTCTCGGGCGTTGGCCCGCGCTTGGCGCTCGCCGTGCTTTCCACCTATACCGTGGGACAGCTGTATTCCCTGGTGATGGCCGAGGACGACAAGGGCATGGCCAAGGTGCCCGGCGTGGGCAAAAAGACCGCCCAGCGCCTCATCTTGGAGCTCAAGAGCACCTTTGCCAAGGACAAGGGCTTTGTGCCGGTCGATGCGATCCCCGGTCAGGTTGCGATGTCCGTGCACGCCGCCGCTCCTTCGGCGATCGATGACGCCCGTGCGGCACTCCTTTCCATGGGCTTTAGCCCGCAGGAGACCGATGTCGCTCTGAGCGGGTATGATGGGCAGGATATGCGTGTCGAGGATTTGCTCGGCGCGGCGCTTAAGCGACTCGGAATGGATGCGTGATGTGGGAAGCCGATGACTCTCAGGACCTGTGGACGACGCCCGGCAACTCGCCGGCGGCATCCATGGCGCACGGCGAGCGCATGGTGGGCTCGGAGCTGACGGCCGAGGACCTCGATGTCGATCGCACTTTGCGCCCCCAGCGCCTGGACGATTACTGCGGCCAGGAGCATATCAAGCAGAGCCTGCGCGTGTTGATCGAAGCGGCGCAGAGCCGTGGGGAGACGCTCGACCACGTGATCTTCTCGGGTCCTCCGGGCCTGGGCAAGACCACGCTGGCCACCGTTATCGCCAACGAGCTGGGCGCTCAGATCAAGACAACGAGTGGTCCGGCCATCGCGCGCACCGGCGACCTGGCGGCTATCCTTACCAATCTGCAGCCGGGTGATGTGCTGTTTATCGACGAGATCCACCGCCTCAACCGTTCGGTCGAGGAGGTCCTGTACCCCGCGATGGAGGACTTTGCCCTCGATATCGTGATTGGCAAGGGTCCGGCGGCGCGCTCGATTCGCCTGGATATCCCCAAGTTTACGCTGGTGGCGGCAACGACCCGCTCGGGTATGCTGACTGGCCCGCTGCGCGATCGCTTTGGCATTTCATATCGCCTGGATTACTACACGGTCGAAGAACTCGCGCAGATTGTGACGCGCTCGGCGTCCATCCTGGGTGTGACAATAGACCATCCGAGCGCGCTCGAGATCGGCTCGCGCTCGCGTGGCACGCCGCGCTTGGCTAACCGCCTGCTCAAGCGCGTGCGCGATTACGCACAGGTGCGCGGCAACGGTCCCATCGAGCTCGATATCTGTCGCCAGGCGCTCGAGTTCTTCGAGATCGACGAGCTCGGCCTGGACTGGATGGATATTCGTATCTTGGAGACGCTTGCCAAGACGTTCTCCGGTCGTGCCGTGGGACTTACGACCCTTGCCAGCGCGGTGGGCGAGGACCCGGGCACGCTCGAGGATGTCTATGAGCCGTATCTGCTGCAGTGCGGGTTGATGATTCGTACGCCGCAGGGCCGTCAGGCAACCCTTCGCACCTTTGAGCACCTGGGGATTGAACCTACCGTTTAGGGCGCTTTGTTTTGGCGGGCTGTTGGGCTATCGCTGGGCATCGGGTAAACATATCGCCGTTCATCGGTTATGGGTGTTTTACTATTGCGCGCCCGTGCTATGCTGAATTGGTCTTTTTCTCATTCGGTAACGAAAGGACCGCCCATGCCTACTGACATCGAAATCGCACGTTCTGTCACGCCGCTGCCTATTACCGAGGTGGCCAAGAACGCCGGCGTCGACGTTAAGCACCTTATTCCGTACGGCTTCGACAAGGCTAAGGTCGACTATTCGCTGCTCAACGAGCCGACCGATCACCAGGCCAAGCTCGTCCTCGTGACCGCTATCAACCCAACGCCTGCGGGCGAGGGCAAGACTACCACGACCATCGGTCTGGCCGATGGCCTGCGTCGTCGCGGCGTCAAGAGTGCCGTGGCCCTGCGCGAGCCTTCGCTCGGCCCCGTCTTTGGTGTTAAGGGCGGTGCTGCCGGCGGCGGCTGGCTCAGGTGATCCCCATGGAGGATATCAACCTGCACTTTACCGGCGACTTCCATGCCATCGGTGCTGCCAACAACCTGCTGGCCGCCATGCTTGATAACCACATCCAGCAGGGCAACCAGCTTGGCATCGACGTTAAACGCATCACTTGGAAGCGCGTCGTCGATATGAACGACCGTCAGCTGCGCCACGTCATCGACGGTATTGGCGGTAAGGCCCAGGGCGTGCCGCGCGAGGACGGCTTCGATATCACCGTCGCCTCCGAGGTCATGGCAATCCTGTGCCTGTCTACGAGCATTAACGACCTCAAGGAGCGCCTGGGCGAGATCGTCGTCGGCTACAGCTTTGCCGGCGAGCCCGTCCGTGCCCGCGACCTTAAGGCCCAGGGTGCCATGGCCGCGTTGCTTAAGGACGCGCTCAAGCCCAACCTGGTGCAAACGCTCGAGGGCACGCCCGCGTTTGTCCACGGCGGCCCCTTCGCCAACATCGCCCACGGCTGCAACTCTATCATGGCCACGCGTATGGCGATGCGCTTTGGCGATGTTGCCATTACCGAGGCCGGCTTCGGTGCCGATCTGGGTGCCGAGAAGTTCCTCGACATCAAGTGCCGTATGACGGGCGTTCGCCCCAGCGCCGTCGTGGTCGTCGCGACCGCTCGTGCGCTGAAGTACAACGGTGGCGTCGCCAAGGCCGACCTCATCGAGGAGAACCTCGAGGCACTCAAGGCCGGCATGCCCAACCTGCTGCGTCACGTCGACAACATCCAGAACGTTTATGGTCTGCCCTGCGTAGTCGCCATCAACCGCTTCCCGACGGACACCGAGGCCGAGCTTGCGCTCATCGAGTCCGAGTGTCAGAAGCTCGGTGTCAACGTTAAGCTTTCCGAGGTCTGGGCCAAGGGCGGCGAGGGCGCGCTCGAGCTTGCCGATGAGGTCATGCGTCTGATTGAGCAGCCGAGCGAGCTCAAGTTTGCCTATGAGGACGGCGCCGATGTGGCCGACGCTCTTGAGGCCATTGCCACCAAGGTCTACCGCGCCGACGGCGTTGACTTTACGCCGGCCGCCAAGCGCCAGCTCGCCGAGCTGCGCGAGAACGGCTTTGGCAACCTGCCGGTGTGCGTGGCCAAGACGCAGTACAGCTTTAGCGACAACGCCAAGGCCCTGGGCGCTCCCGAGAACTTCCGCATCACGGTGCGCGAGCTCAAGGTTTCCGCCGGTGCCCACTTTGTGGTCGCACTGACTGGCAGTGTTCTGACCATGCCGGGCCTGCCCAAGGTCCCCGCGGCTGAGAACATCGACGTCGACAACGACGGCAACATCACTGGCCTGTTCTAGGCCTGTTGCCCCTAGCTGCCTGCCCGCCCCGCCGTGCCCCCAAGGCCCGGCGGGGCTTTTTTATCCTTAGCCCCGCGCATGTCTTGTAGATACCGACGGGCTTTGCCCATCATAGGCTTTTGCGCGGGTAGAATGCATGGATAACGTGATGCTCACGCGCGACGGAAAGGAATCGTTGCATGGATCAGGACAAGACAACCGTGATGGGCGGCTACGGTTCCGCGCAGGCTGGCGATAGCGCCGATGCGACCCGCGTTGTTCCCAACCGCGGTTATACCGACCCCGCCGCGACGCAGCCTTCTGCCGAGCCCACCCGGGTTATGGGCTATGGTGACACGGCGCAGGATTCTTATGCTGCATCTTCGCAAGGCCCCTATGGCAACGCAGCTCCGGACCCGTTTGATTATGCGCCGCAGGATTCTTATGCCGCCTCGACACCGAATCCCTATGATGACCTGCCGCAGAATCCTATTCCGCAGCCTCAGCAGACGACGTATATGCCTCGCACGGCGCAGCTCGCTACGAGTCGCGCGAGCCGTATCGCGAGTACCCCAAGTCGATTCCGCAATATGGCGAGGACGAGGAGAAGAAGCCGTCGCGTTCGTCGAGCGTGATCAAGAAGATCCTCATCGTGCTGGCGATCTTCTTTGCGCTGTCGGTTGTGTTTGCCATTGTGTCGGGCATGCTCAACAAGCGAGGGAGTTCAACGGCCGATACCGCTGCCGAGCAAACCGAGTCCGCCTCGTCTAGCACCGTCGATCTGAGCGATATCCCGGGGCAGTACTGGTCCAACGCCAAGAAGCTCCTTAAGTCGCGCGGCGCCGATCTTTCGAATGCCGTGGTCCTGACTGATGATGGCTCAACGCCCGTCGTCGATGCCAACTGGATCGTTACTTCTGCTTACTATAACGACAGCGGCAACCTCGAAATTCAGCTCACGCACAAGAACAGCTCGGGCAACTCGTCCGACGGCCAAAGCGGTACCGACGGCTCGAGCTCCAATACGCTGGAGGACTTGAGCAACAAGGCACAGGAGCTTGGGGACAAGGCCCAAGAGCTGGGTGATACGGCTCAGAACCTGGGCGACACCGCTCAGAACTTGGGCGACATGGCGACGGATGCCTGGAACGCCCTACAAAACGGCATCTCGGGCGCGCAGGGAAACTAGCTGTTAAGCGGCTACAGCTGCTCGGCCGGACGCTCGGGCGAGCTGAAGCCCGAATCAAATGTGACGACGCACGAGACGTTGGGCCGGCGCTCGTGCACGATGCGCGTGACGAGCTCCAGCAGCTCCTCGTCGGATATATCAAAGCCGTCGGGACGCACCAGGTCAAACGAAACGAACCCGTCGTGCTCGTGCAGGTCGTGGATGGAGAGTGCGGGGTCGATCTGCATGATGCCGCGCTTGACCCAGCCGCGCAAATCATCGCCGGTTGTCGCGATGGGGTCGCAGTGCAGCGTGATGTCAATGCCCATCTGGCGCTTGATGTCGTGCTCGATGGTGTCCAGGATCTCGTGATGTTCAAACGCGTCGCCCTCGCCGGGCATCTCCACGTGGGCGCTGGCAAACTGACGACCGGGGCCGTAGTCGTGCACCATCAGGTCGTGTGTGCCCAAGACCTGCGGATAGGACATGATCTTGTCGCGGATTGCCTGGACGAGCTTGGGGTCGGGCGCTTGCCCCAGCAACGGGCTGATGGCGTCGCGCACCAGGCCCATGCCACTGATGCAGATGAAGATGCCCACACCCAGCCTGCCCAGCCATCGAGGTCGAAGCCGGTCGTCTGCGAAATAAGCGCCGCCACCAAGACCGAGCCCGAGGTGATGACATCGTTTTTGGAGTCCTGTGCCGTGGCGATGAGCGTCTCTGAGTCGATGCGGTCGCCCAGCGTGCGGTTGAACGCGGCCATCCAGAGCTTAACGAGCATGGACAAGACGAGGGCGGCTAAGGAGAGCACCGAATATGCAGTGGGGGAAGGCTTGATGATCTTAGTGACCGACTCGAGGATCAGGTTGATGCCGACGGCGCAAACCAGAACGGCGACGAACAGACCGGCTAGGTACTCGTAGCGACCGTGGCCATAGGGGTGGCCTTCGTCTGCCGGGCGGCTGGCAAGGCGGAACCCGAGCAGGCTCACGATGTTGCTCGAGGCGTCGGAGAGGTTGTTGAAGGCGTCGGCGATGAGCGAGACAGAGCCGGCGAGCAGGCCCGCGATGCCCTTGGCCAGGCACAGAGTGATGTTGAGGCCAATGCAGATGAGGCTTGCGGCGAAGCCGCGTTGGTGCGGCAGGAGGTATCGACCGGCTCGCCCTCGCTGCCGGGAACAAGCGTATGTACCAGCCGATTTACAAATAGCATAGCGGTCGTCCTCACAATCATGTTTAAGGGGATAGTGTAGCTCGCGCGGAGGCGCTGTGCACCGATGCTCAGAAAATGCAGTAATGGTCTGCCGGTGCTAACGAGCGAGCCTTCTCGTCTGCCTGGGTGGTCCATTTTGGGCCACATGGGTATGGGCATGTGCCTGTTTGCTCGACATACTTAACGTCGATAGCCCCTGTGCAAAGGAGGACGTTTCCATGGACGAGATGTTTGCCATTAAATGTCAAAACTGCGGCGGCCCTATGTACTCGCACCAGGCTAAGCGCAGCTTTGAGTGCGCCTATTGCGGCGCGGTCATTCCGTGGCAGGCGGACGCCGGAGAGCCCAAGAGCGCTTTGGGCATTCGCCATACGCCGTTGACGGTGGTGGATGGACTGCTCAAGCTCACGCATGTGTCGCAACTCGAGCGCCCGGAGGACCCGGACTGGTATTTCTTCAATTCGCACTGGCGCAATCAGTCGGTCCTGGAACATCTGCTGTGGGAGGATCGCGGCACGGCGCAGGAGTTCCAAGAGGCCACGTATGTGAGCATTCCTTGCCCCTTCTGCGGAGCGTCCTTTGAGGGCGAGTCAACGCAGCGTGTGTTTGAGTGCCCGTCCTGCGGCAACAAGATCGGCATTGCGACCTGCTCAAGCCCGGTACGTTTAGCAAACGTCTGACCATGGGTGTGGGTGCGGAGTATGTGCCGGAGCAGGGTATTCCCTGCGAAATCTCGCCGCAGCAGGCACGTGCCAACGCGCTGCAGCTGGTGCGCCAGTACCCGGATGCCTTTGCCGGGCACGACGTGGAAGACGCGATCCAAAACGACATGATGCTCTTCTATTTCCCCATGGCGCTGGCGGACCTGCGTATGATGGCGAGCTTCCCGGGCAAGGGCCTGAGCAAGGAGACCCTGGTGTACTACGAGGTGCTCGACTGGGCATACCCCAGGGCAAACTACCTGGACGTTCGTCTCATGGGCATTTTGGAGCCGTGGGACTATGCCAAGGTTGGGCCGTTTGACCCTGCCATGCAGGAAGGTGACTTTCGCGTCGTCTCCGTCGATGCGTCTGCCAAGGACCAGGTGGTCATTGATAAGCTGGCGCTCGACGTTGCGGGCAACGACGCCGAGGTTGTACTGGGGCTCAATAAAAAGAGCATCCGCACCTGGGCGCGCAAGGCTCGCAAGCATAAGGACGGTCTGGTGATGGTGCCGGTTTACTTTGTCGACCGTCCGGCAACGGACAGCCGCGACGGCGAGCAGGTGCGCATCGCCGTGAACGGCCAGACGGGCCGCGCGGCCGCGGTGGTGTTTAGCGACAAGCGCGAGACGCATATCGTGGCGCCGCTCAACCTGAGCCTTCATCTGTCCGGCGAGAGCACCGTGCACGCCACGCCCATCGAGGTCAAATACGTTAAGTCGCCGTTCCTATACCAGATCGTACGCCGCGGAGGTGGCGAGCAGCCGCGGCAGATGGCAGCAGCAGCCGAGGGTTGCTACCGAGAGGAAAAGCCCAAACGCCGCGGTCTGCTGGGTGCGCTATTTGGGAAGTAGGGGAGTGGTGCTGGTTGGTCTTATGACGCGATAGCCAGGGGTACGGGGCGGTTCGCAGGAGTGCGGGCTGCCCCGTTTTTGTATTGCGGGGATATGGCATCCGAATGGCCGTAGGATCTCAGCTAAATGGCTATTTAGCTGTGTGAGGTCAACCTTCGAGACGTCAATCTCGCCCGACATAAGCTTAGGAAGCAATGTGTCGCGAAGGGTGACAAGCGCCCGCGATTCGACTTCATTGTTTCGGATCTGAGTATCAATGGGCGTGGCTTCTTTTTCAAACGCGCGTATCGCTGCATTGTTGGGTAACGCAATGGGGAGTCCATTTAGAGCTTTGCCGTTTATCGAGCCAAATACAGTCCCCTCACCGTTATAGGCGTCAAGTTTCTTATGGAGTGAGCGCATTAGGTAGAGACCATACGATGGATAGTCGCAGTGGATTGCAGCTAGCCCGCGTCCAATGCAGCAGTCTTCGTACGCCAAGTTTAGGTCGCCCACGGGAGCGCGCACGCTCATCAAGACATCTCCCGCTTTTGCCATGCGCTTGGGCTCCGTAGTGCTTAGTCTCTGAGTGGGGTAACGCCAGCCAAATTCGGCGCGACCTTGATAAAAGATGGTTCCAATCCCCGTTTCGTTATAGGAGCTGCCTGCCGGGGATTGACCCATTGTGACATTGGCAAAATCGGCCAGAGTAGCGTTGTCTGTTAGCCCCCCGAAGTGCCGTCGGAACATGCCGTCCGCCAGCTCTTCTAAATAGCCATTTACTTCACTATGTACAACGCGCCGTCCACACTGTGGCTATCGTACTCGACGAAAGGAGCAGCGTGGAAACCGTTATCAATACCGTGCTTTCGGAAATGCAGGGCCTTCTCGACCCACACCAGCTCAAGCATCTAGCCATTACACTTAGGCAAACGCTTGGACCAAAACAGGCAGAGCAGGGCAAGACCTGCTCTCGCTATTTCTCACCGCTAAAGAAGTTGAGGGATGCTCACCTAAAACTATTGCATACTATGAGGCAACTTTGCGGCATATGAACGCGGCACTTGCTAAGTCCTATACGCAGGTCGAAAGTGATGACCTGCGGCGCTATCTCAATGATTACGAGACGGCTCGCGGTTCCAGTAAAGTCACAATCGATAATATACGTCGCATTATGTCGAGCTTCTTTTCGTGGCTTGAGGATGAAGACTATATTGTTAAAAGCCCTGTAAGGCGTATTCGCCGCGTCAAAACTGCTCAAATAACCAAAGAGGTGTTAAGTGACGAGGAGCTGGAGATCTTGCGAGATGCATGCGAATCCAAGCGGGACCTTGCCATCGTTGATCTTCTCTCTTCGACCGGCATGCGCATTGGCGAGCTTGTACGACTCGACAGGAAGGACGTCAATTTGCATGAGCGCGAATGCCTTGTAATGGGAAAGGGAAATAAACAGCGCCCTGTTTACTTCGACGCGCGTGCCAAGTTGCATCTCACGGAATATCTTGCGAGCCGTGCCGACAAGAGCCTGCGCTTTTTGTCGCACTCGATTCCTCAGCTCGACGTATTACGGTTGGGAACATAGAGCTCCGCTTGCGTGACCTAGGCAGAAGCGCTGGCGTCAATCGCGTTCATCCGCATAAGTTTCGCCGTACGCTTGCTACCCATGCTATTGACAAAGGAATGCCCATAGAGCAGGTGCAAAAGCTGCTAGGCCATGCGAAAATAGACACCACCATGCATTACGCCATGGTAAACCAGAACAATGTAAAGGCTTCGCATAGGAAGTATTTGGAATGATTGCCGAAAGTGAAGAAGTATGCGTTGAGGATCTTATTGATGAGATTGCCATGGGACCCTTCGGCTCAAATATTAAGACTGATTGCTTTGTCAACTCCGGTATTCCGGTATTTAATGGATCGAATCTAACTGGCTTTGAGACGAACGACACTGCGCTGCGCTATGTCACTCCTGAAAAAGCAAATTCCCTGGGCAACGCATTGGCCTCGCGTGGCGATATCGTAATAACACACCGTGGAACGTTGGGCCAAGTCGCGATGGTCCCCTATGACTCCAAGTATCCTCGCTACGTCATTTCGCAAAGCCAATTTCGCATTCGCTGTAATGACAAGGTGCTACCGAAATTTTTTGTCTACTATTTTCATACTCGAGAGGGGCAATGGCGGTTACTTTCGAATAAAACGCAAACTGGCGTTCCGGCGTTGGGGCGTCCAACGAGTACTTTTCGCAAGCTGTCAATGCCATTGCCCACTTTTGAGAAGCAAGCAAAAATCGTTCAGGTGATTGATACCATCCAAAAGAAAATCAAGAATAACTCAAAGCTAAATGGCTATTTAGCTGCGTGAGATTGACCTTTGAGACGTCAACCTCTCCGGACATGAGCTTGGGGAGAAGGGCGTCACGAAGAGCAGCAAGATGTTCACTCTCTTTGTTTGCGGTTGATATGTGCTTGAGCGCCGATGTCATGAAACCGATTACCAATTGGTTTGGGCTGGCGCTGACTACGTAGGTAAGCATCTGCTTCTTGTCGCCTCGCGGCATCTTGGTGCCTTTAGCCCCCTTCATGACGAAGTCGAAAAAGGAATCATTGCGCAGGCAAGAATAAAGGTAGCCCGCCCATTCTGGTTGCTTTGCCCTAAATACGAGAACATCGCCGGAACACGTTCCAGCTTGGTCCGCGTACCAAATTTTCTTGAAATAGGGGCGGATATTGGAGATCAGAATATCCCCAGCTTGATAAACCGTCACTTTCCCTGTTTGAGGTAGGGACGACGCTATCTGCCTGCCCATTTTGTTAGGGAGGAGGGACTCGGTAGAAACATAGGTATCGAAGTCCGCTTCGCTGCAATCGGCTTTCTCGGTCACTAAGTCGCACAGCGACTCCAGGACGGTATTTTCACCTGTTGCGCGTTCAGCAATTGCCTCACACTGCACAGCTAAATAGCCATTTAGCGTAGTGCTGAGTCGGATTTTATTCGAGATAGAGTCGCATAGTGTAACGATTGAGTCTTGCGTCGGGCGATCGGGCAGGGGGATTGGCATCTGTGCGTAAGTTTTAGCATTGATATTGCCTCTGGTGCTGCCGGTGTTAAAAGAGGCCACCCAGTCCCAATAAGCTTTCGACTGGGCATAGTATTTGACATAGCGAGGATTAACTTTCTTATCGTCCAGCGAGAAGCGAATTAAGAAGCCCGCGAAGGCAAACTCGCCGTCGCGAGAATCGTAGTAATAATTCCTTCCGGTACTGTTGCCCGTTCTGGCGAAAACGATATCGCCATCTCTCAGCATGTATTTGTAAGCGGCGGGGTCGTCTACAGATTTGCGGTCGTTCCAATTCAGGGTGCCGTCGTCGTTGATATCCGTAATACGAAGATATGCAGGTAATTCCGCATCATAATCAACTGCCGAAGCGGCGATACCGTATTTTCCGTCGCCGAGACTGAGTTCTCCAAGAGTCGCAACGCTAAAGTTCATATCCAATCGCCTCCAGATTCTTCTTAATCTGCTCCTGCAGGCGGTTGGACTCTTCAAAGCACTTTGATATTTCGCTGGTTAGGCGTGCCATCTTCTCCTCAAACGGCTCACCGTCGTCTTCGACCTCGGCAATGCTACGTAGCGACCGGGCGTCAGGATGAAATCTTGCTTGGCGATTTCATCCAAATCTGCTATGGCGCTCAACCCCTTCACGGGCTCGAACTCGCCCTTGCGGAAGGAGTCGAATGCGGATGCAACTTTATTGATGTCCTCTTCGGTAAACTCGCGTAGTTTGCGAGAGACCATGGTGCCCATTTCGCGGGCATCGATGAATAGCGTCTTGCCGGACTGAGCCTTCTTCTTGTTCAGGATCCACAGGCACACGGGAATTTGGGTGCTGTAGAACAGCTGCCCCGGCATGGCTACAATGCCTCGACCAAATCGTCCTCTACGATAGCGCGTCGAATATCGCCCTCGCCGCTCGTCTGGCTCGAGAGCGACCCGTTTGCCAATACGAGGCCAATCTTGCCCGTGCCGTTAAGATGCCAAATCATATGCTGCATCCAAGCGAAGTTAGCATTGCCCGTGGGCGGCATGCCGTACTTCCAACGTACGTCTTCCTGCAGCGCTTCGCCGCCCCAGTTCTTGAGGTTGAAGGGTGGGTTTGCCAACACATAGTCAAACTTTTCATTCTTGTGCTGGTCGGCGCTGAAGGTGTCAGCATAGTTGCCCAAATCGGCCTCGATGCCGCGAATACCGAGGTTCATCTTTGCGAGCTTCCACGTGGTAGGGTTGCTCTCCTGGCCAAAGATGGTGATGTCCTGTACCACGTTGCCGCCATGGTGCTCGACGAAGGCGGCGGACTGCACGAACATGCCTCCGCTACCACAGCAGGGGTCGTACACGCGACCGTGGAAAGGCTGGAGGATTTCAACCAGCGTGCGCACGATGCACGACGGCGTATAGAACTCGCCGGCGTTTTTGCCTTCCATTGATGCGAATTTCTGCAGGCAATATTCGTATGCTCGCCCTAACAGGTCTTTCTCGCTCTCGTTGTCGGTCATTTGTACATTTGTGAATAAGTCGACGACGTCGCCTAAACGCCGCTTGTCTAGTTCGGGACGAGCGAAGTTCTTGGGCAGCACGTCCTTGAGCTTGTCATTCTCGCGTTCGATGGCGCGCATGGCATTGTCGATGATCTGGCCAACTTCGGGCGTATGTGCCGCCTGTGCGATATTCGCCCAACGTGCCTCTTCGGGAACGAAGAAGACATTCTGCTCCATGTAACAGTCGCGATCTTCTTCGTCGCCGTAACCTTCTGCGACGAGTTCTAGGTAACGTTCGTCAAAACGGTCCGAGAGGTACTTCAGGAAAATAAGGCCTAATACGACGTTTTTGTACTCGGCAGCGTCCAGGTTGCCGCGCAGCACGTCTGCGGCGTTCCACAATTGGTCCTCAAAGCCAACGTCGGCCGTGTTCTTCTTGGTGTCCTTAGCCTTGCTTTTAGCCATGCTGTTTTAACTCCCTATGCTGCATTGTCGGCCCAGAGTTCGCACTGATCCATCACGGTGGCCAGTGCCGACTCCATGCCCTCTGGCGGATACTTATGATGTTTGAGCAGGCGCTTAATTGCAACACGCATGGCAGCGCGAGCACTTTGCTTTTTCTGCCAATCGACCGTGCGCATTTCGCGCATCTTCGCAGTAAGCTCCTGCGTGATGGCGACCAACTCGTCATTTTTCTCGCGATAGTAATCAGCGACTGCCTGCGGTTGTGTTAGCGCCTCGTAAAACGCAAACTCCTCTTCGCTAAGCCCAAGCTCCTTTGCCTTTTGGTTTTCGGAAAGCATCTCTTTCGCCATCTTGAGCATTTCTTCGAATACCTCAGCGTTGGTGAGCTGTCCATTTAGATAGCTATTTACCATGCTTTGCATGAGTTCCGAGTACTTTTTTGCCTGCGTTATGCTCTTCCTGCGGTAGCCCTTAATCTGGTCGTCGATGAGTTTTTTCAACAACTCGTAAGCCAAGTTCCTCTCTTTCATACGCGAGAGGCTCGACAGAAACTTGGGATCAAAAATCGAAACCGTTTCGTCTTCCACCTTAAACAGGTCTATTACGCCGTCGGTATGGACGATGTTCTGTTCGAGTAGCGCATTGATACGCTCATTTACCTGCTTAAGGGTAAGTTTGCCTCCGTTTTTGCTGCGGGCGCCGCCCTGCTCGGTGAGCTGAAGGATGAGCTCTCGAACAACCTGGAAATAGCCAGCCTCGATGCGCTGCATGTCTGTTGCGCGACTTTTGGCGAGTCCATAGGCTTTGAGCATGACTCCTGCCTGCTCAACAAAGTCGCGGGCAGCATCTTCGTCGCCGGGTGCAAGGATATGATTTACTCCACCCGTTATGAGTTCGCTTCGACGTGCGGCGGACTCGGTGCTCATGAATTCCGAATAATCGTATCCGAACATTTTGTCGCGACAGACCGCCAGCTTTTCCAAGAACTTAGGATAGGCGGTTTTCCCGATATCCATGTCGCCGTATTTCTTTTGGTCGCGCTTGGTGTAGTCCTTCATGGCGCGTTTAAGGGCGTTGGCTATGCCTACGTAGTCAACAACCAATCCGCCAACCTTGTCTTTGTATACTCGGTTTACGCGTGCGATTGCCTGCATCAGGTTATACCGCGCATGGGTTTATACACATACATGGTGGCAAGGCTCGGCACGTCAAAACCGGTGAGCCACATGTCTACGACGATTACGATTTTAAGCGGGTCGCGTCATCCTTAAACCGCTTTGCCATCTCCTTCACATGGGCCTTATTGCCTACAACGTCGAACCACCACTCGGGGTCTTGATTGCCCATGGTCATGACAACGCCGAGCTTGCCCTCGTCCTTCCAAGAGGGTCGCAGCTCGCATATACGTTGATATATAGCCATGGCAGCGGGGCGCGAATACGCAACGATCATTGCCTTGCCGGTGAGTTCGTGCGCACGGTTGGTCTCATAGTGCTCTACGATGTCCTGACATAGGGCATCGATGACTTCGGGTGCACCTAGAACGGCGTCCAGATTTGCAAAGTTGCGCTTGCTTGCGTCAATGGTTTCGGCGTTAGCCTGCTCGGTGAGCTTTTCGTACTCATCATCAACTTTTGCAAGGATGCCCTGATCCAGCTTGAGTGCGACGACGCGGCTCTCGTAGAACACGGGTCGAGTTGCATCGTCCTCTACTGCCTGAGTCATGTCGTAGACGTCGATATAATCGCCGAAAACCTCGCGAGTCGATCGATCTTCGGCAGAAATAGGGGTGCCGGTAAAGCCGATGAAGGTCGCATTCGGAAGGGCGCGGCGGATGAGCAACGCGGTGCCCGTGTGCTTCTTACCGTCACGGTCGTATTTCTCCTCGAACCCGTATTGTCCGCGGTGCGCCTCATCTACCATCACCACGACGTTCTTGCGCTCGGAAAGGGCGACGGCCTCTTCCTCGAACTTCTGCATGGTGGTGAAAATGATGCCGTTGGCGCGGCGGCTCGAGATCTGCTGCGCAAGATCGGCGCGGCTCTGCGCCTGAACGGGCGTCTGGCGCAGGAAATCTGAGCATCTGGAGAACTGTGCGAACAGCTGCGAGTCGAGGTCGTTGCGGTCGGTGATCACCACGATGGTGGGGCTGTCGAGTTTCTCTTCGAGCAGATGGGCAAGGAAAACCATCGAAAGCGACTTGCCCGAGCCTGCGTGTGCCAGAAGACGCCGCCCTTGCCGTCGCCGCCGATGGCCTCATGCACGCTCTCGAGTGCCTTGTTTACCGCGAAGTACTGATGGTACCCCGCGAGGATTTTCGCGTCCTCGGAGAACAGGATGAAGTTCTTCAGGATGTCGATGAGCCGCTCCTTGGGGAACATACCGTCCAGAGGCGTCTTCCAATCGGCGTACTGGGTGGCCTCGTAGCTTCCATCGACGCTCTTCCACTCAACGAAGCGCGACTCGTTGGCGGTGATCGTGCCAACCTTGGTGTGAAGCATGTCGCTGGTGACGCAGAAGGCGTTGTACACGAAAAGCGATGGAATCTGTCGTTTGTAGTTTTGAATCTGTTGGTAGGCATCTTCGCTGTCAGCGTCGGCACGAGCGGGTGACTTCAATTCAAAGAGAACGAGCGGAAGCCCGTTGACGAATACGATGACATCTGGACGTTTGTTGGTGCCACACTCGATGTAGGTCCACTGGTTAACAACGTGGAAGCAGTTCTTTTCGGGATTGTCGTAATCGACCAAGCGCACGATGTCCGTATGCTCTTCTTTGCCGTCAAACCAGCTTGTCTCCACACCGTTCTGGAGCATGTCCATAAAGATGCTGTTCTTGGCGATGAGGTCGCTGCCCTCGATTTCCTTTAGTTTAGTTATTGAGGCCTCAATCGCTCGTCGATTGAGCGTGGGGTTAATGCCCTCAATAGCGGGCCCAATGACGTCAGGTAGGAAGGCGTCGTCAAACGCGTCGGAGGAACGAGCGACATCAGGTCCATAGAGGTGCTCGTACCCCAGGCTCGTTTGCAAGTGGTCAATGATGCCTTGTTCGAAAGCATCCTCATTAAATGACGTTGAGGAGCTGTAGTCGACAGCAATCATGCGCACTCCTTACCTTATGCTTCTTCGACGTTGGTGAGGCTGTCCACCATTGCATTCTAGCAGTTAATCTTGCATATATTGGTATATCTGACACCCGTTAGTTGCCATTTGACTTATCGGTTGACCGCGCCAGAATGACAATTGGTGGCAAGGCTCTCTTACTTATTAAACTGGCTCCTATTTACAGGCGCTCGTGTTGTGACAGTTGCTCAAGCGCTTGCTTGAAGCTGTTGTTGGTGATCTTGAGATCGTTTCCCGCTTGCATTTTAATGAGTGTCGAGCCGGGGGCGATGGCGGACGTGGTGCGATGGTGCCAAGAAAAGTGCCTAGACCTGGGCGAGGAACCGAGGCCGCGGGAGCTTTTATATTTCTTTGATCGCATGGATTGTCTGTTCTGTTGGCCGCGCCGGCGTTGTTTCTTTGCTCTCGTTCGCGCGGAATCCACTTGTGGCGGTAGGTGTAAATAAACGGCGGAGCGGCTGGAAAAGAGCCGCCTCGCTGGATAAAATCAGGTTGTGCCGCGGAACCCGCTCCTCAGTCGGTCAACTTTGGAAGCGCGGGCAACGCAGGTTCTATCGTCTTAAAGGGTCGGCTGCAACTGACCCTTTTCCATGACTCCCTTCGCTATCCGTTACTGCTTATATTCCCGCCAGATCGAGTAGAGGTTCCGGGCAATGCCGGTCACATACATCGAGAGGCGCCGGATTTCAAGAAACAAGTTCATAGGCTTCACCCCAACCAGAGATGGAGCGTTGCCCGTAGGCGGATTCCGCGGCGGTCAAGATTTCACCTCACAGGCCGCGGTGGGAGACATCCTACCCCCATGGTTTGGAACAGTGCCGATCTAACGGGCAATCAAGTCTCTAGCACTCTTTGAATTGAGCAAGCATCTGTTCGAAGAAGCATAGTTCGGATGGCTCATAAATGAGCGAACCGCCGTCCGCGGTCCTGTAGAGCCGCAGGGGAGGTAACGCCCGTCGGGGAGGACGTAAAGGCATTCTTCCTCCCTCAGCCCCGCTGGGAGTATCGGGGTCTCGTTTTCGTCCATTTGGAACTCATCGATATTCGCGATCTTCCTCTCCATGATGCCTCCTACCTTATTTCTTGAATGGCGCCCTAAAACAAGCAGCCCTCAATCAACTCTTTGCCGCGCAGGGTGTCGATCCATTCCCGTGGAATCGCGTCGATACCGTATACCGTGCCAGCGAGCGCACCTGCGACGGCTGCGGTGGTGTCGGTGTCGTCGCCCAGATTGACGGCGGCAAGGACGCAATCTTCGTAACTGTTGGTGTTGACAAAGCACCAGGTAGCGGCTTTAAGCGTGTCGCGCACGAAGCCACCTGACCTGATTTCCTGCTCAGGCACGCCTTTCAGGTGGAGTGCCCACGAGGGGAGCGCGTCGTTCATCACGGTCCTCATCAGCTCGACAAATATGACGCATGCATCGGTTGACGTTCTGTGGGCGTGCGTAATCGCGGAGACCTCGCTGACCTCTTCGTCTGTCGCATCGGTGAACGCCAGGGGCGCGATGCACATGAGCGATCCGTTGCCGTTGTCGCGCTCGCCGGAGCCTCCTTTGCCGGTGTGCAAGGCGCGGGCGGTTGTGCCGCCGTAATCGAAAACGCCGTCGATCGTATACTCGCCACGGGCAATCCAGCTTACGAACTTGTCGCGCATGTCCGCGGTGTCAATGTGCCCGAGCTCCCTAATCGAGTCGCAGGTAGCAAGCGTCATAGATGTGTCGTCGCTCCAGGTGCCGGCGGGTTGCCCATGCGTGCCGTAGCCGATCATGCCCGTGCATCCGAACGTGCCGCGGGGCCTGAACTCGTAGGGAACGCCCAGCACGTCACCGACGGCAAGCCCATAGATGCAGTCGCGCAGTGTTGTTTTCGGTCTGTCTGTCATGGAAAGCTCCTCTTATCCCGGGTGATGTGGAGCGCCGTCGGGGGTATCGGTCGCAACGTGCCGCTACCCTTGCGCTTCGCCATTAGTCGCTTCGTTGATGGCGCGGTACTCGGCACTCAGCTCGCGCGCCAGTTCTTCCTTGCTTGGAAGATACGGCAGGTATTTGGCGGCAAACACTTGGTCGTTGTCTTCGGGCAGCGTGTACTCGACAATCGAGTCGCTTTTGTCCGCGCAGAGCACGATGCCTATGGGCGGATTGTCGCCTTCGTTCATGAGCTCGCGCGTGTAGTAGTTCACGTACATTTGCATCTGGCCCAGGTCCTGATGCGTAAGATCGTCCGTCTTAAGGTCGATGAGCACGAAGCAGCGCATCAGATAGTTGTAAAACACAAGGTCAATATAGAAATGGCGCCCATCAAAGGTGATGCGCTTTTGGCGCGCCTCGAAAGCGAAACCACGGCCAAGCTCCAGCAGGAACTTCTGAAGATGCGTGATGAGCGCCTGCTCTAGATCGCTCTCGCGAAACGCAGTATCGTCCGAGAAACCTAAAAACTCCAGTACATATGGATCGCGGATGATATCCTCGGGGCGACGAGCCGGGGCGCTCTCTTGGATTTCCTGGGTGACGGCCTCCTTGTCCTTGCTGGCAAGCAGGCGCTCGCGGAACATGGTGTTGATCTGACGCTCGAGCTGACGCGTGCTCCAACGAGAATCGGCGCATTCGTTCATGTACCAGGCGCGAGCATCGGGGTCGGGAATGCGCATCAACCTGCGGTAATGAGTCCAGCTCAATTCGCTACGCAGTGCGTCGCGAATTGGAAACGCAAGAAAGAACTGACGCATATTGCGAAGGTTTGCGATGCCAAAGCCTCTTCCGAAATCCGCGGTAAGCCTTCTGGAGAGGCCTGCAATCAATGCCTCTCCATATGCTGCGCGCTCCTCTCCGCCCTGTTCATCAACAATGCTCTTGCCGATTTCCCAATATGCCTCAACCATCGCAAAGTTAACGGCGGTATAGGCCTTGTCGCGAGCGGCGTTTAGAATCGAGGAAACCTGCTTGTAAAAAACTTCTGGCACGATTGCCGATTCTCCACGGTTTACCAGTTCGCCCATCACTGTCGCCCCACTTTCCTCTTATGGAATGCATCTTTATCGCATTTAGTTTAAAGCCTCGCGCGGACACGAATTGCTGTGCTGTCTGGCACCTTCGCATGGGAGCCTTGCGGTGACTAAAATGTGACCATAGAGGCAGTTTTAGCGAACCCCATGGGAGTGACACGCATGGACAACAACACCTTGCTGTTTCAGGACAAGGGTTCGGGTAGGTTTAAAGACGTCAAAATTTACCCTAACCGTATCGAGGTGCTCAAGAAGGGCGCTTTCGGCGGCAAGCACACCGAGATTGTCTACCTTAAGGACATCACGGGGGTCAACAGGATCAAGGGCCGCGACGTTTTTCTGCGTAACAGGCTGTTGACTGCCTGTGTCTTTAGCCTCAGCAGTCACGCGAGGGCGCAGGAATTCGTCAACGTGCTCAATATGGTGATGTGACCGGGCGCTTTCGAACACAAAAAACCGGGATGCAAGGAGTCGCACCTTGCATCCCGGCTGAGCTAAAACGGCGCTGCTGCATGCCGTTGGAGCTTTAGCGCTTGATCTCGATATCGTCGAGCTTGACGTCCATGGCCTCGGTCTTTGCCTTGGCGATATCATCGGCAAACTCCAGGGACTTCATCATGGTCTCGACGGCGTCCTTGTGCTCCTCGACGTTGTCGATGCGCACGTAGACGCTGCCGCCCTCAACGTCGGTGAAGTACTCAGTCGTTACGCCGCCCGAGTGCGTGTAGGAAGCGTTGCGCCAGGTCTTGCCGTTGTACTTAACGGGATCATTCTCGGTCCACTCAAAGTCGGTCTTCCACTTGGCCTCGTAGTCAAACAGCTCGTCGGCGTTCTTGTCAGGGTCGAAGACGGGGATGAAGCGGTCGCTGGCGTGCTCGCTCTCGGTGAACTTAAACTGGGCCCTGTCGGCGGTGTCGCCGGCGACGTCGGTGATCTCGACGCCTCGGGGACCTCGACCTTAAACCAAATGAAGTCGGTCCTCATATCCACGGCTGGCTTTTCTGCTCCGCCGCCACCACCACTGCCGGTAGCGTCGCCGCTGCCACCGCAGCCCACCAGAGCAACTGTGGCAAAGAGACTGATGCAGAGGGTGAGAATCGCAAAGGCCTTCTTTTTCATGGTCGTGTCCTCCTCGATCTGTAACCGCCCATGGATTACCTGCCTTTACTGTACGCGCGAGCGGCTCCTTCGGGTGGGCCATGTGTCCCATTCTGAGGGCCGGATTTGCGCCGTTAAGTGGCAATATGCTCGGACGCAAAAGAGGGGAGGGCCGATGCTGTCGGCCCTCCCCGGGGTTGGGTGCCCGTTGTTTTAATGGGGCGCGTGTACGCGGGTGCGCATAGGCACGTGCGGGTGTCCCGTTACTTGATCTCGATGCTCGAAATCTCGGCTTCGCGTGCCTCGGCAACTGCCTTCGCCATGTCATCGGGGAACTCGATGGAGTTGAGGAGCGCCTCGGCTTCTTTCTTATGCAGATCGAAGTTCGAGATGAGGACGTAGACGCTTCCCGGCTCAACGTCGGTAAAGAGGAGGGTTGAGACGCCGCTGTTGTCCTCGTACGTTCCGACGAGCCACGTCCTGCCGTTATACTCGACGGACCCGCCATCCTTCCACTGGAACGTATCACCTTTCTTTTCTGCCTGGTCGGCGTGGGATTCCTCTGCCGTCAGCGCTGTTTTCCAAACGGGGATAAAGCGATCGGCCGAGGCGTTCTCGTCTTCGGGGAAGGTGAGCCGGACCCTGTCGGCATTCTTGCCGGCGGAGTCGCTTACGCCGACGCCTCGGGCATCTCGACCTTAAACCAGATAAAGACGGTCTTCTTGGCGACGGGGGCCTTTTCCTTGCTCTCGCTCTTGGAGGCGCTGCCGCCGCCCGATGCGCTCCCGCCGCAGCGACAAGGGCAAACGCGGCAAAGAGGGCGATGCAAAGGGAAAGGATCGATAGGGTCTTTTTC
>ENA-OQCE01000366-OQCE01000366.1-human-gut-metagenome-genome-assembly--contig:-NODE-366-length-22045-cov-4.038279_pt1 | contig 22045 bp, 31 predicted proteins | sample MGYA00242495_ERZ504572 | MGnify/ENA primary metagenome ERZ504572 (study PRJEB26092, sample SAMD00036228) | human gut metagenome | host: Homo sapiens | study: EMG produced TPA metagenomics assembly of...
TTAGATTTCAGAGGCAGGCGTATACTTCTTGTGGAAGATAATGAACTGAACAGTGAAATTGCAGTGGAAATTCTGAAAGAACATGGATTCCTGGTTGATACAGCAGAAAATGGAGCAGAGGCAGTGGAGAAAATTAAAAATTCAATACCAGGGGATTATGATCTGGTACTGATGGATGTGCAGATGCCTGTAATGAATGGATATGAGGCTACCAAGCAGATCCGTGCGCTTACTGATCCGGCACTGTCGGGAATTACCATTCTTGCCATGACTGCTAATGCTTTTGATGAGGACAGAAAGAAAGTTCTGGAATGCGGTATGGATGGATTCTTATCCAAGCCAATAATTATTGAAGAATTGATCGATACGTTACAAAAGAATCTGGATTAGGTGCCTGGAACATCATAAAACCCACAAGGTAGAAGAGGGAAATGGAAATCAGGCAATCAGGAGCCTTCCAGGTGCATGGAAAAATTTTACTGTAAAAAAGGGATGAGTCTGGAAATGTAATCCATGTTTTATGTACGGTCCGTAGTATCAGCGATTCCAAGAGACGTGAAGAGGATCTTAACTTTGCTGCGGAAGCAGCAAAGCGGGAAGCCGAAATGAAAACAAGGTTTCTGGCAACGATGAGTCATGATATCCGTACACCACTGAATGGTATTATCGGTATGGTAAATATGGGAAATCAGTACGCAGATGATCCACAGATGCAGCAGAAGATCAGAGAAAAGGTAATGGAATCCCTGAAATATCTGGTGTCTCTGGTAAATGATGTGCTGGGTATGAATAAACTACAGAGCGGAGATTTGAAGGATTCTGTCGAATATTATGGACAATGCCATAAAATTCAGTCAGGCGGGTAGTGTGCTCATGGTCGGGGTTAAAGGAAGAGTTTCTGCCTTTAACTGTCACAAGATCAAAGTTTTTATGTGTCACGGATAATTCGGCAGCCAATTCGCTGACAATGTCGATTTTAGAAATTGCCTTGTTATACAGCACAAAAGCATAATTCAAAACAATGCCGTTACAGGAAAGCATAACCGAAACTGCCTGATGCCCATAGTCCTGTTTGCCTTTCAAATGAGATTGATGAAAATACGCATCTTCAATCGGATGCAGAGCCCGTGACGAAGGCTTTGTCTTTGCAGCTATCGTATCGTCAACAATACAGAAAACAGGTTTTCCGGTGAGGGCTGCTTCTGAATAAATAATCTCAATGACAGGCCGTTTTAATGTATCTGAAAGCAACGATTCATCACTTTCCAGAGTTGAGGAAATGGGCAATTGTAGTTCTATGGCAGGAACTGTTTTTGGCAAAATCCGTGGTTTTTCCATGGTATCCAGAAAGAAAGATGATAATCAGGATACTCATAAGATGATTGATCATTCGATTAGAATACGATTTGCATAAATCTAATTTTTTAAACTGGTTGTATATGAATGCTGAATGATGTATAGTATTTGCAGGAGACACCTTCTTTCGTGAATGCTGTAAATGTTGGTTTGGTCACTTTCATTATACAACACAATCGAATTCAAGGTGTCTTTCTTTTATGCAAAATCACGAACTTGCTCATTTATAGTATAAAGATAAAATGCGTAGTAAGAATTCAAATAAAAATAAAAGGAGGCTATAACAATGAGTAAAACAGAATGGACGAAAAAAATAATAATCATTGTGATTGGTTCGATCATAGCAGCATATGGCATTACCCTTGCATTGTATGCGGGATTTGGAGGGGCAACCCTTGCTGTTTTGTGGCAGGGGATTTCAAGGACATTTCATATAAGTATAGGCATGGCATCTCTGATTGTAGCCATAATTATGATCGTATTCTCATTTTTCTATGACAGATCACAGATACATATTGGTACGATTATTTATCAGCTTGTGTATAGCCTCTGTGTTGATTTGTTTGCAAATGCACATGTGTACAGTACGCATTTGTGGGTGAATGCACTGATTATGTTGCTGGGAGTCATGCTTTTTGCAGTCGGAACAGGAGTTTATGCGGCAGCTTCACTGGGACGTGGTTCTTACGAGGCATTAACCTTTTCTCTTGCGGAAAAGAACGGCTGGCAGGTAAAAGCAGTGCGGATGATACTGGATATTGTTATGGTACTTACCGGAGTTTTGCTGGGGGGAAAGTTTGGCATATGTACAATCGTAACGATCATTATCTCAGGACCGATTATTCAGTTTACAGCATCAAAAACTAAAAAGTTATTAAAAAAATAAAGATGTGGATTTGGTGAAAATCGTCACCGGCGGGAGTATCCAGAAGCAGTCCGACGCCTGATCTATACGACCAACACCATCGAAGGATTTAACCGCCAGCTCCGAAAAGTCACAAAATCAAAAACTGTATTTCCATCGGATGACAGCCTGCTTGACATGCCTGGAAATTGCATTATAATACAAACAAGGACAGAGTCCCCAAAACGGGCTCCGTCCTCGATAACTAATGACATATCTTATATCAGTTTTTTCTGTTTACACAAAACTTGAAACAGTCTCAATTACCGCTCTGTAGATTACAGCACAATTAAAAACTTTGTTTTCAATGTTACTAAGGATATCCGCATGACAGACATACCTACATGGAAACAGAAATTAGAACAGCAGTATATCAATCTTGCATTTGACCCTGCAGCAGCATTGAGTGATTTATCGAAGAAGGAGGCCTTCTATTTGAAAAAGAAAAAAGATGAAGTAACTATCCGTTCCAGTGCAGCAGAATACCTGACCTATGTTGCCTCTGTTGGTGGTCAGCAGGATAGTATTGAGATGCGCTATGAGGATGGGAATATATGGCTGACACAGAGGATGATGGCCACATTGTATGACGTTGGTTTGCCAACGATAAATGAACATAGCAATATAATCTTCAAATGATTATTGCGGTTGGATTCAAGGTTAATAATGAGCGAGCAGTACAGTTTCGTAAGTGGGCCAATGGCATCGTGAAGGACTACGCCATCAAAGGTTGAGTCATGGATGATGAACGCCTGAAAAATGGTGGCTCTGTGCTCACAGTAGAATATTTCGACCATTTGCTTGAGCAGATTCGAGAAATCCGTCTCTCTGAGCGTAGATTTTATCAGAAGATAACAGATATCTATGCTACAGCTCTTGATTATGACCGAACAGCGAAAACAACAAAGCAATTTTTTGCAAAAGTGCAGAACAAGATGCACTATGCAGTTCACGGACATACAGCAGCGGAGTTGATTTACGAGCGAGCCGATGCAGATAAGCCACACATGGGATTAACTACATGGGCTGCAGCTCCGGAGGGCAAGATTGTAAAAAGTGATGTCAGCATTGCGAAGAATTATCTAACAGATAAGGAAATGCGTTCATTGGAGCGTATTGTATCTGCTTATTTGGATTTGGCAATGGAACGCTGCAGACATCAACCCTGACGGGTGCAAAGATCAAAGAAATGGCAAAAGAAGGCTGTGATCTCAATGGAAACGGATATCCTTATCCATATGTGCTTCTGACCAAAGATGGAACCGATCTGGAGGACGAAAAAGAGTACACCGTTGTGATCTGTGGTTTCTTAAAAGGAATGGAAGACGAGCTGAATCAGCAGGATACCGGAATCGTCGGTCTTGATGCAGCAAAAGAATATCTGAAGAACGTAAAAGAAGTTTCATCCGGTACGCTGGATGACAGTCTGGTCAAAGAACAGAAAAAAAGACCATTATGTGTACGGATGTTGTGATCGAAGAAAATACGTATTACATGGTTTTAAAGAAGCTGGACGGATACGACTGGTCGATGCTGATGCTGGTGCCGACATCGGATCATTATGCGCAGATGTGCCTGCGGGTAGCGGATAATGGAATCGGTATGAGCAAAGAATTCCGGAACAGCAGCCACCCGCTGGCAAAGAAAATCCCGATTCTTGCGATGACAGCCAACGCATTTTCAGAAGATGTGCAGAATGCCTTCAAAGCGGGCATGAACGCACACATAGTAAAACCGGTGGATATGAAGGTACTGATAAAAACAGTGCGGAATCTTCAGACGGGCGCCGGAGCGGCAGGAACTTTAAATTGAAAAAATCCGGCAGAGTGTTTATAATGGATGGGAAAAACAAAACAGAAAGGCAATGCGTTATGCGTAAAATTACAGAATTAAAAGAAAAACAGGAGATTGCGCTTGGAATATTACTGTATCTGGATGAAGTCTGCCGGAAACATCACCTGATCTATTTTGCAGCAGATGGAACGCTGCTCGGGCTGATCCGGCATCAGGGGTTCATTCCGTGGGATGATGATGTGGATGTCTGGATGCCGAGAGCGGATTATGAAAAACTGGAACAGATTGTAAACAGCGAAACGGATACACCGTACCGCGTCATGAATTTTCATAATACAAAGGGTTTCACACTGGCATACGGAAAGCTGGTACACACCGGAACGAGTCTTGTTGAGCACGTGGCAGGAGCTGTGGATACCGGTCTTTTCGTCGACATTTTCCCGTTTGACGGACTGCCGGAAAAAGATACACCGGAGTACGACCGTCACTGGAAAAAGCTGCTGTTTCTGGAAAGCCAGCGGATGAATGCATTCCGCACCTACCGCCAGACCTTAAAAGGAAACAAAGGAAGCTTCGCAAAATGGTGCAAATGGGCGATCCGGAAATGTTATGGAAAAGAGCGGATTCTGCGCGAGATGGAAAAAGAGTGCAGAAAGTACCGCGCGGAGGACTCAAAGTGGGTGGCCTGCCAGTGCGGCGGTTACCGCAAGTCGGACGCGATTCCCAAAACAGCGATCGAAGAGATCGTGCGCCTTCCGTTTGAAGGCCATCTGATCAATGCCCCGGCGGGATACGAGACGTATCTTCACACCCTGTACGGCGATTACCATCAGCTTCCGCCGGAGGATCAGCGTCATCCTGCGCATGTGGAGATGCCTACTGGCGTTAGAACAGAGAAAAAAGCAGATGAGAGGTAAGCAATGAGTAAAATACTGGTGCTGGGACGTACCATGGACATGGGCGGAACGGAAGTGGCCATGGCAGCGCTGCTGCAGAAACTGGTGGAGAAAAAAGAAGATGTAACGCTTCTTCTGGTCGAAAAAAGAGGCGTTCTGCTGGAGCGGATTCCGAAGGAAGTGGAAGTGCGCCAGATGATCTGGGACAAAAAGCCGCATCCGGCTTTGGAACGGATTGTGGGAAAACGGGAGACACCGGCAGAACGGTCTTTCTATGCCAGAGGAATGGGCGTATTTCTGATGCGCGTCGTGTATGGAAAGAAACGGTATGGAAAACTGTATGAACGGATTCTGGAGTGTGTGGAGCCGGAAACAAAACAATACGATCTTGTTTTCGACTTTTTCGGATTCGGTGCGTTCACAACCGCATTCGGAGCCAGAAAGACGAATGCGCGGAAGAAAGCGGTCTGGTTCCACGGAGAAAATCTCTGGTGGCTGTTCCGGACCAGGGACTTTATTCCGGAGTATGATAAAATTTACTGCGTTTCCGAGCCTGTCCGGAAACAGGTCATTGCCCGTTTTCCAGAACTCGCGGACCGGACAGAGGTTCTGCTGAATTTCATTGACATCAAACAGGTGCAGAGACGGAGTGAGGAGCCGCTTAGCGATCCGCAGTACACAGGAGAGCTGAAATTTCTGACGGTGGGAAGAGCTTCGGAAGAAAAAGGATATGATATTGCGGTGCAGATTACGGCGGAACTGAAAAAACGGGGACTTTGCTTCAAATGGTTCATCATCGGTGATGGAAGAGATCTGAACAAGCTGCGGACCATGGCAAAGGAATATCAGGTGGAGCAGGAAATTATTTTTCTCGGAATGCGCGAAAATCCTGCGCCGTACGTAAAATCCTGCGACCTGTATCTCCAGCCGTCCCGTCACGAAGGCTATCCGATTACGATTGTAGAGGCGAGAAGCCTGCAGAAGGTCATCATCGCTTCCGATATTCCGTCCATGCGCGAGCAGATCCGGGATGGGGAAAACGGATATCTCTGTCCGCTGGATGTGATGCAGTTTGCCGATAAAATCCAGAAAGTGCTGGCAGATCAGGAAGGACGCGATGCGGTCAGAAAGAAGCTGCGGGAGGAACCCATTGATTTTTCAGCGGGATATGCGCAGATAGAAGCGTTTGCAAAAAAATAAAAGAGAAACAGCAAGAAAAAACGCCAGAACCGGCGATAAGATATTTCCGGTTCCGGCGTTTCTTTAGTCCTGGCGTCCCTGCTTGCTCTGCTGCTTGTTTTCATACATATATTTATCTGCTTTGTCAAACAGCGTGCGGAGCGTACATTCGTTGTAATCGGTGGAAAGTGCCCAGCCGTGGGAATAGCTGATGCGGAACTGGGTTCCGTAGCTGTTGAACTGTTCGACTTCGTTCTGAAGCTCTGTGAGGATTTCTGTGATGCTTTCGCGGGTTGCATCATAGATGACCGCCATAATTCATCGCCGCCGTATCTTCCTACGAAATGCTTCGCGGGAATCGAGTTTCGCAGCAGCCGGGCAAAGTTCAGAATCAGCTGGTCGCCAATGGAGTGGCCGAGGCTGTCGTTGACGCGTTTCAGGTTGTTCATGTCAAAGACGATACAGGCGGTAGGAGTTTTGATGAATTCCACATTGTGGAACAGCTCTTCGCACTTGCTCTTGTTCGGCAGTCCCGTGTGAAGGTCGATGTAGCTTTCTGTTCCAGCTGGCGGTTGGCACGGGAAACTTTGACTGCGGCAACCGTTTCATCTGCCATCTGGAAATACGTCTCGCTCATGTCTACCAGATCCGCCGTTCCGTTTTCTCCGGATCTGACCTTCTGAATTTCATTTTTCAGTTTATCCCAGCAGGCAATCTGGACATCCAGTTTTTTCTGATAATCCTTGTCGGAAAGACTCACGAGATCGTAGTGGCCGTCCTCGTATTTCAGTCCGCTTAAGATATCGTCCAGGTAAGGTCTATCTCAAATCCGGAAAGATCCCATACTTCAATACTCTTTTTCCCTTCCTGAAGCTCCTTTTTCTCCCCTCGTCCCGCTGAAACATGCTTTCCGCATCCTGAAACAGAAGCCTTCTTTCATCTTTCAGACGGATTACCGTTTCTAAACCGCATTCCTTCAAAGTATTGATAAACGGGGCATTCAGGTACAGTGCATCCGCCACAATCACATCCGCAAAATGTCCATGCCGTTTCTTCAGCTGCTCAATCAACCTTTTTCCGCCTGTCAGTTCTCCTTCGTCTTTCCCAGAACCATCCCTTGGTTTTAACATTTCCTGCCCCAGAATTACGTGTGGTGATTTTCCTATGGTCATGCACACCACACTCCGGTGAAAGTATTCGGTTTCCCCTGTGAGTTTTTTCCGAGTCAGACAGTTCGGACAGGATTTTTTTGTACTGCTGAATAATTCCACCCCATCAATACCTGCCGCAACATATCTGCCTATGGTTCCTTCCCGAAATACGCGGTTGCGTTTCAGAACATCAATCGTCTGCGCGTGAATTTCCTCGATTTCTTTTGGATCAATCCGGGAAAGAAGATCCCTGACTGCATCAACTTTTGGGATTTTTCCACGGATACAGTTTTTCAGTCGTTTCTCCATGCTTTCCGGCGCTGAAAAAATGGTGTGAAAACTTTCATACTGAAGCATCAGGAAAATCAGCACTGGCATAACGATATTAAACAACGGGATGGATTTTCTTTTTCTTTCATCGGATAAACCCTTGATTTTTTGTGGAATTTTGTATACACTTTTCATATAAGTTAGCAGTTTCTTCAATGCTAATTTTTCATTAAGGACACCTTCTTTCGTATGTTTGTGGGGTAACATAATTATACAATAAAAGGTGTCCTTTTTGAGTGTTTATCCGGACTGCGGCACAGATGGCCCGGGCATTTGGTGCTAATTTTACAGCACTGTATGTGCAGACCGCGGAACCGGCAGAGAAAACGCCGGAGGATCAGGCAAGGCTGCAGAAGCATATCCGCCTGGTAGAACAGAGCGGGGCGGAGATTGTAACGACGCACAGCGAGGACATTGCCCTGCAGATTGCAGAATATGCGAGAATTTCCGAAGTAACGCGGATTGTCATTGGAAAAAGCATGATGGATCAGGGATTTTTTCGAAAGAGAAGGGGATGGACCGAACGGCTGACCGATCTGGTGCCGGATTTGGAAATCCATATCATTCCGGATTCCAATATCATTACCATATATCTGGTCGGCGTTATGATGACGTCAATTCTGACCAGCGGTTATACCTGCAGCGTAATCAGTTCTGTGATCAGTGTAGTGCTGTTTAACTACTTCCTGACAGAACCGCGTCTGACACTGTACGCGTACGGTTCCGGTTATCCGGTGACCTTTGCCATCATGCTGGGCATTTCCATTCTGACAGGTACGCTTGCATCAAAATTAAAAGAGAATGCAAAGCTGTCTGCGCGGGATGCGTTCCGGACGAAAATTCTTTTCAATACCAGCCAGCTTCTGCAGAAGGCAGAGGATGCGTCGGAGATTTTTGATATTACAGCGACAAAGCTTGTAAAACTGCTGGGAAGGGATCTGACGGCCGCACCGGCAGGGGCACAGGAGAGCAGAATTGTCCGCGGAACACTTTACAGCGCGCAGACAGGAGGAAAGACGGAAAAAATCTTTGACCTAAGGGAACAGGAAATCATTCAGTGGGTTCTCGACAGCCGGAAAAGAGGAGAAAAATGTCTGGATCGCGGTGGAGGACAACGGCCCCGGGATTCCAAAAGAGTCCAGAGAGCATGTGTTTGAGATGTTCTATTCCGGGAAAAATAAAGTAAGCGACAGCCGCAGAAGCCTTGGCCTTGGACTGGCACTCTGCCGTTCGATTGTAAATGCGCACGGCGGGGAGATAGCACTTTATGACTACGGTCCACAGGGCTGCTGCTTTCGGATTAACCTGCCGCTCAGTGAGGTGAATTTGAATGAATAAGACATTAATTCTGGTTGTGGAAGATGATACGCCGGTTCACAACCTGATTACTACGACGTTAAAAACACACGATTATAAGTATATTTCTGCAAAGAACGGTGCGGGTGCCATTATGGAGGCATCCACACATAATCCCGACATTGTTCTGCTCGACCTTGGCCTGCCGGATATTGATGGCGTAGAGGTGATTGAAAAGATTCGAAGCTGGTCGAATATGCCGATTATCGTAATCAGTGCAAGAAGTGAGGACAGCGATAAAATCGAGGCATTGGACGCAGGAGCGGATGATTATCTGACGAAACCGTTTTCTGTGGAGGAACTGCTGGCCCGCCTTCGAGTCACACAGCGCCGTCTGTCCCAGATGCAGGCAGAAAATGGAGTCCAGTCGGCTGTCTTTGAAAACGGCGCACTGCGGATCGAGTACGCAGCGGGGTGCGCATATCTTGACGGAGAGGAACTTCATCTGACACCAATCGAATACAAGCTGCTCTGCCTGCTGTCGCAGAATGCAGGGAAGGTGCTGACGCATACGTTTATTACACAGAAAATCTGGGGAAGCAGCTGGGAGAACGATATCGCTTCCCTCCGTGTTTTCATGGCGACGCTTCGGAAAAAGCTGGAAAAGAACGGAGAGCAGACGCAGTATATCCAGACGCATATCGGGGTTGGCTACCGGATGCTGAAGGTAGAGTAAAAGAAGAAAAAATTTGACTTTACAGGCCTAAAATGATAGCATAAAGGACAGAGAACGCAGTTTTGGGAGGACGAAAAAACGGATGATGAAAAACCTCGAAGTACTGGAGGAAATTAGAAAACAGGGAAAAAATCTGATCGAGACAAAACGGGATGAGTTTGTAAAGCAGAATCTTTTATCGGACGAGTTTATTCAGATGATGCAGAAGAACAAAAAGCCGTTCGAGCTTCTGATGTCGTATTATCAGTGCGCCATTATGGAAATCGAGACAAAGTTCCGGGTGCTGAATCAGGAATACTCGCTTTCCTATGACCAGAACCCGATTGAAGGAATCAAAACAAGGGTCAAATCGTATGAGAGCATTATGCGGAAAATCCGCGTGAAAGACATCCCGGTCACACTGGAGTCTATCGAGGAAAATATCCGCGATATCGCCGGTGTGCGTGTGATCTGTTCTTTTCCAAGCGATATTTATAAGCTGGCAGACAGTTTTCTGAAACAGGATGACATTACGCTGATTGAGCGGAAGGACTATATTCAGCATCCGAAGGAGAGCGGCTACCGCAGTCTTCATCTGATCGTTCAGGTGCCGATCTTTTTACAGGATACAAAGAAACTGGTCTACGTGGAAGTACAGTTCCGTACGATCGCGATGGATTTCTGGGCGAGTCTGGAGCATAAGATGCGCTACAAGAAAAATATTCCCGAAAATCATGTCAAATATCTGCAGGATGAACTCTACGACTGCGCAAGACAGAGCGCGGAGCTGGACAACCGTATGCAGAATATCCGGAATCTGATTGCAGAGGAAGCAGAAGAGGAAGACCACTGCACCTTTGTAACGCTGCCGATGCGATGACGGATTTGAAACAAGGAGGATGCAAAATGAAACAGTGTATGGATGCAGATAATCTTCACCGTCACCTGAAAAAGATCATCGGTTAGGTGCAGGCGATCGAACGTATGGTGGATGAGGACGTGCCGTGCGAGGATATACTGGCGCAGATCAATGCGGTAAAATCGGCACTTCATAAAGTAGGACAAGTTGTCCTCGAGGGCCATATCCAGCACTGCGTGCGCGACGGCATCGAGCACGGAGATGCGGATCAGACGATTGTACAGTTTACGAAGGCTGTGGAACGGTTTGCAAATATGAAATAAAAATAAGAAGATAAGATGAAAAGAGAACTTCCGGCAGGAGCAGAAAAAAGATGCTTCGTCAGAAGTTCTTTTTGTTTTTCTAATTTTGAAAAACTCCTCTTGACAACCAATACCCCTATAGGTATACAAGGAGGAAATAGTGTGAAAAAGTTAGAGGAGTTTCTCGAGTTGGGGAGGAACGAAGAAGGACATCACGCTGCATGCGCCGACAAGAGCAAAAAGCTTTTCGTCTTCCTTGTGTAAATCGATTATGGTAAAAATCCTCCCAAAAACAAAATAGAAATAAGTCGTTGTATCCTGTTTCTATCGTACCGGATTTTGCAGAAAAGACAAGTGCGTACCTGAAAGTGACATGGTTTCCAAAAGATACTAATGGACTTCGAAATTAAAGAATCAGCTCCTGTTCCCGGAACAGTGCGTCGACCGCCTCTTCATACTCGGCAAGCCGGTTCGCCTTTTTGATCTTTTTCAGATATTTCTGCGGATTGGTAAACGACATTCCAAGATAAATCCAAAGTGCTTTTAATTTGAACAGCACATTTTTATCCCCGGAAATCACACACGCATAACCGGCGCAGAGATCCTCACAGAACGCGTGCAGCAGCTCTTTATCGGGAGCAGAGGCTTCGCCGCCTGCCGGATCTGCACTGCGCAGCATCCCAATCAGCCACGGATTCTGCAGTACCCCGCGTCCGAGCATCACTTTCTCCGTGTCCGGAAACTCACGGCAGAGATTCTGAAAATCATCGGGTGAGAAAATGTCACCGTTGTAGCAGAGCGAGCAGCGGCTCGTCTCATACGCTGTCCGGTAGCACTCCATGCGCGGCGTAAATTTATAGAAATCTTTCTGAATCCGCGGATGAATGATCAGTTCCTCGAGCGGATATTTGTCGTAAACCGTAAGCAGATCCTCCCACTCGTCGGTATCCGTTGTGCCAAGCCGCGTTTTGATCGAGATGCGGCAGTCGCACGACGAAAAAATCTCATCGAGAAACGCGTCGAGCGTATTCGGCCACGCGAGCAGCCCGGAGCCGCGCCGCTTGGCGACAACCGTGCCGGACGGGCATCCGAGGTTCAGATTGACGGTATCGTAACCGTACTCCCTCAGTTCCTTTGTCAGGAACAGAAAATCCTCCGCCTGATTAGTGAGAATCTGCGGAATCACCGTCATTCCTTCGTTGTGCTCCGGGAGAATATCGTTCCGTTCGCGGGAACTCATTTTTTTATTTGTAATAAACGGCGTGAAATAACGGTCCGCCGCCGGAAAATATTTGTGGTAAGCATTCCGGTACACATACCCGGTCAGCCCTTCCATCGGGGCGAGATAAAACTGCATGATGATAAAATCCTTTCGAAAAATAGTCAGGGAACTGCAGAAAATGACTGCATTTCCCAATATCCAAAAGTGTACCACAAAACCATGGAAAACGACAGAAAAAGTTCCTACAGAAAGTGCAGTCAGACACCGAGAAGCACGGAAAATACAAAATATACTAAAATAGTGGGAAAAATAGAGAAAAATGCAGAAAAGGTCTTGACTTTAAAGTGTACTTGAATGATACACTGATTCCAGAAGGAAACATAAGGGAGGAATTTCAAGATGGAAAAAGTAAAAAAAAGTAACCCTTTCCGGCATGCTCTTTGCGATCGGCCTGATCCTGCCGTTCTTCATCGGCCAGATCCCGGCAGTTGGAAAAATGCTCCTGCCATGAACGGCTGGAAGCATACTACGATATGAAGGTCTTCCTCACGATCGATCCGATCGAGCAGATCCAGAGAATTGAAAAGCGGAACGGGAGTGAAAAGGCGGTGGAATTTCAGAAGAAATGGATTCCGCTCGAGGAGCTGTATTTTGAAAAATGCCGCACCAGAAGCCGGTGCGACGTCTGTTTTACAATGTGTGATGAGATGTAGAAAAAATCCGATACAGAATCTTTTTTGAGGGGTCCTCAAAGATTTCTGTACCGGATTTTTCTAATTCTGCATATGAATCTGCTCGCCCGTCACCGGCGCAAAGCAGCGAAGCGTTTCGCCATCAAGATTCTCGCGGTGCATATCAACCGCAGAAATCTGATGATTGTCATACGTCGTATAATAGTAAATTCCCTGCGTCGCATTGCAGCAGGAAGTATAGAGCGTGATCTCATACTTTCCGTCCGCCACCTCGCAGCATCCTCTCTGCTGGTCAACAGAATTTAAAATATGGAAAAACTGGCTGACACTCTCCGTTTCGCTGTTTCCCGAGATCGAGTTCTGCTTTACAAACGCCACGCGTGCAAAGCGGGAAGCAGACGAGAGGTCGCCCGGCAGTCCAAGACCGCCCATGCCACGGCTGTACGTAGAAAGATCGAGCTGGTTGGAAAACGTGTTGGCCGGCTGTTTCGGTGACAGATGCAGGTAATTGTTCAGTGAGAACATCTGCATTGGAAACGGCGGATTGTTTGTCAGAACGCCGACCGGATTGTCGTAGACATGCAGACCGTCCGCCGTGGATTCCACGGTGATGGCACCCGATGCATCTGCGATGATCCAGTGAAGCTGTGCGAGCGGAAGATTCTTTTTAAAAGGTGTGCTGATGAGATTGATACGGGAGAGGGATTCTTTTGCTTCCGCAAGCGAAGCACATGTACCGAGAATCCACGGGATCAGCTCGAACTGCGCGATATTGTCTTTCTCCGGTTTCGGATCGAAATAAACGGCATTTCCTACAAAATTAAGGCCGGCGATACCAAGCCCCTTTTCATTGAACGCCTCATAATAGAGCGGGTAATCATCCATCACACACGCCATGCCGATCATTGCATAGTATGGGAAAGGGACGGCATATGAAGAAAGGAAAACGGATAATTGCGAGGTGTAACGGTGATCTGGTCGCCATAGGAAAATTCATAATCGAGTGTGCGACCCATATAAAAGTCGCGTGTTTGATAGGTTGCTGCTGTACACATAGAAAAACTCCTTTCGATGGACGGGTTGTCATTGCTGTAAGGTATCATAGCACAGAAGCGGAGGAACGAACAGGAGAAAAATATGAAAAAAGTATAAAAAAGTATAAAAAAGGATCCTGTCAGGCAGGATCCTTCAGAGTGGAGACAAAACCCTGCTTTTGCAGGGTTTGCTATGGGTGTTTTTTGAGGGATGATTGCTCAGATACGCTCCGGGTCGCTGACCGGTATCTGTTTCGAAGCAGCAGATCAGACATAGATGCTGTGATTTGAAAGGACGCTGCAGGAAGAGGTGGAATTACGCAAGATGCTTCCGGAAGCGTTCTATGACAGCAACGGATTCTGCACTGACAGGTTTCGGAACAGCGGACGGTTTTGCAAGAAAATAGCCCTGCAGGAGATCAACATCCAGTTCCAGTACCTTCAAAAGTTCAGCTGGAGTTTCCAGACCCTCGGCAATGATTTTCATGCCTCTTTGATGTGCATAGGAAACAATATTTTCTACGATCTGCTGCTTGTCCGGATCGGAGTCGATATCGCGGATGATGGAAAGATCTAGCTTGATATACGCCGGTGCAAGCTCCAGAAGCGTTTTTTCATTGCTGTAGCCGCTGCCGTAGTCATCCAGGGCAAATACACCGGAAAATCCCGGCATCTCACGTTTTTTCAGCAGAGCTGTAAGATCCGGTGAATCCTCCTCTGTGATCTCAATGACAATCCGATCCTGAAGAAAGCTGTATTGTTCGACGTAAGCCACTGCCTCGTCGTGATTCATGTATTGGCTTGCAATCGAATTGACAAAGAGAAGCTCATCACCGCGTATCTGATGGGTGGAGAGGAATGTGGCATAGGATTTTGCAGAGAGAAACATAGTCAGACGTTCTATTTCATGCAGGCACTCTTCCTCGTGAGCCAGCTGCAGGATCTGATCCGGACGAGTAAGTGCCGGGAGATTTCCGCGCATCAGCGCCTCGTAGGCGTAGATACTGCCGTCCGTGGCGGAAACAATTGGCTGGAAGTAATACGTAAACAGCTCTTCATTCAACATTTTATGGAACAGGCGGCGCATCTCGGTTTCCTTTGCATTTTTTGTAAAAAGCTCCAGATCGAATTCGGTAATGTACCCTTTTTCTGCTTTCTTTACCTGGTACATTGCGAAATCCGCATATTTTTTCAGCGTAGACAGATCTGTACTGTTTTCCGGATACCAGGAAACTCCGCCGGAAAGGCGAAGGGGCAGTTTACGACCACTTGGCAGCTCCAGGGCTGTATTTGAAACCGCAAGGGAAAGATTCTGCAGAAGTGCTCGAATTTCTTCCTGCGATTGGTAGCCGTAGAACAGAAGATTAAATTCATCGCCGGAAATACGGGCACAGAGCGTTTTAGCCGGCACAGAGGAGATAAAACACTGTCCTGCCTGCCGGATATAGGCATCGCCCCAGTCGTGGCCGAAGGTGTCGTTGGTGCGTTTTAGATTGTCAAGTCGATCATCAGAAGGGCAGCGTGACCGAGAACTTCCGAATGCTCAAAAAGAGCTTCACTTTCCCGCTGAAACGCGCGTCGATTGTAGAGACCGGTCAATGCATCGTAATCACGCTCGTGCTCCATGCGCTGCCGTTCCAGCATAACGGAGGTAAAATCTTCGACAAGTCCGATCTGCGCATAGCCCTCGCGGGAGGTCTCCATACGGATGTAGCGGATTGTTCCGTCAGAAAATGAAATTTCATACACCTTAGAATGTCCGACCCATACGGTATGAGAATGTGTCTGGTCAAATTCACGCAGCATCTGCTGGAAATACCGGGTGGAAAGCCCGGAGACATCTTCAGATGGAAGGTTGAGCATGGGAAAAAGTTCTTTGTGACATAGACCGTGTTGAGATCAAAACGCATCTCATAGCCACCCAGTTCAATACTTGCCATTTCCATGATACGCAGGAATTTTGTGGAGGTTGTCAGAATAATATGGATACTGCCGTCATCGGAAAAGTCACCTTCTTCCAGGTAATTGGGAAGATAGGCAGCCTTTTCTTTCTCTGTAAGATAAGGGGAAAGATCAACGACCTGTCCCATCTGCTCAAGCGTATAGGCGGTATCGGCGTAGGCGGAAAAAATATTTGGCATGGCAAGGGCACCAACCCTTCCTTTGGCGGCATCGAGAACATTTTTTTCCAGGTCATTGATGCTGCCCTGACTGGAGGCTTCGACCGTAATATGCTCTTTTTTTCCGATCGTTGTATTGAATTCCTCAACAAGACGTTCAAAGGAAGCTAACTGATCTCCGTTGTAATACGTCCATACGGTCAGCGTAACGGGTTTGTCGGAGGCGCGGCATCCGCCAAGAAGCGATACAGCGAGAACAGAACTCAAAAGAACGGTTGTGGCTTGATTTAAAAAAATTATAACATAAAGGAACAGGAGCCGCAATCGAAATTAAGCCGTGGAACAGAAAAGTTGTTACAGTTCACTGGTTCCCAGCGAACTGTAACATTCGCAGCCCTCATTTAAAGTTTTGCTTCGCAAAAGGAGGGCTGCTCACGCCTGAATCACTTTCTTACGCAGCGAAACAGCAAGTGTTTCACTGCTGAGTGAACTGTAACGAAAAGTTACCTGTTGTTTGCCGGGTACCGGTAAAGTGTAATGCAGCAGGAAAGAATCCGGTAAAGGAAAAAAGCTCCGCCGGAAAAAAAAGGTGGTATTTCCGGTGGAGCTCTGTGAAAAAAGTGATCAGAATTTTACTGATGATAATAAGAGAGGAAGTCGGTGAGCTTTCCAACCGCATCCTTTAAAACTTCAATTCGCGGCAGGTAAACAACGCGGAAGTGATCCGGCTGTCCCCAGTTGAAGCCGCCGCCGTGGACGATCAGAAGTTTTTTTGTCGCGCAGCAGATCGAGAGCAAATTTTTCGTCGTTTGTGATATTGAACTTTTTCGTGTCAATTTTCGGGAACATGTAGAACGCAGCTTTTGGTTTGACTGCGGTGATACCCGGAATATCGCAGAATGCCTTGTAAACGTATTCGCGCTGCTCGTAAATCCGTCCGCCCGGAACGATGTAGTCGTTGACGCTCTGGTGGCCGCCAAGAGCGGTCTGGACAACGGACTGGGCCGGAACATTAGAGCAGAGACGCATGTTAGAAAGCATTTTGAGTCCTTCAATATAGTCCTTTGCGATAGCTTTATTTCCGCTTAAGATCATCCAGCCGATACGGAAGCCTGCGATCATGTGCGATTTGGAAAGACCACTGAAGGTGACACAGAACAGATCCGGTGCGAGGGATGCAATGGAAACATGCTCGAGACCGTCCATGACGAGCCGGTCATAAATTTCATCGGAAAAGATGATCAGCTGATGTTCTCTGGCAAGCTCGACAATCTGCTGCAGTACCTCTTTCGGATAGAGTGCACCGGTCGGGTTATTCGGATTGATGATAACAATCGCTTTTGTGCGGTCGGTGATCTTCTTTCGCATATCATCGATGTCCGGATACCATTCGGACTGTTCGTCGCAGATGTAGTGGACGGCTTTTCCGCCGGCCAGCGTTGCGCAGGCAGTCCAGAGAGGGTAATCCGGGGATGGGATGAGGATTTCATCCCCGTCATCCAGAAGAGCGGACATACAGAGGTTGATCAGCTCACTGACGCCGTTTCCTGTATAAATATCATCAATAGAAACATTTGGCAGTTTCTTTAACTGTGCGTATTGCATGATTGCTTTTCTTGCGGAGAAAAGTCCCTGGGAAGGAGAGTAGCCCTCACAGTCGGTAAGCTGATGACTCATGTCGTAGATGACCTCATCCGGGGTACGGAAACCAAAAGGAGCCGGATTTCCAATGTTCAGCTTCAGAACCTGCGTGCCGCACGCTTCCATGCGGTTGGCTTCTTCTACGACAGGTCCGCGGACATCATATAAGACATTGTCGAGTTTTGATGATTTTTTAAATTCTCGCATAGGGGAACCTCCTGTTTTTGTCTGGGAAAGAGAAGCAGCAGATGGATCAGAACAAGATTCTGTCGAATCAGAAACCGTATCTGCCGTATAGTTTACTGTGGAATCTTTTGCAAGCAGCCAGTCGGGATCGACCTGGAGCACATCGGCCAGAAAGTGAAGAATGTCGGAGCGCGGAACCGTTTTTCCGCTGACATACTGGCTGACATGGCTTTTCCCAAGCTTCACACCGCGCCGCTGGGCCGCTCGGATCAAATCGACCTGCTTGAACTGTTTCGCCTGCATGGCTAGTTTCAGACGGTCGGAAAAGGTTTCGTTTGTCATAGAAAATCTCCTTAAGATAGAATACAAAATAAAAAAAAAGTTCAAAACTGTGCTTATTGTAGCATGGACAAGAAAAAAAGTTCAATAGAAAAACTGAAAATTGTAAAAATGTTGAAAAATTCAAAATTAAAGCGAAACAAGTTCAATTATAATATTGTCTATTCTGTACAGGTAAAGCGTTAAACCTTGCGCATTTTGCAAATTGACAAACGATGAGATTTCGGTAGAATAAAAAAATAGGATGCTATGCGTTTCTGTTGGGATCCGCCAATAGAAACGGGAGAGAAAGGAAGGAAAATGTATGGGGGAAGGTCATAAAAAACTGAATTTTTCCGATTGTATGGGACTTGCGATCGGACAGATCATCGGTTCGGGCATCATGGTACTGACGGGAATCGTCATCGGTCTGACAGGACACGGCATTGCCGCAGCGTTTATTTTAGGTGCCGTGCTTGCCATTATCACCTGTGTACCGTTCATCATCCTGACGTCCGCAATCCCGTCATCAGGCGCCGGCTTTACTTACATCCGACGATTGATGGGTGAAAAAGCCGGCTTTATGTACATTGCGATGTTTGTCTTAAGCCAGGTTCTGATCGCAACGTACGCGAAAGGCTTTGCGAGCTATTTCTGCTCGATTTTTCCACAGTTTGGCGAGTCGGCTGTCGCAATGGCAGCACTTGTAATCTGTACCGCCGTCAATCTCATCGGACTGAAATCGAGCGCACTGGTGCAAAAGGGCATGGTTGTGCTGTTGCTTTTGAGCCTGTTCTTATTTATTGTATTCGGTCTGCCCAAGGTGAGCTGGGATGCCCTGACACCGACGGTATCCAACCTGATGCCGAACGGTCCGAAGAACTTTTTCACAGGCGTAGCGCTTTTAAGTTTTGCGTGCGGAGGCGCAAAATTCGTTGCGGAGAACGGAGATGATATCGTGGAGCCGTCCCGCACGATTCCAAAGGTTATCGTGCTTTCCACGAGTATCGTTGCTGTATTCTACGTGCTGATCGGTATCGTGGCAGGCGGCGTGCTTCCGGTCGAAACGGTCGCATTTCAGAATCTGACGCTTGTCGCACAGGAGATTTTTCCAACCTGGCTGTACCTGTTTTTCGTGTTCGGTGGTGCCGTATTTGCGCTGCTTACCACCCTGAACGGAACCTTGAGCTGGGTGACAAGAGGACTGCAGGCTGCCGCAAAACAGGGCTGGCTGCCGGAAAAAACCGCGGAGGAGAATAGAAACGGTGTTCCGGCGATCCTTCTGATGGTCTTTTTCCTGATGGGCGCATTCCGATCCTTACGGGAATGGATCTGACATTGATTTCCAACATGGGTGTCGGAACCGATATGGTGACGGAATTTATGGTACTCCTGGCCTGCTGGCGTCTGCCGGATATCTTCCCGGAAGAGTATCAGAAATCTGCGTTTTGTATGAAAAAGCGGACACTTCACATTCTGCTGTTTTTCATCGGCATTCTGATGATCGGAACCTCGTATGTCAATCTGTCGGATCTTACGGTTCCCGCGGCGATCGCATGCGGCATCTATATTCTGGTGATGTTTGTTTACACGCAGGTCCGATACCCGTATGTGAAGGCAAAACAGGAAAAGAAAGAAGACAAATAAAGAAGAGAAATGGAGAAGAAACATGAGGGCAACAACAAAAGAGCAGGGCTTTTACAGCCAGATTTTTAAGCTGGTTCTGCCGATTGTGATTCAGAATCTTTTAAGCGCGGCAGTCAACTCTGCCGATGTCGTGATGCTGAACTACGTGGGACAGTCCGCTATTTCCGCGGTATCCCTGGCATCCAACTATGCAAATGTATTATTTATGGTTTATTACGGACTGGGAACAGGAGCAACACTTCTGTGTGCCCAGTACTTTGGAAAAGGCAATATGCGAGCAATTCAGACTGTCGAGGGAATCGCACTTCGATTCTCCGTCATCATCTCCGTCGTTGTGGCAGGAATTGCTTTTACCATGCCACAGATGATGATGCGTCTGTTTACAGATAATGCGGAACTGATCCGGATCGGTGCTTCGTATCTGCGCGTCATGGGTGTGACCTACCTGTGCTGGGGCATTACGGAGATCTATCTTGCGGTGCTTCGAAGCCTCGGCCGTGTGACGATCAGCATGGCGATGAATATGATGGCATTCGCACTGAACGTATTTTTCAACGCATGCTTCATTTTTGGCCTCTTCGGATTTCCGAAGCTTGGAGCAACCGGTGTTGCAATCGCAACGGCGATGTCGCGTGTCATTGAACTGATCGGCTGCGTGATTGTGTCGATTATGAGTAAGGATATCAAGCTCGATCTGCGGTACATGTTCATCCGCAACAAGCTGCTGTTTTCCGATTTTGTGAAGCTTTCACTTCCGGCACTTGGAATGATCTTTCCTGGGGCGTTGCATTTTCGATGTATTCTGTGATCCTGGGCCATCTGGGAAGCGATGCGGTAGCGGCAAACTCGCTCGTTGTCGTTGTAAGAAATATCGGAACCGTGCTGTGCTTTGGTGTGGCAAGTGCAGGCGGTATTCTGCTTGGAAATGTTATGGGAGAAGGAAATCTGGAAAAGGCGAAGGAATATGCATCGAAACTGCTGAAGCTGACGGTTGTTGCCGGAGCTGTGGGTGGACTGGTTGTGCTGGGTATCACGCCGTTTGTATTGAAATTTGCTTCTTTAAATGAGACCGCGATGCATTATCTGAAATATATGCTGCTGATCAATACCTATTATATTATGGGGGCGGCCGTCAATACGACGCTGATTGCCGGAGTATTCCGTGCCGGAGGTGACACAAAGTTCGGACTGGTCTGTGATACGATTGATATGTGGTGCTACGCGGTGCCGCTTGGATTTATTGCAGCGTTTGTCTTCAAGCTTCCTGTCCTTGTGGTTTATTTCCTGCTGTGTACAGACGAGTTTGTAAAATGGCCGTGGGTTCTGAAACGGTATAAGAGCGGACTGTGGGCAAAAAACATTACGCGGGATCACCTGTTTGAGGATGAAGAAAAAGAATAGATGATATAGAAAAAAAGACATCTGCAGGGGTGAAAAATCACTTCGCCAGATGTCTTTTTCGTGTTTTTCAAACATGCTCTAGAGAACGGTATATCCCTTGCTCTTTAAGCTTGCTTCTGTCTCGTATACATCCGGTACATGAAACACCATGATCGGGCAGCCGGACTCGCGGTTGAAAGAGAGATAGATATAGTCGATGTCGATATTTGTCTCAAGCAGTGTTTTCAGAAGGGAATTTAAGTTACCCGGCTGATCAACTACCTCGACACCGAGTACATCCGTCTGGCGTGTCATGTAACCGGCAGCCTGAAGCGCCTGCTCTGCTTTATCCGGATCGGAAACGACCATGCGGACAATGCCGTACTCTGCGCTGTCGTTGTTGACGGAACCTAAAATATTGACGTCGTTTTCAAACAGAATCTGTGTGATCTGCTGCATCGTGCCTTTTTTATTTTCTGCGAAAATAGAAAGTTGTTTTAACATAATGGGGGCCTCCTAAAATTGATCTCTGATTCCATTATACTGCCAAAATCAAACGCGTCAACGAATTTTGTAAAAGAAGACGAAAAAATAAAATAATAAGAATATTTTTTCGGCGTGAGGGCATAATAAGCTATGTTATAAAATAAAGGAGGTAGCATTATGCCAGAATTAAAATGTACAGTACAGACATGTATGCACAATCAGGATTTCCTCTGCCGTCTGGATTCCATCCAGGTAGGTGGTTCTCAGGCAAAGGCTTCAAAAGGAGACCTGCTGTGACAGCTTTGAGAAGCGTAAAAGCAACACCACCAGCAATACGATGGCAGACGCTTCTTCCTTCAGCAGCATCGACTGCAAAGCGCAGAACTGCATGTATAACGAAGGGTGCCAGTGCCACGCCGGAAAGATCAGTGTAGAGGCGGAGGCGCTGTCGGTGCCAGGAAACAGCCTGTGCCACGTTCCAGAAAGAGTGTTAATGCAAATGGGGACGGATTTTGAAAATCCCCCGTCCCCATTTGA
>ENA-OQCE01000367-OQCE01000367.1-human-gut-metagenome-genome-assembly--contig:-NODE-367-length-22022-cov-9.387075_pt1 | contig 22022 bp, 10 predicted proteins | sample MGYA00242495_ERZ504572 | MGnify/ENA primary metagenome ERZ504572 (study PRJEB26092, sample SAMD00036228) | human gut metagenome | host: Homo sapiens | study: EMG produced TPA metagenomics assembly of...
TTCTCAAACGGTTTCTTTTGGTATAAATCGTCTGTTCTGCCATTCCCATAATCTTAGCAACTTCTCTTCCAGAATATCCCCATGTACTGAGTAAGAGGATTTCCAGTGTCTGATGCTCCGTTTCTTTCAATAGTTCATAGATTCGCTTATCACCTATGTGATCCAGAAGCTCCTTTACATCCCTTGCAAACAGCTCGCTGTCCTTTTCTTTTATGGAATCCATATCCTGCATCGTTTCATCCAGATGTTCCCGGTATCTGCGCTCTTCCAGAAAGTCTTCCCTGTCCATCTGGCGCAGCTTTTGGATCTTCTCTTCTTCCATTCCCAGTTCACGCAATTTCTTTTCTTCCTGTTCTTTCCAATAATTCCACTTTCGTTCTTCACTTGTCTTGTTATAAGCCATTTATCTTTCCTCCGATCTGATTTTTGATATAGAAATCAAATCGGAGCATGGCGGTGACCGGATAGGTACGTTATAATGTTCGAAAAATGTCGAAGAAAAAAATGCTGCAACCTCTTCGATTACAGCACTTTTTTCCATCTTACGTGAATATTTCTTGTTGGTTCATAGGAGATTCCTTCTTTTTCTCATAATGAATAAAAGACTCTTGTCATCCATTATTTATTATAATTTTTCTACTATTACAATAGCTTTTTTAACAAGTTTTCTTGTCTTGGAGTTTAAAAGAAAGCTACCAGTTTTTTTCCTCTGATAGCTTTCCATTCATTCTTATTCTGTTGGGAACATCGCTGCTTCCAACTTATTCATCTCTGTATCCAAAAGACCATATTTTCCTGAGTTATCTTTTTCCACGGATACGTTTACAGTAACAGCTTTTCCATATCTGTTCTTTTCAAGACTCTTCTGGACACTTTCTGTTAATACAGCTGCAAAGACTTCCGGATCATTTCCATCCAATCCCTGCTTTATTTTTTCATTGCTTACCTCTGTAGAGCTTTGTTGCAATGTCTGAAATACATTGGATGGTTCAACTTGTACACTTACTGTATAGACTCCATCCTCTTCTTTCACATCTTGTACTTTGTATTTTGCCAGTTTCTTTACTTCTGTCAGTTTTTCCGCATAATCAGCAATTCCTTTATCCGTAATGTTATCGGAATCATCAAATTGCTGTTGGATACTCTCATTAAAATCCTCTTCGATTTCTTTCTTGGCATCTTTTTCCGAGATTTCTAACAGATTCGCATAGTCCTTATATTCTCCATGATAGTGTGCATCAAGAGAACTTTGGACGTAGGATTTGGCATCAAAGTCTGGTTGTCTGGAGCAAGCTGATAACAATATACATACTATAATTCCTATACTTATGCACAAAACACAATTCTTCTTTTGCATATTCTCTCCTTCACGCTTTATTTATCTTCAATTTTTATCGAAAATAACATTTTTAAATACTGTTCTATTGACTCCTTTTGAACTTTTCTTTCAATATTATATGGAATGCACATAAAAAACTCCACATAACCATTATCAATAAAACTCAGCAATACTTCTCCATTTTCTGTTAAAAAATGTACATATTTTTTATTACATTTACTTTCAAATTTAATATTCGACATTTGCTTGTATATTTTTTTGTAATGATTTTTTATGCTTACTTCATCTGTACAATCAGTTCCATCACCTATCAAAAAAGAAATATACAACTTATCATAATCTTCATTTCTATATGTCATATAAGAATCTGTATGACCATCACCAATATTTTTATAATGCTCATTTGGAATCGAATAACTAATTATTTTCCCCTCTAATGTTTCAAATCTTTCTGTTTCATCAATTCTAATTTCACATGGTTCAAACATTTTTTTTATAAACAAGCCCAATTCATAATCCGACATTTCTATAAAATTAATATAATCTTTTTCTTCCGTTTTTCGCGAATATCCCCCTCTATTATTCCGTTCCCATCTTCTAATTTCTAATTCATCTCCATTTTGTTTCAAATCAATTCTTTGATAATTCTTGGAAAATGTTGGAAAACTTTTATATTTTGTTTGTTTCCAAAAATTGTTTAATTGAGATTCGTCTACTTTTGGGGAACTTTCTGCAATTTTTATTCCTTTTCTAATTGCACAGCCTATCTTATCTATTGTTTCTTCAGCCATAATTTCAATTGTAGGTTCGATAGAAATATAACATCCCATAAACCTTTCAATGGCATTAGGCACAATTAAGAAACCATATTTTTGATTATAATATACAGAAATCATATCCGTTTTCTCCTCTCTATTACTTAAGGGGAATAAAATATTCCCCTTAAGCTATTTACTTTGCTATTATTTTCCTACTGTAATAATGAGTTTAACACCTTTATCAATACCATGTTTTGTAGCATTATTAACTGCATTTATCTGAGCTTCGCTTAATGTTACATTTGGAACAACTACTTGTAATTGTCTACCCACTATTTCTTCCGCATTAACAAATTTACCATTAAATGTTTCTCCTATAAATCCTGAAACTTTATTAATGTCCTTGACAATTACCTTTTCCAATTTATTACCATTTTGATAAGTCTTTGCACCTAAGTCTCGGCTTTTAACACTAGTCACAACACCATTTTCTACTTTATCTATGGTCGGGAAATTGTGTCCCAAGTTATTTCCCATAGCTTTGTCAATAATATCTCCTCGCTCTAATGGTGGTTTTTCCCAAGTGCCTTCTGGCAATTTTGTTTCGGTTACTTCTGCAACTAATTTTTTAAACGATTTATCAATCCCATCATTATGGGTACTTCCTGCACTCCTTACTACATTCAAAAGTTTCCCAGCCCCATAACTAAGGCCACCCATAACGCCACCTGTCACTGCTCCTGCAATACCACCGACTAACGTATCTTTTGCTACTTGTTTCAGACTATTTCCAGACAAACCTGAATTCACTGCACTATATGAAGCTCCACCAATAGCTCCAATAACTGCTCCTGAAACCATCGCCGTTCCTAAGCCACCCATTGCTGGCAATGCTGCCAGAACTGCTCCTGCAGCCAAACCGCCTGTTGCAGCAACTACAAGACCAGAAACTGTAACCGCAGTTATACCAATGGCTACTTTTTTCACCGCATTCCAGTCTACTTTTCCAAGCTTATCTGTAATACGATTTGTTGTCGTACACATATGTCGTACCACTTCTGAGCGGATTTCTGCCGTTCTTTCTGAAACATAGGATTTGAAAGATGTATAAGTTTTTCCAATTTTCTGTACCCCATTGCTTACAGAACGAATAAACTGACTTCCTCTGGATGTGATCTTTTGATATGTACTGCTACTGGTTACACGATTTTTCACAGATTGATATGTCTGTTTTGCATGTTTAGCTGCATTTTTGGCAGTTTTTGCTACCCCCTTCACTGTGTTAACAATAGTTTTTGCTGCTTTCTTAGCTGTATTTACTACTGTTTTGACTACCTTTTTCGCAGTATTAACGATTTTCTTGCCGACACTCTTGACTGCTTTCGCTGCTTTTTTAGCTGTACTCTTAATCCTGCTCCACAATGAATGTCCTGTCGGATCACTGTAATTCAGCGGATTATTGGTCGTATAATCGTAGCGGTTTCTGGTCAATGGATTTTCTGTCGTTCCAAGGTCACTATCTTCAGTTGTAAAGGTTCCGTTCTCTGCGTTATAGTATCTTGCCCGCAGATACTGAAGTCCTGTTTTTACATTTGTGGACTCCCCATTGTAACCGTAGTAATTGACACCGTCTGCTGTTCCTGATGTAAGGTTACCGTATGAATCATACTGATAACTGTTCGTCAGATTAGCTGTTTCGGTCAGGATTCCGGTCACGCTGTTTCTTCCGTCATATAAATAATAACTGCTTTCTTCCGATTTATCAACGCTTACCCGTTCTCCGATTCCACTTTCTCCATAAGTATAAGCCTGACGTACTTTCTCGTCTGCTCCATACTCTGCAAGGACTTCTGTATTCTCGCGATTGATATCGTTGATATACTCTGTCAGTGTGTATCCTTTGGCATTGGAACCGCCTTTTACCAGAGAGGCAAGCTGCTCTTTCGGGCTGTTTCCATCTTCGGTACGCTGGTTCGCCGGGATCAGGACTTCATCGCCATAGCAGTCTTCCCATTTATAGGTGTTATCAAGTTCGAATACCCGGTTGTTATCTCCATCGTACATGGCTGCCATCAGGACTGTTCCACCCTGTTTTACTACTGCCAAACGATTCTCTGCTGTGTATTCATAAGTAACCGGATCTGCACTGTTTGTCTTATCACATTCCTGGATCAGATTGCCATCTTTATCATAGCTGTAGGTTGTTCCCGGATCGCCCCAGATCTTTGCATTGGTGCGTTTGATGAGCTGGTTGGAATCGTTGTACTTATAGTTATATTTTGCTTTGCTGACACCATCCTCGATCTTCTCGTAAGAGGTCCGGTTTCCAATCTTGTCATAAGTATAATTATGGACTGTCTTTTTACCGCCCTCTGCTTTTTCTGTACAGCGTGTCAGTTCCCAGTTGTCATCGTATTCATAGGTACGTGTCGTCTGGATCTCTTTTTCCTGATGCTCACAGTCTGCTTTGTCTGTCTCTTTCTGTGTATCGCCCCAGTTGTACCAGTCTTCCCAGCTTGGCGTCTTTCTTGTTCCAGCTTCCAGTTCCGTAGCTGTTTCTCCAACTACATATCCCTGATCATTGTACTTGTACTCATAAGTACTGATTACTTTGCCGCAGGAACCACAGGTATTCACAATCTTTGTGATATGATCTTCTGCATCGTAAGATACTTCCGTCTTTGTTCCATTACTTCTAGTAACTTCTGTCACACGGTTCAGTGCATCATGCTTGTAAGTGGTTACTTTTCTATTACGGTCTGTCAGTTTTACCAGATTATCATTTAAGTCGTATTCATAGCTGATCTTTGTCCCATCCGGGTATACGATTGCCTGCAGATTATCTGCGTCATCATAAACGTAGCTGACATCCTTTTTCGAACCGCTTGTCACTTTGGTGATTCTTCCAAGTGCATCGTATTCGTAGCTGCTCTTGCCTGTCTGATCCTTCATGGATACCCGTTCCCCGGCACTGTTATATGCGTAGGTCACGTCCTTTTCGGATGTCTCGCCTTTTGCGTCCTGATAAGATTTCTCCAACAGGTCATTCAGTTTGTCGTAATCATACGTGGTTTTCTTGCCGCTTGCCTGTGTATGTCCGGTCAGTCTGCCTTTTTCATCATAGTCGAATTTCTCCGTTCTTCCTGCCGGATCTTTGATGGATGTCAGGTTGCCTTCTAAGTCATAAGTATAATTCGTTGTCTTATTTGCTGCATTGGTGAAGGTCACCAGGTTATCCATGTTGTCGTAACCATAAGTTGTTACACCGCCAAGGGCATCAGTTACTTTGGTCAGGTTGTCATTCTTGTCATATTCCAGATGGCTCTTTAATCCGGTCTTATCTGTAACAACCTGAATATTCCCATGTGCATCGTAATCAAATCCCGTTGTGAATCCACGCTTGTCTGTAATAGAAGTTACCCTGCTGTCCTTATCATAGGTATAGGATTCCTTCTGCCCCAGTGCATCGGTCTCTTCTGTTACACGGTTGTCTTTATCGTAGACTGTCTTTGCAACATAGCCCATCGGATCTGTTACAGATGTAACATTATAATTCTTATCATATCCATAGCTGGTCTTTCTTCCACCCGGTTTGGTGATCTCAGTAATATTTCCTGCCGGGTCGTAAGTGTAAGCAGTTATCTTACCAAGCGGATCAGCTGCAGAAGTCATCTGACCTGCCAGGTCATAACTGTAGGTATTGCTCCGTCCAAGCGGATCTGTCTCCTTCACCAGATTGCCATACTTATCATAAGAAAAGCTGGTTGTTCCATCCAGTGCATTGGTAGAAGACTTCATGTTATGGAGCTTATCGTAAGTATAAGTAGTGGTACTCTTTAAGCTGTCGCTTTCTTTTACCACGTTGTCCACTTTATCATAAGAGAAATTTTTAGTATAACCCAGTGGACTGGTCATACTCTTCAGACGTCCGGCTTTATCATAACTATAGGTATACTCTCCACCATTCGCCTGTGTCATCTTTGTGACATTGTCATTCAGGTCAACACTGTACTGTGTCTCATTTCCCTTTGCATCCGTTACAGAAATGACATTGCCATGCTTGTCGTAATCATATTTGGTAACTGCTCCCTTTGGAGAAATCTGTTCCGTCATGTTACTCAGGCTGTCATATTTGTATTCGGTAATGAGTCCCATCGGATCTTTTGATTTGGTAAGATTTCCAATGGCATCATAACGGTATTCATTTGTTTCTTTTAACGGAGAAGTCTCACCGATCTTGCGGTCCAGTTCATCATACTGGTAGGTTGTCGTATTTCCATTTCCGTCTGTCTGGGATACGAGATTGTCATTTTTATCGTAAGCATACTTGGTAACCGTACCGTTTTCATCGACAGATTCCGTCACATTATCATTTCCGTCATACTTAAAGGTGCTGGATGCTCCCAGTGGATTTGTCTGAGAAATAACCCGGTCTTTCTTATCGTAAGCGTATTTATATGTGGCTTCCTCTTCTTCTGTCATGGATAACTGGTTGCCGACTTTATCGTAGGTAAAGGTTGTTTTATGACCTTCCGCATCCGTTACCGCTGTAATGCGGTCCATAACATCATATTCATAAGATGTGATACTTCCGTCTGCTTCAGTAAGTTTCAGGAGTCTGCCGTACTGATCGTACTTGTATGTTGCTGTCCTGCCAAGTTCATCGGTCTGTGTCAGTACATTTCCGGCACCATCATAAGTATAATCCATACTGTTTCCACCATTGTCGGAGGAATGGATCAGGTTGCCTGCTCCGTCATATTGATAGGTAATTACGAGTCCCTGTGCATCCGTACATTTTACAAGCTGTCCGATGGCATCGTACTCCATCAGCACCTTGTCCCCTGTCGGCAGTATTATGGATGTGTTATTTCCCTCTTTATCATACACATAACTATACGCATTGCCGAGGGCATCTGTCATCTTTGTGCTGTTGCCCTGTGAATCGTATTCGTAAGTGGTCTTTCCTTTCAGGGCATCCACCGTCTGTTCCAGATTGTCGGTGGAATCATATTTCATTGCTGTAATGTTGCCCTTTGCATCGCTTACCGATGTCATGTTTCCATTACCATCGTAAGTCATGGTACTGGTATTTCCATTTTCATCGGTAGAGGATACCAGATTTCCATTTAAGTCATACTTCATGGATACGGTATATCCAAGGGCATCTTTGGATGTAGTCAGATTTCCTGCCTTGTCGTAAGCATAAGTATCTGTTCTTCCCTCTTCATCGGTAGAAGATACCAGATTTCCTGCTTTATCATAAGTATATGTGGTAGTTCCACCTTCTGGGTTGGTTTCACTTAAGCGGTTTCCTGTATTATCGTAGGTATAAGTCCAGGTTCTTCCACTGTCATCTGATTTTGATACCAGATTGTCTGCCGCATCATAAGTATAAGTGGTAACTGCACCTAATTCATCTGTCTCTTTAGCGAGTCTTCCGCAGTTATCATATTCCTTGGAATGGCTGCTTCCATCTCCATAAGTAATCTTGGTTTCATTTCCTAATGCGTCATATTCATATTTGGTTATATTACCAACTGCATCTTTGGACTGAAGCACCTGTCCAAGAGAATCAAACTTGGATACGGTTGCATTTCCATTTCCATCGGTATATTTTTTCAGATTTCCTGCTTTGTCATATTCATAGAGCTTTGTTCCAAAATCTTTATTACTCTCTTCTATGACACGTCCCATGCTGTCATACTTATAAGTAATTGTATTTCCTTTTGCATCGGTTGCTTTGACCTGCTGATAATTCTTATCATAAACGTAGCTGATCTGATTTCCTTTCGGATCTGTACCACTGGTCATGTTGTACATCTTATCATAAGTATAAGTGGTGGTATTCCCCAGTGCGTCAGTACTTGCTGTAATATTTCCCACACCATCCAGCGTATAAGCGGTCACACCGCCATCGGCTGCTGTCTTGGAAGTCAGATTGCCATTCGCATCGTAACTGTTCGAGGTTACATTTCCAAGTGGATCTGTCATGGTAACTGCACGATTCATCGCGTCATACGTGAATCCCCATGCTGCTCCATTTCCATCCACATATCCGGTCATGTTCGGTCCGTCATACGAATACGTTGTTGTGACACCTCTGCCGTCTGTCTGGGATACCATACGATGTTTGTCATCGTAAGTATAGGTAATGGCTGTTCCATCCGGTTTTGTAGATGTGACCATATTTCCATTACCGTCATAACTGTAAGTAACCGTTGCTCCGTTATATCCAGTTGCACTGGTCAGCTTATTCTGCTCATTATAAGTATAAGAGGCTGTCTTTCCATCCTCTCTTGTCTCCGTTGCTACATTGCCAAATGTATCATAAGTGTAAGTTTTTGTTCCGGCTGCTGTCGTTTCGGAAGCAAGCTGATTCTCTGCATTATAAGTCTTTTCACAGGTTGTTCCATCCGGATATTCAATGGATGTTGTGCGGTACTGATCATCATAATGATAAACGGTCTTATTTCCTTCGTTATCCGTTGTTGTAGTAGAACTCTTTCCGTACTTGAAAGTTGCCGTTCCTTTTTCTGCATCAGTCTGCTCTACAACTCTTCCTTCTTTATCGTAAGTATTCTTTACAACCGTATTGCCATTCTCATCTTTCCAGCTTGTCATACGGCTGTCATCATCATATTTGTACTCTTTTGTTGTTCCATTCGGATCTGTTACAGATATCAGATTTCCCTGCTCATCATATTTGTAAGAAACTTTTCCACCATCTGGAAGAGACAGTTCCTTGATATGCCCGAATTTATCCTGTTTTACCCCGAATGTTTTTCCGGATGGTGTTGTAATCTTACTCAGATTATAATCATCGTCATAATCTAATACTGTCTTAAATCCATTCACATCCGTTACATAACGTAAAATTCCATATTTATCAAATGACCAGACGCTCTGATCCGCATCTGTCAGTTCCCATCCGATGTAGTCATGGTCTGTATCTTTATAGCTGACTGCTTTTAAATCATATACATAACCATCCGGAGCAGTGTAGCTTCCATCTTCATTCTTATCAAAGATCAGATAACTTCCGTCCCCTCTCATATACAGAAGACTTCCGTCCTCCATTTGAGAAAGTGACTGGTCATAGTTAAAGCTCCATCCACGTCCGAACATGGAATGCTGGTCTGTTCCTTTGGAATTGTAGCTTCTTGTAATGGAGAATTCTCCATTCAGTTCATTCATCGTCGCATCGGACTGATCCATGTAGAAGTTACCAGTATTTAAGTTGACTGGTTCAAATCCAAATTCACAGTGCAGGCCTCTTCCCATCAATGCTCCGTCAATCCGCATCTTATCCTGATCGGTAAGCGGTGCAGGACTATATGGAACATTTGTCTGTGGGTTACGGATAAAGATCGTGTTATTTGCGACTACCAGTGCGTCCATAACCTGATTGTCTTTCATAATGTTCTTAAGCGGAACACCATAATATTTTGCAATCTTCGGGAATGTATCAAACTGCTTCACTTCATAGATCACAAAGCTGTCACTGGTCACTTCTTTTCCTGTTTCCAGCTTTCCATCAATCTCTTTCGATGCTTTTGCTTTGATCTTATAAAGCTTGTCCTTCGTCAGCCCTGAATACAGTGCACTCTGCCAGTTGGAATCTTTGCTGTAATACTTATTCGCCTCCGGGAACTGCTTATTGTATTCAGTACTGTCTGGATAGGAATACAATGGTTTTGCATCTGTTTCGTGATGTTCTTCATTTTCCTCATCTGGAAGCAGATAATATTCTACTGTAGATTTGCTCTTTGCAATTCCGTCTGCAAATACGGCATCAAACTTCAGCTTTCCATTTGTATTCTTTTCTGTCATCGGGCGAAGCAGGATCGTTGTTTCATCCAGTGACATATCTCGCAGATATGGATCTTCAGCCGGTGACCACTGGATGCTGAGTTTCGGTCCATAAACGGATGCCCTGTTATTCAGTACCTCACACTGCATAGAAGCTCCAAGGTTATTTGCCTCGGCAATGGCTACCAGTGCAAATCCGTTATTCGCATGAGTTCCCTGCACCCAGTCATTGACCAGATCTTTGACGTCATAATTGATATAGCTGTTCCTGCTGGTACTTGCATTCTGTACATCCTGAAACGTAAGATTTACTGGTTTTGTTTTCCATGTGATGGAGGTGTTCCACGACTGATCTACACGATAAAGTCCAAACTGGGATGCACCACCACTGTATGCAGTTTTCTGACTGACTGCAAATGTTGCACTGTCAATTTTGGAATCTTTCGGAATCTGACTAAAATTTGAATTTACTTTGATATAAGTCCGGCAGTTCTGGTGTGCAGTACCAAATCCTGCAAGGTTCCCAGACTTAATACCATCATCAAATCCGACATACGGATAATTGTTGTCACCAATCTGACTGGTAGGACTTCCCTCTTCCACACCGATCATGTTAAAGGAACTCTTCTGAATCTCTACTGGTGTCGGATCGATCCTGACCGGATACTGACGTTCTTCTGCCGAAAGCCAATCCCTATCTGGTTTTACGGTCAGGATTGTTTTTCCATCTTCTTCCCGAAGTTCCAATGTGATCAGGAAACTGATTTCCCCGGCAGCATCTTCCATTGATGGCGTCTCCAGAAGATACTTCGCATCTTTGATTGTCTTCCCTTCCGGATAGATATAGACCTGATTGTCTTTTACTTCTGCCTGATACCCCGGAATCTGCAGCTCGTATTCATAGACTTCCCTGTCTGTTGGCTGCTGAAGTACGATATCTTCCTTAATGCTGGAATCCAGTACTGTATACTGAACATCTGCGCCCTCGTAAACTTCATTATAAAGGATCGCATTGTCTTTAATAACGGAATGTGTATAATCTCCATCTACCGGAATGATCCCGATTCTGGTCTTTCCATTTTCAATCGTTACACCATTCTCTTCTGACATCTGTTCCGGAAGAAGGATAGCATAATCGTTTGCCTTGTTCTGATAAACTTCTGTTTTCTCTTCCTTTTCTTCAGTTGCCACTACACTGCTGGCTTCCTGTGCTTCTTCGGATGCCGGAGTATCTGCTTCTTCTGGTTTTACAAGTGTATTATCAACCAGCTCGGTATCTCCATCCTCATTCTTATAAGTTCCGACATAACCTCCATAAACGGTTGTATACTGCTTGTCCCCTGTCTTATAAGTCTTGGAAATGGCATCATAATCAATCAGTTCACCTTCCGGTTCTTCTGGAATCGGATAGTAATCCTGTGGTTCTTTCAACTCCACTTCTTTTTCCTGCGGATTTTCTTCTGTTTCTTCCGCTGGAGTTGTCTGTTCTTCCTGCGTCTCTGTATCTTCTGATGGCGTCGTTTCATTTTGTACGTCCGCATCAGACTGCTGACTCTTATCTTGTTCTCCAGATGTGGAATCTGTAATCCCTGCTTCCTCTTCCGTCAAAGCCTCTGGTCTGGAGAAATCTGCATTCTTCTGTACATCCTCAATGGCCTCTTTTGCCTGTACAAAAATAGGCTCTGTTCCCTGTAGTGCCATCAGGAGTGCAAGTACTAAGCTATAGCCGACTTTCGAAATCTCTTCATAGTCTCTTTCTCCCTCTTGTAATCTTTTTCTATAATTCCTTTACAAAATAACCGCTACCCTCCTTTTTTCTGACTTTGGCACTACTATAATCTAAAAAATCACAAAATTTTCATAAATGGTAAAAATGCCCCTTGAGGTGGCAAAAATAGACGAAATCGGTCGAAAAAAATAGTAAGACACCATCGCCTTACTATTTTTCATCTAATTTCATATATAATAATATTTTCACTTGAAAGGATTTCTCCGTATGGCAGATCTCCATCTGACCATGATATTTTTCTACTACGAGTTTCACATTTTGTAATCCTATTCCATGTCCTTCTTTCCTGCTTTTCGTTGTCAGATAAATTCCATTCCGCACTTTTGGTGTATCTTTTATGCTATTCTCAATCTGGATATTCATGATTCCTTTTCCATAATACATCTGAAACGATAATCTCCTTTCATCTGAAGCTGCTGTCCCACGAATAGCATTATCCATAAGATTTCCCACTATTATACTTATATCAAATAATTCTTCCCCTATATGATTCGGTATTTCTACAGAAATCTCCGGATTTTCAATTACTGATTTCGAATCTTCCAAAATATAATTCAGCAGATTATTCATATTACGGTTTTCTGTATATAAATGATGACATAAGGCTGTTCCGGCTATATTCTCCATTTGTTTCAGATACGATAGAATCTCTTCATTTCCTCCCGTTTTTGCCATTGCCCCTATTGTTGTAAGATGGTGCTTGTAATCATGATGTATCTTATTCAGCCTGTCCTGTGATTTCATCATCATCTCCAGTTCTTTTGCATACTGGCTCATCTGAATTTTCATCTCTTCCTGTTTTGCTGTTTCAATATAACTTTTCTGAACCTCATCGTGCAGATAGAAAATAAACACATTGATAAACAGTAAGAATAATACAATCGTAGACCGCACACCTCTTCTGTCTGGCAGCAATATCCTGATACAGACTATAATGCTGATCACCGGGACAGAAAGCATAGCAAGCCAATGACGGTTCTTTATATAATAACTTCTCTTTACACCTACTTTTCTTTCAATAATGACTTCCAGTAAAAAGAATATAAAATTTCCCATTACAATAGTTCCCGGTCCCATGTGATGATGCACCGGATTTCTTGCTACCGCATACCGTTGAAAGAACACGATTGGAATCCCATCACATAAAATTCCCATAATATATACCATAAGTGTATTCCAGACATGATGTTGCCAGTCTGCCTGATATGCCACTGTTATAATTAACAGAGCTATCAGCTCAAAGATCAGATCTCCGTACATCGTTCCCCACTGCATGCTTCCCCAGCATGAAAGCAGATATGCACAAAAATATGCAAATAGCTTTTGTGTATCCTCATTTTTTGGATACAGGATGGTATTGTAACGGAACACAGTATAAATCCAGAATAATTTACTTGTCAGATAAGTGATCAAATGGATATTCATAATCTTTTCTTCTCCGTTTGTAATAGTCTTTCCCTGACCTTCTTGCGATTTGCTTTACTGATACTGAGACGTGTCTTGTCTTTCATAACCACGTTGTCATATTCGTAATGCTCCACGTGTTCCATATTGATGAGATAGGACTTGTGAATCAGTAAGAAATATTCTTCTGTTACATCCGCTACATCCTTTAATTTTCCTCGATATTCATATTCTTTTTCCGATGTCACGATATGTACTCTTTTTCCCAGACTATAAAAATACAGGATCTTGTCATAAGAAATCTTGTGGATTCCTTTTGTATCCGTATATTCAAATATTTTCTTCCGTTCTTTTAACAGTTCCCGTAATTCACCTATCACCCGGAAAAGTTCTTCCTCTCGGATTGGCTTTACAAGAAAATCAAATGAATGAATACGGAATAATTTCATAGCATATTCCTGATATGTTGAAATATAGGTAATCCGCAGTTCTTTTCCATAATTTTTCTTTCGTATCTCCGTTCCGATATCAATTCCATTCTCATGTTCCAGACAAATATCAAGGAATAACATATCGTAGGATTCTTCTTCCAGCCTGTTAAGAAGCTGCTCCGCAGAATAGTATATTTCTATAGATATCTGACAGTCATTCGCTTTCCCATAATGGAGCAGCTTCTGTTCTAACCAATTACATAGGATGATGTCATCATCACAGATTGCAAGTTCTAGCATATTTTCTTACCCTCAGTCTTTCGTAACACGACAAATGGGGAAAAGAATCCCCTTCAATTCTTTTCCCGAATGGACATCACTAATTTTGTGTCATTTTTCCGATGCAACAGCACCACTTCCTTTGCTGTCTTATTTTGTCCTCTATATAATAAACACTTGAACAAGAAAAAACTGTCGCCATTTTATAATTTATTTATATTTTTTATGTTTTATTTATATTTTATCCAAATATTACAGCGATAACTAATAATGTCACCCCCTGCATTATTCTTTTTATTTTTAGCGTCATTTGATAAAACATCAACGTTTTTGATGGCAAAAAGGGAACCTGCAAAACCAGATTCCCTTTAAAATACATGCTCTTCTCTAAAAGGATGATAAATCCACCATCCTCTGCTTATTTTTAAAAACTTTTTCCTTTTTTACAATACTTATAAATATTAAATGGTTTTTCTTTTTTTTCAAATAAAATCCCTGTTGTTTTAATAATTTTTATAAGTTCATCCGACTCCATATCTGTCGTTTTAAATATAAATATTTTCTTTTCATTTGTTATGAAAAAAAAGAAGTTTTTATATAAGAACATTCTATCAATATTTTTAAATTCATAAATTTGATCTTCATCTATTTTAATTGCGTTTTCATCGATATCCACCGTTTCATATCCTGATCTACCCCAGACAAATTCATGAACATTTTTTTCAAAATTTTTACCAATCATTTGATACCAAATAATCCAAGCCACACAAGCCACACAAGTTCCAATCCCTATTCCAAACATCAAATAACTTTCCGACAGATAACAATTAATCGACAGTAAAAATTCTACAGGTGTAAAAATATAGATAATCATTCTACTTTTCTGTCTTGTTTTAAATAATTGATTAGGAATTATAAACCCAAGCGAAAGCATTCTTTCTAATTCTTCCCTATCCTCATCTGACACAATTGATTTAATATGCATTCTTCTTAATCCCCCTTTTGCCAGAGGTCCTCTTTATAAAATCGAACCTCTGGCCATTGTCTCTTTTATTCTTTTACAATTTACAGCGCTTGAATCAACAAACCAAAAACAGTACCTGCTCCAGCTGAAAATAAAGCAATAATTGACGGAATTGCATTTACAACTAATGCACCCGCAAGAACTAATATTACGGCTCCTGCCAGTATATTACTATGCTCTTTTGTGAATTCTACAACATTAAATTCAAGACCACTATTAGAATTTAATGTCATTGTAAAAATCAAAGCAACCGATATTGTCCACTCTTTTTCCTCTTCTGGCAGCAAATCTGATGTACTAAATACAATGGAAAACTCTACACTATTGGCAAAAACATTATTTATTTCAAAAGCAATATTACCAGATTTAACCGATAAAGCAATTTTTTCTATCGTATTTCCAAAGTTATCTGCTCCCTCTATACCTGTATCTGATAAATTTGATGAAATCTCCATAATTTGATTTTTGCAAGTTTGTGTCAATTCTCCATCATTTCCTATATCCACTTTTATATTATAAATTTTACCAGTTGAACTTTCAAGCGATGTGGATATTTTAGTAGAAATATCAATTGCTCCTTGAGGACTCATCATTGTTCCCAGTGAAATTTCCTTATCATACTCCACACCCACATCCATAATTTTATTCAGATAACCAAGCGGCTCCATTACATTATAGACATATTGATTTCGTGCTATTTTTACCTTTGCCCGAAGATTTTCTTGCGCTATTTCCTCATCTGTTTTTGTCGATACGGCATCGAACTTTTTAAATCCAGTATCTCTCCCTGAATATGCATCTTTATCCAGTGGGAACGAAGGTGATGAAGAAAATGAGTTCAACTCACAAAATTGATCAAATGCCCAGTTCTTCGGCATCGAATATCCCAAATTACAGCTAAATCCAGTTGACATATCTGCCACAAATGATTTACTTGCCAATCCTGCTTCATAAACTTTAGTACATACATATCTTGGTGCATAAATGCCGACTTTATAATTTTTATCATTTGTCGAACTGAAAAAGATCATGTGAATCTGTTCAAAATAAGGTATAATAAATGTATCAATCTGATATGAATAACAATCAAAATCCACTGCAAAGTATATAGTCGTTCCACTTGGTATACCGATTCTCTCGGCTGCTAAAATTGCTGTCTGTGCATCAACACTTCCCTGGGACGGATCCTTAAAATAGTTTAATTCATATCCTCCATCCTGATATATCGGGAATACCGATAATCCTGCATTTTCAATGTTTTTCACTTCTGTTGATGTCAAATATTTCGGTGTATGTTCTTTTCCAACAGAACCTGTCAGATAACGTCCTACATGAGTATACCCTGCATTTTTTATATCTAATGCCTGTTGTTTATTTAATACTGTTGCACAGTCACACGCTTTTGCTGCCCTGTTTGTATCGCCTTTACTCGTAAGCAATGATTTCATAGTAGAAACATTTACTTTTCCTTTTGTTACAAGTCCAATTCCTGTCAGACCATAAAACTCCTGAAATTCTGACACCTTTGACTCTGTAGTCGAATCAAACACGCCATCGAATCTTCCCGGATTATATCCGTTAAAATATAGTCCGTATTGAGCAATCTTATTAAATGGAACATATTTCGTCGAGTTCTGTCCGTTCTGTAATGTACCCGGAAACGCATTTGTTGTTGCATCGCCAAAATTAACTGAATTCAAATCTGTAATTAATTCAGTTGTAACTCCTTCAGCCGCCTGCAATGCACCAACTAAAGACAAAATTGTCTGTCTTGAGGCAATTCCATCACAAGGTCCAACACCAATAACATCTGACCAGTCACTATTTAATTGCTGTTGAATAAGAACAATATTGGAATCCCCACCAGAAACCTTTGTAAACCAGTTTAGGGATAACAATCCAGACCAAACTTTCCAATCAATTTTGCCCGTAACTTCCAGTCCTGCATTTTCCTGCATCTTTTTAACTGCATTTACTCCTGATGTATAATAAATTCCAGTAATTCCTCCAGCAGCATATCCTTTGCAAAACAGAGCACACTGAATCAAGCATACATTAACCTGCGGAGTATCATTCGGATCCATTTTTGTAATAATGGCTAACTTCTTCATGGTATTAATAGTAAGTGGTCCAACCGTTCCTGTAATCGTTGAGATTCCATTCTGAATCTGAAATGCACGAATGATTCCCTGCATCACGGCTGTTCCGGTCTTTCCATCTTCATCCAGTTTTACCCAATCCTTATGTCCACCAAACATCGCATTTAAATATTTTTGTGCTGCTTTTACATTCTGATCACTCATATTCACTACCTCCTAATTCAAGTCAATTATAAAGATTTCTAACTCTTTATATGTCTATCACTAAAAGTTACAATAACAATTTATCAATCAACTGTGCCTATTTTGTGACTATTTTCCAAAGAATTCATTAACTCCCTTATAAAATCCTTAACAAATTATGAAAGAAACCATCAATTTATCACCCCATATCCCATTATAGAACTGTAATCTACTGCATAATTTCTCTGCCGTACCTGATCACTGGAATTTCCCTCAATCGTGTAAACTCTTCCACCTTCACACTTTTCTACTATTCCTACATGATCCGATGTTCCATCATGATCCCAGTCAAAAAAGATGATCATTCCAGCTGTCGGAGTTGTTCCGCCACTCTGCCACTTATTCTTTCCCTGAAACCAGGACACTCCATCACTGCACAATGAGAATTTAGGAACATTCCCACTTGCAATCAGACCGCTCTGATCCGCACACCAGCTTACAAAACAGGCACACCATTCTACCCGACTGTCAAATCCGTACCAGCTCCAGAACTTCTGACCGCCACTGTTTCCAAGCTGCCCCATTGCAACCGACACAATCTGCTGATTACCAAACAAACCAGCAAACAGGCTGCCACCGGAATAATACCGCATCACATGGGGAACGTATTGGGGATCTCCGTAACTGCTCCATCCATGCGAAGCTGCCTGTTCCTGTGAAAACTGCAATGCATTGGCTTCTGTATAACCGCCTCTTTGCAATGCCCATCCTATGTAGCCATTTCCATAGTTATATCCCTGCCATGCAAGTTTCAGCTTGTCCAGATCCTGTGGACTGCTGCATCCTGCCTGTCTGATACAGTCTGCAAAGGTCTGTACTCCAACCTCTATCGAATAATCCGGATCAGTAATAGAACCAGGAGTGTGTGGGAATCTTGTATTATATGGACTTTCCGAACACTGCATCGGGTCTGTTCCCCTGCCTCCAGATTCCTGCATCATGATGGCCTGTATCGCAGACACATATTCCGGAATGCCGTATTGGGATGCATACTGCTGTATCACAGAAGTATACGCAAGCACTTCTTCACTTAGGGATTCGGAGCTTTCCGAATTACTGCTGAAAGCTGCTCCTGCAATGATTCCCACACTCAGAATAAATACCAGAAGAAATGCACTACCTCCGGCAGCAATCCATTTTCCCATTTTTTCAAGAGCTACTACCCCTTTTTGAATCGCTGCTGTAATTCCCTGTACGGATAACTTTGAACCCTTTCCAGTTACCTGAAGGACTGCTTTTCCACTTTCTGCCGATGCCTGTGCTGACTTTCTTGCCATCTGGGCTGCTCTTGCTTTCTGCATCGCCTGAAGACTTTTTTCCATCTGCTGTTTCTGCATGGATGCCTGTGTCTTTATTTTCTCCTGAGACAGACCGGATACTTTTACCACTCTCGGTGCTGCTTTCACCTGCCGTTTACCATTCTCCTTGGCAAGTGCTGCCTGCTCCGGTTTCAACTTGATTAATTTCTTTCCGCTTTCTGCCCCCTGCTCCATTGCTTCTTCGGCAGCTTTCGCTTCTTCCTGTCTGCTTTTTCTTTCCTTTATCTTCCTGTAGGTCACTCCAGCAAGTTTTTTTCCACCTTGATATGTGGTTTTCCCTATACTTTTTCCTGCCACACTCGCCGCTCTGTACTGTACGGATTCTATTTTTTCAGTTCCATACTGTGTTGGGGATTCTGACTGCCCACTGCTTTTTTCATGTAGTTCCCTTGGCTTTTCTTTTGCTTCCAGAACCGCTGAGCGAACCAGTTCTTTCGGAAGTCGGGCAGCCGGATTTCGAATCTTCGGATTCTTATCCCTTACCCGTTCCTTGATATCTTTCATCCGGTCACCCTCTTTCCGTATCTCTTATCTCATCGGGCAACATCCCGATGTTTCTTTTTTTCCTGCTGTTTCTGCAACTGCTCCACCTGTCTGATTGCCTCATTTACCAGTGGATGTTCGTTGTAATATGGCACAAGTTCCAAGTCTCCCCTGTCTTTTGATGACAACGGTAATGGATATTCCATGTCTGAATAAATTGATTCTGGATCATGAATAGAAAACTCAATAGCCGGACACATATTGGCAGATGTTCTACAATATTTCTGGTACTTTTTATATGCCTCTTCCAGCGTTCTGCATTTTGTATATTCTCCTAAATCATGGAACTCACCGCACTCTGCAGCATAAAAAGTTATCGTTACTTCTTCTTTTTTCTTCATTATGATTCTCCCGGTTTTGTTGTCATTAGTTTATAAAGGTCTGTATTCTTTGGGAACGTATTCTCAAATGGTACGATATTCCCAGAGCAACGGATTAGGCCACTGCCAACCGATACATTTGTAATATAGGACAGTTGGTTTTCGGAAATATTCAAAAGAGCTGCCAATTCTTCCCTGTCTGTACTTGCCTGATTCAAAAGAATCAAAAACTCACTGTTTGCCAACATCAGTCTTGCAGTGTCCGATTTCAGAAGTTCCTCAACATTTTGGGTTAAACCTGTCACGAATCCATTGTATTTTCTGATTCTCTTGTACAGTCGGTAGAAGAAATTTGCACTGTATTCATAGCGGAATAACAGATAGAACTCATCGGCAAATATCCATGTCGTTTTTCCTTCTTTCCAGTTCTGAATTACCCTGTTGAAAATACTGTCTAAGGTAACCAGCATTCCCAGTGGCATAAGCTGTTCCCCCAGTTCCCGGATATCATAATCCATGATCCTGTTCTTCTTATTCACATTGGTCGGCTGTGCAAAGGTGTTCAGGCTTCCATTGATAAAAAGTTCGGATGACAGTGCAAGTCCCCTTGCCTCTTCTTCCGGCTGTAACATCAACTGTCGGTACATATCTTTCAATGTCGGAACTTCTCCGGTATAACCACTTCGGATATAATCCCGGTACACATCTGCAGCACAGCGGTCCAGAATCGACTTTTCTTTTGCCGACAGATTTCCTGCTCCAACCAACTGCTCGAACACAGACAGGATAAACTCCGATTTTTCAATCAGTGGATTCTTTTCATTGCCGTAGGCTGCGTCCATATCCATTGCATTCAGATGATTGTCTGATGTCGCAGATACTTTTACAACCTGTCCGCCCAGAGCCTCTACTAATTTTGTAAATTCGGACTCCGGATCAAGAATCAGGATATCGTCATCGGTACTCAATGCCAGATGCACAATCTCTTCTTTTGCCGAAAAGCTCTTTCCTGATCCACTGACGCCCAACCGGAAACTGTTTCCATTCATCAGTTTCTTCCGGTCGGCTACCAGAAGGTTCTTGCTGACTGCATTCTGCCCATAATAGATACCTCCCGGCTGCAGGATTTCCTGTGTATGGAACGGGATTAAAACAGCCGTTGATTCCGTTGTCAATGTACGCAGGGCATTGATCTTTCGCAGTCCGTAAGGAAGCACTGTATTGAGTCCGTCCACTTGCTGCCACTTTAATGTTGCCATCTGACACAGATGCTTTCTTGCGATTGACAGAATCAGTTCCGTATCGGAATCCAGTTGCTTTTTGCTGTCTGCCAGATGTACCATTGTCAAAATCCCGAACATCATACGCTGGTCTCTGGTTGTCAGATCATCGAGCATTTCCTTGGTTTCTTTTCTCTGAAGTTCCATATCGTATGGTACGATTGCCGAGAAGTTATTATTAGCGTTCTGCCTTCTCTGCCAGTTGGTCACGTTAGTTTCCACACCAAGCAGTCGGTTCTGGATTTCCCTTACCGCTTCATCCGTAGGGACTGGCAGGATGTCAATCGACAACATCAGATTCCGGCTAAAGTCACACAATTCTGAAATCATGTCATCTTTGACATAACTTGCATAATCCTGCATATACAGGACTCTTCCGTATCTGTCACCGATTTTAAAATGGTCACGTTCAAATTCCATAGAATCCGGACACATCCAGTCCTTGAAACTTGTTCCCTTCTTGGCAAATTGTTTCAGATCAAACGGAAATGCCTGTGGGACATCTCCCTTGAAGAAATCCCTGAAAATCTGGAGCCGGCTCTCTGCGTCCAGTCCTTCTGCTGTGGACGATAACTTTGCCAGATGTGTTACGATGTCTGTTCCGATACGTGCAAAATAGGTTCTTGCATCATCAATCGATCTTTTATGTACACTGACGGTCAGATACCGTTCCTGATAGATGCTGTTGTTTGTTCCTGTAATCTTAGACAGGAGCATTTCGTTGTATTCTTCCCGATAGTGGTCCAGTCCATCTTCCTTCATTGGAAGCAGAATAGACTTTTCGAATTCTTCTTTATTGATTCTCCGATTATTGATGGTAATTTGGGCAGAAATGCCGGAATCCAGTGAATTTAAGAGTTCAGAATAATCCAGAAACATTTCTGTCTTATTGTCCTTACTCGCAATATAATAGTTGATATCTGTAAAACGATATGTTTTTGAGAATTTCGTTCCCTGTTGAAAAATTCCATCCGGCCAGATTCGCTGGATGGGAATTGCCTGTTGGACGGATTTCGGAACTTTGAAGCGTTCCTTATCCATCCGAAGTGCCTGACTTAAGGTTTTAATCAAAGGCATCACTCCTTCCCTTGCGTTTCTTTCTCTGTTTTGCTTCTGCTTTTTGCTCCCGCTCTTTTATGATTTCCGCTCCATCCTTTTGATTCTTTTCTCCCAGCGAGATGGTCTCCTGCATGCAGGAGTAGTAGATATCTTCCGACTGAAACACCAGTTTCTTCGGATACAGCAATTCGGATTTGATCACTGCCCATAAAACTGTTCGGCTGTCATACCATGATATTTGAAAAAGCCACAAGGCAGCAAATGGAGCAGCACCAAGCACACACAGCCCATCCGGTTATTTCCTGTCCGGTAATATCACGCAT
>ENA-OQCE01000368-OQCE01000368.1-human-gut-metagenome-genome-assembly--contig:-NODE-368-length-22000-cov-3.009418_pt1 | contig 22000 bp, 26 predicted proteins | sample MGYA00242495_ERZ504572 | MGnify/ENA primary metagenome ERZ504572 (study PRJEB26092, sample SAMD00036228) | human gut metagenome | host: Homo sapiens | study: EMG produced TPA metagenomics assembly of...
GTTATACTTGCCATGCGGGAATACTTCCTTTCTTAAATGTTTAGGTTTGGTAGCTTAAAGCATAACACAGAAAAGGTATTTCCGCTTTTTAATTATTCAGTTGTAACACATGTATTGTAATCCTACAAAAATAGAGGTTAAAAAGAAAACAAAGTCCTTGAAAATAGAGAACTATAGATTTATAATGAATAGAGTAAATGGAATACGATCTTCGGGGTAGGGTGCAAGTCCCAACCGGCGGTATAGTCCGCGACCCGCAGCGATGCGGTGGAATCGGTGACTTTCTTAAACAGAAAGAATTCCGATACCGACAGTATAGTCTGGATGAGAGAAGATAGTGCCGCTTATTGCTCAGGAAAGGGCGGTAAGTTACACAGGTGCAGTTTATCCCGAACATGATATATGTTCGGGATTTTTTTATAAAATTGCAGAAACGAAAAAAAGGAGAAGAAAAAATGGAAGAGGAAACAGGAACGGTAAAAATGGTGATGAGTAAGAAGAAAACAGTGAAAATGGTAAAAATGGGAGTGATGGTAGCCATATCGGTAGCGATGGTATATCTTGTTCATTTTCCGATTTTTCCGGCAGTGCCGTTTTTAGAGTATGATCCGGCGGATATTTCTATTCTGATCGGAACATTTGCCTTCGGACCGGAGGCTGGGCTTGTTTTGACAGTTGTGACGGCGGTTGTTCAGGGACTGACAGTGAGTGCGGGGAGCGGACTGTATGGGATATTGATGCATATGATCGCTACGGGTGTTCTTGTCCTCGTATCTGGAATGATCTACAACAGAAAAAAGACAAAGGCAACGGCTGTTTTTGGATTGACGGCGGGAATGGCTGCAATGGCAGTTGTTATGGTCGGGGCAAATTTATTGATTACTCCGATGTTTATGGGAGTATCAAAAGATGTCGTATGGAAATTAATGCCGTTTATTATCGGCTTCAATGTGATAAAAGCGGGAATAAACGGGGCGGTTACATTTCTTTTGTATAAGCGGATCGCAATGTTTTTGCGTAAATGATCAAGTAGATGAAAGTCTTATCTGTATCTTTGTTTTGAAAAGATGCGGATAGGACTGTTTTTTGCGGCAGAAAAAGATGCAGCAAAAAATGAGAAAGAAAAAAGTTGACAACTTCTTTTCTTTGTAGTACAATCCCAGTCGTAACATTTTTGTAATATCTGTAATAAATATGAAAACAACACATATATTTTAAAAGGGGATTATTAAAAATATATTGTGAAGATATTGCAAATGTTTACGAGGAGGAGTATATGAATTATAATAAAAAAAGAATGATTGTGGCGCTGCATCTTACAGTGTCAAGTGTTATGCTGCTTTCGGGATTTACAAGTCCCGGGACAAAGATGAATACCGCCGGAGATCTCCGTTATGCGGGAGGTGAAATAGCCGTTCAGATCGGGGATTCAGTTGTGGACGGTACGATTAGTATGATCAAAGGAACGAAACAGGTTTCGCAAAGCGTTCAAACGGCAGGAGACGTATGGAAAACAGAGGCTGTCCGTATTGAAGAAATGATTCGGGCAGAGGAAGAAAGAGCCGCAGAAGAAGCAAGAATTGCCGAAGAACAAGCAGCACAGGCAGCGGCTTTGGAAGCGACACAGTTGGAAGCGGCGAATGTTATGGCAGGGGAGCAGGAACTTCTTGCCGCTCTTATCTATTGCGAAGCGGGAAATCAGCCATATGAAGGTCAGGTTGCAGTCGGAGCAGTTGTAATGAATCGTGTGAGAAGCGGTTCTTATCCGAATACGATCAGTGAAGTGATCTATCAGTCTGGGCAGTTCGGACCGGCGATGACAGGGTGGCTTGATTCGGTTCTTTCGTCGGGAGGCTATACAGAGACAGCGATGCAGGCAGCGGCAGACGCTCTTGCGGGAAGTAATCCGATTGGCGATTGCCTTCCTTCGGAAACGGAAACTGGGGAATCCAGATCGGGGATCATTTTTTTCATTAAATCATAGATACGAAAGAAGGAAATAGTGTGGATATTAAGATCAGACAGTATGCGGAAGAGGATGTAAAAGAAACGATTGCCATCTGGAACGAAGTTGTAAAAGAAGGGATCGCATTTCCACAGAAAGAGACTCTTACAGAGTCGACAGGAGATCTGTTTTTTAAAGAGCAGACATTTACGGGGATCGCTTATGACGAAGAGAAAAAAGAAATTGTCGGAATGTACATTTTGCATCCGAATAATATCGGAAGATGCGGTCACATATGTAATGCAAGTTATGCTGTCCGAAAAGATATGCGGGGACTTCATATCGGGGAAATGCTTGTAAAACATTGCATGAAAATGGGAAAAAAATTCGGCTTTCGCATTTTACAGTTTAATGCGGTTGTGAAAAGCAATGCAGGAGCTTTGAAACTTTATGAAAAGCTTGGTTTTGTCCGTTTAGGAACGATTCCAAAAGGGTTTGAAATGAATGACGGACATTATGAAGATATTATTCCGCATTATCATGAATTATAATTAATGATATGTATTGTAAGGAGCTGTAATTCTGACAAGAATTTAATTGTTAGAATTACAGCCTCCTGTTGTAACGGCGACGAGACAAAGTCCGGGTTTTCCTAAGGCTTTGCCAGCCGCTTATGATTTTGGAATGCTTTTTTGCGCGTTTTGTGATTTATACGCTGTGAAAGCCTTTTCCGATGATCTCGCTTGTGTTTGAGATAAGGATGAAAGCTTCTTTATCATTTTCACGGATAAAGTTGCGAAGATGCACAGCCTGCATTCTGTTTAAAGCAGTGAGGATGATGTATTTATCATTTCCTGAATACGCTCCCTTGGCGAGACACACGCTGGCGCTTCGTCCGAGCGTATGTACGATGTAATCACAGATCGGCTCAGGGTTATCGCATACGACGTTAAAATATTTCGACAGGTTAAAGCTTTCGATAAATGTGTCGATCATGAAAGAACGAATAGAAAGTCCGAGCAGGGAAAACAGTCCGGTTTCTATATCGAAAATAAAAAATCCGGATGCCGTTATCAATGCATCTGAAATCAATAATGCCTTGCCGATGTCGAAGCTGGAATATTTTTTCAGGATCATTGCGATGATATCTGTTCCGCCGCTGGAAGAACCGATGTTAAAAAGAATCGCCGATCCAAGCGCCGGAAGAGCTATGGCAAAACATAATTCAAGCATCGGTTCATCGGTAAAAGGAGAGTGCATAGGAAAGAGCCGTTCCAGCACCGAGAGCGAAACGGAGAGAAGGATGCTGCAGTAGGCGGTAGTTGCGGCGAATTTTTTCCCGAGGATGAACATTCCGATGATGAGCAGAATCATGCTTGCGATAAAGTTAAAGTCACCTGCCGAAATGAGTCCGGTTTTAGCGATAAGAACGGCAAGACCGGTAATTCCGCCAAAAGTGAAATTATTCGTAAATTTAAAAAAGTATGTTCCGAATGCAATAAGAAGCGTGCTGAATGTAAGCATAAAGAAATGTTTTAATTTATTCATTTTATTTTCTCCAAAGTATGAAATTAAAAACTCTACTCGAATTGTAATCTTCTAAAAATAAAAAGTCAACGCATTAAGTATAAAAATGAGGAGATAATGTATTAATAAAAGAATAGAAAGAAAAGAAAATAAATAAGGAGACAGTATATGGATAAAGAGATGTTGATTCGGGATATATTTGCAAGGGAAATATTAGATTCACGGGGAAATCCTACGATTGAGGCTGAAGTTCTCGCAGGGGAAAATATCGTCGGCAGAGCCGCAGTTCCATCCGGCGCTTCAACAGGAAAATATGAGGCTGTGGAGCTTCGGGATCAGGAAGAGCGTTACGGAGGAAAAGGAGTGGAGCGGGCAGTTGAAAATGTGAACAGTTGTCTGGCAAAAGCGGTGATAGGAATGAACGTGTTCGATCAAAAGGAGATCGACCGTGCTCTTTGTAAAGCGGACGGAACAGAAAATAAAAGCAACCTCGGTGCAAACGCGATTTTAGGAGTGTCCATGGCGGCGGCAAGAGCGGCGGCGAAAGGACTGAATATTCCTTTATACAGATATTTGGGAGGGGTTCAGGCGAAGAAGATGCCGGTTCCGATGATGAATATTTTAAATGGCGGAGTACATGCCGATAACCCGTTAGACATACAGGAGTTTATGATCGTTCCGGTAAGAGAGACTTCTTTTCGGGAGAGACTTCGTATTTGTGCGGAAATCTATCATATGCTAAGAGCGGTTCTGAAAGGAAAAGGTCTTCAGACAGGAGTTGGGGATGAAGGCGGATTTGCGCCTGAACTTGCAGATACGAAAGAAGCGCTTCGGACGATAAGGGATGCGGCAGAAAGGGCAGGATACCGTATGGGGCGGGATATTATGATCGCGCTTGATGTGGCGGCGTCTGAGCTGTATATTGAAGAAAAAGGCGGATATATTTTCGCGGGAGAAGGGAAAAAAGGAGAACCTGTCGTGCGGACGACAGAAGAGATGATCTCTTATTATGAGGAACTTGTTGAAGAATTTCCGATTTTTTCGATCGAAGATCCGCTTGATGAAGAAGATTGGGACGGGTGGAAAAAGCTTACGAAAAAGATTGGAAACAGAGTCCAGCTTGTAGGAGATGATCTTTTTGTCACAAATGCGCAGAGATTGAGAAAAGGGATCGAACTTGGAGCCGCTAATGCGATACTCATAAAAGTTAATCAGATCGGTACTTTAAGTGAAACGTTCGAGACGATAAAACAGCTCAGGAAGCAGGTTATAATGTAATTGTATCGCATCGTTCCGGAGAAACAGAAGATACGATCATCGCTGATATCGCCGTGGCGTTTAATACCGGGCAGATCAAAACAGGAGCGCCATGCCGGTCTGAGAGAGTGGCAAAATACAACAGACTCTTACGGATCGAAGAACAGATCGGTGAGAAAGAAAAGATGTAGGAACGATATGCAGCGAGCGGCGGAAGAAGCGTAAGAGACGTGTAGTGAGGGCTGTGCAGGTGAAGATACGGGAATGGTTGCATATCTTTTCTTCACCTGTTATACTTTTACGCGGAAGCCATCTGGCAAAACGCCGTTTGATCTGATATTTTATTGGGAGGATGACGCAGGCTATGGCGATAAACAAAGTTGGAAATGAGTTTGAAAAGAACAAGATAAGATAAAAAAGGAGAAACGGATGAGTATGGAAATCAATGAAATGCAAGAAATGAATGAAAGAGCAAAGAAAGCTTTGGAATATCATAAGAAAGGATATAATTGCTCACAAGCAGTGGCATGTTCTTTTTGTGAGGAGTTTGGAGTGGATGAAGAAACGATGTTTCGTATTGCTGAAGGTTTTGGTTTCGGTATGGGCATGATGGACATATGCGGTGCGGTTACTGGTATGTTTATGGTGATGGGACTGGATAATAGCGTTGGAAATCCTGACAACGGAAAACTTACAAAAGCAGATACATATAAGAAAGTAAAAGAATACGCCAAATCGGTTTAAAGAGAAAAACGGAACATATTACTGCCGTGAACTCAAAAGCGTTGTGGACGGAAAGCAAAGAGTAAGCTGCGACCAATGCATTTTAGATGCGGTTGCGCTGACGGAAAGCTACCTGGCAAACAGAGGATAGATTTTCAGATCCGGTGAACCGTTCCTTTCGGAAAAGTGATCTGTAATATGGTATATTCTTTTTCTTCGGATGCAATATCTAATTTTAGTCCCAGACGAAAGGAAAGTTTTCGGGCGAGATATAACCCTACGCCTGTTGAGTTCGATTTGCTCCGGTCAGATCCGGTAAACCCTTTTTCAAATACTCTTGACAGGTCGGAAGAGGAGATGCCGCAGCCGTTGTCCTTGATCGAAAGGATAATATTTGTGTCGTTATCCTGACCGGTTATCGTAAGTTTATTTTCTTGTTTGTCAAAGTATTTGATCGAATTTTGTATGATCTGTGACAGTATGAAAGTCAGCCATTTCTCATCTGTGTAGACGATCTGGTCAATCGCATGAGTTTCTATTATGACTTTGTGATCGATCAGATCATGGCGGAACTTTAAAATGACGTTGTGTATGACTTCTTCTAAGTTCAGTTTTTTTACAAAATAATCTTTTTCTGTACTTTCGCTTCGCGCATAATAAAGCATCTGTTCTGTAAGGCGATAGAGTTTGTCGGTTTTCTTTTTTCAGCGCATAGTTTTTTGTGTTGTCAAAAGTCAAAGATAACGCGCCGATCGGAATTTTGATCTCATGCGCGAAGCTTTCTACATATTCTTCGTATTCTTGTTTTTCTTTTTCGATTTGTGAGATTTGTCATTCATAGCTTTGCACGCTTTTTTTAACGCATAATAGTAGGCTTTGTTCTGAGGGTCGCCCGGCTTTGGCAAAATATCTGAGATATAATAGCTCTCTTGAAGCTCATCTGCAAGATTAATAATGCGTTGTGAATCTTTTTGTTTCTTTTGAAATGAAAACCATAGAAAAGAGATTTGCGCCGAAAGAAAAAGGACTGCCGATAAAATAATAAATGATGAATCTACATCGTAGAAAATCAAGAGAAATACAATGCCTGAAAGAAAGAAAATTTGAAATAATAATTCGGATATTTTCCCTTCTAAAAATGTCAAAAAGCTCACAACTTCCACCCCTTTCCTCTTATATTTTCTAATAGATGAATAATTCCGATTTCTTTCATTTTCTTTTTTAACCGGGTCATATTAACAAGCAGTACGTTTTCATCTAAATAATATTTATCGTTCCATAGTTTTTCTAATAGCTCTTCTTTACTGATGATCTTATCTTCGTTCATGAAAAAATAATATAAAATGCGAAATTCGTTCCTTGTCAGCTCGATACTTTTTCCTTCGTATTTTAATACGGACAAATGAAGATCGAGAGTGCAGTCTTTTTTTGTAAGTTCCCGGAAATTATTCGGATTTGATAATTGAAGTGCCCGTTTGATTTTCTCCAGGAGAATAAGTGTGTCATATGGTTTCGTGATAAAATCGATCCCTCCTGCCTGAATACTTAGCAGTTCGTCGGCGCTTGTGTCCCTGCTTGTCACAAAAATAATCGGTACAGACATGAGCTTTTTCATCTTCCTGCATATTTCATATCCGTTTTCGTATGGAAGATTAATATCCAGTAAGATCAGATCGAAAGAATATTTTTTTTGATTCCTCTGATAAATTCTCGAAATCTGTTAATAAAACAGTTTCATATCCGTGCGAGTTCAGTAATTTGGAAAGTTCGAGACGGGTGATTTTGTCATCTTCTATAATTGCAATTTTCATTTTCCGTACCTCTTGATTTGCTTTTTGTAATTGCGGTGATCCTTTTGCTTAGTATTCCTGATTTATTATTATAATAAAATTACGGCGGGAGAGCCAGAAAAATCTAACTCTCCTCATTGATATTTCGTTTAAAGCCGATGTAAGCCGTGATCCAGTAAATACCGTATATGAAAAAGAAAATCGCTAATCCGCTTATAAAATAGAGCAGGTAAGTATATCTGCTTTCCAGCATGATATGATAAACATTATTCATAGAAGCTAACATACAAAATCCGGCAATCACAGGACAAATGACAGGTACAAAGAAAAAGATAAGTAATTGTCTGCGGATCGTCCGAAAAATAGAAGAATCGTTTACGCCGAGCCTTTGCAGTGTCGTGTAGCGGTATTTATATTTTGCAGAGTCGCTCAACGATTGTATCGCAAGAATTGTACCTACTGCAGAGATCAGGATGAAAGCAATATACAGGCAGAGGCTTGCGATCATTGCAGTCATTGTATTTTGTTCCTCGACAGCAGTACCTCTTACATTGACTCTGTAATATTCGCGGATTGTCTCGTTGTCATCATTTTTTGTGACGAGCAGATGGTTTAAATCCGTTTTTATTTTTTCTTCCAATTTAGATGTTGTATCTTCTTTCGTGTCTGCGATCAGATGCTTTTCGCTTATTTCTAATCCGCTGACATATTTGTCGGGAACAATTACCGTAAATCTGCCTGTATTATTCATAGTATACCAAAAGGAGTTTGTATCGATTCCTTTTAAATGCAGCTTTTGATCTGCGAACCGGATATTTTGGATCTCGTTGTTACCTTCCACTTTATATAACAACTGGCGGTCGGTGACAAGGAAATATTCGTCGCTTTTTAGCTCGATCGGAGTTAAGCTGCGCATTTTTAATAATTTATTATAGTCGCTTAATTTCATTACCGGATCAAAATTATAAAATTGAACATCGTAGTAATTTTGTATTTGATGGGCAGGATCTTTGTAAATATTAAATTCGATTGATTCGTTTATCGTATAATCTTCATCTATCACACGAAGATATTCGTTAAAATCGTCAAAAGGCTGTTCATAATCGAAAATATCAACGTCGTAAGGAGCTGTTAATTCAATACTTCTATGATAGACTCCTTTGCATATGCTTGAATAATTTAAACATAATAAAGAAAGCAGGATCAGCATAGAAAGAGTTCCGAACGTAAAACTCATTGTCCGCGCCTTTGACGCAAACGTTCTGGCTGTAAAAAGGTAATCTTTTTTGTATTTTATTTTTTTGCTTTTCAATAAAGCGGACAATAACATGTCTGCGCATGTGGCACAAATGCCGTACATACTTACGATCAGTATCGACATACTGATAATTAAATAAGTGAGCGTTTCCTGTGCTCCGTTTTTTTTCCAGTGTCCACCGGGAAGCCCAAAGGGCAAGAGCGGCAATTCCGAGTATGATACTCAATAGAAATAAAATGTTTCGTTTTCTGTTTCCGTGAAACATTTTCGTTTCATTTTGCTTTTCAAAGTAAAGAAAATCGTGTACAGTCATTTTCCTTATTCGTCTTAACAGATTTAGAAGAACTAAAAGGTAGATCAGCAGAAAGTAAACAGCCAGCATTCCGATAGACACAAAGTTTACAAAGATGAAGATTGTTTTCGGTATTTTGAGCAGTTTTACGATGATTACAGATATAAACTGACTGAATACAAAGCCGATAGGGATTGCCAAAATAAATGCAAAGATTCCTACTAATATATTTTCCGTTACAAGCAGACGGGCGATTGATGTTTTTTTGATACCGAGCAGCATATATGTTCCGAATTCTTTGCTTCTTTTTTCAAACATAAATTTCGTCGTGTAGTTGATTAAAAAACATACTACAAATACGATGACGATATTTACGAAGATCAATACATTTTTAAATGTGCTCATTCCGGATGACAGCGCTGCAACCTCATCAGAACTTGCCACAAGATTAAACGCAAGTATTAAAGAAAAAGAAAGTGTTATTGTAATCAGATAGATCAAATAATCTTTGATACTTCTTTTTGCGTTTCGATAAGCCAGTTTACCTAACATTTCCCAATTCACCTCCGAGCAAGGTCAATATATCCAATATTTCATTGAAAAATTCTTTTCTGCTTTTTTCTCCTTTGAATATTTCGTTGAATAATTTTCCGTCTTTTAAAAACAGGATACGCTCGCAAAAAGAGGCGCTGAACGGATCATGAGTTACCATTAAAATTGTCGTATGCATTTTCCGGTTAATATCAGACATTGTTTCCAGTAATAATCTCGATGAACGGGAATCTAAAGCACCGGTAGGTTCATCGGCTAAGATTAGATTCGGTTCGTTGATCAATGCTCTTGCGCAGGCACAGCGCTGCTTCTGACCGCCGGAAACTTCGTAAGGAAATTTCGATAAAATATCGCGGATACCTAATTTGTCGGCAATCGCATGGACACGCCGCTCGATCGAAGACGGGTTCGCTTTATTGATGATGAGCGAGAGAGAAATATTTTCTTCTATAGTTAATGTGTCTAAAAGGTTAAAGTCCTGAAAGATAAATCCCAGATTCTTTCGTCGGAATGAGGCAAAGTCTTTTTCTTTGATTTTTGTAATATCCTGATGATTGACAGTAATGTGTCCTGCGGTTACGGTGTCGATCGTGGAAATACAGTTTAGAAGCGTTGTTTTGCCTGATCCGCTTGCACCCATGATCGCAGTAAATTCTCCTTTGTTTACTTCCATGGAAATGCCGTCTACCGCTTTCGTAATATTTCCGGCAGCTCCGCCGTAATATTTTTTGACTTGTTCCAGTTTTAATATATGTTCCATAAGAATACTCCTTTCGGCTTCTGTCTGTTTAGATTATAACAATCAACGGCGCGTTATACACTTACAGTTTTGAAAGTAAGAGATCAGAAATACTCACAAAATATTCAAAAAAAATGGCATTGAAAACTTATCTTGACGATTGTATAATAGCAAAGTGATAGTTTGAAAAACGTGAGTTGTCACGGGAAGGGCTATGCGAAAAATATTCAAAAAGGAGAGTGCAGACAATGAGTATTCGAGTTGGTATTTTGGGATATGGTAACTTAGGCAGAGGTGTAGAATGTGCAGTAAAACAAAATGATGATATGGAACTTGCGGCAGTATTTACAAGAAGAGATCCTTCAGGCGTGACAATTTTGACAGAAGGAGTTCCGGTATGCAGTGTGGATGACGCCGCAGACTGGAAAGATAAGATCGACGTATTGATTCTTTGCGGAGGAAGCGCGACAGATCTTCCGAAACAGACGCCGGAGTTTGCAAAGCTGTTTAATGTAATTGACAGTTTTGACACACATGCCCGCATTCCGGAGCATTTTGCGAATGTGGATGCTGCGGCGAAGGAGAGTGGAAAAGTCGGAATTATTTCCGTAGGCTGGGATCCGGGTATGTTCTCTTTAAACAGATTGTATGCAAACGCGATCCTTCCTGACGGAAAAGATTATACATTCTGGGGAAAAGGAGTAAGCCAGGGTCATTCAGATGCGATCAGAAGAGTAGAAGGCGTAAAAGACGGAAAACAGTATACGATTCCGTCAGAAGCAGCTCTTGAGGCAGTGCGAAACGGAGAAAACCCGGAACTTACGACACGTCAGAAACATACAAGAGAGTGTTTTGTTGTCCTTGAAGAGGGCGCGGACGCGGCAAAAGTAGAAGCGGAGATCAAATCGATGCCGAACTATTTTGTCGATTATGATACGACGGTTCATTTTATAAGTGAAGAAGAATTAAAACGCGATCACAGCGGAATCCCGCACGGCGGTTTCGTACTTAGAAGCGGAAAGACAGGCTGGGACGGAGAAAACAGCCATTTGATCGAGTACAGCTTAAAATTAGACTCTAATCCTGAGTTTACATCGTCCGTGATCGTTGCATATGCCCGCGCAGCTTACAGACTTGCTGCGGAAGGTCAGAGCGGATGCAAGACAGTGTTCGATATCGCTCCGGCATATTTAAGCGCAAAAAGCGGAGAAGAATTAAGAAAAGAGATGCTGTAAAAGCAATCGTCTGAAGTGCCAAAAGGCACATTTCGCGATTGTAAACAGTCGCTGAGGTCCGGGGTTGCCCGGACCTTAGTTTATTGCCGTCACAAAAAAGAGACATCGATGATCTTACTGTTTCTGATCGAATGAAAACAGTGCGATCGATGAATGTCTCTTTTAAAATGCTATTTTTTATCTTTTTTATTTTTCCAATATTTTTTAAGTTCCAAACAAACGTCGACAAATATAATAATTAAATCCCCGATAAAGAAAAATAGAAAAATTTTATCTATTTTATTGTCCAGCAAAGAAAATATAATAAGAGATATAAGTGATATGAATAGGGCGATAAGCTGCTTCTTTTCTTTTTTTATTAGCTTTTTAATCATAAATTGTACCCTCCTTTTTCTATTAAGAAACTGATATTATTCAATTCCAATATAGCAAAAAACGTGATTTTTACCATTGAAAATAAGGAAGTTAAATAACTTTTTTGAAGTTATATGAATTCGGATACGATTATAATAATTGTTCAAATGTATCATAAAAAGTAGGATACGATACGTCCACACATTTACTGTCAAGGATTTTCGTTGTTCCGTCAGCGACAAGAGCCGCGATGCTGAACGCCATTGCAATCCTGTGATCGAGAAGGGTGTGGATCGAAGCGCCGTGAAGTGTTCCGCCTGTGATGATCATTCCGTCTTCTGTGGGGGTGACGTTACATCCCATCGCTTTTAAATTATCTGTCACAGTTTCGATGCGGTCAGTTTCTTTTACTTTCAGTTCAGCGGCGTCTTTGATGACAGTTGTTCCGTCTGCGACGGCAGCCATGACTGCGATGATCGGAATTTCGTCGATCAATGTCGGGATAATATCGCCTTCGATCGTAATTCCGTGCAGACTGCTCGTGCGGACGAGGATGTCGGCAATTTTTTCGCCGGCCTCACATCGTTCGTTAAGAAGTGTGATATCGCCGCCCATATCTTCGCATACTTTCAAAATACCGGATCTGGTCGGGTTGATCCCCACATGTTCGATCAATATTTCCGAATCGGGAACGATCAGTCCTGCTGCGATAAAATATGCCGCAGAAGAAATATCTCCCGGAACAACGATTTTTTGACCGTATAGTTTTGGGTACGGTTTAATATATGCGGTTGCTTCTGTTCCTGACAGCGAGTGAAGAGTCCGTATGTCAGCGCCGAATTCTTTCAGCATCAGTTCAGTGTGGTTCCTGGAAAGCGACGGTTCTGTAACCGAAGTTTCTCCTTCTGCGTACAATCCGGCAAGCAGGATACATGATTTCACCTGTGCGGAAGAGACGGGGGAATCGTAGTGGATTCCGTGCAGATTTCCCGGAGCGATGTACAGCGGAGCGCATCCGTTTCTGAGAATACTTGAAATATTTGCGCCCATCATTGTAAGCGGTTCGATGATCCGTTTCATAGGGCGGGAGTTTAAAGACTCGTCTCCCGAAAGTTTTGATTCAAACTTCTGTCCCGCGAGAATGCCAGACAAAAGGCGGGTTGTAGTGCCGCTGTTTCCGACGTCGAGGATATTTAAGGGAGCGGATAGTCCGTGTAATCCTTTCCCGTGGACCGTGATCGTATGATCTGTTTCTTCTATATTAATGCCCATAGACTGAAAGCAGCGGATCGTGGCAAGACAGTCCGCGCCTTTCAGAAAATTGTGGATTTCCGTCGTTCCGTTTGCAATCGATCCGAACATGATGCATCGGTGGGAAATTGATTTATCTCCGGGAACGGAAACTGTTCCTTTAATCCTTGAATACCGGCTAATTCCATTGCTTTTTCCTCCTGTTTAAATTATTGTTTCTTTCTTAGACTTCGTATACGATATATCGGTATTTTTTCAGCAGCGCAGAAGCTTTGGAAGAGGAGGATTCATCATAAAATTCGATTCGGAGTACGCCTTCTTCAAATTCGCGGTTGTGGATAATGCCGATATTTTTAATACTGATATTATTGCTTGCCAATATAGTTGCGATCGTCGCGATTCCTCCGGTTTCATCAATAATATCACAGTATACGGCAAACTGTTTTTTGATCGGCCCTGCGAGGTGTTAGGCATAGAATTACGATAATCGCGGGAAGATTCAAATAAAGTATAAAGCGCATTTTCATCTTCCGTATCTATAGAAAGTTTAGCTTGTATGAGTGCTTCGATATACTGTCCTAAAATATGCGAGATATTTTTTCCGTTTTTCAGACAGATTTGCTGCCACATAACCGGGGACGAGGATGCGATCCTCGTAATGTCTTTGAAACCGCCGGCGGCAAGCGCTTTCATCAGTTCTTCTTTCGTATCGGTATCCCGGACGAAGTTTACAAGTGTAGAAGCAATGATGTGAGGCAGATGGCTGATCGTTCCGGTTATGCAGTCGTGCTGCCTGTAGTCGAGGACAATAGGCAGCGCTTTTAAAGAAGAAACAAAGTTCCGGTAAGCATTGATTTTTTCTTCGGATACTTTAGCTGAAGGGGTGAGAATATAGTAAGCGTTCTCGATCAAATGAGCTTTTGAGTTGGCGAATCCGTTTTTCTCCGAACCTGCCATCGGATGACCGCCTATAAAATTTTCTTCCATACCAAGCGAGATTATTTCTTCGTGGATTGAAGTTTTAACGCTTCCTACATCTGTTAAAATACAGTCTGGATCGATCAGAGATTTTAGCTGGGTAAGGCAGGCGGTGTTGTATGAAACGGGGGCGCATAAGAAAATATAGCTGCAGCCTTTAAAATTGTCATCGATCGCAGAACAGGAAGTGTCGATGATGTTTTCCTGGACTGCGAGAGCGAGAGTTTCTTTATTTTTATCGAATGCAATCAGCTCATAATCGGGGAAGTATGTGCGGATCGCCTTTGCGACAGAACCGCCGATAAGTCCGAGCCCGATAAAGCCGATTTTTGCAGGAGTGATGTCTGAAAACATAAAAGTAAAATCCTTTCCTTATTATAATATAGAGGTATTTTAACACGCTGACTTGTAAAAGTAAACAAAGTAATGGTAATAGTTAAGCCGATCCGGTTCGTAAAACCGCACCGTATGCTTATCGTGTATGACGACACTGTTTTCCTCAGAAACAGGAAGAGAACTGCAATGTTGAACTGCACAAGAAATATGTGAAAAATATATAAAATAGTTGTAATTTATAAAAAAATTTAGTACAATATACCTATGATGTGCATGGCGAGAGGAAAGAAATACATGCAAAATAACTACATATCAAGGAGGCGGCAGCATGAAAGTTTACAGAACAGACGAAATTAGAAATGTGGTATTGCTCGGACACGGCGGAAGCGGAAAGACGAGTCTTGTTGAAGCGATGCTGTATGTATCAGGCGTTACGAACCGAATGGGGAAAGTGACAGAATCTAACACGGTCAGTGATTTTGATAAAGAAGAACAGAAACGTGGTTTTTCGATCAGCACAAGTCTTGTTCCGATCGAATGGGAAAAGGCGAAGATCAACATTCTTGATACACCGGGATATTTTGATTTTGTGGGAGAAGTGGAAGAAGCGGTAAGCGCGGCGGACGCAGCGGTCATCGTTGTTTCCGGCAAAGCGGGAGTTCAGGTAGGCACGGAGAAAGCCTGGGAGCTGTGTGATAAGTATAACCTTCCGCGAATGATCTATGTGACAGAGATGGACGTTGACGATGCAAGTTTCCGTCAGGTAGTAGAAGATCTGACTACCCGTTACGGCAAAAAGATCGCGCCGCATTTCCAGCCGATCCGCGAGAACGAAAAACTTGTCGGATATATCAATGTTATTAAAAATGCAGGAAGAAGATATACGGAGATCGGGCAAAGAGAAGAGTGCGAGATTCCTGATTACTGTAAACCGAATCTTGAGATTTTGAGAGACTCTCTTATGGAGCTGTCGCAGAGACAAGTGAAGAGTTTATGGAGCGTTATTTCAACGGCGAAGAATTTTCGGTAGAAGAGATACGCTCTGCAATGCGTACGGAAGTGATGGACGGAGATATCGTTCCTGTCGCTATGGGATCAAACGTGCAGGCGCAAGGCGTTGCGAATCTGCTTTCTGACATTGTAAGATTCTTCCCGAGTCCGGATAAAAGAAAATGCGCAGGTATTAATCGCAGAACAAACGAGATTTTTGAAGGCAATTATGAATTCTCAAAAGCAAAGACCGCATATGTATTTAAGACGATGGTCGATCCGTTCATTGGAAAATATTCATTCGTAAAAGTATGCTCCGGAGTGTTGAAAGGCGATGATATTTTATATAATGCAGACGCAGACGCAGAAGAGAAACCCGGAAAGATTTACACAATGTGCGGAAATAAACCGGCGGAAGTTTCCGAACTGTTTGCAGGAGATATCGGGGCTATCGCAAAACTCGGCAGTACACGCACGGGCGATACGCTTTCTACAAAGGCAAATCCGGTATCTTATGCGAAAACAGATTATTCTGTTCCTTACACATATATGAAGTATACGGTGAAAACAAAGGGCGATGAAGATAAGGTTTCACAGGCGCTTGCAAAAATGACGGCAGAGGATGTTACTCTGAAGTCGGTAAATGACAGTGAGAACCGTCAGACGCTTCTCTATGGAATGGGAGATCAGCATCTCGAGATCGCAGCAAGCAAACTTGCGGCGAGATATAAAGTGGAGATCACGCTTGAGACACCGAAAGTTGCATTCCGCGAAACGATCCGCAAAAATTCGGATGTAGATATGAAATATAAGAAACAGACCGGCGGCCACGGACAGTACGGACACGTTAAGATGAAATTTGAACCGTCTCACGATCTTGATACACCGTATGTATTTGAAGAGTGCGTAGTCGGCGGAGCAGTTCCGAAAAACTATTTCCCGGCTGTAGAAAAAGGATTGCAGGAATCGGTTCTTAAAGGGCCTCTTGCCGGATATCCGGTGGTCGGTGTAAAAGCGACTTTGTATGACGGATCTTATCATCCGGTAGATTCTTCGGAAATGGCGTTCAAAACAGCTACAACCCAGGCGTTTAAGAAAGGATTTCTTGAGGCATCTCCGGTACTTCTTGAGCCGATCGCTTCTTTGAAAGTGACTGTTCCGGACGATTATACGGGAGATGTGATGGGAGATCTGAATAAGAGACGCGGACGAGTGCTTGGCATGACTCCGATCGCAGGTGGAAAGCAAGTGATCGAAGCGGACATTCCGATGACAGGATTGTTCGGGTATTGTACGGTGCTTCGCTCCATGACAGGCGGAAGAGGAACATACGCATATGAATTTGCAAGATATGAGCAGGCTCCGTCTGATGTACAGGAGAAAGAGATCGCAGCAAGAGCGGAAGAGTAAAACAGAAAAAAAAGAACAGAAAAGAACGGTATGCTCAGTTTGCGGACCGGCAGGTATTTCTGTTATAAAAAGGATCAAATACCGCGCATCTTTTATGGTGTGCGGTATTCTGCTTTTCTTATGACGGCGGTTCGTTAAGAATTTGCAAAGATCATTGTACTTTATGTGTAAAGGTGCTATAATTGCTCTACTGTCAAGAAATACAGACATAAAATTTAAAATTATAAAATGATATTTAAGAGAATCAGTTAGAGGGAAAGAGAATGAAGATTGTGATTATAGGTGATGGGAAAGTCGGATATAAACTGGCCCGTCAGCTTTCGGCGGATGATTATGACATTGTGATGATCGACAGTAACGAGAGAAAACTTCGGTTTGCTATCGACAGACTTGATATTTTCTGCGTCCACGGAAACGGGGTGGATGCCGACGTGCAAAAAGCGGCGGATGTGCCGCATGCAGATCTGGTGATCGCATGTACATCGGCAGATGAATGTAATATGTTGAGCTGTCTTATTGCAAGAAAGCTCGGAGCTCGTCATACGATCGCCCGCGTGCGTAATCCGATTTATTTTAAACAGATCGGTCTTTTAAAAGAAGAGCTTCATCTTAGTATGGCGGTGAATCCGGAATTGATTGTGGCGAATGATATCAGTCGTCTGCTTCTGTTTCCGGTTGCGAGTAAGATTGAGACGTTTGTAAAAGGAAGAGTTGATTGATAGAGTTTACTGTTTCGGAGGACAATCGTCTTGTAGGAATGTCTCTTGCGGCAATCTATAAAAAGTTTCAGATCAAAATCCTTGTTTGCGCGGTAGAACATGAGGGAAAAGTATTTATACCGGATGGGGAATATGTACTTCAGGCAGGGGATAAACTTCATATTACCGGTGCGCATGAGGCGATGGAAGCGTTTTTCAAAATGCATGGAAAACGTCAGCTTCAGACAAAGATCAAGAAAGTTCTTATTTGCGGAGGAGGCCGGGTGGCCTATTATCTGGCGGCGAGACTTTGTAAGATCGGAATGCATGTAAAGATCATCGAAAAAGACGAAAATCGGTGTGAAGAATTATGCGATTGTCTTCCGAAAGTAACAGTGATCCACGGAGATGCGACAGATCATGATCTTTTAAGTGAAGAAGGCGTGGAGAATGTAGATGCATTTGTTGCGCTGACAGGAATCGATGAAGAAAACATTATTCTTTCGCTTTATGCGAAAAGCCAGGGCGCGGGAAAGATTATTGCCAAAGTGAATGAAGACAGAAGGGCGAGAATGGTAGCGGATTTCGGTATCGACAGTATCGTTTCGGCGAAAACGGCAACGGCAGATGCGATTTTAAGTTACGTCAGAGCGAGAAAGAACTCCCAAAAGAGCGCAAATGTAGAGACGATGTACCAACTTGTGGACGAAAAAGTAGAAGCATTGGAGTTCATTGTGAAAAATGAAACGAATTATACAGGTATAACGTTGAAAGATTTGAAAGTGAAACCGAATAATCTGATCGCATGTATCGTAAGAAAGCGTCAGATTATCATACCGAATGGAAATGACAGCATAGAGGCAGGAGACAGCGTGATTGTTGTTACGATGGAAAAACATCTGGAAGATCTTTCGGATATTATAGCGCAGGTACAGCAAGATGAATAAAAAGATGATAGTGTATATACTGGGGAAAATGCTTGGTACGGAAGGGCTTTTGCTTCTTATACCGGCGGTGGTGTCTCTCCTTTACAAAGAAAAAACGGGAGTTTATTTTCTTGTAGTGGCGGCGGTATTATTTGCTCTTTATCTTGGATTGGGAAGGAAAAAGCCGGAGAACAAACAGATCTACGGGAAGGAAGGCTTTGTGATCGTCGGACTTGCGTGGATTTTATGGTCGTTGTTCGGAGCGCTTCCGTTCTTTTTGTCGGATTGTATTCCGAATTATATTGATGCGGTTTTTGAAACGGTTTCCGGTTTTACGACGACCGGATCTACTATTTTGCAGAATATAGAGGCTCTTCCGAAAGGAATGAATTTCTGGCGGTGCTTTACACATTGGATCGGCGGAATGGGAGTGCTCGTTTTTGTGATGATGATCACTTCTCTTGATACGGATAATTCTATGTCGCTTATGCGGGCCGAAGTGCCGGGACCGGAGATGGATAAACTCGTTCCGAAAGTTCGTCATACGGCAAAACTGTTGTATCAGATGTATTTTGTTCTGACGATCGCGGAAGTGATCTTCCTTATGTTTGGCGGAATGAATTTGTATGATGCTGTCGTTCATTCGTTCAGTACGGCGGGAACAGGAGGATTCTCCAACAGAAATGCGAGCGTTGCATTTTATGACAGCGCATATATTGACGGCGTGATCACCGTGTTTATGATCTTGTTCGGAATCAACTTTAATCTCTACTTTCTGCTGTTGCTTAAAGACTGGAAGAGCGTGTTGAAAAATGAAGAGCTAGAGTGTATCTCGGAGTAGTTGCCGCGGCGATCGTAACGATTACGATCAATATATTGAGTATGTATGAAACAGTGGCGCACGCGTTTCGCTATGCCTCGTTCCAGGTAGGGGCGATCATTACGACAACGGGATTTTATACGGCCGATTTTGAACAGTGGCCCGAGTTATCTAAAACGATACTGATGATGCTTATGGTGATCGGAGCATGCGGGGGATCAACGGGAGGCGGTATTAAAGTAAGTCGTTTTTATGATCCTTTGCAAATCGATCCGTCAGGAAATTCATAAGATGCTTCATCCGAATGCGGTGACGATGGTTAGGATGAACGGAAAGAAAGTAGGCGCAGATACGATGCGCAGCATTAATATTTATTTTTCGGCATATGTATTTATCATTATTGTGTCAGTGCTGCTTGTTTCGCTTGATAATTTTGATTTTGCCACATCATTCAGCGGAGTTTTGACAACAATAAACAACGTAGGACCGGGAATTTCACAAGTAGGCCCTACCGATAATTTCCATGCGTTTTCTGCGCTGTCGAAGATTGTGTTTAGTTTTGATATGCTATTCGGAAGATTGGAAATATTCCCTTATCTTCTGATACTGTCACCTGATCTTTGGCGAAAGAGGTTTTAGAGAGAAGCTTTAAAATGGGATTCCAGAAAGGTAAGAAAAGTATATGAAAAAAATAGGTGGAAAGATAGCGGTTGTACTGGCGGTGATCGCGTTGCTTGGTGTTTACTATTACGTAGCTCTTCCTGCAGTTAACATTCATGCGACAGAATTTTGGATCTTCCTTGTGATTCTTGTTGTTTTGGCAGCGCTGATCTATGTCAGGAAGAAAAAGTTAAACAGATACGAGATGAAGGAATCGAAAGGATTAAAAGCGATTCTTACGGTTCTTGTAGTGATCGTAGCGGTATATCTGTTGGGATCTCTTCTTTCCTCTCCGATAGTGAACGCAAAGAAATATCAAAAGCTTATGAAAGTGGAGACCGGAGAGTTTACAAAGGATATAGAGGAACTTTCTTTTGATCAGATTCCGCTTCTTGACCGTGATTCTGCGACGCTTCTGGGTAACAGAAAGATGGGAAGTATGGTTGATATGGTTTCTCAGTTTGAAGTGGATGAGCTCTATTCACAGATCAATTACCAGGATCGTCCTGTACGTGTTTCTCCGCTGAAATACGCAAGCGTCATCAAATGGTTTACGAATCAGTCAGATGGAATACCGGCGTATATCAAGATTGATATGGCAACACAGAATACGGAGCTTGTGAAACTTGAAAAAGGGATGAAATATACGACAAGCGATCATTTTAACAGAAATATTTATCGTCATTTGAGATTTAAGTATCCGACATATATTTTTAATGATTTAAGCTTTGAAGTAGACGAAGAAGGTACGCCGTATTGGGTTTGCCCTGTGAAAAAATATAATATCGGTCTTTTCGGCGGTGTGACAGTGGATCGGGTTGTGCTTTGCAACGCAGTTACCGGAGAAACGGTAGATTATAAAGTCAAAGACGTTCCGCAGTGGGTAGATCGCGTATATTCGGCAGATCTTCTTGTTCAATTATACGATTATTACGGAACATTGAAGCATGGATATTTTAACAGCGTGCTCGGACAGAAAGACTGTCTTGCCACAACGGACGGATATAATTATCTGGCGATCAACGATGATGTATGGGTTTATACAGGAGTTACTTCGATCACAGGCGATCAGTCGAATGTCGGGTTTGTTCTGATGAATCAGCGTACGATGGAAACTAAATTTTACGAAGTTGAAGGTGCGACAGAGGCGTCTGCGATGTCTTCTGCAGAAGGACAGGTACAGAACTTGAAATATGTTGCGACGTTTCCTTTACTGTTAAATATTTCAGGAGAACCGACATATTTTATTGCACTTAAAGATGATGCGGGACTTGTGAAAAAGTATGCGATGGTAAATGTTCAGAAATATCAGATCGTTGCGATCGGCGATACTGTAAGCGAGTGTGAAAGCGTTTATACAGATTTAATGTATGAAAACGGTATTAAAGAAGAAGAGGAAGACGTAAGGGAAGTACAGACGATTACGGCTCCGATTACGAAAATTGCTCAGGGAGTAGTGGAAGGAAACTCACATTACTATATTATGGTGGAAGGATCTGACGATATATTTGATGTGTCGGTTGTTGATTTTATTGACATTATCCGCTATAACGTGGGAGATCAGGTGACGATAGAATATAAAGAAGGCGAAAAGAGCAATACGGTTCTGTCGCTTACCGAAGTGAAAACAATACAATAAAAGAATTAAAAAACGGTTCACAGTCAATAGCGCTGTGAACGTTTCGCTGTACAGGTGACTGTCGATAAAATATAGATGCAGCAGTTAGCTGACAACTGTACAATCAGATGAATCGATTCCGGGAATATCTTTTTTATCCGCGCTGATGCTGAGATAAAAATCAATATTGTTTTCTGTTGAAATCTTGTTTAATTTGTGAAGGAAAGCGGCAAGACTTTCAAGAGTGATGTTAGCCTGTTTTAAAACACTGTCAATAAAGACTGCTTCGATATCATGGTTTCCGGCTGCCATACCGTAAAGGAAACCTACGAATTCTTCGAGCGTTAGAACGTCCGGATAATCAGCCATGCGGATTACACGGATATTGAAGTCAACCGTGTAAGTATCTTTATGGCTTTTTTTGATAAATACTACATTACCGTTAGATGTTTTTACTTTTTCGTTAGCAAGATCGATCATCTGCTGAGTTTTTCCGCTGCCTCTCGGGCCTGTTACTAAATATACCATGGCGAATCTCTCCTTTATGTAAGTATTGTTTGAGAATATCACCTCTCAAATGTGTTAAACTTATTATACACTAATTCTATGTGTGAAACAACTAAAAAAAAGGATAAAAAAAT